>Ga0209587_1001227_pt1 | contig 12237 bp, 10 predicted proteins | sample NGEPerD_2_FD_184512 | JGI IMG/M metagenome (GOLD analysis project Ga0209587, IMG submission 184512) | Arctic peat soil microbial communities from the Barrow Environmental Observatory site, Barrow, Alaska, USA - NGEE PermafrostL1-D... | ecosystem: Environmental > Terrestrial > Soil > Wetlands >... | reverse complement strand
TCGCCGTCCAGCTTGGTCAGCACGACACCGGTGAGCTCGACGCCCGCCGAGAACGCCTGCGCCGTCGTGACGGCGTCCTGGCCGATCATGGCGTCGACGACGAAGAGCACCTCGTCGGGCTGGACGGCGGCGCGGATGTCGGCGGCCTGCTGCATCATCTCGGTGTCGATGCCGAGCCGGCCGGCGGTGTCGACGACGACGACGTCGTGCTGGCGCGCGCGGGCCTCGGCGACCCCCCGGCGCGAGACGTCGACCGGGTCACCGACCCCGTTGCCGGGCTCGGGGGCGAAGACGGTGACGCCGGCCCGCTCCCCCACGATCTGCAGCTGGTTGACCGCGTTGGGTCGCTGCAGGTCTGCCGCCACCAGCAGCGGCGTGTGCCCCTGCTCGACCAGCCAGTGGCCGAGCTTGCCCGCCAGCGTCGTCTTGCCGGAGCCCTGCAGGCCGGCCAGCATGATCACCGTCGGCGGGGTCTTCGCGAACGCCATCCGCCGGGTCTCGCCACCGAGGATCGAGACCAGCTCGTCGTGCACGATCTTGACGACCTGCTGCGCGGGGTTCAGCGCCCCGGACACCTCCGACGACAGGGCCCGCTCGCGGACGGCGGCGGTGAACTCGCGGACGACGGGCAGGGCCACGTCGGCGTCCAGCAGCGCCCGGCGGATCTCGCGGACGGTGGCGTCGACGTCGTCCTCGGAGAGCCGTCCCTTGCCGCGGAGGTTCTTGAACGTCGCGGCCAGGCGGTCGGAGAGGGTGGCGAACACGGGCGCCAGACTACCGGCGCCCTCCCGCGACCTCGGCAGCGTCACTGAGTGCCCCGATCACCTGCGCCACCCGGGACGGCGGCAGCCGCGAGCCGTCGGGCTCGGTCACGTAGATCACGTCGACCGCGCGCCCGGCGTGGGTCACGACGTGGGCGCTGCGGATGTCGGCGCCCACCTCCGTCAGGGCGCGCCCGAGGGCGTGCAGCAGACCTGGACGGTCGGCGGCGCGCACCTCGAGCACGGTCGCCGTCGTGGACGCTCCGGGCACCAGCAGCACCCGCGGCGGCGCGGCGGCGGGCACCGGCACCCACGACGCCTCCCGCCGGTGCAGCCGATCCAGCGGACCGGCGTCGCCGTCCGCCAGCCGTCGCAGCCCGGTGCGCAGCACCGCCGGGTCGGGCAGGCCCGAGGGCGCGTGCACCCACCACGTGTCCACGGCGACGCCGTCCGTGGTGCGCACCAGGGCCGACCGGACGGCGAGACCGTGCGCGGACAGCAGCCCGGCGACGTCGGCGAACAGACCGCGGCGGTCCGGGGAGACGACCGTCACCGCGTGCTGCCCGGAGAAGGGCGTGATGAGGATCCGCGGCTCACCGTCGGCGCCGACCGCCGCCAGCAGCGCGGCCTCGTCCGGCGTCAGGGGCGCCGGACCGGGAGGCTCGGCCCCGGCCAGGGCGGTCCTGGTCCGGGCGACCAGGTCGTCGACGAGGGTGCGGCGCCACGCGGTCCAGGCCGCCGGCCCGGCCGCCCGCGCGTCGGCCTCGGTGAGGGCGCGCAGCAGGTCGAGCAGGTCCTCGCGTCCGTCGACGGCGGCCACGGCGGCCACGACCGTGCGCGGGTCGTCGGGGTCGCGTCGGGTGGCCAGCTCGACCAGGGTCAGGTGCTCGCGCACGAGCCGCTCGACCACGGCCGCGTCGCACGCCGGCAGGCCGAGCCGGACCGCGCACCGGTAGGCGATCGGCGCCCCCACCGCGGAGTGGTCGGCGGCACCCGGCAGCTTGCCGATGTCGTGCAGCAGCGCCGCCAGCAGCAGCAGGTCGGGGCGCGAGATGTCCCCGAGCAGCGCCGCCGCCTCCACGCAGGTCTGCACCTGGTGCCGGTCGACGGTGTGCCGGTGCACCGGGGTGCGCTGCGCCCGGTTGCGGACGCCGGCCCACTCCGGCAGCCACGAGAGCACGAGTCCGGCCTGGTCGAGCGCCTCCCAGACGCCGGCGAGCGCCTCGCCCGACCCGAGCAGCTCCAGCAGCGCCTCGCGGGCGGCATCGGGCCAGGGCTCAGGCAGTGGCACGGCCGCGGCCGCCAGGTGGGCGGCGGTGACGGGAGACAGCGGCAGCTGTTCGCGGGCGGCAGCCGCGGCGGCCCGCACGGCGAGCGCCGGGTCGGCCTGCGGCAGCGCCCGGGCGTCGAGGCTCAGCTCACCGTCGTGCTCGACCAGGCCATCGCCCACGGTGCGCAGCTGCGGTCGTCGGCGGCGCAGCGACCGTCGGCCGACGGTCGCGCCCCGGGCCCGTCGGGCGGTGGAGTCCAGGGCGTAGGCCAGGGTCCGGGCGGACGCCGCCACGTCGGCGAGCAGCGCGTCCGCATCGGGCAGCCCCAGGGCGGCCGCCACCGCGTCCTGCTCCGCCAGCAGCAGGCGCTCGCCCGGGCGCCCGGTCACCGCGTGCAGGGCGTCGCGGACGTCGAGCAGCCGCGCGTACGCACCGGCCGCCTCGTGGGGGACGTCGGCCAGCCAGCTCGCGACCAGCGCCTGCAGGACGACGCCGTCGCGCAGCCCGCCACGGGCCTCCTTGAGGTCGCCCTCCAGCAGGTACGCCAGCTCGCCGTGCCGCCGGGCGCGCTCGGCGACCGTGCCCAGCAGGGAGGGCAGCCGGCGTGCGGCACCGCGCCGCCAGTCCGCGCGAAGGACGTCGCGCGCCCGACCCGCCAGCAGCACGTCACCCGCGACCGGTCTCAGGTCGATGAGCCCGACGGCCGCGGCATCGTCGACCCGGGCCACGGCCCGGCACTCCTCCAGCGACCGGACCGCGTGGTCCAGCCGCAGGCCGGCGTCCCAGATCGGGTACCAGAGGGCGTCGGCGAGCGCCCCGACGTCCGCCGGCCCGCCCCCGTGCAGCAGCACCAGGTCGAGGTCCCCGGCCGGACCGGCGTCGCGGCGGGCGTGACCCCCGACGGCCACCAGCGAGACGCCGGCGGCGGGGGGCGCGGCGTCGTCCCACACCTGCGCGAGCCAGTCGTCGACGAGCGAGGCGAGCCGCTCTCGGCGAGCGGGTCCGGCGCGGGGGTCGTCCAGGCCGCCGCGGACGGCGAGCGCGATCCGCTCAGAGCGCATCCAGTCCGCGCTCGCCGGTCCGCACCCGGACGACGTCGTCGACCGCCGCGCTCCACACCTTCCCGTCGCCGATCCGCCCCGTGGAGGCGCTCTTGACGATCACGTCCACCACGTCGGACGCGTCCACGTCGTCGATGAGCACCTCGAGGCGCACCTTCGGCACCAGGTCGACGGTGTACTCGGCCCCGCGGTAGACCTCGGTGTGCCCGCGCTGGCGGCCGTAGCCGCTGGCCTCGCTGACCGTCATCCCCTGGACGCCGAACGCCTCCAGCGCGGTCTTCACGTCGTCCAGCTTGTGCGGCTTGATCACCGCGGTGACGAGCCTCATGCCGACACCTCCTCGGTCGCGGCGGACTGATGGGCAGGTACGGGCCGGAACCCGCCGGCACCGCCGAGAGAGCCGAAGTCGTAGCCGGACTCGGCGTGGACGACCTGGTCGATGCCACTCAGCTCGTGCTCGGTGTCGACGCGGAATCCGATGGTCCTGGCCAGCACCGCACCGATCACCAGCGTCACGACGAAGGAGAAGGCACCGACGGCGACCGCGCCGACGACCTGGCGCCACAGCTGGTCGGCGCCGCCGCCGTACAGCAGACCGTCGACGCCCGCGGGGGCGGCCGAGGTGGCGATGAACCCGATGCCGATCGTGCCGACGAGCCCGCCGACGAGGTGGACCCCGACCACGTCGAGCGAGTCGTCGTAGCCGAACCGGTACTTCAGGCCGACGGCCAGCGCGCAGAGGGCGCCTGCCGCGGCGCCGAGGCCGATCGCGCCGACCGGGCTCACCGCGTTGCAGGCCGGGGTGATGGCGACCAGGCCGGCGACGACGCCCGACGCGGCACCGAGCGACGTCGCGTGGCCGTCCCGGATCCGTTCGGTGAGAAGCCAACCGAGCGCGGCGGCGCCGGTGGCGACGAGCGTGTTGACGAACGCGACCGCCGCGGTGTTGTTCGCCGCCAGCGCGGAGCCGGCATTGAACCCGAACCAGCCGAACCAGAGCAGGCCGGCGCCGATCATCACCAGCGGCAGGTTGTGCGGCCGCATCGGCTCGGACGCGAACCCCCGCCGCCTGCCGAGGACGATGGCCAGCGCGAGACCGGCCGCACCGGCGTTGATGTGGACGGCGGTGCCCCCGGCGAAGTCCAGCGCTCCGAGGCCGTTGGCGATCCAGCCGCCCACGTGGTCGTCGACGCTGAAGTCGAAGACCCAGTGCGCGACGGGGAAGTAGACGACCGTCGCCCAGATCCCGGCGAAGACCATCCACGTGCCGAACCGCGCCCGGTCGGCCACCGCCCCGGAGATCAGGGCGACGGTGATGATCGCGAAGACGCACTGGAACGCGACGAACGCCATCGGCGGCAGACCGCCTTCGGCGGTGACGTCCTCCATCAGGCCGGCCAGTCCGGCGAACTGCGCCGGGTCGCCGACGAGGCCCAGACCGACGTCGTCGCCGAAGGCCATCGAGTAGCCGTAGAGGACCCACAGGACGGAGATCAGCGCGAGGGCGCCGAAGCTCATCATCATCATGTTCAGCACGCTCTTGGCGCGGACCATGCCGCCGTAGAAGAGCGCGAGACCGGGTGTCATCAGCAGCACCAGGGCGGCGCTGGTCAGGACCCAGGCGGTGTCGCCGGTGTTGACCACGGCCAACCTCCATCAGTGGAAGTGTCAAGGGCTGGCGCCACGACGGTGGGGCGACCTGGCCAGAACCCTGGCGCCACAGTGTTTCCGGAGCTGCCGAGTTGTGTTACGTCCGTGTGACGCGTCCGGCCGATGTGAGACCTGGCTTCACGCGCATGCGGACGGCCCGCAACCGTCGTGGTTGCGGGCCGTCCTCCTTCGGGGAGTCAGGGCCGGTCGAGACCGAACGTGTAGGCGCCCGACCCGCTGTAGGAGTCCACCACCCACGAGTAGTAGCCCGACGTGCCGCTGTAGGTGACCTGCTCAGACGACGAGGAGCTGATGCTCTGCGCCACCCGCACCCACGAGGACCCGCTCCACTTCTCCAGGTAGAGGTCGAAGTCCGTGCCCGACGGTCCCTCCAGGCAGCCGACCTGCGTGCCGGAACCGCTGTAGTAGTAGCCGCTGCTGCCCGGGTGGTAGGCGATGTCACCGGTGCCGGACAGCGAGCCCGTCTCGGTCTCGGGCAGGCTGCACGCCGGGTCCGGGTCCGGGTCGGGCCCGGGGGCGTCGTCGAGCAGCGAATACAGCAGCAGGTTCGGCGAGCCCGACCCGATCCCGCTCAGCACGTTCGGCGTGGCACTGCCGGTGATCGCGGCGTTCACCTGCGACGGGGAGGCCGACGGGTTGTCCTCCAGGTACAGGGCGGCGGTACCGGCGACGTGCGGCGCCGCCATGGACGTGCCGCTGATCGTGTTCGTCGCCGTGTTGCTCGTGTACCACGCCGAGGTGATGCTCGACCCTGGCGCGAACAGGTCGACGCAGCTGCCGTAGTTCGAGAACGACGAGCGCTGGTCACCGCTGGTGGTCGAGCCCACGGTGAGCCCTTCACCGACCCGGTTGGGCGAGCCGTTGCAGGCGTTGGCGTTGTCGTTGCCGGCGGCCAGCGAGTAGGTCACGCCGGAGGCGATCGAGCTGCGCACCGCCGTGTCCAGCGCGGTGGAGCTGACGCCCCCGAGGCTCATGTTGGCCACCGAAGGTCCGCTGTGGTTCGCCGTGACCCAGTCGACGCCGGCGATCACCCCGGAGTTCGAGCCCGATCCGTTGCAGCCGAGGACCCGGACCGCGACCAGGGCGACGTCCTGGGCCACGCCGTACGTCTCTCCGCCGACGGTGCCGGCCACGTGGGTCCCGTGCCCGTTGCAGTCCTCCGCTCCGCGGCCGTCGTTGATGGCCGTGAAGCCACCGCGGGCCCGCCCGGAGAACTCCGCGTGACCGGTCCGGATGCCGGTGTCGATGACGTAGGTCGTGACGCCCTGGCCGCTGGCGCCGTATGTGTAGCTGTTGTCGAGGGGCCGGTTGCGCTGGTCGATACGGTCGATACCCCAGGTCGCCGGCGACTGCGTGTCGGTGGCCGTGACCTCCACGTCCTGCTCGACGAAGGCCACGTTCGGGTTGTTGCGCAGGCCCTTCAGCGCCTGAGCGGGCAGCTCCGCGGCGAATCCCTGGAGCGCCGCGCCGTACGACCGCACCACCCTGGCCCCACCGCGCTGCGCGTCGGATCGGGCGCGGTCGACCGAGCGACCTGGCGTCGCCTTGTCGAACACGACGATGTAGCGCCCCTCGATGACATCCCCGTCGGTGGGTGTCAGCAGCGGGGCCGGTGAGTGCTGCGAGCGGCGGTCGGACGACGGGCCGCGGGCGTCGGGTGCGGCCTGGGCGGCGCCGAGAGGCGCGAGGGCGACGAGCGCCCCGACGGCGGCTGCGAACGCGCGCCGAGAGATCGATCTCGACATGGGGGTTCCTCTCCGGTGGTGACTGGGTCCCGTCCATGCAATGAGACGGCCACCGGATACTCGCGCAAAAGGGATGTACCGGACAAGAGCTGCGTTCGATCAATAGCCTGCGGTCCGTCACGCCTCCGAGCGCGAGTCTGCTCCGCGCAGCGCCTCGACCAGGCCTGTGCGCCGGTCGGTGCGCAGCAGGGAGCCCTCGTAGAGCCGTGCCCCGATCCGCACCAGCACCACCGCGGTGACCGCGACGAGCCCGGCCGACGCGATCGACTGCCACAGCGGCACGTCGCCCGCCAGCACCCGTGCCGGCATCGCCACCGACGACACCAGCGGCACGAACGACGCCACCGTCAGCACCTGCCCGCTGCCGAAGAGCCCGACGAACAACGCCGTCATCACCACGGTCGTCACCGGCATCGTGGTCGCCTGCAGCTCCTCCTGCCTGGTGGCGACCGAACCCGCGACCGCCCACAGGCAGGCAAGGGCCGCGAAGCCCAGGACGAAGAACAGCACGAACCACAGGCCCGCCGGACCGACGACTGCGAGGAGCTCGGTCCGCCCGGACGCAGCCATCCCCCCGAGGCCCACGAGCGACAGCAGGGCCACCTGCCCGATCGCGAGCAGGCTGTTGCCGATCACCTTGCCCGCGAGCAGGCCCCGCAAGGGGATCGCCGCGGCGAGGATCTCCACCACCCGGCTCTGCTTCTCCTCGATCACGCTCTGCGCGATGGACAGGCCGAACGTCAGCGCGGTGATGTAGAAGAGCAGCGCGAAGACGAACCCGACCGCGGTCCGGAGCCCTGGGTCGATCGCATCGGCATCCAGCAGGCGCTCGGTCAGGTCTGCACCGTTCAGGACGGTGGCGGACGTCGTGCCCGCGGACCGGGCGTTCTCGGCGATCATCGCTGCCGAGACGGCCTCGGCGAGCAGGTCCCGAGCGCCGCCGTCCACCTCCGAGTCGGCGACGACCTCCCACCCGTCACCGGCGGGCAGCAGGGCCAGGTCGACGTCCGTCGCGCGGAGCAGGTCCTCGGCCTCGGCGACCGAGGCCACCTCGACCGCCTCCAGCTCGGTGCCCCCGTCGCGCTCGGCCAGTTCGGCCGCGGCCACGACGAGGGAGGCGCTCTCGCTGCCCGCGACCGCGACCTCGACAGTGCTGGTGCGGTTGGCCAGGAAGGCGCTGACGCCGAAGGAGGCGGCCAGCACCAGCACCATGAACGCCGTCGAGAGCAGGAACGTCCTGTCCCGCATCTTGACCCGCATCTCCCTGGCCGCCACCAGCCGCCAGGTGCTCGTCCCGCCGGTCATCGCACGACCTCCCGGAAGACGTCGGACAGGGCAGGCACCACGCGGGCGAACTCCCGCACCGGACCTCGTGCGAGCGCCGCGGCCAGCAGGGCCTGCTCGGCGCCGGGTTCGGCGACGTCCACGATCGCGGTGGCGCCGTCGACGTCCGCGACCCCCAGCCCCGGCAGCCCCCGCAGCCAGCCGGCGTCGTCCCCGTCGCCGAGCACGAGGCGGTAGAGCACGCCGGCGCTGCTGCGCAGGTCGTCGGCGTCACCGGACGCGACCACCCGGCCGTCGGCGAGAATGACCAGGTCGTCGCAGATCCGCTCGACCAGGTCCAGCTGGTGGCTCGAGAACAGCACGGGCACACCGAGCCGCAGCTGCTCGCGCAACAGCTCGGCCATGGTGTCGACCGCCAACGGGTCGAGGCCGCTGAAAGGCTCGTCGAGCACCAGGGCGACCGGTGCGTGCACGAGCGCGGCAGCGATCTGCACCCGTTGCTGGTTGCCGAGGGACAGGGTGTCGAGCCGGTCGCCACGCCGGTCGGACAGCGAGAGGCGTTCCAGCAGCTCGTGGACACGGCTCGAGGCCGCGCTGCTCGTCATGCCGTGCAGGCGGCCGAAGTAGACGAGCTGCTCGGCGACCGGCGACTTCGGGTACAGCCCGCGCTCCTCGGGCATGTACCCGAAGGTCCGCCGGTGCTCGCGCGTCACCGGCTCACCGCGCCATCGCACGTCGCCGGCGCTGGGCGCCAGCACTCCCATCACGATCCGCATCGTCGTCGTCTTGCCCGCGCCGTTGGCCCCGACGAAGCCGGTCATCCGTCCCGGCACGACGTCGAAGGTGACGTCGTCCAGCACCGTGGTCTCGCCGAAGCGGCGGCTGACGCCGTCCACCTCGAGCATCGCTGAGCTCGTTGTCATGCGGCCACGGTAGGTCGGCCGCACCGCCCGGCGCGTCAGCCGCTGGACGGACCCAGGGCCTCCCCCGGGGAGATGAGACCGCACTCGTAGGCGAAGACCACGGCCTGGACGCGGTCGCGCAGGCCGAGCTTGGCCAGCACCCGCGAGACGTGGGTCTTCACGGTCGCCTCACCCAGGTGCAGGCGACCGGCGATCTCGGCGTTGCTGAGACCGCGCGCGACCTGCTCGAGCACCTCGCGCTCGCGATCGGTGAGCCCGGTGAGTCGGTCCGGCCGGTACCCGCCACCGGGCGCCGAGGCGAACCGCGCGATCACCCGGCGCGTGACCTCCGGCGCCAGCAGTGCGTGGCCCGCCGCGACGGACCGCACCGCATCGACCAGGTCGTCGGGGTCGGCGTTCTTGAGCAGGAAGCCGCTGGCACCGGCCCGCAGCGCGTCGAACAGGTAGTCGTCGCGGTCGAACGTCGTCAGGACGACGACCCTGGCGTGCCCTGCCGCGACCACCTGCCTCGTCGCCTCGACGCCGTCGAGACCGGGCATCTGCACGTCCATCAGCACGACGTCGGGACGAAGCCGCTCGACGAGCTCGACCACCTCACGCCCGTCGACCGCCTCTCCCACCACCTCCAGGTCGTCCTCCACCGACAGGATCATCCGGAAGCCGGAGCGGACCAGCGCCTGGTCGTCGGCGAGCACGAGCCGGACGGTCACGGTGTGCCCACCGGGTAGCGCACCCGCACCCGGAAGCCGCCGAACGGACGCCGCCCGATCTCGACCTCGCCACCGTGCAGTGCGGCGCGCTCACGCATCCCGACGTGCCCCAGTCCGGTGCCGTGGGCGCGCCGGGTGGGCGTGCCGGCGTCCAGCACCTCGACCTCGACCGCCCGGTCGGGCGGGCCGTCGTGGTAGCGCAGGGTCAGCTGGGCGGTGCGGGCGGTGGAGTGGCGCAGGACGTTCGTGAGGGCCTCCTGGACGGTGCGGAACACCGAGGCACCGACAGTTCCGGGCACCTCGAACGGGGCACCGACGACGTGCAGCTCGACCGCCAGACCCTGCTCGGCGCTGTCGGCCACCACGTCGCCGAGGCGGGCCAAGCCGGGCAACGGGGCGCGATCGGTGTCCGTCATCACGTCGTCCCCCGCGCGCAGGACACCCAGCAGCGACCGCATCTCCGTGACCGCGCGTCGGCTGGAGTCCTCGACGGAGATCAGCGCCTCGCGCGCCTCGACCATGTCGTGGTCGATCGTCCGCCGGGCGGCGGCAGCCTGCACGCCCATCACGCTGACGTGGTGAGCGACCACGTCGTGCAGCTCACGGGCGATGCGCACGCGCTCGTCCAGCACCGCACGACGGGCGATGGTCGCCGACTGCTCGCGCAACTCGTCGGCCTGCAGCCGCAGCTCCTCCCGCTGGCGGGCGCCGTTCCACGCCACCTGCCCGATCAGGAGCGCGCCGACGAAGTAGACGACGTTGACGGCGACGTTGTAGAGCCCCAGCGCCAGGAGCTGCGGCAGCAGGCCCGCCCGGTCCAGCTCGGGCCGCGCGCCGCTGACGCCCGCACCGGTAGCGACGATCACGGCGACCCACCCGAACATCACCAGCAGGACGACGGCCAGCCCGATCCGGGTGCGGCTCCGGTCCGGTCCCCACGCGCAGGCGCTGTAGAGCGCCGCGAAGAAGTAGACCTGCACGGTCAGCTGCACCGCGACGACCGGGTCGCGGAGCCCGAGCCCGAGGAACGCGCGGCGCTGACGAGGGCGACGGCGACGGGGTAGCGCCGGCGGACCGCCAGCGGGGCCGCGATGGCGACCGTCCACGCGAGCTGTTCGGCGTCCGAACGCTGGGCGTCCTCGAGCAGGCCCGAGCTGCGGGCGAGCTCGAAGCCGACGGCGGCCACCACCACCAGCAGGACGCCGACGGCCATGTCACGGCGCAACCCGTCGCGTGACGGCCGCGGACGCACCCATTCGTCACCCAGGCGGGAAGGCGTGCCGGTCGGGGATGCCAGGCGGAGGGCTTCGAGCACGCGGCGAGGCTAGCGACGCGCGCCGGGCAGCATGACCTCGAGCACCTCGAGGTCGGGGGACACGTCGGTGAGCCCGTAGGGCACGTCGGCCGGAAGGGCCATGGCCGTCCCCGCGCCCAGTCGCTCGGACCGGTTCGCGTACCGCAGCACGGCGGTGCCGGACAGGACGTACCAGAACAGGAGCTCGCCGTCGTGCGGCGACAGCTCGACGCAGGACGACGGCGGGCAGGGGCGGACGACGGTCACCGCGGCGAGACCGTCGGTGGCGGCGGCGACCCCGGTGTCCCGGCACTCGAAACCGGAGGCCCGCCACGGCTCCCACGACGCCTCGGCCGCGACGTGGCGGACGAAACGCTGTGAGTCCCAGCGCCGGTCCGGGGCGACCTCGTCGGTCGGCAGGGTGATGGAGTGCTCGACGAACGTCGGGTGCTCGGCCGGGCAGCCGATCTCGACCACCTGCAGCCCGGGCGAGGCCTCGAGCACCCGGTGCCGGATGCCCGGCGGCTGCAGCACGCAGTCGCCGGCGGCCAGGACGAACGCCGGGCCCTGGTCCTCGTAGACGACCCGGACCCAGCCGGCCGCGCAGTAGATCAGCTGGAACAGCACCCGGTGGTGGTGCACGTAGTCCGGGACCGGCCCGCCGTCCGGGATGAGGATGTGCGAGGCGACGAACCGGCCGTCCTGCCTCCTCGGCAGCAGGTCCCGGTAGTGCATGCCGGCCCGCCCGACCCCGGCGTCGGTGTCCTCGGCGTGGGTCAGCTCGAACGTCGCCGCCCCGGCCGGCATCGGGACCACGCCGTCGCCGTCGGCGAGGTCGAGGTCGTGGTGCACGAGAACGGACGCCGAGGTGCGCACCAGGCGCACCCCGGTGCCGTCGCCTCGGGACAGCACGGCGACCGAGGGGTCGTCCGCGGGCCAGATCACGTCCAGCCGGAAGCCCAACGACGTGAAGAGCTCCGTGGTCGCGTCAAGGTCGGCGCAGCCGAGAACGGTTGACGGCCCTGTCGACATCGGATCAGCCTAACGTCGGCGACAGCAGGTCGATGAGGACGAGCGTGGCGTCGTCCCTCGGGCGCCCGTTCGTCCAGTCGTCGACGAGGCGGACGACGTCCCGGACGGCGTCCGTGGTGCCGCGGGCGGTCGCCGGCGCGCACCTCCTCCGAGTGCACGACGTAGGCGGTCTCGTCGAGCAGCCCCAGCGGCCGCTGGGACGGGCGGGTCAGCTCGTGCACGGCACCGTCGCGCAGCAGCAGCGGCGGCGGGTGTCCGGCGTTGACCCAGCGGAAACGGTCCGCCATCTCCGCCTGACCCACCAGGTCGAGGCCGATGCGTCGCGCGTGCCGGGTGGTGCCGACCCCCGCGTGCGCCAGCAGGCTCGAGCGCAGGCCGTGGCCGACGGCGTCGAACACCGCCACCCACGGACCGCGCGGACCCCACGAGAGGTCGAAGAGGTCACCGCCGACCTCGTAGGTGGGCAGCACCTTGCCGACGACCGA
>Ga0209587_1001226_pt1 | contig 12238 bp, 13 predicted proteins | sample NGEPerD_2_FD_184512 | JGI IMG/M metagenome (GOLD analysis project Ga0209587, IMG submission 184512) | Arctic peat soil microbial communities from the Barrow Environmental Observatory site, Barrow, Alaska, USA - NGEE PermafrostL1-D... | ecosystem: Environmental > Terrestrial > Soil > Wetlands >... | reverse complement strand
ATGGCCCAGTGCAAGTGGTATTGGGCCATAACGTTGGTGTAATAATTATTGTTAACGAGGCACGTATATTCGTCCGGACCTGTCACGTCATTAATATGGAACTTTCCTTGATAAAAATTTCCGGTTTACATCCATAAACGGGCTGTTTCAAAAATAATCTCTGCCCCTTTTTCTTGAATAAACTTACAAATCGCATTGTTATTATCGATTCCAAATTCTTGTTCATGCTCTTGAAATAAGATGTTTTTCACACAACTACAAATCTCCAAACCTGATTTTGAAGTACTGGATGTAATATATGAAGCTCCTTCTTTTATTTCAGTACTTAAAGGTATTAAGTACTGAATAGCATCATCAGATATACGGGGATCCTTCGGATCAGTATAGTTTGTTACATTTCCCTTATGATCTGACTCAATCAGGACATCACCTGAAAAATTGAGCGGCAATATCTCATACTCAATGGTAAATAAAGTCAGCTGATAAAAAGATGCCATACGGGTAATTGTTATCTCCAGCTCTTTTCCTTTCGAAGAACGCCATACCACATACCTTGCAGTTATCCCTTTATCCATGTCCACCCATAATTTGCTGGACAATACGGTGCCACTAAACATGCTGAATTGTTCACCGTCAATATATATCTTGATGGTCTGAGTATCTGTTGTGTTTAACATTGTCTGTTTTTCTGTTACGAAGCCATATAAATTTTCAGCCTGTTTCATTGTTGAATAATCATAAAAACCGTTAATATATTGACTGCGTAATAAATGGTGTTCTTCCGGATATCCTTCTTCAAAATCGTAACGAATTCCTATATATCCGTTAGCGTTATGAAAAAGAGCTTCATTTAACGATAAATTATAATTCATTATAATATTGGTCAATTTCTTTATCGGTTAAAAAGACCGGAAGACATTGATAACTCCCTTGAAGCTCTTTTTGAATATACTCTTTCTCTTTTTCACTGATTTCTTCATCTGATATTCCAGGCCATCCAACCCAGATGCTATCTGCTTGTTCATGATAGCTTTTTAAGCCTGTGGCAAGTCCTCCGATACTTTTTTGATACTCAAGACTTTCTTCATGTTTTCTTACCGTTACTGGTAAACGATTGGAAACAAATATTATTTTACTCATTATTACTCTCCTTAAATATTAAATAAATGAACTTGGAAAACTACAATGGTTACAACAATATTATAACCTAAAAATAGAAAACTAATGGGTGGAGGGCTTCGTCAGGCGGGAATCCTGGCAGCGGCAGGGATCCTTGCTTTAACTAAAATGGCCTCAAGATTAGGTGAAGACCATAAAAATGCCCGTTATCGGGCAGATCGACTAGAAGAAATTGAGTCATGTCATGTTTATCTCGGTTGTTTGGATATTAATATGGTATTTCTTTCAACATTACGGTGTCGGCGAACTTTCAAAGATCAATATCATCGGAGAACTTGAAGTTATACCGGGATTCAAACTGCCGCAAATGGATCCGAGCGCTAATTCCCCCCTTATGACCACAATGAACTCTATTACAGCGGTAAGACCTAGTATAGATAAAGAATTATGCAGTCTCTGTGAAACCTGTATAGAACACTGTCCTAGCGGGGCTCTAATTATGGATGGGTACCCGGTTGTAAGCCCAGAACTGTGCATCACTTGTTTTTGCTGCCAGGAGCTTTGCCCGCAAAAGGCCATTGAATTAAGGTAAATCATTGCGCTCAAGGCACAAAAAATGATGAAGTGCGTCTTGAGGTGTGCGTGGTAGTGCTAGCGCCGTAAAATCTGCTTGAAGGGCAGCAAACGGGACTCTGTTATTACCTGTGTATTGCTGCAGAGACATTTGCATCCTTAGAGTCGAATCAAGTCATTAAGTAATAACTATATTAAATCAGGCAAGAAAGAGGTAAGTTATATTGCTTACCTCTTTCTTGCCCCTCGCCCACTAGTTGAATACTCATGGCTTCCTATAGATATTTAGACCGATTTTAATCTCCTCGTTCTCAGGAATGGACACGTTACCTTCGGTTGAGCTAATAATTACGCTTTTCCCAGAAGCAGATTTGCCAAACTCCTTTGAGATATCCACGATGATCGTCAAGATACTACCGTTTAATTTCATCTCACAATTCTTCATAGCAATTCCTCCTTTTATTAACCTCACGCTCAACTTCGGAACCGGTCCTGAATTCTTCACCCAATTTTGTACACTCTCACACTCATTTTTAATCGTCCTTTTAAGCTTCAAATATCTGTGCCTTTAGAAATAGTTAACCCTTCCCAGTCATTCGAGCATATTTGAGAATTGCTCACTGATACCTTTTCCGTGGGATCTTTCAGCTGGGATGGGTGGGGCATCGTCTTCAACAGAATAACTGTATTTTTCCCATACAGAATATAAGGAACGGTAATCACCTTGTACTAATTGTTCCCTTAGTTGTCTGAAAGACTTATATTGGGCGATTTCACAGCTTTCACGGAGTCATACCTCCTCAAGGTTTCTATTTATGAAGTTTCTAATTATACGGTTATTTAAAAAGTAAAATTCGGTAGCAGTACACCTATTTCCTTTAATATACGACATTTTTTTAAAAAAATAAATTGCTACTGCATTCATTGCACTTCAATAGGGGTTTTGGAATGTCGATAATATTTATTCTAAAGTTATTGTAGAGAGGCATTTTAGGTGTGATAATATGTATGATATCGTTGCTTGAAATTTTAACACTTATAAGGGAAAAGAAGGAGGAAACTTGATGTCGAATACTGCAAATCTCGATTGGGGAAATATAGGATTCTTATATAGGAAGACCAATGCCAATTATGTGTCCATCTGGAAGGATGGCGCTTGGGATGAAGGAAAGCTGGTAAAGGAAAACACGTTGACCATGAGCATGAGCTCGACTGCTATCCACTATGGCCAGCAGTGCTTTGAAGGTTTGAAAGCCTACCGAAGAAAAAATGGGACCATCAGCCTTTTTAGGGCGGATCAGAATGCGAAGCGCATGCAGGAAAGTTGTCGGAGGGTTCTCATGCCAGAGGTTCCGGTTGAGAAGTTTATGGAAGCGGTTGAGATGGTCGTCAAAGCCAACGAGGAGTTTGTTCCTCCCTATGGTTCTGGCGCAACCTTATACATAAGGCCCTTTGTGATTGGCGTTGGCGATAACATCGGTGTTGGACCGGCTCCGGAATATATCTTCTGTGTTTTCGTCACACCGGTCGGACCTTATTTCAAAGGTGGAATGTCCACGATCAAATTGGTGGTTTCCGAGTACGACCGGGCTGCCCCCTACGGAACAGGAGCCGTCAAAGCTGGCGGGAATTATGCGGCCAGCTTGTTGCCTCATGAGTTAGCTGCCGATGATGGCTATACCGACTGCGTATACCTAGATCCTAAAACCCATACGAAGATCGAAGAGGTCGGCGCTGCAAACTTCTTTGGCATTACCAAGGACAATGTCTTTGTCACTCCTACTTCTCCCTCGATCCTCCCCAGCATTACGAAGAAGTCACTGCTTTATATTGCGGAGAAGGTCTTCCGGATGAAGGTGGAGGAGCGCGACGTCTACGTCAATAACTTGGAGGAATTTGCCGAAGCAGGTGCCTGCGGTACTGCGGCAGTCATCTCACCCATCGGCAGCCTAACCAATGGTCAGAACAAATACGTCTTTTACAGCGAAACCGAGGTGGGACCCGTTACCAAGAGGCTTTATGACCATCTAATTGGTATTCAGCACGGCGAAGTGGAGGCTCCGGAAGGTTGGGTCATCGAGTTATTCTAACCGAGCAGGACTAAACTAAAAGAAATAACACCTTATCTCGAAATCAACCCTAGGCTGGTGAAAACATATGAAGTTTAAATACGGTATCAATGAAATCCCCCCTCTGGGACATCTTCTATTATTTGGCTTACAGTGGCTAGCAATTATCATTCCCATCATCCTGATCATGGGGACTGCGGTGACAAGCCTTCATCCTAACGGGATTGTCGAACAAGTAGTATCGGACCAGCGACAGTCTTTTTGGTCGGTATGGCATCAGGAGGGGGAAACAACCCGGAGGCGGTCTACACCTCGATCCTCTTAGGTGGTCTTATTTTGGCGGTTGTGAGTATTACTGGACTGTTCGCTCGTCTACCAATTCCTTCGCAAACTTGTGTTTTTCTTTAACAATGGTTTTCTGCATGTTTATTGCGGCAAAGTATTCACGAGGCGTGTGGAAATCGACACTCATTTTTTGGGCTGTAATCGTAGGAACTTTAGTTTACCTTTTCCTGTTCCCCATGTCCCCTCTCCCACCTAATGACCTTCCCATCTTCGCTACATTTTGGCAAGGCTTACAGCCCTCTTTTGTCTTCGATCCGAGTATCTTCATCTCTTTTCTGATTTGTTATCTCGCGCTCTCTGTCAACGATCTAGGATCAATTCAAGCCGTCGATGAACTCCTCAAACCCGATAATATGCCAAAACGAATCACTCGTGGCGTAGCAACGACTGGATTAGTCAATGTATTAGCGGGTTTCCTTGGCGTCATCGGGGTTGTTAACTTTTCTGTACTGCCATGCTTTCAAGAAATTGAGCAACCCGTTTTACTAGTTGTGAGATAAACCCTGGCTCCTGTTCTCCAAAAACAAGCATCCCCCCATGATCATAGATTACAACTCCAATCCAACGAGATCCTGATAAGTTGGTGTCAGACACAGGCAACGTTCTGACATCAAGGGAGATAGTATAGAAGATGGAAAATAAAGAATTTCAGATTGTATTAATGGTGTATTAAATATGATAGTATATAACAATATAGAACAATATCTTCTGAAAAGGTTGTTAATAATAATCAAGGAGGTTGCAACATGAAAAAGTTATTCAAATGCGGTATTTGCGGTTATGTGCATGAAGGCACGGAGGCTCCTGGAGAATGCCCAAAATGCGGAGCTCCCAAAGATCAATTTGTGGAAATGAAAAGCGAAGATGCAGAAAAAATTTACAAAGCTGACCGAACCAATGATATCCATATGGAATTGATAATTCTGGCAAGCAAGATGGATGAGCTTTGCAAAGAAGGAATTATTATTAACTTGGATCCGCCTTGTGTTGATGTTTTTGAAAAAGCTAAAAATGAAGCTTGGGTTATAAAACAAAGATCAAAGGCAGAGCTCGAGGGTCATATGAAACGAGGAAAATGGTAATCCATTCTCAGTAAAAGGATGATAAAAGCCTTGAGGTGCATGACTATGTATCAGAAACAATAGCAGAGCAAACGTTCTTGCTCCGCACGGTGCTTCCCGTAAGGATAAAGTTAGGACTCCAACTCACTAATAAATGAGTTGGAGTCCCTTTTCATGCTCAAAGTTGAATAAAATAAGAGGTACATTTATACAACCGTTAAGAAGTCATGAGCTATTCACCAAATTTTCTCGGTAGATATTGTACCACTCCCTGCCCGAAACGAGATTTAAGTCAATGTCTTTATATAGAATTTCTTCCAGTTGATTTTAGCGCTGTCACCTAACGTCAATGTTTTACTATCACTAGAAACACGACCTTGGACAATGACGATATTCACAGGACATTGCTCAACGCAAGCGGGTCCGCCTTCGCGACCACGACATAAGTCACATTTTACATACGTTTCCTTCTCAGCGTCATAATAAATCCGTTTTTGGGAGGCCAAGGTTTCACCGGTGCTCGCTAAAACCCCTGAGTAGTCATAGGGGCAAGCATCCACGCATTTCCCGCACTGAATGCATAAGCTTTCGTCAATGTAGCGCGCGCCTGTTGTGGCATCAATGCGTAGGGCCCTAGCGGGGCATACTGCCAGACATTCAGGCTTTTCGCACTGATGGCAGGTTTGCTGTGTGAAGCCAATCCCTCCGGCAAAATTCGAAACGGCTTGATCTGGCGTTACGCTGGGATTGCGCAGAATCTGAACTCGGGGAATATCTGATAAGCCTTGGCTTTTATGCCACTTGGAACAGGCAATTTCACACGTCAGACAACCTATACATAAATTTTGTTCTGGATCAACAGCCTTTGTTTCTGCCGCGGAGACTACTTTAGGCAAGACTAAGCCAACGCCACCTGTGACTAAGGCAGCAACAGCAACTGTTGATGAAATCACGAATCGACGCCGATCCATATCGGTCAGGTGTCGTTTTACTTCCGTACCCTTCGGGTTTTTATCACTTGTATCCACCGCTCATCACCTCCGTTATTGTTGTGCCAGTGATAAGGCGGTTGACCTTATCAAACCTTGAACAAGATCGACCTTGTAACCGTTGTTTTCCATTGGTCTGGCAAATTTTGTGACTGTTTCCCCCGCTTGTTGAGCGCGATCTTCCGTAATCGTTCCTCCTTGGAGGATTTTTTCAGCGTCTAATGAACGCCAAGGAATGGGCGCTACGCCACCTAAAACGACACGAACAAAGCCTGGGGCCATGATCATGGCTAGACTTACTGTAGCAAAATCAAAAGCTTGCCGTTCACGTACTTTTTTATAAACCATTTTGGCCCCGGAAGGAGGAACCGGAACTTCGATTGAGGTGAGTAATTCGCCAGGTTCCACAACTACCTCGCGCGTAATGTCTTTCAGTGGGCCAATATAAAATTTTTCCATAGCTACTTTCCTTTGTCCTTTGGGTCCGGTTATAATTGCCGTTGCGCCTAAAGCGATGAGCGCCGGCGCCAAATCGGACGGATACACCATGAAACAACCCGCGCCACCGAGGATGGCATGGTACTCATTTCTACCCGTAACGGCAAAACAAGAGCTTCCACCTTTACGATAGCAATTAAAACGTGGATTTCGGAAATACCAACACCGTGGACGCTGACAAAGGTTTCCCCCTATTGTGCCCACATGGCGGATTTGGGGAGAAGCGATGGCTAGAGCTGCTTGGCTAAGGATCGGGAAATTCTTTTTAATGGTGTCATTATCTAGGATTTCCGTGATCGTGGCAGTTGCTCCAATACTAAGAGTACTTCCACTCAAGTTGATCTTAGAAAGTTCCTTGACTTCACTAATATCAACAAGATGTTTCGGTGTTTCAATCCGTTCTTTAATGAGAGTTAAAATATCACTGGAACCACCCACCACGCGTCCTCCGTTTTGCAGATTGTTTACTGCTTCAGCGGTCGTTGTTGGACGTTTGTAATCAAAACTTAACACTAGAACCTCACCTCCAATTGCTCTTTTGCCTTATTTCTGCGTTTTAGCCTGAGCCAGTGCCTTTAATACTCTTGCCGGAGTGATTGGCAAATCGGTAATTTGTACACCGATGGCGTTGTAAACTGCGTTAGCAATCGCTGGGGCGGTCGGCATACAAGGGGGCTCCGCAAAACCTTTAACATTGATGTTGTTAGCGGGGTCAATTTGAGGAACCAAATAAGGATCAACCGGCGGATAGTCAGCATAAGACGTAATTTTATAACTGACGAAATCGGTAGTAACCGGAATTCCGGTGCCAGGATCGATAACTTGTCCCTCATAGAGTCCATAGCCAATACCTAAGGCCACAGCTCCGTAGAGTTGACTTTCGATCGTTAGTGGATTGATAACCCGTCCCGCATCGTGAGCTGCCACGAAATTCAAGATTTTGACTTCTCCTGTATCCGTATTGACTTCGACTTCAGCAAATTGTGCTCCAAATGAATCCGACACATAATTCGGTGGATTCGGGCCTCGGAACCCATTGCCGACAACCGGACGACTAAATTTCTTTAGAGCGTCGGTAATCGGAACTCCATTTGCTTGGTCACCTGGTTTAAAATAAACTCCATTTTCAAATTGGACTTGTTCTGCCGCAATATTAAGCATTACAGCGGCTGCGCCACCAATTTGGATGACTGCATCATAAGCTGCATTATGCACGGCAGGACCTAACGATGAAGTTACGCGACTGCCAAAGCTGCCTAAATCATAGGATGATGCTTTCGTGTCGGCGGCTGAAACATTCACTTTGGCAATGGGTATTCCCAGTGTTTCGGCAGCAATCATGGCCATAGTCGTCATCGCTCCTTGGCCTAAGTCATTGACCGCTGTCCGCACAGTAGCCGAACCATCGGAGTTTACAAAGATATCAACCGAAGACGGTGGTCCACCGCCGGCACCCCAGATTAAACTTCCAACTCCGACACCATGGCGAATATTCCCGCTACCTTGCCCGGGTTTAGCGTTGCGTTTATTTTTCCAGTCAATTTTGGCAGCCCCATATTCAAAAGCTTCCTTGAGGCCCTTTGACGAATAGGGGATACTTTTTTCTTGGTTACCAAGTTCCGTATAGTTTTTCATTCTTAATTCCAGTGGATCCATATTGAGTTCTGTGGCAATTTTATCCATAACACATTCTAGTGGATACATTCCTTCAGTGCTTCCGGGACCACGCATAGGACTCTGCGTTGCCGTATTTAAAAAGACGCCAATCATAGTTGTCATCACATTTGGGCACTTGTAAAGTTCCCGTACTGGTGTGCCAACGTCGAGGAATCGGCCAGCGAAGGCGCCTGAATCTACATAAGCTTCAAGTTTCAGGGCAGTAATGGGGCCATCTTTCTTTACCCCAACCTTAATTTTTTGTATATCAGCAGAACGATGGCCTGTTGCCAGAAATTCTTCATCGCGGTCTAAAAAGATCTTTACAGGACGTCCTGTTTGCTTGGCGGCCACGGCGGCAATGAGCGTGTATTTACCCAAACCTGTCTTAGAACCAAAGCCACCTCCCATAAAATTCATAATGACACGAACTTTATCTGTTGGCATTCTGAAGGTGCCAGCCAAACCTGCTTGAGTAAGGTAAACTGATTGAGTGGAGTCATAGACAGTAAGTTCATCCCCGTCCCAAGCTGCAACACTCCCGTGGGTTTCAAGTGTCGTATGGTGAACATTAGGTACAGTATACGTTTGTTCAATAACCAGGTCGGCTGCTAAAAAACCAGCATCGATATTTCCCCTAGATTTAACAACAGGTTTTCCTCCCACAATATTTCCTGTGGACTGAACTTTGGGCGCATTAGCGGCCACAGCGGTCATCTTATCGACGACGAAAGGTAATACCTCATACTCAACTTTGATCAGCGCACGGCCATCTTTGGCTGCTCGCTCCGTTTCCGCGATCACAACAGCAACATCATCGCCGACATAGTGGACTTCCGGGTTGAACATAAAGTCAGTTCCAACGGGGATATTATTGCTGTTTTGACTATGAAGCACAGCAATGACACCCTGAACTTTCATAGCTTGACTAGCGTCGATACTTTTTATTTTAGCGTGAGGGTAAGGACTGCGTAGTATTTTACCAATAAGCATCCCAGGAAGTTGGACGTCAAAAGCATAAATCGCTTTTCCTGTGATTCGGTCCACTCCCTCAATACGTGGCGTTGGTTTACCTATAATCTTAAAATCTGATTTATTAGACCAAGATGGTGCTTCATGTTCAGGGACCTCAACGATCATTTCTTGGGAATGTCCTTCATTAATTACAGTCGTTTTAACAAATGCCATTCGTATTCACCACCTTTATTTTTCCTTTGCTGCCTCGATGGCAACTTTTTGGATATTCGCGTAAGCCCCGCAGCGACATAAGTTATCCGCATTACTTTGCCGGAGTTCTTCCTCTGTGGCCTTGGGGTATTTCTTAAGAAACCCAACCAGCGCCATGATCTGACCTGAAGTGCAGAACCCGCATTGATAGGCATCTTTTTCGTAGAATTTTTGCTGAATATCATGGAGTACACTCCCGTTGGCAAGGCCTTCGATCGTTAGAACGCTGTGACCATTGGCTTTGACAGCCAATGTGGAACAAGAATAGACTGGTGTATCATTCATTAGAACGGTACATGCGCCACACTCGCTGTGATCGCACGCTACTTTGGTTCCGGTTAAATGAAGCTGATTACGTAGAATCTCGGCGAGTGTATCACGGGTATCGACTAAAAGTTCATGGTTCGACCCGTTCACCATGATTTGGATCGTTTCGTAAACAGGCTCGCGATAGGTTTCCGTTGGCTCGCCTATTTCGGCTGCTAATACCGGTTTGGTTTCATCACTAATAGGATTTGGAATGATTGTTCCCGCTGAAGCTAAGCCAGCAACTGTAACACCGGCAGCCGTGATCTTCAAGAAATTCCGCCGGCTCGTTCCTTTCTGTTCCAATTCGTTCCCTCCTTCTACTTTCAGTACGACACATTTTGAAACACATCATGTTACTTTTCTCAATTCCGAGACTCCCACTTCTATAAGTGGGTGTTCCGATTTCCACTTCGGTGGGGGTAGACTCCCCCACCGAAGACTCGATGTTCAACTTTAGTTGAACGAGTTCACTCCTGTTGCTAGAAGACATTTTATAATTCCTTTCCTCTTGTGAAAATGTTAATAGGTGTTAGCAATTGTTAGAGCTTAAATTTCTCATAGTACAATTTCCTTTAAGATGGCAGAAATCGCAATGGGTTTTGCCGTTAAAATCGGGTAAATTGATCCCGATCCCCATCACCATGGCTATTGATTTCTTGGGCAGCATTAGATTGGAGTCTGTTAGACTGATGCCAATCTGGTCCCCTTTGAGAAAATTAATGATGGATCTCACATCCTCAAGACCTTTCCAGTAGGAATGGCCAGGCCCCAAGGGGAACGTCGTGCTAAGCTGCTTGGCCTTATAAGTCTCCGAGATTTCAGAGATTGCAGTATTTGCCACCTTGACCAAGATTGCCAACCCCGCAGAGTCTAGGATAAAAGCTTCCAACGTTTGACCTTGATCGGTATAGTCTTTGGATTGATTCAACTCCTTGAATTTAACTTCATAATCGAGATCAATCGGATTGTTATTTAGTTTATCTACAAGTTCACCCGTCATATCATATACTCCATAACTACCAGTACCACTAACTTGAACTCGTTCACCAGTGACTACTTGCTGATCTACCTCTGGCGGAGGGCTACCGCTTTGGGGCTGATCAGTGCCAACTGCTGCTTTTCCGCATGATACAGGGACAGGTAGCTCGTTTCTCCCATGAAACAACCTACCCCCAGCTGAGCCCAGCTTTTCCACTCAGTACAGCGGTCTAAGATCGGTAATAAGTTGGTGTCAGGCACCAGGGTTCCAAAAAGGCACCGGCTTGTTAAACCGATGCCTTGGAAAACGATGATGACTACGCTAACTTTCTAGTGAAAAATACTATTCCCGCTCTATCTATATGACTTTTCAATTCTTCATGGTTCAAATGTGAATAATCCACAATATCAAAGAAATATGGCATAGGGCTTTCTTCCTCTAAAATGGCATGAAGCCTTGATAAAGTTGAAAAGGAAATATCATCTCCCCAAATTGCTATATCCAAATCGGAGCCGGGCTTATAGTTCCCCTTAGCACGAGATCCAAAGATTGCCGCCTTTTCGATCTCAGAAAATTGCTGCATAGTTGTGATAATATTGTCCAAATCCCCGTCTCGAAGTCCGAAATTCATCCCATGCCCTCCAAAGCAGAAAATAGTTCTTGCAACATTCCATAGTAAGTTGTACGAATAAGCTTTTCAGCTTCATTTGTTAAATTTTCATCATAAGTATGGGCCATAAGATTTCTTTTTTCAAGTGCATCAATCCATACATGCCCATCCTTCAACAACTGTATCTGAAACCCTGTTTGAATAGCCATTCGTGGGCTTTTGATGCTAAAGCCTTGTTCTTCCAAATAATCCTTCATGGTTTTCCACGCAAGCTCAAAGGTATATTCAAAGCATTGAATCAAGCCTTGTTTTTCAAACTTATTCAGTTCAGGTTTTTCGATAAACTCTTTCAATTGCGAAATTGCTTTTCTGAAGTTATCACGCCTTTGCTTCCATCGCACATCATGATCATCCATAAGGTTCTCACCTACCTTTTATGATTTTAAGCGAATATTCATATTATCCTATATATGGAAGTAAATAATTCATCGATTTGCTTTATCTCGAAAATTATTTGAGATATTGCCTTTTCAGGAAACGCGATAAAGATCACCTTCCTTTTCTAGGTATTGTGAAAATGGATCTTCCCTATCTAAATTGATTAAATCGACAGGACGACTTAATGTAGTCAGCAATTTCCCTAATAGCGCAAAATAATTTTCGGGTAAACAGCCTTTTATGGCAATATCTATATCAGAATCTTCCCTGTAAGTACCCGTGGCCAACGAGCCGAAAATGAATATTTCCTTGCATCCGGCATTCTTGAGTATCTCGATTGCAGAGTATATAAAGTCCCATCCTTT
>Ga0209587_1001225_pt1 | contig 12242 bp, 9 predicted proteins | sample NGEPerD_2_FD_184512 | JGI IMG/M metagenome (GOLD analysis project Ga0209587, IMG submission 184512) | Arctic peat soil microbial communities from the Barrow Environmental Observatory site, Barrow, Alaska, USA - NGEE PermafrostL1-D... | ecosystem: Environmental > Terrestrial > Soil > Wetlands >... | reverse complement strand
GAACTTATGGGGGTCCCATATCGCGTAACTGTCAGCGATCGAACACTTGAGACCAATCAATATGAATTAGTTGAACGAAAAAATGGTCAAAAAAAGTTGTTGACATACGAGCAACTGCTTGCTAAACTAAGCTAACTACAAAGATTTTAGTAGTATCTACGCTATATATAGCGTACGAGGTGCTGTAAAAGGCACTTTTTATGATAAGAAGAGGAATAATTAATGAATAAGCTATATCAAATTACCAACACAGGCAAAAAAGAGCTCGAGTTAAAACTCGAGGAGCTTAAAAGTCATCGTGCTAGTGTTGCCAGTAAGATTGCTGAGGCACGAGATTTCGGAGATCTTAGCGAAAACGCTGAATATGAAGTTGCTCGTGAAGAACAAGGTCTAGTCGAAACTCGCATTGCTACAATTGAGGATATTTTGCTAAATGCTGAAATTATAAAAAAGAGCGGTAAGTCGAAGATTTCACTTGGTAGTAAGGTTGAACTTAAAACTGGTAAAACGCATATCGTCTATACAATTGTCGGACCAGTTGAGGCTGATCCCTTGGATGGAAAAATCAGTAATAAATCACCAATAGGTGAGGCATTATTTGGGAAGAAAATTGGCGATAAAGCTGTTATTATAACGCCTAAGGGTGATATCACTTACGAAATTGTAAATATCGGCTAAACTATACTATAATAAGCGGTATGGCGACTCTAAAAGACTTCCGCGATGAACGATTACGAAAACTAAAAACCCTGCGAGATTTGGGTATTAACCCGTATCCTTCCGATTCGCATCGTACACATAATGCATTTGATATTGTAAATAAATTTGATGAGCTAGAGGGTCAAATCGTTACGGCTGCTGGCCGTATCATTGGTATTCGTAAATTTGGCAAATTGGCCTTTATAGTCATGAAAGATTATAGCGGTCAGGTTCAACTATTTTTGCGCTCAGATATCGTAGCCCAGATGGATGTGACCAATAATCAAATTGGTATTACCGAGTTGCCACTTCTTGATATTGGTGATTTCGTTGAAGCAACCGGTAAAGTTATAAAAAGCAAAACTGGCGAAATATCAGTTGAAGTCACTAATTTACATTTGCTTGCTAAATCACTTCGTCCGATGCCCAGTGGGGCTGATGGCTTTTCTAATAAAGAAGAGCGTATGCGCCGACGCTATATCGATATAAATATAAATCAGGATGTGCGCGAGCGATTTGTTAGGCGTAGTAAGTTTTGGCAGGCTACGCGTGATTTCTTGAACAAAAATGCATTCCTAGAAATTAACACCCCAGTTTTGGAACATACAACTGGCGGTGCCGACGCTAATCCATTCGTGACACATATGGATGCGCTTGATCAAGATTTTTATCTGCGCATCAGTCAGGAATTGCCTCTAAAGCGTCTAATTGGTGCTGGATATGAAAAAGTCTACGACATTGGTCCTCGTTTTCGTAATGAAAACTATAGTGACGAGCATTTGCCTGAGCATGTAGCCATGGAATGGTACTGGGCTTACGCTAATTGGCAAGACGGCATGAAATTTATGGAAGATATGTATAAGTATATCCTAGACCAAACATTCGGATCACTCCGATTTCATTTAAACGACAAAGATGTTGATATGGGCAAAAAATGGGAAGTTTTAGATTATACTACGGCAATAAGAGATAAATATGGTATTGATGTTCATACTAGCTCGATTGACGAAATAAAGAAGGCTTTAGTTGATAACAAACTTGAAGTCAAACAGACCGAAAGCCGCGCTCGCGGAATTGATAAACTATGGAAGAATATTCGTAAAGACGTTGTTGGGCCGGCTTGGTTAATTAATACGCCTAAATTTATTAGTCCGCTTGCAAAAAGTAATTCAGATAATGAACAAACAGTACAAAGATTTCAAGCTATTATTGCAGGATCTGAACTTGGCAACGGCTTTTCGGAACTTAATGATCCGATTGATCAATTGGCTAGATTTATTGAGCAAAAAAATATGCGCGAAGCAGGCGATAATGAAGCGATGATGCTTGATATTGATTTTGTTGAAATGTTGGAATATGGCATGCCGCCCGCTTGTGGCTGGGGATATAGCGAACGTGTATTTTGGGTTTTTGAAGGTGTTACTGCTCGCGAAGGCGTGCCATTTCCGCAACTTCGCATGGAAATTGATAATACCACGCGTGAAATGTATCCAGATGCAAGGCTATGAAACGAGTTATTTTTTGTTTAATAACTATTATCCTCGCATCCATAGTCCATATAAATTTCGCTTCGGCTTCCGTTAACGATTTCGTAATACGAGATTTTCAAGCTGATTATTATTTAGACAAGGATAATGAAGGTCGTTCAACTTTGCGAACTGTCGAATCTATTACAGCCGATTTCCCCGAAATTGATCAGAACCATGGTATCGAGAGAGCTATCGTATCAACATACAATGATCATCCTACTAGTTTAAAGATTGAATCCGTAACTGATCAGACTGGCAAGAATTGGTCTTATTCGACCAGGAAAGAAAATGACAATTTAATTCTACAAATCGGTGACAAAGATATATATGTTCATGGCTTACAGACATATGTTATTACCTATAATCAACACGATGTCACAAACTTTTTTTCTGATACAAACTCTGATGAATTTTATTGGAACGTTAATGGTACAGGTTGGTATCAACCATTCGATAAAATTACGGCCAGATTGCATATTGGTTTGAATATTGTAAATACATTGACAGATGATCAAGCTTGCTACTCTGGTGCAAGTGGCTCAACTAATGTATCCTGTGTAATCACTCGTTCGGGTGACGTTATAGCATCCAGTGCAACGACACTTGAAATTGGCGAGAATCTGACTATTGCTGTAGGATTTAAGCCCCAAACATTCAGTGAATATCGTATGTCGTTTGTTGATTACATCAAAAAATATGCTGTCGTCATATCGGCTGTATTTGGAGTATTATTACTAATCGCCATTTATTTATTGAAGTTGACAAAAGGGAAAGGTGCACCCGGTCGCGGTACAATAATTGCTGAATATCTGCCACCAAAGGGTGTTGACGTCGCATTATCTTCTGTTATTAGAGACAAAGTATCGACTTGGGCAGCAGCGACATATATTGATTTAGCAGTTCGTCATAAATTAAAAATTATTGAGCGAAATAATGATAATTCCAAAAAAGTAGGCTACAGCTTGGAATTTATAAATGCAAATGGTCTCACGACTTCAGAGAATGCTGTAATGACTGCTTTATTTGGTGAAAGTCCTAAGTCGGGTGCTAAATATGATTTGGAACTCAAAAATGCCGACAGAACACTTATGAGTAAGTTTACCTTGATATACGAACAGGCAAAACTTTGGGCGGATAAGAACGGTTATTATATTATTATGAAAAAATTAAAGTCTATTATGACAATACTTGTGCTACTAATTGTGCTACAAGCTATTATTTTAGGGTTTATGATTGATGACGCAACCGTAATTTTCTTCTTTGGGCTTGTTGGTGTTTTCGTTGGCGTGCAAATAATCAGATCAACCAAGCCATTTTCGCAAAAGGGTCGCGAATTGTTTGATTATCTAAAAGGTCTCGAACTCTACATAAATATTGCCGAGAAAGATAGGCTCAAAGTTTTGCAAAGTCCACAAGGCGCCGAAAAGAGTCCGATTGATGTCAATAATACTACTAAACTTGTACGTTTATATGAGCGCGTGTTGCCATACGCGATATTATTCGGCAGTGAAAAAGAATGGACGAAAGTCCTAGGTAAATATTACGAGCAACAGGAATCAACTCCTGATTGGTATGTGGGGAATAGTGTGTTTAATGCGGTATTATTTAGTTCAGCACTATCAAGTTTTTCTACTACTGCTACTAGTAACAGCTATAGCTCGCCGACCAGTTCTTCTAGCGGTGGATCGTTCGGTGGCGGTTTCTCTGGCGGCGGTGGCGGCGGCGGCGGTGGTGGTGGCTGGTAGCTCATCAATGTGGTACTATAATTCCTTGTATGATTGAAATTAAAAATATAACTAAGATTTATGGTAAAAAAGACAACACTCTGAGAGCCTTGGATAATGTAAGTTTTACAATACCGAATGATGCAAGTGTTGCGATATTAGGTAAATCTGGCAGCGGTAAATCAACCTTGATGCATGTTATGAGCAGTCTAGATAAACCAGATTCTGGTGAAGTTATTATTGATGGCAAAAATATTTTGGAGCTAAAGCAAAAAGAAGTTGATAAATTTCGTTCCCGTACGATGAGTTTCATTTTTCAGAGCTTTTTTATACAGGCAAACGAGAGTTGTTATGACAATGTCAGTCTTCCTCTGGAAATTGCAGACGTTCCTACGTCTAAACGAAAAGCAAAAATAGGAGCAGCCTTAGAAGCAGTGGGACTTTTAGATAGAAAGAAATCACGCGCTCATGATTTATCTGGAGGTCAAAAACAAAGACTTGCAGTTGCTAGAGCGATCGTAAATAATCCTAAGATTTTATTTGCCGATGAACCAACTGGGAACTTAGATAGTATTACTGGTGGGATAGTAGAGGATCTGTTGTTTGATTATAATAAAAAAAATGGTGTCACTTTAATCATAGTAACGCACGATTCAGATATAGCTAAAAGGTGCGATATTCAAATTCATATCAAAGACGGCAAAATCGAAAATATTGAAGGGTTGAAATCATGAAAATTCGGGATATTACAATTCGTGCTGGGCGTAGCCTCAAACAGGCAAAGGCTAGAACTCTGTTAACTAGTTTGGCTATTGGCGTCGGTGCATTTACGATTGTACTTAGCCTGGCGGTTGGGTCTGGCGGACGTGCTTATACCAGTAATATCATTAGTAGTAATACAAATTCTCGAGCAATTTATACTCAAGCTATACAGGATTTTGCTAGTGACCCTACAAAACCAAAGAAATATTCGGATACTCCAACTATGAGTATGGGCGGAGGGCAGGGCCCATCTATTAAATTACTAAAACAGACCGATATTGATAAAATTACTAATATAAATGGCGTGGAATCGGTAACACCGATTTATATGTTTGCTACGAAATACATAACACGTATAGATCAAGAAAAATACATTGCCAGTGTTGAGACATTTGATAGTAGTGTCAAGTTAGAATACATTTCTGCTAGCGAAGGTGATATAAAGGACGGCGAGGTTATTATCTCTAATAACTATAGCGAGGCTCTTGGGTTTAAGTCGGCCGAGGAAGCAATTGGGCAGACGATTCAAATTGTTGTCGAAAAAGGCGGCGCTAACACTTTACAGCCAGAAATAAAATCCTTTGATTTTAAAATATACGGCGTCATAAAACAATCGATGTTAGCGGTAAATTTTACTGATAGACTGCAAATTACAAAGAATGATACAAAGCTATTATATGACTATAATCAACAAGGTAGTCCAACTTTCAATACATATGCAGGCGCAATTGTGGTAGTTAGCGATAATGCTGATATTGCCGTAATTAAAAGTAATATAAATGAAGCAGGTTATAAGGCTCAAACGGCCGAGGATTTAATGAGTTTTATTTTTCAATTTATTAATGTTTTGCAAGGAATTTTAATTGGGTTCGGTGCGCTTGCTGTCCTTACATCTGTCTTTGGGATTATAAATACTCAATACATTAGCGTGCTTGAGCGGACGCAGCAAATTGGGCTTATGAAAGCTTTTGGAATGCGGAATAGCGATGTGGGCAGATTATTTGAACTAGAGGCAGCCTGGATTGGATTATTGGGTGGTTCAATTGGTAGTGGTATGGCGGTTATTATGGGAACTATAGCAAATCCATTTATTAGCAAAGCACTGAATATTGGAGATGTTAGCCTGATAATATTTGACCCATTAAGTATAATCGCCGTAGTGATTGGTCTTGTTCTTGTCTCTGTAGCTTCGGGAATATTGCCAGCGCGTAAAGCAGCCAAACTCAACCCAATCGAAGCACTGCGAACCGAGTAGCTATAAAATCTGATACAATAATTACATGTTAGATATTCGTTTTATACGCGAGAACGCTGATGCAGTACAAATTAATACTCGTAATAAGGGTTATGATGTTAATATTGACGCACTTTTAAAGTTAGATTCTGAACGTCGAGAATTACAGATTAAAGCTGATGGATTACGTGAAAAGCGCAACGAAAATGTGGCACAAACAAAAGGCACTAAACCATCAGACGAATTGATTGCGGAAGGTAAGGCAATCAAAGAGCAGATTACCGAATTAGAATCTCGCATCAAAGTGGTTAACGGTGATTATTCTGTATTATTGGCTAGCATTCCAAATATCTCATTGCCTGATGTACCAGTAGGCGGGGAGAAAGATAGCGTAGAAATTAAGAAATATGGCGAACAACCGACTGGCGCAATTGATCATCTTGATTTTATTATTAAGCGAGATTGGGCTGATTTTGAAAGAGGTGCTAAGGTTGCGGGCGCTAAATTTTATTATCTAAAAGGTGATTTAGCATTACTGGAAAATGCAATTTATCAGTTTGCACTCAATTTCATGATAGATAAAGGCTTTACCTTCATGACTGTGCCACATATGGTATCTTCTAGAGTATTGACTGGTACAGGCTTTGCGCCTCGTACGAGCGATCAAAGCGACGAATATGGTATTGAGGGCGAAGATTTATCGCTAATTGCAACAGCCGAGATACCATTAACTGGTTATCATGCTGATGAAATTATCAACGAGGATAAACTGCCTTTGCTTTACGCAGGTTATAGCCCGTGTTATCGGAAAGAGGCAGGTGCTTATGGAAAATTCACTCATGGTTTGTTCCGCGTTCATCAATTTAACAAACTTGAAATGTATATTTTCACTCTGCCAGAAAAGAGCGTGGAGACACATGATAAGATGTTGGCTATCGAAGAAGAAATCTGGCAAGCAATCGGTATTCCATATCGTGTGATGAATATTGCGACTGGTGATCTTGGAGCGCCTGCTGCTAAAAAATACGACATTGAATACTGGTCACCGGTAGATAATATATACCGTGAACTTACTAGTTGTTCGAATTGCACTGACTATCAAACTCGTAATTTAAACATTCGAGTTCGTCGAAAAGATGGTACTGTCGAAATTCTACACTCGCTTAACGGCACGGTTGTATCACTAGCGCGCTCACTAGTCGCTGTGTTGGAAAACTTCCAAAAACCAGACGGCAAACTAATGGTTCCTGAAGTTATTCGTCCATACATTAATGGACGCGAGATACTGTAACACTCAAATTAAAAGGAGGGTAGTAAGTATGATCAAATCGATTCAAGTTGCCGGTATCTCTTATGAGGTTGACGACAAAACACGTAAATACGTCATAAAAAGGGTTGGGGGTCTTGATCGCTATTTACCAGAACATGCACGAAAAAGCGTTTCAGCTGAAGTTAAATTAGAACAAGTGGATCATGACCATGGTAATAAGTATGAAGTTGAAATTATCCTAGATGTTCCTGGAAAAATAATATCAGCCAAAGATTCTAGCAGTAACATATTAGCTACGATTGATATTGTTGAGGCGAAATTACAATCACAATTACGTACTTATAAACAGGCAACTATCGCCCACATAGGCAGACGCGGTATCATGAGCCGTTTTAAACGGAGTTTTAAACGCGGATTATAGACATGTTATCTTGTCTAATTGTCATCTTGAACGTATAATGAAATGTAGTTATGGCGAGTAGACAAAAGATTCTGTCCAAGATATTCGGCGATCCTCAAGTGCGCCTTTTGAAGGGCCTTCAAAAAAAAGTCGGTGCTATTAATGCATTGTCCGAAAAACATCAAAAGATGTCAAAGCTAGAATTGAAACAACAAACGGAAATTTTAAAAAAGAGGCTTCAGAAAAAAGGTACAGCTCTAGACAATATTTTGCCAGACGCTTTTGCGTTAGTTCGTGAAGTCAGCGACAGAATCCTTAATATGCGGCACTTTGATGTGCAGCTTATAGGTGGTATGGTCTTGCATGAAGGCAATATAGCTGAGATGAAAACTGGTGAAGGTAAAACCCTTGTTGCAATTTTACCTGTGTTCTTGAATGCTCTTGAAGGCAAAGGCGTTCATGTAGTTACGGTTAATGATTATTTAGCACAACGTGATGCCAGTTGGATGGGTGGAGTATATGATTTTCTAGGCTTAGCAGTCGGTGTAATAATTAATGACGCATCTTTCTTGTATGACCAAGACTACGTTAGCGATGATCACGACGATGCAAAAATTAAACATTTACGTCCAGCAACCCGCAAAGAAGCGTACGCGGCTGATGTCACATATGGAACTAATAATGAATTTGGTTTTGATTATTTGCGCGATAATATGGTTAATGAAGTAGAATTATTGCGTCAACGTGGGCTCAATTTTGCAATTGTAGACGAAGTTGACAGTATTTTGATTGATGAAGCTCGTACTCCATTGATTATCAGTGCTCCAGCTGCCGAAAATCCAGATAGTTATTATCAGTTCTCAAAAATTGCAGCCAAATTAGTCCCTGAAGATTATATTATGGACGAAAAACATCGTACTGTTGCGCTTAGTGATGAAGGCACCGAAAAAGTCCAAAAAATGCTAGGTATTAAGAATCTGTACAGCTCTGAATATGTACGTTCGGTTTATCATATGGACCAAGCATTAAGAGCGCAGACATTATTTAAGCGTGATAAGGATTATGTTGTAACGGGCGCTGGCGAAGTGATTATTGTCGATGAGTTTACGGGTCGTTTAATGCAGGGACGTCGCTATAATGAAGGATTACATCAAGCTATCGAAGCCAAAGAGGGGGTTTCGGTGTTACAGGAGAGTATGACGCTCGCTACTGTTTCTTTTCAAAATTATTTCCGTCTTTACAAAAAGCTGTCTGGAATGACAGGAACGGCATTTGATGAAGCCGAAGAATTTCAGCAAATTTATAGTTTAGACGTAATCCAAGTCCCATCAAATCGTCCACTCATACGTATCGACAGACAAGATCTGATTTTTAAAACCGAGAAAGCCAAGCTCAAAGCTGTTGCTGATGCAATTGCTGGATATCATGCTCAAGGCAGACCGGTCCTAATTGGCTCTGCTTCTATTGCCAAAAACGAGCTAATTGCATCATGGTTGGATAAAGTGGGTGTTCCGTATGAGCTTTTGAATGCTAAAAACAATGAGCGTGAGGCAATAATTATCGAAAAGGCTGGCCAAAAAGGCTCAATCACCTTGGCGACAAATATGGCTGGTCGTGGAACTGACATTAAACTTGGCAAGGGAGTGATAGAACTTGGTGGGCTAATGGTGATTGGTTCCGAGCGACACGAATCACGACGTATTGATAATCAGTTACGTGGACGAGGTGGACGTCAAGGCGATCCTGGAGAAACGCAGTTCTACGTCTCAACTGAGGATGATTTAATGCGTATTTTCCAAGGCGAACGTATAGCCAGTTTAATGGATCGACTGGGCATCGGTGAAGATACGCCTATTCAAAATAGAGCAGTTTCAAAAACATTAGAATCAGCGCAAAAACGTGTAGAAGGTTTTAACTTTGACACTCGTAAAAACGTTGTCCAATATGACAATGTGATTAACCGTCATCGTCGTGTGGTATATACTATGCGTCGTAAAATTCTTGAAGGCGATGATATCAAACCAGAAATAGAACGTTTAATTGAATCAGAAATAGCTGATTTAACAGTTTTGCCATCGAAGAATAATAAAAACTTTGTCGAGGAGTTCGAAGCGATTTTCCCATTATCTGATGGCAAAATCAAAACGATAGGCGATGAAAAGAACGATAAAACTAGATTTCTATTAGCGCAAAAAGAAGTTAAAGAATTGTACGCAGATAAAGAATCGGAATTAAGTTTGGACATTGTACGTAAAGTCGAACGAGAAGTATATTTGCAGGTACTTGATACGCTATGGATGCAGCATCTCGAGAATATGCAACATTTGCGTGAGGGTATTCACTGGCGCAGTGTAGGTCAACGTGATCCACTTGTTGAGTATAGAAGTGAATCTCAAAAATTGTTCGATAGTTTACAGAACACTTTACGTGACGAAGTGGTACGTGCAATAATGCATGTTCACAAAAATGATGTTGTTGCCAAAACCGAAGAAGACCACGAAACTGAATTAACGCGTCTAGCTGAAAATGCAGTTGAAAAGGGAGTTAATGAAATAACTGGTGGTGAAGAGAATCGAGACAAGGACTTCATGGTCAAAACAGGACATTCAGCACATGTTACGGCTAATCAAAGAAAAAATAGTAATCGCAAGAAAAAGAAATCACAACGTCAAAATCGTAAAAAAAATCGCAAATAACTAATAACTAACGCCTTCTGCAGAAAGTACTACATATGAACCATACCGTTGAAGAGATAAGATTAAAAAATGGTGCACGCGGGTTACTGATTGATGTCTCAGATGCTACGACGATGAATATGCAGTTTCAATTTCGTGCCGGTAATCGTTATGCTAAATCCCAAAAAATAGAACAAGTAGCGCATATTATGGAGCATATGGCATTTGGAGCGAACGCTCGTTTTAAAACTGAGTCAGAATTCGAATTCGAATTTACGAAAAATGGTGCGTACCGTAACGCCTATACAAGTGATCTTTCTATGGTATATGAGGCGGATTGCGCCGATTTCGAGTGGGATCGAATTCTTGATTTACAAAAATTAGCTATCTGCCAGCCAAAATTTAATAAAGATGAACTTGAGGCCGAAAAAGGCAATGTACGCAGCGAATTAACCAATTATTTAAATGATCATCATTGTATTTTATGGCCACGTGTCCAACAACTTTTAGGCGAAGACATATTGACCTATCGCCAATCTTTGTCAACAATTAGTAATGTGTCTTTGGCAAATGTACGTGAACATCATCAGCTTACCCATACGACCAATAATATGCGTTTTGTTATTGCCGGCAAATTACAGGGACGTAAGGCTGAAATTAAACGGCAGCTCGAAGGTTTTCAATTAGCAGAAGGTGAGCGCTTTGAAGTTCCTCACGATAATTTAGTCAAAGCTGGCCCAAGTGTTATACGTCGCAAAGATGCTACTAATCTAACCTTTGGTCTATTTATGGCAATTTCCAGAGAATTACATGATGAAGAACTAGATGCTATGCATTATTTGAATCATATTTTAACGGGCACGATGCACTCGCGTATTTTTGGTGCAGCTCGTCAAAAAGGCTTGGCATATAACGTTAGTGCCTATGCTGCAACTGGGCTTTATGATAGTGGTTGGGATATAACTGGACAAGTTAATCACGAAGCAGCAGGCGAACTTTTTGATATTATAACTCGCGAAATTGACAATGTGCTCGAAGGTAGGATAAAAGAAGAAGAGGTTGATGCTGCAAAGTCATTTGCACTTGGTCGTTATCAGATGGGTGCCCAAACGGTTTCGCAAATCAGTGGTTTTTATACGGGGCGTTATTTTGCTGATGGATTTATAAAAAATTATGATCGAGTGCCAGATATGATTAAAAACGTCACACTAGAGCGTATGATTGATACAGCACGGAGTTTTATCAATGAAGATATATGGGTTCTAGCGGCCGTCAGCAGTGGAGAGCGCCAAGAATTGATCGACTTAAATGATAAGGTAGAGACATTATTCAAACCACGTTAGGATAAATAATAATGAAGATTGCAATTGCAGGTTACGGATTAGAAGGCGAGTCAAACTATCGTTATTGGGTCAATAGTGCAGAAAATGACATAACTATTGTTGATCAACGTCAGCCAGATAGAACCATGCCTAACGGTGTGGCTACGATTATAGGCGAAGACGCTTTTGAAAAGTTACAAGATTTTGATTTAGTTATCCGTACGGCTGGATTAGCACCACTCAAAATTAAAACAAGTGGTAAAATTTGGTCAGCAACAAATGAGTTTTTTTCTAAATGTCCAGCATTAATTATTGGTGTTACTGGTAGCAAAGGCAAGGGTACGACTGCAAGTTTAATTACGAATATACTTCATGAATCTGGTAAAAAAGTCTGGTTAATCGGTAATATTGGGGAGCCATCTTTGGACGTGCTCAATCAGATAGATAAAAATGATATTGTAGTATACGAATTGTCTAGTTTTCAATTGTGGGATCTAGAAAAATCACCTCATATTGCAATAATTTTATTTATTGAAAAAGAACATCAGAATATTCATTCGAGTATAGAAGAGTACGTGCAGGCAAAGGCTAATATAACTAAATATCAAACTGCGAATGATATTCTGA
>Ga0209587_1001224_pt1 | contig 12243 bp, 12 predicted proteins | sample NGEPerD_2_FD_184512 | JGI IMG/M metagenome (GOLD analysis project Ga0209587, IMG submission 184512) | Arctic peat soil microbial communities from the Barrow Environmental Observatory site, Barrow, Alaska, USA - NGEE PermafrostL1-D... | ecosystem: Environmental > Terrestrial > Soil > Wetlands >... | reverse complement strand
CAGTGTCTCAGTCCCAGTGAGTGGGGTCATGCTCTCGCACCCCATACCCGTCGTAGCCTTGGTGAGCTATTACCTCACCAACAAGCTGATAGGCCATAGGCTTCTCCTTAAGCGCCGGAGCTTTAATTAAAAGACTTGTGTCTTTTAATACCATCGAGTATTATCCTCGCTTTCGCAAGGTTATCCTCGGCTTAAGGGTAAATTGCCAATGTGTTACTCTCCCGTTTGCCATGCCTGTATTGCTACAGACATTCGACTTGCATGCCTTAGACACGCCGCCAGCGTTCATCCTGAGCCAGGATCAAACTCTCTAAAAGTTGATTGACTCTAATTTTGAAGATTCTTACGAATCTTCTATATAAGATTCCGTTTTTAAAACGGACAAAATTTTTGTTATCCGAATCGATGCCAATTAGCATCAAAATTAACCATCACCATGATTGTTTCGTACTATTGATTTTTTAAGGTCCGAGATAGACAGAAAAAAACAGAGATAATAAAATTTATCTTGTTTTGTATTCTCTATATTCTGTTTTATTTTTAATAACCCCATTTTATACTAATAAAAAACGTCTGTCAAGAGGTGATTTTAAGCCTTTATTTTATTTGACTTTTAGCTAGTTTTAAGATATAAAGTAATTATAATAAACAGTAAAAAATAAACATGCGTATTAAATTCCATCGGGTTGAACGAAAAGAAGAACCGACTTTCAGGTCTAATTTACAAATTAAAGTTCCGGAGGTTTTTTTAATTGATGAAACTGATGAGGCAATTGGTAAAATTACGATTGAGGAGGCTTTGAAGCTCGCTCAAGATGCCGAGTTGGATTTAGTAGAGGTTAATCCTAAGGCTAATCCGCCGGTAGTTAAGATTGTTAACTTGAATCAGCTTAAGTATGAAAAGGAGAAAATGGCCCATAAGCAAAAAATGCAACAGAAGAAAGTAGAGACTAAAAATATTAGATTGTCTTTTCGAATTAGTGAGCACGATTTAAATATGCGCAAAGAACAGGCCGAAAAGTTTTTGGCCAAAGAAAACAAAATCAAAGTAGAATTAATACTAAAGGGTCGCGAGAGACAGTATCCTCGAAAAGCGGCCGAAATAATTAATGGTTTTTTGGCCAGACTCCAAGCCAATACTGAATTAAAAGCCGAAGTTGAACAACCCTTGACAAATCAAGGTGGAAGATTTACTATGATACTAATCAATAAAAAGTAAAAAAATCCTAAATTCAGGTAATTACCTGTTTTTTTAATCTGGAATATATGCCAAAAATAAAAACGCATAAGGCAACTGTTAAACGTTTCAAAAAAACTGGAAATGATAAGTTAATACAAAGAAAGGCTGGTCAAGATCATTTTAATTCTCGAGAAACTGGTAATACCGGTAGACAAAAAAGACTTGATATTTCTACTACCAAGACTTTAACGAGAACCATTAAAGCCCTTACCCCTTATAATTAATCCTAATTTCTACTAGATAATATGCCTAGAGTAAAACGTGGCGTTAACCATGTCAAAAAAAGAACAAAATTGTTAAAGGCCGTTAAAGGTTATAAATGGGGCCGAAAGAATTTAATTAGATTAGCTAAAACTGCCAGAACTAAGGCGGGAGCTCATGCTTTTGTTGATCGCCGCAAAAAGAAAAGAACTATGAGAGCTTTGTGGCAAATAAAAATTGGTGCTTTTGTTAGAGAACATGGTTTTTCCTACTCTCGTTTTATCGATGCTTTAAAAAAGAACAACATTGATGTTGATCGGAAGATTTTTGCTGATTTAGCCGTAAACAACAAAGAGGCGTTTATCGCCATTATAAATAAAATAAAGCAGTAATATATGATTTTCTGGTTTAAAATAGCTCAAATCGTTATCGCTATTGTTTTAACAACAGTTATTTTGCTACAGAATCGCGGCGGCGGTGTCGGCGGGGTGTTTGGTGGCGGCGGTGGCGGAGTTTATTTAACCAAAAGAGGACTAGAAAAAAAATTACATATCCTCACCATTATATTAGCCGCTCTTTTTGTGCTCGTTTCTTTGAGCACTATTTGGATAAAAGCTTAAAGCTTAAAGTGTGTCTTCACTGAAAAGTAAAATTATTTCGTATTTTACAAGGGGGTATCAGGTCCTTTCTCTTTTTGGTATCAAGAGGAAGGGGCAAATTAGTCAGTCAGAAATAGATAAAAAATTAGTCTATTCCCTTTCTCCTCGTAAAATTCCCACGGGCAGTCAATTTAAGTATTTGCCTAAATTTTTAAATCCTAAAGAATATTTATTCATTAAGATTTTTGGGTTGTTGGCGATTATCAACATTATTTATCTGGGAACGGTTTTTGTTCGCGGGCATCTTCAATACACCCCGGCCTATGGTGGGGTATACACTGAAGCGATTGTTGGTTATCCCAAAACAATAAATCCGCTTTATGCTGCTAGTCGAGATGTGGATAATGATTTAAGTCGTTTAATTTATTCTAGCCTTTTTAAATACGATACTACCGGCGTCATTATTTCTGATTTAGCAACTAGCTATCAAGTCTCTGACGATGGTAAGGAATACACTGTTGTTTTACAGGAAAACGCTAAGTGGCATACCGGAGAAGCGGTTACTGCCGATGATGTGATTTTCACTCTTAATTTAATTAAAAATGAAAATTATCGTTCATCGTTAAGAATGGAACTTATTAATGTGAGCGCGGAAAAAATTGATAATAAAACTGTTAAGTTTATTTTACCAGAAGCCTATGCGCCCTTTTTAGAAATGTTAACTTTTGGGGTAATGCCTAAAAGTATTTGGGAAAATATTAGTCCGGATGCCGCTAGTTTAACTGATCTCAATTTAAAGCCTATTGGTTCTGGCCCCTATAAATTTAAATCATTAATTAAAAGCAAAAGTGGTGATTTGAAAGAATATCATTTAGAGGCTAATGAAGATTATTATGGTCAGAAACCATATATTAAAAATATTATTTTTAAATTTTTTGCCGACTATATTGAAGCCATTAAAAGTTTTGACAATAATCAGCTTGATGGTATAAGTTATTTACCTTTTGATTATCGGAGTGAACTTTTAGTTAAAGATTCCGTTAATATGTTTGAACTTGTTCGTCCGCAAATTGTCGGAATTTTTTTCAACCAGGATAAAAATAAGGCTTTAGCCGATAAAGATGTAAGAGCAGCTTTAGCGAAGGCGCTTGATAAAGAAGGTTTAATCAATGATATTTTTTCCGGAGTTTATCAATTAGCTGATAGCCCTATTTTAAAAAATAGCCCTTACTATAATAATAATGTTACTCGTTACAATTATTCTGTTGAGGAGGCAAAGGCCGGGTTAGGCGATAAATTAACCAAGTTGGTATTAACGGTAATTGATTTAAATAGCAATGTCGCTGTGGCCACTAAAATTCAAACGGATTTAGCGATTGTCGGCGTGGGAGTAGAATTAAAAATAATTCCTTTAGAGCAGGCCGCGACAGTTATTAAAAATCGTGATTTTGAAGCTATCCTTTATGGTCAAGCAGTTGGTGGTGATCCTGATGTTTTTGCTTTTTGGCATTCTACTCAAATTGGTTCCAAAGGATTAAATATTGCCGGATATAGTAACGAAGAAGTTGATACATTATTAATTGAAGCTAGAAGTAATGTTTCTGGGGCTGATAGAAATGCTAAATATCAGCGTTTTCAAGAAATCGTGACCTCAGAAATTCCTGTTATTTTCTTATATTCGCCAACATATACTTATGTTCAGAGAAAAAAGATCAAAGGTTTTAATGGCCAGGCCATAATTGAACCGGCTGATCGTTTTAGCCAAATCTCTGATTGGTATATTAAAACTCATAAAAAATTGACCTGGTAATATTACTCAGGCTCAAATAACTCATAAAACTTAATACAAAACACATGTTTGTAAAGAATCAGAATGATCCGACGAATTCGTCGAGAAGAAATTTTGTTAGTAATTCTTCGCGTCGCGTTGAAACTAGTAAAATCGTAAAAGTTGTTACCACTCCCGCCCCAGTCGCCGGGAGACAAGTTACTAAATTAAGGGCACCTAGACCGAAATTTGTGTCTAATTTTAAATCGGCACCGAGCGGTTCGGGTTTAAAAATTTGTCCGCTTGGCGGGCAAGAAGAGGTTGGTCGTAATTGTACCGTTTTTGAATATGATAATGATATCATTATTCTGGATATGGGCTTACAGTTCGCCGATGAAGATATGCCGGGTATAGATTACATTATTCCTAATGTTGCTTCTTTGCGCGGTAAAGAGAAAAATATTCGGGGCGTTATTTTTAGCCATGGACATCTTGACCATATTGGTGCGGCGCCAATTTTATTGGAACAGCTGGGTAATCCGCCAATAATTGGCAGAAAGTTGACCTTAGCGATGATTAAGCATCGTCAGGAAGATTATAAGCGCGGGACAACTAAGAATTTAAAAACTATTACTATTGATTCCATCGATCAAAAGATAAGTTTGGGAAAATTCCAAATTAGTTTTTTTAAAGTTGAGCATTCCATCATTGATGCTGTCGGAGTTATCATCCAAACTCCACACGAAACCGTAATTCATCCCGGTGATTGGATGATAGAAGGCGACCCCATGGAGGGCGGAGTTGTTGGTTATGAAGAACTGGCTAAATTACCTTCCCCACGTATTTTGATGTTGGAAAGTCTGGGAGTTGCTTATTCTAAAGAAAGAATTCCGATTAAAACTAGCCAAGGAAACCTGGAAAAGTTAATTAGCGAGGCTCCCGGTCGAATAATTATTGGTACTTTCGCTTCCCAATTAGAACGCATTACCAGCTTGTTGGAATATTCTGAAAAAATAGGCAAGAAAGTTATTCTTGATGGTTATAGTATGAAGATGAATGTTAAAATTGCTCAGGAATTGGGTTATATCCCCGCGCATAAACAAACCTTAATTCCGGTAGAAGATATCAGTAAATATCCGGAAAATAAAATTGTCGTTATTTGTACTGGCGCCCAAGGAGAATCTAATGCGGTGTTTTCTCGAATTGTTAATGGTAACCATCGTTACATAAATATTAAAAAATCTGATGTCGTTCTTTTTTCTTCTTCAGTTATTCCTGGTAATGAACGTTCAGTGCAAAAAGTTAAAGATTTAATCTATCGTTTAAGTGATCACGTTATTCATAGTAGCATTATGGATATTCATTCTGGCGGTCACGCTAATATTGATGATATTAAAAAAATCTTAAAACAAATTAAACCTGATTATTTTTTGCCGGTTTATGCTAATCACTATATGTTGGTAGAGGCAAAAAAATTAGCCATCCGTGAAGGCCTTCGGGAAAATCAAGTTTTTGTGCTTGATAACGGTAATATTATAAAATTTCAAAAAGGTCGCGAACCCGCAGTTTTAAAAGAGAAAGTGAATACTGATTATGTGATGGTTGACGGGCTTGGTATTGGTGATGTTTCGGAAATTGTATTGCGTGACCGGCGGATGATGGCTGATGATGGCATGATTGTGGTTATCGCCACCATTGATGCCAAGACGGGAGCAATTATTGGTAATCCGGATTTAATTTCTCGCGGCTTTGTTCATATGAAAGAAAATCGTGATTTGATTGAGAAAACGAGAATGAAAGTAAAGCAAATTGTGAAAGATAAAAATCCGACCACTGCCGCTGATGATGATTATATTAAAAACAAAATCAGAAATGAAATTGGACAATTTTTATTCAACGCTACTAAGCGTCGTCCGATGGTTTTGCCGGTAGTCATTAAAGTGTAAGTAAATAACTAACTTTAGTAATAAAAAAATCCCGGTAAACGGGGTTTTTGTTGTTTATAAGTTGTGCATAAAACTCTTGACAAACAATTTACGGTGTGCTATATTAATAAGTCGTCTTTTAGTGACGATTTTTGTTGAAGATATTTACAAAGGCCGTTTTAAACGGGACAGGCACGACAAGCATAGGAACGCTCTTCCTAGGATTTTCCGGCTTTTAGCTCGAAAGTCCCTAGAAGAAGTTTTTTTGCCTCCCCGTTTAAGTCGGTCTTTTTTATTGGAATAAACGATCTCGACCAACAATAACACTCACCTTATCTATATCTACACCCACCTCTATCGGAGTTTTAACTTCAATTACGCCGTCAATTAATAATTGTTCGGTGGCATTAGTAATTACAAATTTATTTAATTTTAAAAGGGTTTGATCTTTCCTTCTGGTAGTAATAATAATATCTAGGAGTCCGTCATGAGGATTGGAAGCAATTAAGTTAGCCTTATTGCTCAACAGATTAATAATTCTAACGGTTCCCTTTTCCTCAATTTCTAAAGAGTAATCACCAAGATCAATTGTTGTTCCAGCGCTCTCAATAGTAGCCTCATTTAAAAAGTAATGATTACCAACTAGTCCCAAGTCTATCTTTTCTATTCGTCGCGCGAGGAGAATATTACAAGCCCCTTCTTCGTTTTTAATACCAAAAGAAGCGGCAATTGAATTATCACTACCGATTGGAATAATTCCCAACAACGTTTTCTTCTGGAAATCGCCATAGATATCAGTATCAATAATGGCCCCAATTATTTTGTTGACTGTTTGATTATTGCCGACAGCGACTATTGTTTTAGCACCTAACTTTATTTCATTTTGAATAGTCCCTTTGATGTTTTTAATACCGCCCAGACGGATGATTTTTCCATTTAACCCTAAGTCGGTTAACCTGATTTCCATGCGGTTTACGGCTTTACTATATTTACTCTTATTCAAATAGTCATCATAAATATAAACGTGCATAGAGGTTTTATGAATAGGTGATTATTCTTCCGTTAATTTATTTTCTTTCCCATCTTCTTTTTCGGCTGTCTTCTTACTAGGCTCACCAGTAGATAGAAGTTGGCCATTGATGATAGCTCCCTTTTCAATTGATAATTCACCATATTGAATATCACCATTTATTTTAGCCGTGCTGCCGAGCGATAAATAATTTTTTATTTTAACGCTCCCCTTCACTTCACCGTTAACAATTAAATCCTTCGCTTCTACGCTGGCAATAACTTTAGCCTTCTCTCCGATGAAGATACTAGCATCAGTCTTAAGAGAGCCCTCTAAGGCCCCTTCAATGATAATGTTTCCCTGTCCATGAAAATTGCCCTTCACTTTTATCGAGGCTCCAATCACGGTTTCCGCGTCTTTGAATTTTTCCAGCTTGTTTTCTCTATTGAACATATATTTAAAGGTGAATAATAGTCTAACTAACTATTATTCTAGTTTAATATTACCCACTTGTCAAAGAAAATATTTGAAAAACAAGAAGTTTTAGTATAAGATGAAGTCAGGCTAATTCACTAGTTACAATTGTTTCCATCAGATTATCCTTTTTTAAGTTCCCATGGTTCAATGGATAGAACAAGAACCTCCTAAGTTCTAGATCCAGGTTCGACTCCTGGTGGGAACACATAGTTGATATGTTTATTGTTTTTTGTCAAGGCATTGACAAGAAACCAGAATATTGTTATTTCCCCGCTCTTGACAATAATTATGGGTTCGCTATACTTTTATGGTAGCTTTAGGCATATTTATTGGTTTTGTCTCTCTTTGTTCCTCAAGGAACATATCCTATAGTTAAAATAAATATTTGTTCCTCAAGGAACATTTATACAAGAAAGGGCCATTAGCTCAGTTGGCTAGAGCGCTTCCATGGCATGGAAGAGGTCAAGGGTTCAAGTCCCTTATGGTCCACTAAAATGAAAACTCTGTGAAAGCAGGGTTTTTTATTTTAGGATTACGTTTTATGGGACTTGAACTAGTTGGAAGCGAGACATGAGTCGAGTCGGAAGACGAGGCGAATCAGCGAGCGTCGGACGACCTTCTGGGAGCAGGTCGGGCGCCAACTCTGGACGAGTGCTGTCGCCGCACTTCTGGCGGCGACAAGCGAGATGAGTCCCTTATGGTCCACTAAAATGAAAACCTCGCCAATGCGAGGTTTTTGTTTACTTATTTGTTGAATGTTATATAATGTAAGCATAATTATTTATTATTAGTTGGTAAAAATATGAAAATAGTCATTTGCGGGAGTATGACTGCCGCTAAAGAAATGCTGGGTGTTAAAACTAAGCTTGAAAATTTGGGGCATGAAGTTATACTTCCAGAGTTTACTGAAGAATATGCCGATATGGAAACAACCGATAAAATTCATAGCGAATCTGCTAAAAATAAAGTCGAATATAATCTGATTAAGGGTTATTTTGATAAAATTAAAGAGGGAGATGCTATTTTTGTTGTTAATACAGAAAGAAAGGGAATATCTGGATATATTGGGGGTAATTCCTTTTTAGAGATGGGATTTGCCTTTGTCCTTAATAAAGCTATTTATTTATTGAACGATATTCCGGTAATGGGGTATCAAGACGAATTAGAGGCTATGAATCCGATTATTATCGGTAATGAATATTCAAAAATAAAATAAATTACTATATGACCAAACGAATATTTATAGTACACGGTTGGGGTGGCTTGGCTAATGAGGGTTGGTTGGGTTGGTTAAAAAAGGAACTCGAGGTTGCCGGATATTTAGTTTTTGCTCCTCAAATGCCAAATACCAATGAACCACAAATTAAAACATGGGTTGAAGCTATAATCCAGTCGGTGGGAGTGGTAGATAATAATACTTTCTTTATCGGACACAGTATTGGCTGTCAGGCAATTGTTCGTTATTTAAGTCAGTTGCCAGGCGGAGAAGAGATATCAGGTGGAGCGGTTTTTGTGGCCGGATTCTTTAAAAGATTAACAATGACTGATTTTGATGATAAATCTAAAGAGTTAACCAGGGAATGGCTCAACACTTTAATTGATTTCAATTTAGTTAAGAAACATCTTATCAAAAGTTTAGCGATATTTTCTGATAATGATCCATATGTTCCGCTTGATAATCAAGAAGATTTCAAAGAAGGTTTAAACTCCGAAGTTATTATTGAACATGAGCAGGGTCATTTTTCTGGTTCGTCTGGTTTACTAGAATATCCGAGTATCTTAAAAAATATAAAGGTCTTTATAGGCAATTAGAAGGCGTGAAAATATTATAAGCTATCGTTTATAAGGGCAGAGGAAAAGTCTACAAAAATGTGGACTTTTCTTTTTTATTTGGCTAATATTAAATAAAATATTTCTGTGAGAAAGCTGTGGACAACATGTTACTATTGTGTTTTATTTTTCTAGTTTTACTTATTTAGAATATTAATTTTTAATAAAGATGTTTATTATTATCTTTGTTTGCTTTTAAAATTTAAAAACTTTATAATGGAGTTATCATTAATTAATTTTTCACCGTTTTAATGGTGTAGTCCTTGTTTTATGTATGACATTATAATTATTGGATCCGGCCCCGCCGGAATGACTGCTGGTATATTTGCGGTTAGAAGGGAAATGAAAACTTTAATCATTGGCAAAGAAGTTGGCGGCCAATTAGTCTGGGCTAATGAAATTGAAAATTATCCCGGATTCGAAATGATTAAAAGTTTTGAACTTATTCAAAGAATTCAACAACAAACTGAGAAGGCTGGCGTTGAATTTAAGGATGATGAAGTTAAGCGGATTGAAAAGGCGCCCGACGGAACCTTTATTTTATATACTAATCGCGAATCCTTTACTGCTAAAACGGTAATTGTAGCTATGGGATTATCGCCGCGTCGTTTAGCTGTTCCGGGGGAGATTGAGTTTAACGGACAAGGAGTCTCTTATTGTGCTAATTGCGATGGGCCTTTTTATAGAAATAAGCGCGTAGCAATCATTGGTGGCGGAAACTCAGCCTTGGATGCCGCTGAACTTATGTCAAAAATAGCTTCTCAGGTTTATCTTATTCATCGTAATGAGGCTTTTAAGGCTTTTGATACTTTACTAGATGAGGTTAAGAGTCGCAAGAATGTGGAAATAATCTTAAATTCGGAAATAAAGAATATTTCTGGAAATGGTAAGGTAGAAAAAATTATTGTTTTAGATAGACAAACTAATCTAGAGCGAGAGATAGAACTAGATGGAGTTTTTGTGGAGGTTGGGCGGATTGCCAGCACTGATTTAGTTGGTGAATTTGTTGAGCGTAATGAAAAGAATCAAATTATTGTAAATAAAAATATGGAGACTAAAACGCCTGGGCTTTTTGCCGCTGGCGATGTAACTGATTGCACTTTCAAGCAGATTCCTATTGCCATGGGAGAGGCGACAACCGCCGCTTTAATGGCTTATCAATATATTCAAATGAAGGCTTAACTGCTATAATAAAGATATAATTAATTTTTATATTTTTATTTATATATGGGACTTAAAAAAATAAATTTAGTCGCTGCTGATATGGGTTACGGTCACCAACGTGCCGCCTACCCCTTGTTAGATTTAAGTGGCGGGGAAGTAATTACTATCAACGATTATCCGGGAATACCTGACTGGGAGAAAAAATATTGGATAAACAGCTTGCGCTCCTATGAAAAGGTTTCGCGTTTAAATAAAATTCCAGTTTTTGGTTCGGTGGTATTTGCAGTCATGGACGCTTTTCAAAAGATTCATGATTTTTATCCTTTTCGCGATCTTTCGCGACCAACTGTTCAGCAAGAATATTTTTTTAAGTTTATCAAAAAAGGATTAGGCCAGACTTTGATTGATAAATTAAATAAAAATAAGCTTCCTTTTGTAACCACTTTTTTTGTCGCTGCTTATATTGCGGAATACCATAATTATCAAGGTGATATTTATTGTATTATTTGCGACACCGACGCTTCGCGTGCTTGGGCACCGCTTAAGCCAGCACTTAGTAAAACAAAATTTTTAGTTCCCAGTGAAAAAGTTAAAACCAGATTTTTAATGTATGGAGTTAGGCCGGAAAATATTATTGTTTCCGGTTTTCCTTTGCCTAAAGAGAATGTCGGCGCGCGCCAAGAAATTATTAAACAGGATTTGGGGGCGAGAATTAACCGGCTTGATCCATCCGGAAACTATTCAACTATTTATAAATCTCTACTCTCTTCGTTTAATTTTAAACAGGATAAAACCAAACGCCCTTTGACTTTGATGTTTGCAGTTGGTGGCGCGGGAGCGCAAAAAGAAATCGGCGCTTTAATATTAAAAAAATTAACACCAAGCATTAAAGCTAAAAAAATTAATTTTAATTTAGTTGCTGGTAATCGCTCTGAGATTAAAAATTATTTTCAAGAGAATATCAAAAAAAATCAATTAAAAGAGGGGAGTGGCGTCAAAATAATATTTGCTCCCGATAAATTAAAATATTTTAAGATATTTAATTTAGCTCTCCGAGAAACCGACATTCTTTGGACTAAACCTTCGGAATTATCTTTTTATGCCGCTCTGGGTTTGCCAATTATTATGTCATCCCCGGTTGGTAGCCAAGAGGATTTTAATCGTGAATGGTTGCTCAATATTGGTGCGGGTATTGATAGTCCTGAAGCGGAATTTGTGGATGAATGGTTGCCTGATTTACTAGCCTCCGGACGTTTGGCCCGAGCCGCGGTAGACGGTTTTTTAAATGCTAATAGTTTAGGGGCTTACGCGATAGAAAAAATATTATTAAAGAAAAAATAGCTTATGACTTGGTTGCCGGTAGCGCTTAGCGCTTATCTATTTTTAGCTGTTGCTAATCTGCTGGATAAATTTTTAGTAGATAATGTTTTAAAAAATAGTAAAGCTTATGCCTTTGTCGCTTGTACTTTAGGCGCTATTATTATTTTAATTGCTCCTTGGTTTTTGAAATGGCCAGGAGCTTTTTTATTTTTCTTTAATTTATTTACTGGAGCCATTTTCGCGATGGCGCTCTGGTTTCTTTATGAAGCTTTAAGAAGAGGCGAGGCGGCCAGAATTTTAGTTTTTATTGGCGGCTTAACACCCATTTTTTCTATTGCCTTCTCTATTTTGTTCTTCAAGGAAACTTACTCGCTTAATAAGTGGCTAGGAATGTTTTTTCTTTTATTGGGAGTCTTGGTAATTGCTTTTTTACCTCAGGAAAGAAGTTTTTTAACACGCGTAATGAATAAATTAAAGCTTCAAGTTAATCTTAATAAAAGCGGATTATTGTTTGCTTTGTTGTCGGCTTTCGCTTATTCCAGCTATTTTATTGCCACTAAATATGCTTATGCTGATCAACCGTTTTTAAGCGCTTTTGTTTGGAACCGAATCGGCGCCGCCTTATTTGTCATGTTATTTTTATTTAATCGTAAAGACCGTCAAGCAATTTCCAACTTATTTAAAAAATCCAGTCCTAATAAAAGTAAGGG
>Ga0209587_1001223_pt1 | contig 12245 bp, 8 predicted proteins | sample NGEPerD_2_FD_184512 | JGI IMG/M metagenome (GOLD analysis project Ga0209587, IMG submission 184512) | Arctic peat soil microbial communities from the Barrow Environmental Observatory site, Barrow, Alaska, USA - NGEE PermafrostL1-D... | ecosystem: Environmental > Terrestrial > Soil > Wetlands >... | reverse complement strand
CGCCAGCCAATAGCGGTGAATCACCGGCGAGCGCGAATGCTCGACGGGCCAGCCAATGACGCAAGCGCGGGGGATCACGGTCAACTCTCGATCACGCCCTCGCGCCGAAGCGTATCGAGGAGCGGCAGAAGCGGCAGGCCAAGAATGGAGAAGAAGTCGCCCTCGATGTTTTCGAAGAGCTGGATGCCAATGGATTCGATCTGATAGGCGCCGACCGAGGCAAGCACCGCCTCCCCCGCGGCGGCCAGATAATGGCCGATGAATTCCGGCGAGAGCTTGCGCATGGTCAGCGTCGCCACACTGGTCTCCGCCCACACCGCCGCGCCATTGGTGGCAACGGCAACGGCGGTATGAAGCTGATGGGTCTTGCCGTTGAGGTCGAGGAGTTGCCTACGGGCGGCTGCCATCGTGTCCGGCTTGGAGATGATTTGGTTCTCGAAGGCGAGCACCTGGTCGGCGCCGATCACGAACGCGCCTTGTGCGAGATCGCTCACCGCTTCCGCCTTGGCGCGCGCCAGGATCTCGGCCACGTCATGGGGATCGAGCCTCTTTTCGCCGGCGATCGCTTGGCGCATGGTCGCCTCATCAAGCCCTGGCGGCTCGCAGATGAAAGCGAGACCCGCGGCCTCGAGCATCCGCGCCCGCGTTTTGCTGGTCGAGGCGAGAATGAGCGGCGGGCGCCCTTCTTGGAGAATACCGGTCATGCTTCGAGCGCCGCGGCTTCGCGGTCGTGATAAAGACGGACGATGGCCGCGGCCGTCTCCTCGATGGAGCGGCGGGTGACGTCGATAATCGGCCAGCCGTGCCGCGCGCACAGCTGGCGTGTCTGCGCGATTTCCGCGGCGATGGCCTCCCGGTCCACATATTCTTCCAGGTGCCCATGGGCCTGCTCGATCACGCGGTTCTGGCGCACCTGCGCGATGCGCTCCGGGCTTGCCACCAGCGCCACCATGAAAGCCGTGGTTGGATGTTCGATCTCCGGTGGCGGCGCCATGCCGGGGACCAGCGGGATATTGGCGGTTTTGAAGCCGCGATTGGCGAGATAGATGCTGGTGGGCGTCTTCGACGTACGGCTGATCCCGAGCAGAATGATATCGGCATCGTCGAGATTTTCGGGCAGATGCCCGTCGTCGTGGACCATGGAGAAGTTCAACGCCTCGATGCGGCGGAAATAGTCCGCATCGAGCTGATGCTGCCCGCCCACGGTCGGTGTCGATGAAATGCCGAGATAAGATTCGAAGACCTGCAAGACGTGCTTCAGCGGCGCGACGCACGGCACATTCAGCTGCTTGCACGCCTGTTCCAGCGCTTCGGTCAGCTCCTTGTTGAACAGCGTATAGAGAACGATCCCAGGATCCGCCTCGACCTCCTTCAACACGCGGTCGAGGTCGCGGCGGCTGCGCACCAGAGGATGCAAATGCTCGATGGCGCGCACTTTTGCGTATTGCACGCGCACCGCCTTGGCGATCGTGGTGAGCGTCTCGCCGGTCGCATCGGAGACCATATGCAGGTGGAAGGTGCGCTGTTGGATATCCATGTATGACCCTTGGATAACCGGCGGGCGTTAACGGAGCAACATCGGGTCCCGCCGATCTCTCCCCGCTGACCCGAAGTTATGAGTCCCAGTTCTTCACAGATTCGCTTGTGTCGAAAACGTGACGAGGTTTCCAATGCCCCCACAATAGCCTTTTTGATCCCCAGCTCCGAGAGGCAGATTCCCACAAGCCGTCCAAGCTTCATCCAACATCCTGGGGCGCCCAAAAAGACATCTAGAACGATGGCTTGCCGGGCCTTTTAGGGGAATGGAACCACAGCATGACCGCTTCATCATCAAACCGTCAGACTGGCCATGCCTAGCCTGTCGACAGACTGGTGATGAAACTGAATGTCCGCTATTCACGCCCTAATAATAAAAGAAGAAACCTAATAAGAGGGATTCTCTTTATTAGTATTAGAGAGGACCATGTCTGAGCCTATATCCTCACCGAGCCCGCTGCTTGAGGTCCTCAAGGGCGAGTGTGTCACCCCACCACCCCTATGGCTGATGCGCCAGGCGGGGCGCTATCTTCCCGAGTACCGAGAAGTGAGGCGTGGGGTCCCGTCCTTTCTCGATCTTTGTCTGACGCCGAAGCTTGCGGCCGAGGTGACACTCCAGCCGTTACGGCGCTTCCCATTCGATGCAGGGATTGTCTTCTCCGATATTCTCATCGTGCCCTTCGCACTCGGGCAGAGCGTGGCGTTCGTGGAAGGCGAGGGTCCGAAACTCGAGCCGCTCCGTGACGATGCGGCGATCGCCAGACTGAACCTGGAGAGTGCGGGGGAGCGGCTAGCGCCGGTCTATGAGACCGTGGAGCGTGTGGTGGCTGAGCTCCCACCATCCGTCCCTCTGATCGGGTTCTGCGGTGCGCCCTGGACCGTGGCGACCTACATGGTCGAGGGAAGCGGCAGCAAGGATCAGGCTTCAGCCCGACGTCTGGCTTACCGGCAGCCGGAAACCTTCCAGCGTCTCATCGATCTGCTGGTGGAGAGTTCGGCGCGTTATCTGCTTGGCCAGGCAAAGGCCGGCTGCCGTGTGTTGCAGATTTTCGATAGCTGGGCGGGAAGCCTGCCCGAGGACGAGTTCGAGCGTTGGTGCATTGCGCCGACACGGGCGATCGTGGACCGGGTGAAGGCTGAAGCCCCCGACATTCCTATCATAGGTTTCCCGAGGGGCTCAGGGCCGCTGGCCGAGCGTTACGCGGCCAAGACGGCGATCGATGCGGTTGGCTGCGATACGAGCCTTCCGGCGGGCTGGATTCGCTCGGCGCTGCAAACCCGGCTGCCCGTTCAAGGCAATCTCGATCCGATTCTCTTGGCTGCGGGCGGGCCGGCGCTCAAGACCCGCGTCAAATGGATCCTGGAAACATTGGGCCAAGGGCCCTTCATCTTCAATCTGGGTCATGGCATCTTGCCGGAGACCCCAATCGAAAACGTCGAACGGCTGGTCGCGCTGGTGAAAGGCGCATCCGGCTAGCTCTCACCGGGCAATCCCATGTTTCTTGCCTACATCAAGGCTTTCCACATCATCGCCGTGATCGCCTGGATGGCCGGCGTGCTCTATCTGCCGCGGCTTTTTGTCTATCACACAGCGACTAAGCCGGGCTCCGAGCAGTCCGAGACCTTCAAGGTCATGGAGCGGCGGCTCCTGCGCTATATCACCACGCCTGCCATGGTCGCGGCCTGGGTGTTTGGTCTGATTCTGGCGTTCTACGTCGTCGATTGGTCGGCGGCCGGCTGGTTCCACGCCAAGCTCGTGCTGGTGGTCATCCTGTCCGGATTCACGGGCTTTTTGGGCAAATGGATGAAGGATTTCGCCGCGGATCGAAACACCCGGTCTCAGCGTTTCTACCGGATCGCCAACGAGATCCCCACGCTGCTGATGATTGTCATCGTCATTCTGGCGGTCGTGAAACCCTTCTAATCGAGAGGTCAAAGCTATTCCGCGCGGCGCAAGGGTCTGCTATAAGACGAGTCGCATCCTTTCCGGGGCGCTGTCGCGGTCCGGCCTTCCTTTAAAAAATGATCGGGTTACCGGGACTGGTGCTGGCGTTCGCACTTCGCCTTCCCGCCGAGGCATATCCCCCCTTCCGATGACACCGCGCAGCTAAGCGCGAGATTCGAAACATCAACATTCAACGCTTTCCGTTTGGAGTGAGCAGCGCATGGAAGAAATGAAGCTGCAAGATTTAAAGGCCAAATCGCCGACGGAGCTCTTGAGCTTCGCCGAGGAGGTCGAGGTCGAGAACGCGAGCGCCATGCGCAAGCAGGAGCTCATGTTCGCGATCCTGAAACAACTCGCCGCGCGCGAGGTGGACATCACCGGCACCGGCGTGGTCGAGGTGCTGCAAGACGGCTTCGGCTTCTTGCGGTCGCCCGATTCGAATTATCTCGCCGGCCCTGACGACATCTACGTCTCGCCGTCGCAAATTCGCCGATTCGGTCTCCGCACCGGCGACACCGTCGAAGGACAGATCCGCAGCCCGCAAGCCGGCGAGCGGTATTTCGCACTTCTCAAGGTCAATACGATCAATTTCGAGGACCCCGACAAGCAGCGTCACAAAATCCATTTCGACAATCTGACCCCGCTCTATCCCGATCAGTGGCTCGAGATGGAGACTGAAGACCCCACGCGAAAAGATCAGACGGGGCGGGTCATCGACATCGTGGCCCCCATCGGCATGGGCCAGCGTGGCCTGATCGTGGCGCAGCCGCGCACCGGCAAGACCGTGATCCTGCAGAACATCGCCCACGCGATCACCGCCAATCATCCGGAGTGTTATCTGATCGTGCTGCTGATCGACGAGCGGCCCGAAGAGGTGACCGACATGCAGCGTTCGGTGAAGGGCGAGGTCGTGTCCTCGACCTTCGACGAGCCGGCGTCGCGCCATGTGCAAGTCGCCGAGATGGTCATCGAGAAAGCCAAGCGCCTGGTCGAGCATGGCCGCGACGTGGTCATTTTGCTGGATTCCATCACGCGCCTCGGCCGCGCCTACAACACGGTCGTGCCGTCGAGCGGCAAGGTGTTGACCGGCGGCGTGGACGCCAATGCGCTGCAGCGTCCGAAGCGTTTCTTCGGCGCCGCCCGCAATATCGAGGAAGGCGGCTCGCTCACCATCATCGCCACCGCGCTGATCGATACCGGCAGCCGCATGGACGAGGTGATCTTCGAAGAGTTCAAGGGCACCGGCAACTCCGAACTCGTGCTCGACCGTAAGGTCGCCGACAAGCGCGTGTTCCCGGCCATCGACATTGCCCGCTCCGGCACCCGTAAAGAGGAGCTTCTGGTTCCCGGCGATCAGCTCAAGAAGATGTACGTGCTGCGCCGCATCCTCAATCCGATGGGGACCATGGACGCCATCGAGTTCCTCAACGACAAGCTGAAGCAGACCAAGAACAACGCGGAATTCTTCGACTCGATGAACACCTAAGCATTGCGGCAGGACTGATCGTTGGGTGTAGCGCCCAAAATTTGGGCGAACCTGCTCTTAGAATGGGCAGAAAACCCAATAGAATCAGTAAGATAATCGCAAGGTTTGGCGGCTAGCGTTCCTCAGGGGACTGAGGGATTCGAAAAATCATGCGCGTGAGTCGCGATGCGCTGCCGAGCGCTTTTATCGTTCTTCCGGTACTGCTTGCCTGCGCGGTGACCGCTCTCGCCGTCGTCGCGGCGGGCGCCATCGCCGGCCTTGCCGTGGGTGTCATCGCGGCGCTGGCGAGCGCGCTTCTTGTCGAGAAGCCGCTCAAACGACTTGCGGCCATCACCGACAAGATCGCCGGCGGCGACCGTTACGCGATTCTGCCGCGCCAAAGACCGGGCCCGCTTTCGGACATTGCCAGAGCCGTGGAGCGTTTGCGCGCCACAGTCCTCGAAGCCGACGCCCTTGCCGTCGACCAGCGCCGCCGCGAGGCCGAGGCGCGGCTTCATATGGCGAGCCGGAGTTTCTTCACGCGGAGCTTCCGCGGCGCCGTCGACGAGGTCACCAAGGTGTTCACCGACGGCGGCGCCTGGATCGGCCAGACCGCGACCGATCTGGAGGAACGCAACCGCACCATGCATGGCAAGGTGGCGGGCGCCTCCGACGCCGCGCGCAGCGCCGCCGACGATATCGCAGCCATTGCCGTCTCCGCCCGCGGCATCCTTCAGTCCATCGAGCAGTCGGCCGGCGACATTGGCGCTTCACGCGAGGCCAGCACGCGGGCCACGGGCGATCTCGCGAGTGCCGACGAGACCATGCGCGGGCTCGCGTCCGACGCCTCGCGCATCGAGGAGGTGGTGGGCCTCATTCAGAAGATCGCGCGGCAGACATCGATGTTGGCGCTCAACGCCAGCATCGAGGCGGCGCGTGCCGGGGCAGCCGGCCAAGGCTTCGCCGTGGTGGCGGACGAGGTGAAGACGCTGGCCACCCAAACGGCGCAAGCGACCCAAGACATCGCCGGCCAGGTCGAGCGTATTCAATTCGCCGTGGAGCGCTCGGCCGACGCGCTTCAGCATGTGCATGCCAGCGTGGGCGAGATCAACGCGGCGGACGCGCGGCTGCGCGAGGTGTTCGAGCAGCAGACCGAAGAGCTCGACTCGATCGCCTACCGCGCCACCCACGTCGCCGCGCAGGTCTCGGCGGCGCTGCCGGATTTGCGCAACGCCGTCGGCCATGTCGATCAGGCCGGCGCCTCCATGCTCGGCACCGCCGAAGAGCTGGTCGGCAAGGCCAAGGGTCTTGTTGGCCGCGTCGACCGTTACTTCGTCGATCTCGATACCGGCGCCATCAAGGTGGGCATCCTGCATTCGCTGTCCGGCACCATGACCGCGAGCGAGCGTCCGCTTCAGGATCTTCTTGTCATGATGATCGAGAAGGCGAACGAGGAAGGCGGGCTTCTGGGCCGGCCGCTCGAAGCGGCGATCATGGATCCGCGCTCCGATCCGCGCGCCTATGCGGGCGCCGCGCGCACCCTTCTCACCGAGCATCACGCCTCGGCGATCTTCGGCTGCTGGACGTCGGCCTCGCGCAAGGAGGTGCTGCCCGTGGTCGAGGGCTTGAACGGACTTCTGTTCTATCCGAGCCAGTATGAAGGCGAGGAGGAGTCCTCCAACATCTTCTATACCGGCGCCACGCCGCAGCAGCAGGCCATCCCCGCGGTCGATTATCTGCGCCGCCGGGACAAGACGCGCTTCTTCTTAGTGGGCTCGGAGTCAGTCTATTCGCGCACCACCAACGCCATCCTGAAATCCTATCTCGAGGCGAACGGTATCGCCGGCGACGCGGTCCGCGAGGTTTATGCCCCGCTCGGCCATAAGGACTGGGACGACATCGTTGCGACGATCAAGCGCTTCGGTGCGGGCGGGGATGCCGGCGTGGTCACATCCGTGAGCGGCGATGCCAATGTCTATCTCTATCGTGCACTCGCCGCCCACGGCATCACCGCCGAGACCATTCCGGTCATGACGCTGTCGATCGGCGAGAGCGAGCTTCCGGCCATCTCGGGTCCGGCGGTCGCGGGCCACCTCGCCTGCTGGAGCTACCTGCATGAGATCGACACCTCGGCGAACCGCGCCTTCGTGAAGTCGTGGCGGAAGTTCTGCGGCCGACCGAACGTGGTGACCGACGATCCCATGGAGGCCACCTGGATCGGCTTCAATCTGTGGATGGAAGCCGTGCGCCAAGCGGGCTCCGTCGGGGTCGATGAGGTGCGCCGCGCGCTGGCGGGCCTACGCATCAAGGCGCCGAGCGGCTACGAAGTCGCCATGGATCCGGTGAACCACCATCTGCACAAGCCGGCGATCATCGGCGAGATGACGTCCGACGGGCGTATCGTGCCGGTGTGGAAGAGCGCGGGGCTCATCGCGCCCGAGCCCTGGAGCCCGTGGTTTGCGAAAGCCGAAAAGTCAGACTCTTTGACGTCCGGGCGCCGGCTCCGCGATCTGACGGCCACGCGCACCCGCCTCGCCTACGCGAGTTGACACGGTGTCATTGCCCGGCTTGACCGGGCAATCCAGTACCCCCGGGACTTAGCGCCCTCAGGTCACCATCACTTGCCGCGCGGTCTTGATGGTCTCGACAAGTTTCTCGGGCTCGGTCACCGGCAGGGAGCATTGCGGCCCCAAACAGACATAGGCCGTCGGCTTGCCGTCCACCGCCGTGCGGCCAAAGGCGACGGAGGATTCGGGCAGCGCCTCCCCTTGGCGGACCTCCAGCACCACCGCGTTCGGCAGCGACACGTCGCGCAAGCCGGCGCGTAGCGCATCGGCCTCGGTGTCCTGCGGCACGATGAGCACGATCAGTGACGGCGCCAGCCCGTCGAGCGCGGCGGTGAGCAAGCCAGAATACGCAACCGGGTTTGCGGCAATGGCCGGGCCGAACGCTGCGAAGATCTGCTCGGCGCGCTTGGCGTAGCGATGCTCGCCGGTCCATAGCGAAAGCTGCACCAGGTTGGAGGCCATCACCGCGTTCGCGTTCGGCGCCGCGTCGTCGAGACCGCTCAACGGCCGCACGATCAAATCTTTGGTATCGTCCGCGGCGAGAAAATAGCCGCCGAGATCGGCCGCCCAATAATGGGTATCGAGCATTTCGGTCCAGGCCAGCGCCTGCTCGACATAGTCGCGTCTGCCCGCGGCGCTCGCCAGCGCCAAAGCGGCGCGGATCATGTTGGCGTAGTCGGACGCAGTGGCCGGCGCTTTGGCTTCGCCCGCGCGAGAGGCGTGAAACAGCCGGCCGTCCTTGGTCATCTGTGTACGGATGAAGTTGAAGGCAAGCTGCGCGGCCTCGATCCACTCCGGCCTGTCGAACGCTCGGGATGCGTTGGCGAGCGCGGCGATCATCAAGCCGTTCCAATCGGTGAGCACCTTGTCGTCGAAGCCGGGCCGCACGCGGCCCGCACGGCGCGCGAGAAGTTTCGCGCGCATCTCGCCGAGACGCAGCTCCGTGTCGTCGTCGCGCAGCTCAATCGCGTTCAGGCGATTCAGAATCGTGTGGCCTTCGAAATTGCCGTCAGCGGTGACGTCGTAGACTTGCGCGAACAGTTCGAAATCGTCCGCACCCAGAACATCGCGGATCTCATCGTGTGACCACACATAGAACTTGCCTTCCTCGCCTTCGGAGTCCGCGTCGAGCGAGGCGGCAAACGCGCCGCCATCCGTCACCATCTCGCGCAACAGCCAGCCGATGGTCTCCTCGATGCGGTGTGCGAAGAGCGGCGTCTTATCCTCGCGCCAGGCTTCCGTCATCATGTCGACGAGCAGCGCGTTGTCGTAGAGCATCTTCTCGAAATGCGGCACGAGCCAACGCTCGTCCACACTGTATCGAGAGTAGCCGCCGCCGAGATGATCGTAGATGCCGCCCTGCGCAATGTGAGTGAGTGTCAGCGTCACCGCCTCGAGCGGGTTCGGCAATCCGTAACGCAGGCCCGCGCGCCACAGGAACTCGAAGAACTGCGTTTGCGGAAATTTCGGCGCGCCGCGCAAGCCGCCTTCCGTGGGATCGACCGCTTGCAGGAAACGCCGTGCGAGAGTCGACAGCGTCACGTCGTTGAGCTCGGCGTCGGCGCCTTCAACATGCTGCGGCTTGAGCCGCGCGGTGATGGCGTCGGCGTTGTTGCGGACCTTGTCGTGCTCGTCGCGATAGACCCGCGCGATAGTATTCAGTACACTGACGAAGGCTGGGCGCCCATAGCGGTTCTCGGGCGGGAAATAGGTGCCGCCCCAGAAGGGTTCGCCGTCGGGCGTGAGGAACATGGTGAGCGGCCAACCGCCCTGCTCGCCGAGCTGATGCAGCGCGTTCATATAGATCGCGTCGACGTCCGGGCGCTCCTCGCGGTCGACCTTGATGTTGACGAACAGGTCGTTCATCACCGCCGCGGTCTCCGCGTCCTCGAAGCTCTCATGCGCCATGACGTGGCACCAATGGCAGGCGGCGTAGCCGACCGAGAGCAGAATCGGCTTGTTCGCGGCCTTGGCCTCTTCGAGCGCCGCCGCGCCCCAGGGCCGCCAATGGACGGGGTTGTCCTTGTGCTGCAGAAGATAGGGGCTGGTCTCGGCCCCGAGCTGGTTCTCTGGTCTGTCTTGCATTGCCCTTCCGATCCGGCGCGCCTCGCCCCTAGGATAACCCATGAGCGGCATAATCGTTGACGAAGCTGAGCGGCCAATCCGCCCAACCCGCGGGGCGATGACGACCATCGTGGCGCCGGCTTCAGGGAGCGGACCCTCCGCCGTCGCTGTGATCCGCGTCTCGGGGCCGCGCACGGCCGCCGTGCTCGAGGCGTTGGTGGGCGCGCTGCCGCCAGCACGTCAGGCCAGCTTGCGCGGTATCGGCAAGCCCACGATCGATCGCGGGCTCGTGTTGTGGTTTCCGGCGCCGAGAAGCTTCACCGGCGAGGACATGGCGGAACTGCAGGTCCATGGCAGCCGCGCGGTGATCGAGGCCGTGGTCGAGGCGGTGCTCGCCGTCGATGGAACCGCGCTGGCCGAACCGGGCGCTTTTGCCCGCCGCGCTTTTGAGAACGGCAAGCTCGATCTCACCGAAGTCGAAGGCCTCGCCGATCTCATCAATGCCGAAACCGAAGCCCAACGCCGTCAGGCGCTCGCCCAGTCGCAAGGCGCCTTGCGCCGTCTCTATGAAGGTTGGCGCGGTGACCTCATCAAGGCCCAGGCCATGATGGAAGCGGGCCTCGACTTTGCCGACGAGGCCGACGTGGCCGCCGATGTCGATGCCAAGGCGAGCGCCATAGTCGCCCCGCTGCTGGCTTCGATCGCGGCGCATCTTGCCGACCGCAGCGGTGAGCTCCTGCGCGATGGGTTGCGCGTCGTCATCGCCGGTCCGCCCAATGCCGGCAAGTCGTCGCTGATGAATGCGCTCGCCAAGCGCGACGTCGCCATCGTGTCCGAAGAAGCCGGCACCACGCGCGACGTGATCGAGGTCCATCTCGATCTCGGCGGGCTGCCGGTGATCCTCGCGGATACCGCGGGGATACGGGCGGGGATAGGTCAGGTAGAATCGGAAGGCATCCGCCGGGCGCTGGCCCGCGCCGAAGAGGCCGACCTGGTCCTGTGGGTGATCGACGCCACGAACCCGGTCTGGGACCCGCCGGCATCGCTCGCATCCAAAGGCATCCAATACGCCCTCAATAAGTGCGATCTAGGCACGCCGCCGGCGCATAACTCGGCCATAAAAAGCCCACTGGTTTTGTCAGCCAAAACCGGCGAGGGGCTCGATGCGCTGATCGGGTGTCTGGCGGAGCTCGCCGCGGCCGAAGTTGCCGGTGCGGGCTCCGCACCGCTCACCCGGACCCGCCACCGCGCCGAACTCGTCTCATCCCGGGACGCTCTGAAACGATTTGTTAACCATGATCTCATCCCGGAGCTGAAAGCCGAGGAACTGCGCATTGCCGCCCGTCATCTTGGGCGCCTCACCGGGCTGATCGACGTGGAGGAGGTCCTGGGCGCCATCTTCGCCGAGTTCTGCATCGGCAAGTAGGCGTCTCACCCCCGAGGAGGCGCGCAATTTGATTCACGTGAAACAGTTTGCCCCTCAGTGCTTTGACGGAGAGCCCGCGACCGACTACTTACCGGCCATGAACCTACCGGCCATGAACGCGGATCCCACCAAGACCTTCGACGTCATCGTCATCGGGGGTGGTCATGCCGGCTGCGAGGCTGCTGCCGCGGCCGCACGCCTGGGCGCCCGCACCGCGCTCATCACCCACCGCATCGACACGATTGGCGAGATGTCCTGCAACCCCGCCATTGGCGGGCTCGGCAAGGGCCACCTGGTGCGCGAGATCGATGCGCTCGACGGCCTCATGGGCCGCGTCGCCGATGAAGCCGGCATCCAGTTCCGCGTGCTCAACAAGTCCAAGGGCCCGGCCGTGCAAGGGCCCCGCGCCCAGGCCGACCGCAAGCTCTACCGCCAGGCCATGCAGGCCGCGATTTCTGAGACACCCAACCTCAATGTCATTGAGGCCGCGGTCGAGGACCTGATCGTCGACGGCGAGACCGTCACCGGTGTCCTCACGGCGGATGGGCGCCGCTTCACCGCAGGGGCCGTCGTGCTGACCACAGGCACCTTCCTGCGGGGGCTCATCCATATCGGCGAGACCAAGATCCCGGCGGGCCGCATGGGCGAGGCGCCCGCGCTCGGCCTCTCGGAGCGTCTCTACGGGCTTGGGCTTCGCATGGGGCGCCTCAAGACCGGCACGCCGCCGCGCCTGGACGGCACGACAATTCAGTGGGACCGGCTCCAGGAGCAGCCCGGCGATTCCCCGCCGGTGCCCTTCTCCTTCCTCACGGAGACCATCACCACGCCCCAGGTGCCCTGCGACATCACCCACACCACGGAAGCGACCCACGCCATTATCGAGGCGAACCTCGCCCGGGCGCCAATGTATTCCGGCGCCATCGACAGCGTCGGCCCGCGCTATTGCCCGTCGATCGAAGACAAGGTGGTCCGCTTCAAGGAGCGCGGCAGCCACCAGATCTTCCTCGAGCCGGAAGGTCTCGACGACGACACCGTCTATCCGAACGGCATCTCGACCTCGCTGCCGGAAGACGTGCAGAACGCCTTCCTGAAGACCATCCCGGGACTGGAGACGGCGCGCGTGATCCGCCCGGGCTACGCCATCGAATACGACTATGTGGACCCACGCGAGCTTCACCCGAGCCTGGAGACCAAGGCGGTCGCGCGTCTGTTCCTGGCGGGCCAGATCAACGGCACCACGGG
>Ga0209587_1001222_pt1 | contig 12245 bp, 12 predicted proteins | sample NGEPerD_2_FD_184512 | JGI IMG/M metagenome (GOLD analysis project Ga0209587, IMG submission 184512) | Arctic peat soil microbial communities from the Barrow Environmental Observatory site, Barrow, Alaska, USA - NGEE PermafrostL1-D... | ecosystem: Environmental > Terrestrial > Soil > Wetlands >... | reverse complement strand
TGCTCATAACCCGGAGGTCGCAGGTTCAAATCCTGCCCCCGCTACCAACGTCGTCGCAGGTCAGAGGCCCTCTCCCACTGGGAGAGGGCCTCTTGCATGTGTGGCCCGTGACCAGATCCGTGACCAGATTGCTGACCAGCGACGTCTCAGTCGTCCCACTCCGTCTCAGGCGAAACCCCGAATTGAGATTCGTGGGACATATTGCAACGGGTCGGGACACCTGGGACGCGGTCGCCGGGTCGAAAACCCGGCAACCGCACATGGCTGGAAGCTGGTCTCCCACGGACGTTTGAACACACGCAACACTGAGGGCCAGGGAGTCGACGGATCCGCCGCGTAGGCGTCGCAGGCTGGACCGAACTTTTCTATGACCGCAAGACGAAAAGCGGTGCGGTGTTCGGGTTTGAGCCGTCGGTAGTCACTGTCAAATGCAGGCGTCGTCTTGAACTTCACGACTTCGCAGCCCGGGAATCAATCTCGTCCAGGTGGGTAAGGAAGTCATCGGTCGACTCGTGCACGACCACCTCGCCGCGGGCAACGTGGTGTACGGCGTGGACCCGTTGCTGAACGTGGCGTCGTGATGTGAGGCGGCCACCGCGTGATCCTTCAGAAGACCTACCAAAGTCCTTCGAAGGAGCACCACGCGATGACCGCAAATCAAAGTATTGACCCTGCCCGGTTTCTGTCCGAGCACCTCAAGCGCGCCGAGCCGGGTTTGTTGCGCGCCATGCTCAAGACGTTCATCGACGCACTGATAGGTGTCGAGGCCGACGTGCCGTGCGGCGCGCCCTACGGTGCCCGCAGCGATGATCGAGTCAACTTCCGCAACGGTGGGTAGGTGTTGCGCAGCAGGTCGGTTTACTTAAGCTACGAGCGCAGGGTGGCTCAAGTGCGGGCCAAGGCCCCGATGCTCAGTCGCTGACGTCGCTGACGTCGATGGCGCGGTGGCGTTGGTCGGCGCCAGCCTCACCGTAGGGGTAGTCCGAGACGACGGGTGTGCTTACCTCGTCGAGGCGCTTGAGCTCGTCGGGCGTGAGCTCGACGGATGTGGCGCCGAGGTTGTCGGCGAGTTGGTTGGTGTTGCGCACCCCCAGGATCACCGAGGTGACTGCGGGCCGCGCCTCAAGCCAGGCAAGCGACACCTGCCCCTGGTTGACCCCCTTGGCCTTCGCTATCTGCTGGACCGTGTCGAGGATCCGCCATGTCCGTTCCTGTTTGTTGCGAGGTGCCCACGCCTCCATTCCGCGCTTCGGATCCTCGCCCAGGCGCGTGGCTCCTGTTGGGTCCGCGTTGCGCTGGTACTTGCCGGTGAGCCAGCCGCCGGCCAGCGGTGACCACGGCAGCAACCCAACGTTCGCGTCCAGGCAGGCTGGCACGATCTCGGACTCGATCTCTCGCACCAGCAGGCTGTACTGCGGCTGGAGCGTCACGGGTGGCGTGAAGCCGTTGGCACGCGCCAGGTGGACTGCCTTGGTCAGCTGCCAGCCGAGGAAGTTGGAAAACCCGTAGTAGGCGATCTTGCCGCTGCGCACGGCGTCGTCCAGGAATCGTAGGGTTTCGTGAATCGGAGTCACTGCGTCCCATGCGTGCATCTGGTAGAGGTCGATCTGGTCCACGCCGAGGCGCCTTAGCGACGCGTCAAGCGCGCGACCGAGGTGGCGCCGGGACGTGCCAAGGTCGTTGAAGCCATCGCCCATCCCGAAGCGTCCCTTCGTGGCGATCACGACCTGCTCGCTGTCCGTGGGGTGCGCCGCGAGCCAGCGCCCGATGATCTCCTCCGAGACGCCCTTGCTGTACACGTCGGCCGTGTCGATGAGATTGCCGCCGGCCGCGACATAGTCGCCAAGGATGGCGTGCGATGTCGCCTCGTCGGCTTCCGCGCCGAAGGTCATGGTTCCCAAAGCGAACGTCGAGACGACTGTGCCGCTGTTTCCGAGGCTGCGATAGTGCATCGGGCGTGTCCTTTTCCATTGAAGGGATCGATCCGGGTCAACGCCGGGTGTGCTACGGGCTGTATCCGAGCACGCGGCTGGACTCAGGTGTCGGTCTGGGTCACTTTGTTCAGCCCGCGGGGGGCGTCGGGGTTCAGCCCGAGTGCCCGGGCGAGACCCTCGGCGAGCAGTTGACCAGCGACGACCAGAGCGATCGGTGCGACCAACTCGGGCAGGTCTGGCCCGGCGACGCTCACGTCGGCTGCGGCTGCGAATCTGCTGTCGCCACCGATGCCAACGGCGAGGGCCCCACGCGAGCGCACGTCGCCCAGCAGTTCGGTGAGGCCGTCGAGCATGGGCCCGTCCTGTGCGGCCACGACGATCGAGACAAGCTGCGGGTCGACGATTGCGATGGGGCCGTGCTTGAGGTCCGCGTAGGACAGGCCGCGCACTGGGCGCAGGCAGGTCTCCTCCAGTTTGAGCGCGGTCTCCACGGCTGCGGCATACGCCAGTCCGCGGCCGCTGACGAGCACCTCGTTGGTGCGCGCGAGAAGGGTCACGGCCTCATCGATACCAGCGCGGTCGGCGATGAGTTTCTTGATCTCCGCCGGCACGCGGTCCAGGTCGGCGTCCAGGGCCGTCGGGTCTGGGGCAAGCGCCGTGGCCAAGACCGCCATGGCGGTGAGCTGGGTGGTGAATGTCTTCGTCGCCGGGACGGCCCGCTCGGGGCCGGCTTGAGTGACCAACGCCAAGTCAGCGGCCTGCGCCAGAGGGCTGCCCGCGACGTTAGTGACGGCGATCGTGGAGGCCCCACAGCGTATGGCCCACTCCTGGGTCTGGACGATCTCCTCGGTCTGACCAGACTGGGAGATACAGACCACCAGAGCACCGGTCAGATCCAGCTGACTGCGATAGTGCGTCGCCACGCTGGGCGCCGCCAGGGAGGCGGTCCGTCCGGCGTGTACCTCGAGCAGGTAGCGACCGTAGATGGCGGCGTTGTCCGATGAGCCGCGCGCGACGAAGAGAATCTGCTGACGGTCGCCGACGAGGCGTGCGATCCGTGCGCGCAGAGGACGCAGTGCATTTAGGGTTGCCGCTATGGCGGCCGGCTGTTCGGCGACCTCTTTGGCCATGATCGACTGCATACGTCGCTCCAATCGGTGATCGCAAATGTTGGTGGTCATCTGTTGACTGGGAGCCATTCACCGTGGCGCATCACGGCGTGAAGTGAGAGGTCGTCGTCGACAACCGCAACGTCAGCGACGTGGCCGGCCTGCAGTCCGCCGATCCCGGCCAGCGCGAGGGTCTGGCTGGGTGTGGACGAGGCGGCGGTGACGGCGTCGAGCAACGGGATATCAGCAGCCTGCACGCACCACCGGACCACGTCGAGCATCGTGGCGACCCCGCCGGCGATCGAGTCGCCTTCGGCGAGCCGGGCGGTGCGACCCGAGACGATGACGCCCTGGCCGCCGAGCGTGTAGGAGCCGTCGGGCATTCCGCTGGCAGCCATGGCATCGGTGATGAGGCAGATCCCTTGTGCGCCAACAAGATCGAAGAGCATCCGCACGGTGGCGGGAGCCAGATGGACACCGTCACCGATCACCTCCAGCACCGCCTCACCACGGGCTGCGGCGGCCAGGGCGGCGCTGACCGGGCCCGGTGCGCGGTGGTGCAGGGGCGGCATACCGTTGAAGACGTGGGTGACCAGCGGTCGCCCACCCCGCGGCGCCGCGTCGAGGCCGGCGCGAAGTGCGGCCCCGGCGGTCTCGGCATCACAGGCCGTGTGGCCGACGGCGGCCACGATGGCGTGAGAACCCAGCAGCGCGGGAAAGTCCGCCGCGCCCGGGCGTTCGGGTGCGAAGGTCATCTGGGCGATCGCCCAGGGCGCGCCTGCAGCCGTGGCAGCCTCAACCAGCGCCTCAACCAAGGCGACGTCGACGTCGCAGAGCACGTCAGGATTCTGGGCACCCCGGCGCTCCATCGACAGGAACGGACCCTCCAGATGTATGCCGGCCAGGTCACCTTGGGCGACCAGCGCCGCGCAGGTCGACACACCGCTGACCAGCGCATCGTGAGTGTTCGAGACCAGACTGCCCACCAGTGACGTGGTGCCGCTGCGGTGGTGGTAGTCGACCGCCACACGGGCGGACGCGGCATCCGGGCCGAACTCTCCGCCGGCGCCACCGTGACAGTGCACGTCGACCAGTCCGGGCAACAGGGTGTGTCGCCCAGTCCATCCAGCCGGGGGCTGTGCGTCTCTCCACTGCTCGGGAAGCTCGGAAGTCTTGCCAGCAAAGGCGATCCGGTCACCATCGACCACCATGGCGCCGTCGTTGATGATGGCGAGCGGTGTGACAACTCGACCTGTCAGCAGGACACCAGCGTTGGTCCTCACGAGTGAATGACGGACTCGGTGAAGGTTCCGGAAGTTGATACTCCCACCCCAGCCCACCCCGGCTCACGTGAGCCCAACTGGGCGCGCCTCGTGGTCAATCCTGGCGTCGCGGGGCCGACCCAGGTCGACACAGATCCCGGCGCCCGCGAACCGCTATGTGCTGGGATCACAGCGAAACGCCAAGGTGTTTGGCGAGCACCATCGCGGCGGCACCGAGCAAGCCCGCGTCTTGGTCGAGATCTGAGTAGAGCACCTCGATACCGTCGGTGAGAGCGGGCATCGATCTGGCTATCACTCGGCGCTCGAGCTCAGCGCGGAACGCCTCACCGGCATGAACGACGTTCCCATGCAAGATGAAAACTCGCAGTGACAAGAGCTGCACGAGGTTCGCCAACCCCAACGCGAGGTTGTCGGCGTAGTCGTCAAGAAGTTGCCGGGCCGCTGAGTCACCAGCAGCGGCGCGCTTGGCCAGTCGACCAGGGGTCGTGTTGTGCCCACCGGCAATCCCACGTCGAACACACTCGGCGCGAAGCCATCGCGTCGAGGCCACCGTCTCCCAACACCCGCGCAGCCCGCAGGTGCACCAGTCACCGTCACGGTCCACGCAGGTGTGCCCCAATTGCGTCGTGTATCCGCGCACACCCGCCAGCAGTTGGCCGGGCAGCATCACGCCGGCCCCGACTCCGATGTCGATCTGAAGTGCCGCGAAGTCACTTCGTCCTCGACCCTGTCCGAACCACTTCTCGCCAATGGCGAAAGCGCGCACGTCCTGTTCCAGTCGCACCGGCGCGCTGAAACGCCGCGAGAGTGCCCTCGGTAAAGCTGAGCCCACGAGCCCGGGAACCGCGGTGCAGACGAGTACACGGCCTGCGTCGGGGTCGCACAGTGCAGGCACGGTAATTCCCACCCCGGTTAGGCGACCTCGATAGCTGCCCAGAACGTCCTCTGCCGCCCGCAGCACCCGTCGCTCGAGCTCAGCGGTTGTACATCCCGCCGGTAGGGCTTCGCGCTTACGGGCGAGCAGCACGCCGCGCGCGTCGACCACGGCGGTCTCGACCTGTCCTCGGCTCACGGCCACGGCCCCGCACAGAAGTGCCTCCGACGCGAACGACAGGGGCCGACCGGGCTTGCCGATCCCCTCGGCGGGCGGCCGGGCCTCTCCCTCCACCAGAACACCGGCTCGCATGAGGCCCGCGACGATGGTGCTGACCGTGGCGCGCTGGACGTTGATCTGGCGCGCGAGATCAGCCCGAGACGTCGGTCCGCCCTCGAACAGGGCCTGAAGAACCCGAGCCCGGTTCGCAGTGCCGACATCCGACGATGACAGCAGGCCGGCCCGCAGCGGAGGCAATTCCGCCGACCGTTCCCGTGGACTTTTGTTGCCAGTCCTAGTCGCGGTCATGCGCGGAGTCTCTCACAAGGGGCTCGGTGCATGCCCGCACTTCGATGGGTTTTCGTTTGACCGGATCATTATGTGTTGGACTCTACCTTTTTCGACGACAACTAAGTTTTAGAGTATAACTTTCTCGCGTCAACCCTTGACACGCGCTGTCGATGGTTGCTTTGGTGGTCGTCAGGACCAGCGCAGTGCCCACTCCGAGGGTGCGGCCGACGAAAGGTACTCAGATGACGATGACGTCTCGCAAGGCCCGGATCGTGGCGGTTGGCACGATGGGAATCGCACTAGTTGTAGCTGGGTGCGCCCCCGGAACGACCAGCGACACGCCTGCTGCCACGTCCGGTGCGGTCTCGACGGCTGTTCCGACCAACCCGGTGACCCTCAAACTGGCATTCACCGACAACCCGGACATGACCAAGGCGCTCGCCGAGGCGTTCCACGCGAAGTACCCCCAAGTCACGATCGAAACTCAGTTCACGCAGTTCAGCGACTACGTCAAGTCGCTCAAGCTTTCGATGAGCTCGGACTCGGCCCCGGATATCGCGCAGTACAACGCCGCGCTCAAGGACCTGTCAGCGGCAGGACTCATCGTCGACCTGACAGGCTACGAGAAGGCGTACGGCTGGGATGCGACATTCCCCAAGTCCGCACTAGACGAACTGCGGGTCGACAAGACCGGCAAGATCCTCGGGACTGGCAGCCTGGTCGCCGTGCCCGGCGGCCTGTCTCTGGTGGGCCTCTACTACAACAAGAGCCTCATGCAGAAGGCCGGCATCAGCGCACCGCCGACCACAGTCGACGAACTCGCAGTCGATCTGGAGAAGGCCAAGTCAGCGAAGCTCACCGGTTTGTCACTGGGGGGACTGGACTACGGCTCGCTACATGTGTGGGCGGGTCTCATGAACTCCATGACAGACACCACGACCTGGCGTGACTGGATCAACGGCAAGGCGGGAGCCAACATCGTCACGCCCGACGCTATCGCCGCGACCACCGTGCTCGCCGAATGGACGAAGAACGGGTACGCCTCGAAGTCGGCCAACGGCACGACCGAGGCCGACTCCGCCACCGCATTCGCCAAGGGCAACGGGCTCTTCCTCATCGACGGCAACTGGGATGCGGCCGCGATCGGCAAGACGATGGGCGACAACGTCGGCTTCACAGTCTTCCCCCCGAAGACGGTTAGCAACAAGGCCGTCGGCACCGGGTTCAGCGTCTCGTACATGCTCTCCTCGAAGGGCAAGAACCAGGCCGCGGCAGCCGCCTTCCTCGACTTCCTGAGCAGTCCCGAGGCCGCGGTCATCGAGAGCAACGGCGGGTTTCTCCCCCCCCAATGCGAAGGCCGCTCCTCCCGCTACTGGCGTCCAGGCCGACCTTAAGAAGGCGAACGAGAAGATCGTCTCGGACGACGGGCTGATGCCCTTCCCTGACTTCGCTGCCCCCGCGATGCTCGACAGCCTGACCTCAGGCTTGCAGAAGGTCACAGCCGGACGGATGGAGCCGAAGGCGTTCCTGGAATCCCTGCAGAAGGTGTGGACTGCCTATCATGTCGGCTGACGCCGTCGGCGTCGTCCCGGAACGGCGTGACGAGACCTCCGTAAGCGGATCGTCACGCCGTCCCACTGCAGCCCGCCGGGTGCGTCGTCCGAGATGGATCGGGCTCGCATACATCGCTCCCGCAGGGACTCTGTACCTGTTGTTCGTGCTCGTCCCTGGCGTCCACACACTCTGGCTGTCGCTGTTCCGCTGGGACGGGGTGACGGTCGGGACCTGGGCCGGCCTGGCCAACTATCGAGCCGTCGCGGAGAATCCCCTGCTCCGTGGCGCGGTAATGCACGCGTTCGTCTTGGTCGTCTTCTTCGCGGTGTTCCCGATCATCATCGGGCTGCTCATGGCTGCCATCCTTGGGCGGCACCGCCGACAGGGCATGACCTTCTTCAGGGTTGTCTTCTTCCTTCCACAGATCGTGCCCATGGTCGCGGTTGGCGTCACCTGGCGGTGGATGTACACCGAGAACGGGGTGGTCAACCAGATCCTCGGGGCCATCGGGCTCGGCTCGATCACCCAGGCCTGGCTCGGCAGTTTCACGCTTGCGCTGCCCGCGGTTGGGCTAATCGGCACCTGGGCGCTGTCCGGCCTGTGCTTCGTGCTCTTCCTCAGCGGCGCACAGAAGATCGACATCTCCCTATACGAGGCCGCTCGCATCGACGGCGCCGGGGCGGTGCGTGAGTTCTTCGCCGTCACGCTACCGGCGCTGCGCGGCGAGATCGCGGTCGCACTGACGATCACGGTGGTGGCGGCGCTGGCCAGCTTCGACATCGTCTACGTCACGACGAACGGATCGCCCGGCAACACGACGACCGTCCCCGGCCTGCTGGTATACCGCCTGGCCTTCACCGGCGGCCAGGTCGGTGTCGCCTCCGCGCTCGCGGTGACGCTCACCGTGCTTATCGTCACCGTCGTGGTGCTCCTCCGACGACTGACCCAGGAGCCAAAGTGAAGCCGACGCACTCCAGCAGTGCCCTTGCCTACGCCGTTATGACAGCGATGGCCGTGATCACCCTCCTGCCCTTCGTCAGCATCCTGCTGGCGGCACTGCAACCACCCGGCACGCTGGTGTCCGGAATCTCCATCCCGCAGCACCCGAGCCTCGAGAGCTTCAGCGCGGCATGGACGACAGCTTCGTTCGGGAACCTCCTGTGGTCGAGCATCAAGATCTGTGCCGCAGTCGTCCCGATCTCAGTGATCTGCGCGACGCTCGCCGGCTATGCCCTGGCGACCATGAACGTCCCCGGCGGTTCAGCCATCTTCGCGGTGTTCCTGCTCGGGCTCACGCTCCCGGTCGAGCTGATCGTCATCCCGCTCTACTTCGACCTGCGCGCGGTCGGCCTCACCAACACTCCCTGGGCGGTGATCCTCGCGGAGTGCGGGCTCTTCATGCCGTTCGGCGTCTTCTGGATGCGAACCCACTTCAGGTCATCCCCGCGCGAACTCATCGAGGCGGCCGAACTCGACGGGGCCTCGTCCCTGGTGACTTTGCGCCAGGTGCTGCTCCCGCTCTCCGGACCCGCGTTGTCAACCATGGCGGTTCTGTTCTTCATGTGGTCGTGGAACCAGTTCCTACTTGTCCTGGTACTCATCCAAGATCCCAACAAGCGCACCGCCCCAGCCGGGCTCGGCTTCTTCGTCGGGCAGCACTCCAGCGACATCCCTGTCCTGGCTGCGGGCACTCTCATCGTTATCCTCCCGATCCTGTTGACTTACCTCGTATTTCAACGAAAGTTCATCAGCGGCATGCTTGAAGGGGCGGTGAAAGGATGACCTCGACCCCACCACGTTTGACCGTCGGCGTTGTCGGAGCAGGCGGGATTGCCTACCCACATCTGGCCGCATGGCGACACTTAGGTGTTGCCATGCTCGTTCACTCCGACGAGGGCGCCAAGGTGGCGGCCAGTCAGTACGGCGCGCGCAAGGTTGCGGACCTGAGCGAGTTGCTGCGGGAGTGCGATGTCGTCGACGTGTGCACGCCGACATACACCCACCACAAGATCGTGCTGGCAGCCGCAGCCGCCGGCCGGCACGTCATCTGCGAGAAGCCGCTTTCACACCTTCGGCATGAGGCTGTCGAGATGATCGAGGCCTGTGCTGCCGCCGGAGTTCAGCTGCACCCCGGCCATGTCGTGCGCTACTTCCCGGAGTACACCGCAGCGAAAGCTGCGGTCGATGCCGGCCGGATAGGCGCGCCCGCAGTCCTTCGATTCACCCGTCGCGGTGCCCGTCCGCAGCGTTCTTGGTTCGCCGAGTCCGCGAAATCTGGAGGAATTCTGATCGACCAGATGATTCATGACTTCGACTTTGCCCGATGGGTCGCTGGTGACGTCGTTCAGGTGTACGCCTCAGTGGTCGGCTCAGCCCCCGGTCCGACGATCGGCATCGCCGTTCTGACCCATAACAGTGGCGCGCTGACCCATCTAGTGGGTGGATGGGGGCAGGCAAAGGAGGACTTCCGGACCTCCTTCTCCATCGCCGGTGCCCACGGGCTGCTGCGCCACTCGAGCGCCGAAGCCCAGTCGCTGTCGTGGTCCATACCGGGCGCAGGCCCCACGTGCGGTGAGTTGATCCCGTTCGGGCCACTTGGCAGCTCACCCTTCGTGGCCGAGCTCGCGGAGTTTCTCGCCTCATGCGCCGGCGGTCCGACGCCGCGGGTAACCGCTGCGGACAGCCTGGCCGCTCTTGAGATCGCCATTGCCGCGACCCGCTCGGCCGCGACGGGCCTGCCCGTGCGACTTGAGGACGGGGTGGCATGAGAAGGCTTCGAGTGGGAATCGCGTCCTTCGCCCACGTCCACGCTTCCGGCTACGCGTCGCTTCTACGAGACAGAACCGACGTCGAGCTCGTGACGACCGACCCCGATGCTGCGACGGCACCAACCGACGAACTGCGCGGAGCATCGTTGGCGCGCCAACTAGGGGTGCGGCTTCTGCCTTCGTACGAAGCGATGTTTGCCGAGGGCCTAGACGCTGTACTCGTGTGCACCGAAAACTCGCGTCACCGAGAAATCGTTGAACAGGCAGCGGCCGCCGGTGTCCACGTGCTGTGCGAAAAGCCGCTGGCAACGCGACTTGACGACGCCGAGGCGATGCTGCGGGCATGCGCGCAAGCCAACGTAATCCTCATGGTTGCCTATCCGGTGCGGTTCCATCCCGGCTACCGCGCCATGCGGGAAGCAATGCAACGTGGTGATCTCGGCCGGGTGCTTGCGATCACCGGGACGAACAACGGCCAGGCACCCCTCGCCTCGCGGCGTTGGTTTCTCGATCCTGAGCTGGCAGGCGGGGGCGCCTTGATGGACCACACCGTGCACCTGGCCGACCTTCTCGACGATCTGCTTAACGCCAGCCCACAACAGGTCTATGCGCAGGTCAACCGAGTCGTTCACGCCGAGGAGGTATCTGTCGAGACCGGTGGACTCATCGTGATGACATACGCCGATGGCACCATCTCTACCATCGACTGTAGTTGGAGCGCTCCCGCGAGCTACCCCAGCTGGGGCGGTTTGACGCTGACCGTCGAAGGAGACCGCGGTAGCTCACGGCTCGACGCGTTCGCCGAAAATATCGAGGTTTTCGACGACCGCACTGGAGGCCTTCGCTGGGATGCCGTCGGCGTCAACCTGGACGCACTCATGCTCGATGAGTTCCTAATGTGTGTGCGATCTGGACGCGCCGCCCAGCCGGACGGGGCCGTCGGCTACCGCACGCTCCAAGTCGTACTTGCAGCCTACGAGTCGGCCTCCTCCGGCCAACCAGTCCCGATCGAAGGGACCAAAACGTAGGTCTGACGAAAGGTGAGGCATGGCCACCCAGTCACGGACATCCGACCCGGACTCGGGGTCAGGTCCCGGAAGGCCTTCGGACGGCCCCATGGTGCAGGACATTCGCGTGGACGACGGGGACGAAGGATGACTCGCTTGAGAACGATCGGTCTGGACATCGGCGGCACCAAGATCAGCGGCTGTGTCATCAACTCGAACGGGCTGGTCCTGGCGAGGGGACGCAAGGACACACCCGCCCAAGATCCCGCGGCCATCGTCAGCGAGTCGGCCGATCTGATCCGTGAGCTCTCCTTCCAGCGCGAGATCGACGCGGTCGGGGTGGCCTGTGCCGGCTTCATCGACCAGACGGGGTCGACGGTGCTGTTCGCCCCGAACCTGGCCTGGCGGGACCTTCCTCTCAAGCAGCTCCTCGAAACGGAACTCGGCCTCCCCGTCACCGTCGAGAACGACGCCAACGCCGCTGCGTGGGGCGAGTTCCGTTTCGGCGCCGCTGTCGGGACGACCGACATGATGCTGGTCACCGTCGGAACGGGCATCGGCGGCGGTGTGGTGACCAACGGTGTCCTGCTGCGCGGAGCCTTCGGCATCGCCGCCGAGCTGGGCCACATGCGAGTGGTCCCAGGCGGAATCCGTTGCGGCTGCGGCAATCGCGGCTGCTGGGAGCAGTACGCCAGCGGCACGGCTCTGGTGCGAGAAGCTCGAGAGCTGGTTGTCTCCGGCGCACCGCACGCTGCCCGACTCACTGAGCTGTGCGCTGGTGATCCCGAACAGCTCACCGGACCGGACGTGGCCAGGGCCGCTGCCGAAGGCGATCCAGGAGCGGTCGAGCTGCTGTCCGACCTCGGCACATGGATCGGTGAGGGCGCCGCCTCGGTGATTGCCATCCTCGACCCCGAGCTCATCGTGCTGGGCGGCGGTGTGGCCGAGGCTGGCGGGCTGTTGATCGATCCCGCTGTTGCCGCCTTCCGCCGCCAGCTGACGGGCCGCGGGCACCGGCCCGAGGCGCAGTTCGTCCTGGCGAGTCTTGGCAACGACGCCGGGATGATCGGCGCGGCGGACCTAGCGGGACCTTCCTGGCTATCTCGGGCTTGAGTTGTAAACCTGCAGGTCAGCGGGGGTGTGGGCCGGGTTCGGGTGTATTACCCATCTCAGCGTCGGGGGGCGTAGGTGGCGAGTCCGAACAGG
>Ga0209587_1001218_pt1 | contig 12254 bp, 8 predicted proteins | sample NGEPerD_2_FD_184512 | JGI IMG/M metagenome (GOLD analysis project Ga0209587, IMG submission 184512) | Arctic peat soil microbial communities from the Barrow Environmental Observatory site, Barrow, Alaska, USA - NGEE PermafrostL1-D... | ecosystem: Environmental > Terrestrial > Soil > Wetlands >... | reverse complement strand
GAGCCCCACCTCTACCACTGCTGCTTGCGCGTTGTCCGCCGCCCACAGAAAGAACATTCCCGTCAGCAGCTCGAAGTAGCTGACACGGTCGTCTATCAGCTCGAGATAGGGAAGCACATGAGCGAACAGGTCACCGAAGGAATGCTCGTCGATCGGCTCACCGTCGAGCGCAATGCGCTCGGTAACGCTTTGAAGATGAGGAGACGTGTAGGTGCCGACCTTGAGGCCGGAGGCTCGCAACAAGCTGGTCGAGATGTGTGCCACCGACGTCTTGCCGTTGGTGCCGGTGATATGGATCGCCGGCACGGCACGCTCGGGATGGTCGAGCAGCTCGAGCAACGCCTCGATCCGATGCGTTGAAGGACTCCTCGAGCGCATGTGATCGACGCCGAGCGCGTCGAGGTACGAGACCGCATCCTGGAAGCTCATTTCTTGGACGGCGCCTGCCCCAACGTGATGCGCGTTGTGATCGACCCACCACTGCTCGCTCGGAGCTCGTAATTCTCCGCCGCAAGCGTGGAGGAAACGTCGTCCATGACCGGCTCCAGCAGCTCGAGCGTTTCCTGTGACGCCTCGATCTCGAGCCGCTCGACGGGAAAACGGATGGAGACCTTGGCCTGCGACTTGGCGCGCCGCACCTGGGTCAGGACCTCGACGGCGGCGTCGAAGGATCCGTCGTCTTCTGCACCCCGGAGTTCGTTTCTATGCGGCCACGACTCCTTGTGAATGGAACGCAGGGTTTCTCTATCTACGTTCCACACCTCTTCGGTGATGTAGGGAAGAAATGGGGCGAACAGCCGCAACACAATGTCGAGCCCCGTTCGCAGCGTGGCTAGGGCAGAGGGATCGTCCGCGTAAGCGCGGCTCTTGGAAAGCTCCAGGTAGTTGTCACAGAAATCGGACCAGAACCACGACTCGATCACCTCTAATGCACCAGCATGGTCCCACGACTCCCATTCGGCGTCGGCCGCAACGATTGCGGCGGCGAGGCGGGCTCTGAGGGCGTGGTCCAAAGGATGCGTGGGCTCGCCGCCCGCTCCTTCGTAGAGTCGCACAAGCCGGGCGGCGTTTCTGATCTTTGTGACGAGACGCTTTCCTTCCTTGAAGACATTGTTGTCGATGGCGGTATCGACGCCGAGACGTGATGAGGCCGCCCAGTAGCGCGTTGCGTCGGCACCGAACTGGTCGAGCGGTTCCGTCGGCAGGGTGACGTTGCCCTTTGACTTCGACATCTTCTTGCGATGGGGGTCGAGCACGAACCCCGAGATAGCGGCGTGCTTCCACGGGATCGAGCCGTCCTCCAGAAAGGCGCGCGTGATCGTGACGAATGCCCACGTCCGGATGATGTCGTGGGCCTGAGGCCTCAAGTCGGTGGGATAGAGAGCTTCGTGCCTCACGAGGTCATCGGGCCATCCCGACGCGATCAGCGGGGTGAGCGCCGAGGTCGCCCACGTGTCGAAGATGTCGGGATCACCGGCGAACCCGCCGGGCCGGCCGCGCTGTTCTGCTGAGTACCCCGTGGGGGTTTCGGCGGACGGATCGACCGGCAGATCGGCCTTCTCGGGCACGATCAGCCTCTCGTAGCTCACGGCGCCCGTCTCGTCGATCGCGTACCACACGGGAATCGGAACTCCGAAGTAACGCTGGCGGCTGATGCACCAGTCCTGGTTGAGCCCCTCAACCCAATCCTCGTAGCGCTTGCGGAACAACTCCGGGTGCCAGTCGATCCTCCGGCCCTGCTCGAGGAGCTTGTCCTTCTTGTCCATCACGGGCACGAACCACTGCCGCGACACAACGAACTCGAGCGGACGATCGCCTTTCTCGAAGAACTTCACGGGACGGCGCACGCGTTCGGGCTCGCCTTCGAGCTCGCCGGTGCTCTCGAGCATCTTGACCACTGCGCGCTGCGCCTGTGCGATCGTCAGACCTGCAATCTCATCGTGGTTGCGAGCCGCCTCCTCAGGATCTTGCGACTGCCATTGCGCGTCCCCCCACGGAGCGGGCAGGATACGGCCGTCGCGCGCGATTACCTCGCGCGCCGGAACGTTGAGCTCGCGCCACCACTCCACATCGGCCTGATCTCCAAACGTGCAAATCATGAGGATGCCGGTGCCCTTGGTCGGGTCCGCGCCCTCATCCGCAATGATCGGAACCGGCGAGTGAAACAACGGAGTGCGTGCGGTTCTGCCGATCAGGTGCCGGTAACGCTCGTCTTGCGGGTGCGCGGTAACCGCGATACAGGCGGGCAGAAGCTCGGGCCGCGTGGTTGCGATCACAAACGACTCATCACTTCTCGGTTCCCCTTCATTACCCTTGACGCCGAAGCGGATGCGATAGAAGAAGCCGTCCCGGTCGCGATCTTCGACCTCGGCCTGAGCCACTGCGCTCTGAAAGCCGACGTCCCACATCGTCGGCGCGTTCCGAAGCTCTACTTCCTTCTTCTCGAGCAGGTGGAGGAAGGAGAGCTGGCTGACGTAACGGGAACGCTCGTCGATGGTGGCATAGGTCTGCTCCCAGTCGACCGACAGTCCGACGCGGCGGAAGAGGTCCTTGAACTTCTTCTCGTCCTCGGCCACGACTTGATCGCACAGCTCGATGAAGTTGCGGCGGGAGACCGCAATGACGTCGCCCTCGCGCCCGAATGCGACCTCGAGGCCGGCGTCGTAGGGCAGGGAAGGATCGCAACGGACGTTGAATACGTTCTGGACTCGCCGCTCGGTCGGCAGTCCGTTGTCGTCCCAGCCCATCGGGTAGAAGATGTTGTCGCCCCGCATCCGCCGGTATCGAACCATGAGGTCCGGGTGCGTGTAGGAGCAGACGTGGCCGATGTGGAGCGAGCCCGACACCGTTGGGGGCGGGGTATCGACGACGAAGGTCTCGTCGCGACCCCGGCTCGGGTCGTAGCGATAGACGCCCTCGTCATCCCAGAAGCGCCGCCAGCGCTCCTCCATCTCGTGCAAGTCGAATTCGGCCATGGCCGGAGCCTAAAGGTTCGGCAGCAGGGGCCCGGCTTTTTGGGGCCGGTGGGGCCCTGCGGGGCGAGCGGGCGCGGTGGTCAATCGCGGACCGAGGACTTTCGACCACCGGATTGGGTGGTTAAACGCGGACCGAGGACTTTTGACCACCGTACAGAGCGACGGCGGGCAGCGGCCCAAGACGGCTAGTCGATGCCCAGCACCGACCTCTGGATCACCCTGTCGTCCTGGAGCCGGGCACCGGCCACGGCATAGGAGACGTGGGCGAGAAGAGGCTTTACCTCCTTGGCGTAAGTGTCGTCGGCGCCGGCGCCGAAGCTTTCGAGCAGCCCTACTACCGCGGGCACATCGATGAAGGCGGAGGGGGCGAATCCGTCGCCAAGCGATTCCTCGGCTCGGCGGAACAGCTTCGTGTCGCCCAGCATCCGGCCCGGCTCGAGCAGCTCGAGCGTGGCCTTGTTGCCGTAGGCGATGACCACGGAATCGGCCGCGACCACGTTGATGTCCTCGGGAACCGAGGGGTCGCCCAGTGCGAATCCATCGAGGCCGGGCAGGGACAGCGGCTTGATCGGCGCATCCTCACGTTCGAGAAGGCGTCGCACAGCTTCCACCGCTCGCTTGGACGCGGCCGGGTCGCGGGATTCGATCACGACTCCCCCACGCAGGTCGAACAGGCTCGAACCCTGCACCGATACGCCGAGATCTCCCATCCACGAAAGAAAGTCGCGCTTGAGGTCGAGACCGGTCTCGGCCTTGAACTGCTGCTCGACAAAGCTGGCGCCGAGTCCCATCTGGGACAAGCCGTCCACGAGCTTCTCGAGCGCCTTGCCGATCTCAGAGACTCCGAGCGCCATCGAGGACCCGGCAGGCAAATCGGCCAGGAGGCCGGGCTTGGTTGCGGCCTCGAGCACCGCTTGTGAGGCGTCGTCGGAGGGCAGCTCAGAGGAGGCCTCGAAGACGATCCCGTCGGAGCGGGCATAGACGATCGCCGCCCCCGGCTTCTGGGCACCCAGTCCCGGGGCCGCAGCGCCGGTCAGCAGACCCATGCTCGTCGGACCACCCATTCCGCCGAGACCCTGCATGGCTTTGGAGGGGTCGTAGTAGAACAACGCGAGGCGATCCCGAGAGAGGCCTTCGGTCGCCCGGTCGTACGCCTTGGAGTCCGCCAGAGAGTCGCCTCGAGAAGCGTCCACCGCGGCCCTCAGCCCGTCCTCGTTGCCGAGGACGACGAAGCTCTCGAGCGCTCCCACCGCTAGCTTGGAGCCGGAGCCGTGTCCTATCTCGTGTCCAAGTGGGGTGGAGTAGAGGCGGTAATCGACACCTTCGTAGCTGCGCTCCTGCGCCTCATTCGAGAGCCCTTCGGCGGCGGCGACCGCATCGAGCCCGGCCCCCGGATCGTCGGCCGCCAGCAGCAGCGCATAGGCCCCCTGCCGGGGCCCTTCGATGGTGGCGAAGCCCGCGATCTGGCTGCCCAGCCACGGGGCCACGTCCGACGAGTAGTCGAGGCCGCTGTCGCTCAACAGCTTGTCGACCAGGCCCTCGAGGGCCGTGGACGCTTCGGCGGGTGTGTCGTACTTGGGCAGCTTCGCCAGAAGCGTCCGCAGAGCGTTCTTCTGACTCATCGAGGGGTCGAGGAAGACGTTGCCGTAGACGGCCGAGGAGCGCGGGGCCAGCTCGAGAGCGTTGTCGGTGGGCGAGCGGCCGAACCAGCGCACCCCAGCGAACGCCCCGCCGCCCAGCAAGACCGCCACCGCGGTCATAGCTGCAACCCACTTGAGCCTCATCGCGAACCTCCATGCATGGAAGAAATTACAAAACCGCCTCTGGTTCACTATCGGCAGCGGGCCCCTATGGAGTTGAGTCGAGTGGAGTCGAGCGACTTGCGCAGAGCTAGGCGGACCGTGCGGGACGCTGCGGCCGGGCCTTGCTCCGAGGCACGAGGGTCGGGTTGACCTTCTCGAGCACCACTTCACGGTTGATGATGCACTTGCCGACGTCGTCCTGGCTCGGAAGGTCGTACATGACGTTCAGGAGGACCTCCTCGAGGATCGCCCGGAGGCCACGAGCCCCAGTACCCCTCAGAGTGGACTGCTCGGCAACCGCCTCGAGCGCGTCGCCGGTGAACTCGAGCTCGACCCCGTCGAATTCGAAGAAGCGCTGATATTGCTTGATGAGTGCGTTCTTGGGCTCGGTGAGGATCTCGATCAACGCCTCCGAATCGAGGCTGTGGACGTGGGTAAGCACCGGCAACCGCCCCACGAATTCCGGGATCAACCCGAAGCGCAGCAGGTCCTCGGGCAGGACATGGCCCAGGATCGTCCCGAGGTCCTTGTCCCCCAGCTTGCGGACATCCGCGCCGAAGCCGATCCCCTTGCGCCCGATGCGGGACTCGACCAGACGCTCGAGTCCTGAAAAGGCCCCGCCGCAGATGAACAGCACGTTCGTGGTGTCGATCTGGATGAACTCTTGGTGGGGATGCTTGCGCCCGCCCTGAGGTGGGACGGACGCCGTGGTGCCCTCGATGATCTTGAGCAGCGCCTGCTGCACGCCCTCACCCGAGACGTCACGAGTGATGGAGGGGTTCTCGGACTTGCGGGCGATCTTGTCGACCTCGTCGATGTAGATGATGCCGGTCTCGGCCCGCTTGACGTCGTAGTCGGCCGCCTGGATGAGCTTGAGAAGAATGTTCTCGACGTCCTCGCCCACGTAGCCGGCCTCGGTCAGCGCGGTGGCATCGGCGATCGCAAAGGGGACGTTTAGCATGCGGGCGAGCGTCTGCGCCAACAGCGTCTTGCCGCAGCCGGTGGGTCCGAGCAGCAGGATGTTGGACTTGGCGAGCTCGACATCGGCGTCCTGGTGCCCGCCTACCTGGATCCTCTTGTAGTGGTTGTAGACCGCAACGGAGAGAACCTTCTTCGCCTGGTCCTGGCCGACGATGTAGTCGTTCAGGAACTCGTATATTTCCTTGGGCTTGGGAAGGTCCTCGAGCTTGAGCTCGGGAGTCTCGGAGAGTTCCTCTTCGATGATCTCGTTGCACAGATCAATACATTCGTCACAGATGTAGACACCGGGCCCCGCAATCAACTTCTTTACCTGCTTTTGGGACTTACCGCAAAAGGAGCACTTGAGAAGGTCTCCGCCATCCCCGAACTTGGGCACTTCAACCCCCCTCTTAGGCCTCTGGTTTCCCGGCATCCGACTCGGCCTCGGCCTCGGCCAAACGCGTCGGCTCGCCTTGAATAAAGGCCGAGCTCTTTTCGGCTGCCGCCCTGCTGTCTACTATTCCATCGATAATACCGTAGTCCTTGGCATCCTGGGCCGTCATAAACCGATCTCGATCGATGTCTTTCTCGACCTGTGAGACATCCACCTTGGTGTGATGGGCGATGATCTCGGCCATCCGCCGCCTCACCGCCAGCACCTCTTTGGCGTGGATCTCGATGTCGGCTGGAGTGCCCTGAAACCCGGCCGAGCCCTGGTGGATCATGATCTTGGCGTTGGGCAGCGCATAGCGCTTGTTGGGCGCACCGCCGCACAGCAGAACGGCTCCCATCGACATAGCCATGCCCACACAGATGGTGGACACGTCGGGCTTGATGTACTGCATGGTGTCGTAGATCGCCAGACCCGCGTACACCATGCCTCCGGGCGAGTTGATGTAGAGGCTGATGTCCTTGTCGGGATCCTCCGACTCCAGATGCAGGAGCTGGGCGACGATCAGGTTCGCGACCTGGTCGTCCACCGGAGTTCCTAGGAACACGATGCGTTCCTTCAAAAGTCGCGAGTAAATGTCAAATGCTCGCTCGCCTCTGCTGGTCTGCTCGACCACCATCGGCACGAGGTAGTTGCTGTAATCGCCTCTGTCAGTCATTTATTCGTCCTTAACTGTCTGATCGGCCTCGTCTGTCTGATCGGCCTCGTCTGTCTGCTCGTGCTCGTCCGTCACAAGGCCGATAACGTTGGCATGCTCGGTTGCGAACTCGAGTGCTTTGCGACGCATGATATCGGCTGCCACCGACCCCAATTGCCCCGAATCCGCAAGGCTCTGAGCCACGTCCCTGGGCTCCCTGCCGGCGCTAGCGGCAAGGAAGGCAACCTGTCGCCCCAGCTCCTCATCGGAGACCTGGATGCCTTGCTCTCGAGCGATCTGCTCGAGCAAGAGCTCCCCCTTCACCGCGCGTCCCGCCCCGCGGCGGAGATCCGAGCGGACCTCGAGCTCGGTCGAGTCCATTTCCTTGGCGTAGCGGCTCAGAGACAGCCCAGCGCCGGTGAGCTCTTCCTCGAGGTGCTCGAGCCGGTGGGTGAACTCGGCCTCCACGAGCCGGGCCGGAGCCTCCAGGACCGAGGCGTCGATCAACGCTTCGAGGACGGCTCCTCTCAGCTCCTCCCGAGCGCGCGCCTTCTTGACCTCGCGCAGCTCGTCCTTGATCGCCTCTCGAAGGTCGGCAATCGTGTCGTACTCGCCGGCGGTCTTGGCGAACTCGTCATCCGCCGCCGGCAACCGCTTGGCCTTGACCTCCTTGACCAGCACGGTGAAGGAAACGTTCTGGTCCGCCAGCTCCCCCGCCCCCGGTCCCATGCGGTCGGTGAACCGCAGGATCGCCCCCGGACGGGTGCCCTCGAGCTCTTCGTCCAGGGAGGGCGGGCCCTCGCGCGAGCCGACCTCGTAGAGGTAAGCGGTGGCGCTGGCGTCCTCGATCACCTCGTCGTGCTGGTAGGCGTTCAGATCTAGCAACACGAAGTCGCCACGGCGGGCCTCGCGACCGACGCCCTCGAGCTCGGCGAAGCGCTCCCGGAGCCTGTCGATCTGCTCGTCGACGTCGTGAGGGCGGACTTCGGAGTCGGGTGCTTCGACGCGCAGGTCGCCCAATTCCGGGACCACGACTTCGGGCCTCACGTCCACCGTCGCCTCGAAGACCAGGGGCGTCCCGGCGGTGAACTTGACGATGTTGACCTCGGGGGGCGCAATTGGCTCCAGCGATTCCGCCTCCAGCGCTTGCTGGTAGAAGCCCGGCAGTGCGTCCTTGAGCGCTTCGTCGCGCACCGTCTCTATCCCCACGCGCTGATCGATGAGCCGGCGCGGAACTTTTCCCCGCCGGAACCCGGGCACCTTGATCTCCTGGGACCAGCGCCGGTAGACCGCCGACAGCGCCGGATCGAGCGCGGCCTCCGGGACCTCGACCCGCAGCTTGATGCGGTCCTTGTCTACGCTTTCACGCTCGGTGGCGACATCGGGAGAGCTCATTGGAGTCATCCTAGAGCCTCATCGGAGCCCCAAGCGGTGCACCGACTTGTCCCCTGGCCGGGGTTCACCGGTGGCAACCGGTTGCTCGGGGGCTGACTTCCGGGCTGGGAGCCGGGGAATGTCGCTAGTTGGGAACGGTTCCCTCTTGACCACCGCATCCGGTGGCTAAATGGGAACGGTTCCCTCTTGACCACCGCCCTCGGCCCGGGCGCGGCCGCACTGCGGCGGGCTGGTGGAGGCTTGGGCTGGAAGCCGGGGCTTCAGACGAGGTTTGGTACGAAACGCGGGCTATAGGCGCGTTCTGTCCCAAGGCTCCGCGGAGGCGGGGCCGGAGTAGCTCGGGGCCGGGCCGGGGGCTCAGGTAGTCGATCGCGCGTGGCGCGCCCTGGAGTACCGATTCGGTACCCAGGCGCGCTTTGCGCGCGTTTGAGTACGGGACGAGGGCACCAGGAAACCGGTTGCCGAAGAGCCCGGGTTGGGAGCCAGAGGACCGCGCTAGGCGGACGAAGTGGGGATGACGGGCCTCTGGCCCCCAGCCGAGGCCCTTCAGCCCGGCCAGATCTGTCTTCGCCGCATCGGCGGCCCGTACATGCGATGCTGAGATGAATCGGGGCGTAGCGCAGCTTGGTTAGCGCGCCTGCTTTGGGAGCAGGAGGCCGGCGGTTCGAATCCGCCCGCCCCGACTCGGCGGCGGCTGCAATCGTTTGCAGATGGCATTCGTTTCCCCCCCCAGCTATCCCCATCCGAGAGACTACCCGCTTACTGGAGGGCCACCCGGCAACCGGCTAAATACTGCCACGGGCGGGACGGCCGCGGATCTATCCACTTTGGCCAACCCTTTTTCGATTATCCATCGACTCGTCTAAAGGGCCGCCTACTTTGTCGTTGAGCGCGAAACCCGGTGCTTTTGCAGCTTGTGGCGGGACCGGAATGGCAAAACGTCGACCCGAACCCAAGACCCAACCCCCTAGGGCCATGGCCGACTCAAGTTCGGAGCACTTAGGCTGAGGGTTGCGCGGGTGTAGCTCAATGGTAGAGCTCCAGCCTTCCAAGCTGGTGATGAGGGTTCGATCCCCTTCACCCGCTCCACTCGGCGGCTTAGGGCGAAGACCGACGCCGGCCGAACTTTGAATCCGTGACCACCCGGGAGGTGGTTGGAGGCGCAAGGTTGCCGCATTGGTCACGGACGACCACGAAAGGCGCCGCTTCCGCGACCGTCGCTCGACAACTCGTCGTGTACCCGATCACCCGTGAGAATGGGGTGTTGCGGTCAGGCGCCGGGAAGACCGTGGTGCTCCGCGAGGCTGCGAAGCGCGTCATGTAGAGCCGCGGCCTGGATGGCATCGAGGGGCGCCAGCAGATTCTTGTCGAGTTGGTGTGCCAACCGCGCAACCTTGCGCGCCAGTGCGCGACCGTGTTCGGTGACCTCAACGCGCTGGCGCCGACGGTCAGCGGTTTCGCGTACCCGGCGGACCGCGCCGAGATCCTCAAGCTCGTCGAGCATGTTGACGAGTCGAGCTGATCCCGAGCGAGAAACGGACCTACTGCGCCTACAAGGGGCAGGCGAGGTACTCGTCGGCCGCAATCGGCGATCACCTTGTCCCCGACCTCGCCTGGACCTACGAGCAGCCGCTGCATGACGCGTCGCAGGTCCGCCAGCTCGTCGCGTTCTTCGAACGAACAGTGCAACGTGGTCCTTGGCGGGAAGCGCCAAGAGCGCCCTCCGACGCGCTGGTCATCCGATCCCCGCGTATAGGCCGCCGGACTGTGCACCAACGGACCGCGAGCCACCGGAGACCGCAGGCAGCCACCGGCTGTCGTCTCGATCCAGGCGGCTTGCGGCACCTCGAGAAACCGCGGCGGATCAGGCTGAGGCCCCGGACGTACTCGGTCGTCTCGGAAGTACTGGCCGATGACCCTCCGATGACCTCCGAGACGAGGCCGCCGCGGTGGAGCGGCTGGTCTCGCTGGGGGCCGGGGGGGCTGGCCGGGCCAGCATCACTCTAGTGGCAAAATCTCGCCATGCTGAGTATCGGGACCGTCGTTCTGGGCGTAACCGACTTCCGGCGGGCGCTTAACTTCTGGATGAGCGCCCTTCACTACGTCCCGCGCGACGAGCTCGAGGAGGACTGGGCCGTGCTCGTGCCCGCTGAGGGCACGGGGACTCACTTGGCCCTCGATTCCAGCGAGACGATTCCACAGGAGCACCCGCGCGTGCATCTGGACCTCTACGCACGGGATGCTTCCGAGCAGGCCTCGGAGGTCGAGCGGCTCGTGGCGCTGGGGGCCGAGCGGGTCGACTGGAACCTGTACCCGGACGACCCCGATTTCGTCGTGCTCTCAGACCCCGAGGGCAATCGCTTCTGCATCGTCGACAAGAGCCACGGCTGAACCACCCGGCTCGACTTTTTCCACCTCAGCAGCGCGTTGCGCTCCTTTTGCGGAGAAGGTCGGCGGCGGGATTAGATTGCCACTCACCGCTCACCACTAGGGGGTCCTTCTTGTCACTGCGCGACGTGATCGATGCCAGGCGCGACCGCTACCTGGAGTGGCTCAGCCAGGCATGCTCGATCCCATCGCTGGCGGGCAATCCCCAGGGCCTTCAGGCCATGGTGGCCTGGCTCGAAGGAATCCTCGGCCCCCTGGGGGCCGCTACCGAAAGGCTGGCGTTCGAGTCGGCCCCCGACGTCCTGCTCGCCCAGCTCGGCGGCGGCGAGCGCACCGTGCTGGTCTACGACCACTACGACGTCCAGCCGATCGACCCCGTCTCCCTGTGGAACCAGGACCCGTTCGCCCCCGCCCTCGAGAACGGCCACCTCTACGCCCGGGGAGTGGCGGACAACAAGGGGGACCTGGTGGCGCGGCTGGCTGCGTTCGAGATCTATCGAGAACACTTCGGCGAGCTGCCGGTGCGGCTCAAGCTGCTGATCGAGGGCGAGGAGGAGGTGGGCTCCCCGTCCTTCCCGGCCCTGGTCGAGCGTTACGCGGACAAGCTCGGCGCCGACGGATGCATCTGGGAGGGAGCGGGCGTCAACCACGCAGGGGCGCCCGAGCTCGTTTTCGGCGCCAAGGGCCTCGCCTACCTCGAGCTCGTCTGCAGCGGCCTCAACGACGACCAGCACTCCTCCGTATCGGTGTACGCGCCGAGCCCGGTGTGGAGGCTGGTCGAGGCTCTGGCCAGCCTCCGGGACGAGGACGGACGAGTGCTCGTCGAGGGCTTCTACGACGACGTCGTCGCTCCCACTCCGGAGGACGTGGCGGCGCTCGAGACCCTTCCCTTCGACGAGGGCGCCGAGAAAGCAAGGCTCGGGATCTCGGAGTTCGTGGGAGGGGCTTCGGGACTAGATCTCATGATCCGAGCGCACTTCGAGCCGACCTGCAACATCGCCGGCATCCATGCGGGCTTCACCGTGCCGGGAGCGTCGAAGACCGTGCTCCCCAAGCAGGCGCTCGCCAAGCTCGACCTGCGCCTGGTCCCAGAACAGGATCCCGAGGACATCGTGGCAAAGGTCCGGGCTCACCTGCAAGCTCACGGCTTCGGCGACATTTCTGTGGCCGCCCTGGGCCTCGAGCACCCGGCCCGGTCTCCGATGGACTCGCTGATCGGGAGAGCCGCCGCCATCGCCTGCGAGTCCGTCTACGAGCTGACTCCGGCGGTGTCTCCGCTGATGATCGCGACCGGCCCGATGCATCCGATCGCTCACTTCCTCGGCATACCCACAGTGTCGCCGGCGGGCGTGTGCCGGCCGGACTCCAAGATCCACGCCCCCAATGAGAACGTGGCGGTCACGGACTTCTTGGACACGATCGAGTACACCGTGCAGTGGATCAGGGCGTTCGCCACGCTCTGAACAACGACCGGCCCCACGCACTAAGTGCACCCCCCATAAATACGGTCGCATTCGAGCGCCCCTGCATCCCCGCTCGCGTCGTTCCACGGCTCCGCCGAGGTCGGAATTGGGATTCAATCTGTCGCTCACGTACCCTCCGGGTACGCTCACTCCTCGCGCCTTGCGACCAGGGCGCAGTGACGC
>Ga0209587_1001216_pt1 | contig 12259 bp, 9 predicted proteins | sample NGEPerD_2_FD_184512 | JGI IMG/M metagenome (GOLD analysis project Ga0209587, IMG submission 184512) | Arctic peat soil microbial communities from the Barrow Environmental Observatory site, Barrow, Alaska, USA - NGEE PermafrostL1-D... | ecosystem: Environmental > Terrestrial > Soil > Wetlands >... | reverse complement strand
CGCGCTGACCGAGGTCGAACCCATCGAGCGCGACCTCGAGACCGGAGGGCCGCCCGTCCCGATCGCCGCCCCTGTCGGCCCGATGCCGCCGGCCGCGGCGCGCGCCGAACCCGCCACGCAGCCGGTGAGCGTCCCCGCCCCTCTCACCGCCGATCAGGCCGCGCCCGCACCGCCGACGGCGGAGCCGTTCTGGTTCTCCGTCGACGCGCCGACCGACCTCGTCGACTCGCAGCGCCGCGTCGTCGCGACCCTCCAACCCGGGGCCTGGCACCAGGCACTGCGCCAGGAAGGCGACTGGCTCCTCGCGACCGGCCCCTCGGGGGCCGAAGGCTGGCTGGCGAGCGCGGCGGCGCGACGCGCGTAGCCCGCCCGAGCCTCACGGCGAGCCGGCGTCGTGTCCCGTGTGCGTCCGACCCGACCGTGCCGTTCCGTCACCGTTGCTCGACGCGCTCGAGGTGGTGGTCACGAGCTCGTCGAGGGCTTCGGGGAGACGGTCGACGAGCGCCCAGGGATCGGCCAGGCTGTCCGGGCTGCCGAGCGCGCCGACGTGCATCCCGCCGGCGTAGCTCCACGCCGTGAGGTTGAGCCCGACGCCCTCCAGGAGCGGCCCGACCGAGAAGATCGAGTCGAGGACGGTGCTGCCGAGGTGTAATCGATCGCGGGGCCCGGCGACGTTGGAGACGATGAGGTTCACCGGTGGGCGCATCCGATCGGCCATCTTCGAGGCGGCGAACAGGCGCAACGCAACGGGGTAGAGGTGGGTGGGGGTGAGCTCGACGCGGCGGGCCACGATCACCGGGTCCATGACGTCGCGCAGCTCTCGTGCCGCCGCGGCGTCGGCGTGGATGGCCCGGAAGCGTGCCGCCGGGTCTGCGAGCTGGACCGGGAGGCGCACGTACATGTTGTCGACCCGGTTGCCCGAGGTACGCGGCGCGTTGTCACCGCGGACGCCGATCGGCACCGACGCGACCAATGCCCGGTCGACGGGCTCGTCGCGTGCGAGGAAGTAGTGCCGCAGCGCGCCTGTGCAGACCGCGAGGTACGCGTCGTTGAGCGTGCCGCCGAGTGCCTGCCGCACGGCGAGCAGATCGGGGAGTGCGAGCGTCGTCATCGCGAAGGTCCGCTCGCTCGGCAGCGACACGTTGAGCGACGTTCGTGGCCCGTCGAACGGCTTGGCGGTGCGGATCGGTGACCGCCAGCGTCGCCACGCGGTCATGGCCGTGTTGCGAGTCGACGCGGCGGCGAGGCCCGGGAGCATGCGAACCTTGGCGCGGCGCGCGCGGGTCGCGACGCGTCTGAGCCCGCGGCGGTCGGGGAGCGCCGGTGCCGCCGTCGTGGCTCCGGGCTCCGCCGGGTTCACCGGGTTCGCCGGTCCATGGTCATTGAGCACGCGGCTCAGCATCTCGACGGTCGCGGCGCCGTCGGCCACCGAGTGGTGGATCTTTCCGATGGCGGCCATCCGACCGTCGGCGAGGTCGGCGACGAGCGTCACCGCCCAGAGCGGCCGATCGCGGGGCAGCGGGGTGGAGGCGACCTCGGCCACGATGCGGGCGAGCTCTCGGTCGCCGCCGGGGGGATCGACGGCGCGGATCGCAATGTGGTTGCGCACGGCGAAGTCCGGATCGTCGACCCAGACGGGATGTCCCATGCCGAACGCCATCGGAACGGGCCTGCGCAAGAGGGGTGGGAGAGTCCGCACGCGCTCGTCGAGCGTGGCCACGAACGCCTCCGGGTCGAAGGGCGACGCGGAGGCCGCGGCGTCGATCACCGCGATCTTCATCGTGTGCATGGGCGCGTGCGCGGTCTCCGAGTACAGGAAGCGGGCGTCGAGCCCCGAGAGCGGTTCCATTGTCACGACCGGGCCTCGACGCCACGTTCCAGCCCGGAGCTCACCAGCGCCTCGACCAGATATCGGCGCACTGCCGATGACCACAGGTAGCCGACGTGGTTCCCGCCGAACCACTCGATGCTCGGCTCTTGCCAGTGTGACCAGAGCATCTGGGCCTGGGCCGGTCGGGCGAGCCGGTCGGCGAGACCGGCGTAGATGAACCGCCGCTCCCGCGGCACCCGGGCGTCGATCGCGAGCGGCGACACGACCCGGTGGACCTCCTCCGCGTTGCCTCCCAGGATCGCGTGCTCGATCGAGCGCAAGCGGATGTGCAGCGGGCTGTGCGCGTGGATGAGCGTCGGGAAGTCGACCACCGGGATCCCGGCGATCACGCAGTCGAGGTCGGGCTCGATCCCGGCGACCAGCGCCGCGGTGTACCCGCCCAGCGACACCCCGTAGAGGCCGACCGATGGCGCCCCCTGCGCGCGCGCCCATCCGATGACGCGCCGGACGTCCCACGCCGATTGGGCCAGGCCGTGCACCGTGTTCATCAGATCGAACCCCAAGAACTGCTCTCCCCCCACGCGTGAGAGGCGACGCGAGCCGTGGAGGGGCAGGACCGGCAGCACCACGTTCAACCCGAGGTCACGGTGCAGTCGGATCGCTTGTAGGCCGACGAAGTCCATGAACGCGATCCCCATGCCGAACCCGTGGATCGCCACCACCCAGGGGCGCGCCTCGCCGGGGTGGCGGAGCACCGCGGCGCTGGCCGTCCGGTTCGCCTCGTAGCCGGCCCAGCGCTGCGCGCCGGGCTCCTCGGGTCGGGGCTGGTAGCCGCTCGGGAACCGGATCCGGACATAGGACTGGCCCAGTGCCCAACCGGACTCCTCGGTCACGTGCTCGAGCGGCGGTGGTTCGCGGTGGTACGTGTGCGGCCGGCCGGACCAGCCGCGCTGTTCGAAGAGCTCCCGTGCGGTCCCCAGCTCCGCCCCGACCCGCTCGTAGTCCGCGCGGCGCGGGAAGCGGTTGGGGCCCATGGCGAGCGCGAGGATGGTCTCGTCCATCGCGGCCTGCGCGATGAACCCCGGCGACAGGTCCGGGGCCGGAATGCCCAGTGACGAGCCACGGAAGCGACGTATCACGGTGCGGCTCAGGAACGCCGCGGTGCGGGGCGCGGCTACGAGGGCGCGTAGGAGAGGCCGGCGGTTCAGCCAGCGCGTCGCGCCCTCGTATCTGCGGTGCACCCGACCCGCCAGGGATGGTGCTCCTGGTGCCGGTTCCGGCTGGCTCATCGTGCCTCCGGTCCCCACCCTTCGGCCGCGCCTCGGTGGGCGCCAACTGCCGATCGACGGCGCGCGCAGCGTACGGCGATGCGGACGCGCGCCCCAGGGCCGTTAGACCCTGGCTCGTCTGCGATCGGGGACCCATCCTGGAGGGGAGCGGTGCTCGAGGCACGGCAGTCGGCGTGGTCGGGGGGTTTGTCATGGTCGAGCGACTGAACGGCTTGGACATGGGCATGCTCGCGGGCGAGACGCCCGAGTGGCACATGCATGCCGGCGCCCTGGTGTTGCTCGAACCCATCGACGGGCACGACGTGGACGTCGCCGCCGGCATCCGGGCGGTGCTGAACGTCCGGCGCTCGCTCCTCGGCCCGTTTCGGTACCGGCTCAAGGAAGCGCCGCTGGGCCTCGGCCGGCCGGTCTGGGTCGACACTGACGACAAGGACCTGGGTGCGCAGGTGCACCGGGTCGGCGTTCCCGCGCCCGGTGGTCCCCGCGAGGTCGCGATGCTCGCCGGGGAGCTGTTCTCCTCGAAGCTGAACCGCAGCGGTCCGCTCTGGGAGATCTGGGTGCTCGAGGGCCTCGAGAGCGGACACGTTGGTCTGCTCGTCAAGGTCCACCACGCGTTGATGGACGGCATCCGCGGCGCTCGGCTCTTCGAGACGCTGTTCGACCTCGCGCCCGATGCTCCTCTCGCCCGCCCTGACGGCGACCCGGTGGACATCGATCGTGGGCCGTCGCCGGTGCGCATGCTTGCCGATTCGGGCGCGTTCCTCGCCGGCATCCCGCTCCGGGCCCTGCACCTCGGCGCCGCGCTGGTGCCCGCCGCGGGCCGGCTCGCCCGGGTGCTGGCCTCGCCGGAAGGGCGCGCCGCGGCGTTGCCGTTCGGGGCTCCGAGCACGTCGCTGAACCGTCCGCTCACCCCGCGCCGCGCGCTCGCGTTCGCGTCGGTCGCACTCGAGGACATGCGCGCGGTGAAGCGAGCCTTCAGCGTGACCATGAACGACGTCGCGCTCGCGCTGCGCGCGGACGTGCTGCGCCGGTATCTCGCCGCGCGCGACGAGCTGTCCGACCGCCCACTCATCGCTCAGATCCCCATCGGCGTCCACCGGGACGGCGATGCCGCAGGGGGGAACTTCGTCGCGGCCGCCGGCGCCTCCCTGTGCACCGACATCGCGGACCCCGTCGAGCGGCTCACCGCGATCCACGCATCCATGCAGAGCGCGAAGGCGGTCCAGGCCGCACTCGGCGACGACATCGTCCTCGATGCGCTCGCCGTGTTCCCCCCGGCCCTGATCAGCGCAGGTCTGGGCCTCTACCGCGGGCTCGGACTCGCCGGGGCACACCCGCCGATCTTCAACGCGATCATCTCGAACGTCCAAGGGCCTCCGATCCCGCTCTACACGTGCGGCGCCCGCCTCGCCGGGACCTACACCCTCGGGCCGCTACTCGTGGGCTGCGGCATCAACATCACGATGATGAGCTACCAGGATCAGGTCGACTTCGGAGTGGCGGTCTGCCCCGACGTGGTCGAGGATCCGTGGGAGCTCGCCGACGCGATCCCCGACGCGCTCACCGTCCTGCTCAAGCCAGCCGACGCGTGAGCTTCAACCTCTCCGAGCTGTTCGAGCGCGTGACCGACTCGGTCGGCGATCGAGATGCCGTCGTGACCCCGGATGCCCGCCTGAGCTACGCGGATCTCGACGCGCGCGCGAACCGCGTCGCGCGCCATCTCGCCGCGGTCGGGATCGGCCCCGGCGATCACGTGGGCCTGATGCTGCGCAACGGTACCGAGTACGTCGAGGCGATGCTCGGCTGCTTCAAGCTGCGCGCGGTGCCGATCAACGTCAACTATCGGTACGTCGAACGGGAGCTGGCCCATCTCTTCGGCGACGCGGATCTCGTGGGTCTCGTCTACCATCGCGGCTTCGCCGCCGCCGTCGGCGATGTCCTCGACGCCGCGCCGGGCCTGAGGCGCCTGCTCGTGGTCGACGACGCCTCGGGTGTCGAACCTGTCGAGGGTTCGGTGCCCTACGCCGATGCCCTCGCCGCGGAGTCGCCGGCGCGGGACTTCACCGGCCGTTCCGACGACGACGTCTACTGCGCGTACACCGGCGGCACCACCGGGCTGCCCAAGGGCGTGCTCTGGCGGCACGAGGACATCTTCTTCGCGGCGATGGGTGGCGGCGACCCGCAACTCTCCGGTCGGCCGATCTCGGATCCCGACGAGCTGGTCGACCGGCTCCCCGCGATCGGTCTCGTGCAGCTCGTCACCCCGCCGCTCATACACGTGGCGGCCCAGTGGGGGACGTTCCAGGTGCTGTTCGGCGGCGGGACCGCGGTCCTGTCCGCGCCCGGCCCGCTCGACCCCGCCGAGGCCTGGGGGCTCGCAGCGCGCGAGCGCGTCCACGTCGTGACCGTCGTGGGCGACGCGATGGCCCGCCCGCTCCTCGAGCATCTCGACGCTCTCCCCATTGAACACCTCCCCGACCTCTCCGCGCTCATCGTCTTCGCCTCGGGCGGCGCAACGCTCTCCGCCCACACGAAGGCCACGATCGCGCGGCTCTTGCCGACGGTGATCGTGATCGATGGGTACGGCTCCACCGAGATCGGCGTCACCGGGTCGGAGACTCGCGTCGGAGGAGGCGGCCCCGCCGGCAGTCGGTTCAGGGTCGACGCCACGACCGCGGTCCTCGATGACGCGCTGCGGCCCGTCGCACCCGGATCGGGCATCGTCGGGCGGCTCGCCCGCCGGGGGCGCCTTCCCCTCGGCTACCACAAGGACCCGGCGAAGACGGCCGCGACATTCGTCGACGTGGACGGAGAGCGCTGGGCCCTGTCGGGGGATCTGGCGACGGTCGAGGACGACGGGACCATCGCGTTCTTGGGGCGCGGCTCCGCCACGATCAACACCGGCGGTGAGAAGGTCTTCGCCGAAGAGGTCGAGTCCGTGATCACCGCCCACCCCGACGCGCGCGACGCGGTCGTTGTCGGTGTCCCTGACGAGCGTTGGGGCGAGCGGGTCGTCGCCGTGGTCGAGCCCCGCGCGGGCTCGGGGCTGACGCTGGCCGCCCTCCGTGAGCACTGCCAGCCGCACCTCGCCGGCTACAAGCTGCCCAAGGACGTCGTGATCGTCGACACGGTCGTGCGGGCGCCCAGTGGCAAACCCGACTACCGGTGGGCGCGCTCGCTCGCCGAGCGCGGCGTTCCGAGCGGGGCTACGCCGTGAGCGTGGTGCGCCTCGGGGGCCTCGACGCCACGTTCCTCGCGCTCGAGAACGCGCGCAACCGGCTCCACGTGATGGCGATCATAGTGCTCGACGGCTCGACGGTGCCCGAGGGATTCTCGGCCGACCGCTTCGTCGCGACCCTGGCCGAGCGTCTTCCGCGGATCGCACCGATGCGTCGTCGTGTCGTCGACGTCCCGTTCGGGCTCGGTCGGCCTATGTGGCAGGACGGAGGGGCTCCCCAGCTCGCGCACCACCTGCGGCGCGTCCGCCTCGACCCTCCCGGAGACGCCGCCGCTCTCGCGGACTTCGCGGCGTCGATTGCCGACGTGCCGCTCGACCGCTCCCGCCCGCTCTGGGAGCTTCACGTGGTCGAGGGACTCGCCGATGAGCACATCGCCGTGGTCGCCAAGCTGCACCACTCGCTCATGGACGGCGCGGCCGGTATGGAGTTCATGGGCGCGCTGTTCACCCTCGAACCGGACGGCGAGTCGGCCCTGCCCCCACTGCCCACGACGACCGCCACGAATGCGTGGCGAGACCGCGCCGCCCGGATGAGCGAGACCGCGCTCGCGCTGGTGCGCGTACCTCTCGCCGCGGCGCACGCCGCCGGCGATACTGCCGCCGGTGTGCTGCGGCTCGCCCGCCCGCGGGACGAGTCCGCGCGGAGCGCGGCGCCGTTCGCCGCGCCACGCACACCCTTCGACGGCGCTGCCACCGACCACCGAGCGATCGCGCTCACGTCCGTGCCGAGGGTCGACGTGGAGGCGGTCCGTGCCGCAACCGGTGCCACGTTCAACGATGTCGTCCTCGCCGCTCTCGGCGGCGCGCTGCGCGCGTGGCTCGAGACCCATGAGGGTGTCCCCGATCGTCCACTCGTCGCGGCCATGCCGGTGTCGGTGCACGAGGCGTTCGGACCGCAGGCCGCGAATGCGCTGGCGGTCGGGCTGGTTGCGCTCGGCACGCACCTCGACGACCCGGCGGCTCGTCTCGCGGAGGTGGTCTCCGGGGCGAGCGCGGCGAAGCGCTCCGTGAGCGAGCTGGGTAGCGGCACGCTCATGGAGTGGCTGGACGTCATCTGGTCTCCGTTGGTGTCGGCCGCGGGTGCGCTGTTCTCCAACCTGCGGCTCGCGGACCGGCTCCCGCCGTTCTGCAACCTGCTCGTCTCCAACGTCGCGGGACCCCCGGTGCCGCTCTACCTCGCCGGCGCGCGACTCGTCTCCCTGCACCCACTCGGTCCGGTGTATGACGGTCTCGGGCTCAACGTGACGGTCATCAGCCGTGAGCACGAGGTCGACGTCGGCCTGGTCGCGTGGCGCGAGCACACACCGGACCTCGGCGTGCTCGCGCGAGGGATCGGTGACGCGGTCCGCGAGCTCCGGGATGCGACATGTCCGTGACCCGCGCCGGGTGAACGAGGGGTTCGGGTTCGGCTGCGTGCGCCAGGCGACCGAATCGGGACCTTCGTACCTGTCCGGCTGTCTCTCAGTTCCGTACGGTTGACACGAGATCGCCGGAAGGCGAGATCGCAGGAAGGGAGGACCCGATGAGCGAATCCGGTGTGAGGGCCGATGGCATCGAGGAGCTGCTCGAACGGCTGAGTGGGGCGTCCGAACGGATGCTCAAGGCGTCCGAACAGCAGGGTCGTGAGTTCGATCGGCGCATCAAGGAGTTCGTCAACCGCGGGGAGGCCGCGACCGATCGGATGAGGCACGCCGTCGAGAGGGAGCTCCGTGCGCAGCTGAAGAGCTTGCGGCGCGAGGTCGCCCAGCTCGAGCGGCGCGTCGCGGACCTGCGCAAGGCGACCGTTGCCGGGGCAGTCGCGGTGAAGAAGGCCGCGCTCGAGCGGGTACCAGCGAAGCCCGCCAAGAAGACCGCCAAGAAGACCGCCAAGAAGACCGCCAAGAAGACCGCCAAGAAGACCGCCAAGAAGACCGCCAAGAAGACCGCCAAGAAGACCGCGGCGAAGCGAGCTCCGGCGAAGACCGTCAAGAAGCCCGCAGCCAAGCGGGCACCCGCGAAGAAGGCGCCGGCCAAGCGGCTCGCGAGCTGATGGCCACGCAATGAACGAGGAGCCCGGGTCGATCCGCGACGACGTCCACCGCTTCTATGCCGAAGCGGCCACCGTCGTCGCAGGGGACGCGTCCCCCTGCTGCGGCGCGGACGTTCCCGATGGTCGCTTTGGCGCGGCCGTCTACGGCAACCTCGACGAGGCGGATCTCCCCGACGCGAGCGTGCTCGCAAGCCTCGGATGCGGGAACCCGACGGCCGTCGCCGCGTTGCGCGAGGGGGAGGTCGTGCTCGACCTCGGTTCCGGTGGTGGCATCGACGTTCTGCTCAGCGCGCGGCGTGTCGGCCCGACGGGGAAGGCCTATGGCCTCGACATGGTCCCGGAGATGTTGGACCTCGCGCGGCGCAACGTTGCCGAGGCCGGTGCCACCAACGTCGAGATCCTCGAAGGTCACATCGAGGACGTGCCGCTGCCCGCCTCCTCCGTTGACGTGGTGATCTCCAACTGCGTGATCAACCTGTCCGGCGACAAGCCCGCAGTATTCGCCGAGATGTTCCGGGTGCTGCGCCCGGCCGGACGGGTCGGGGTCAGCGACGTCGTGGCTGAAGACCGCCTGAGCATCTCGGAACGAGTCGAGCTCGGCTCGGTCGTCGGGTGCATCGCGGGCGCGCTCTCCGTCTCGGAATACCGTGACGGCCTTGGTGCCGCCGGGTTCGTCGACATCGAGACCACCTTCACGCACCCGGTCGTCGACGGCATGCACGCTTCGATCGTCACGGCGACCAAGCCCGCGTAGACCACGGAACGTCGCGACGCGAGCACGTCGTCGCGACTGGGCAAGGGACCAAGGGCCCTGTGCGAGGGCGGTCGGCGTCGGTACGTTCAAATGAGGTCAACCGCGGAGGTGGGTATGGCACGCATCGACGGTGGAGAGCTGCTCGTACGGGCGCTGCGGGCCGAGGGCGTGGACGTGATCTTCTCGATCTCGGACATCGCGTCGAGCCCCATCGTGCGCAGCGCGGACGCCGCGGGGATCCGTCACGTGGGGCCACGCCACGAGAGCGCCGCGGTGCACATGGCTGACGCGTGGGCCCGCAGCTCAGGCCGCATGGCGGTTGTGATCGGCGCGGCCGGACCGGGCGTCGCCAACATGGTACCCGGCATCATGTGTGCCTGGGTCGAGGGGGTGCCGCTGCTGGCCATCGGCACCCAGCGGGTGCGCCGCTCGATGCACGCGCTGCGGCGCGGCCGGTTCCAGTTCGGTCCGCAGCTCGACGTGGTGCGCCCCGTTACCAAGTTCGCCGCCTCAGTTGAGGAGGCGCGCCGCATCCCGGAGTTCGTGCGCGAGGCGTTCCGACTCGCGCTCGCCGGACGGCCCGGGCCGGTGTTCCTCGAGATCCCGGCCGACGTACTGGTCGAGGAGCTCGACGAGGACGCCGTGACGATCCTCGACCCCGCGACCTACCGGTTCGCGCCCGGCGCACCCGACCCCGCGGCCACCGAGGCCGCCGCGGGGCTCCTCCTTGCCGCGCGCCGACCGTTGATCCTGGCGGGCATGGGCGTGCACCACGCCGACGCCGCCGACGAGCTACGCGACGTGGCCGAGCACCTCGGTGCCCTCGTGATGACGACCGCCGCGGCCCGGGGTGCCATTTCCGAGGAGCACCCGCTCTCGGTCGGCATGGCGTTCCCGTGGGCCACGCCCGCACACCTCGAGTCCGACGCGATTCTCGCCGTCGGCACCCAGGCCGGCGAGTCGCTCCAGTACCTGATGCCGCCCGCCTGGGCGTCGCCGGACTTGCAGCAGCTCGTGCACCTCGATGCCGACGCCACGCGCATCGGTGTCAACCGCCCGGTCGACGTTGGCTTGGTCGGCGACGCACGGGCGGGCCTTGCCGCGCTGGGCGACGCGCTGCGCCGCCGCGCTGCACCCCGCGTCCCGGACCCCGCGGCCGCGGCCTACGCATCCGAGGCGCGCCACTTCCGGCGGGCCATGACGGATGCCTACGCGGATGTCGACGGCGATCCCGTGCACCCGGGGCGACTCGCGGTCGAGGTCGCGAGCCTGATGCCTGACGACGTGATTCTCTGCATGGACGGGGGAAACACCAGCCTGTGGGCGAGCCTCGCCTTCAAGCTTCGTCGCCCCCGGTCGCTCATGTGGACCGGGCACTACGGCCATCTCGGCACCGGCTTGCCGTACGCGATCGGCGCCAAGCTGGCGAACCCGAACCGTCCCGTCGTGCTCTTCAGCGGAGACGGCGCCTTCGGCTTCAACCTCCAGGAGCTCGAGACCGCGGCCCGCGAGGGTGTCAACATCGTCGCGGTCATCAACTGCGACTACGCGTGGGGCATGGAGGAGGTCTACATGCTCAAGACCGCGGGCACGACGATCGGCGTGAAGACCAGCGCCGTTCGCTACGACGAGGTCGCCCGCGCGCTCGGCTGCCACGGCGAGTACGTGGAGCGCACCGAGGACCTGCGTGGCGCGCTCGAGCGGGCGCTCGCGGCGGGCCGGCCCGCAGTGGTGCAAGTGGTCGTGAACGACCGGGAGAACATCAACCCGCCCGGCCTCGACGACTTCACGACCATGTATCACGCCGACAACACCTGACCGATGGCCTCGACCGCCAGGCTCGCAGTCGTCACCGGGGGCGCGGGTGGTCTCGGCCGGGCCTTCTGTTGCTCGCTCGCTGCCGCCGGCTACGACGTCGTGCCGGTCGACCTGGCCGGCACCGACCGGCGCCTCGATGTGACCGACGCCGCCGAATGCCGGGCGCTCGCCGAAGAGCTGCGTCCGGCGGTGTGGGTCAACAACGCGGGCGTGACCGGCGCCGAAGCGTTCTTGGAGCAGGACGACCATCACGTCGAACGCATCGTCGCCGTGAACCTGCTCGGCGTCGTCCACGGCACGCGGGCTGCCGCGTCGACCATGCTCGCCGACGGCGGTGGAGAGATCCTCAATATCGCATCACTCGCGGGCTGGGCGCCGACACCACACATCGCCGTCTATTCGGCTACCAAGCACGGGGTGCGCGCCTTCAGCGTCGCCGCGGCCGCCGAGCTGCGTGCCACGCCGGTGCGGATCCACTGCGTGCTCCCGGACGGGATCCGGACCTCGATGGTGGACGTCACCGACGCCCGACACCGCATGTCCTTCACCGGCTCGCGGCTGCTGGAACCCGACGAGGTCGCCGCCGCGGGCGTCGCGCTGATCGGGTCGCGTCGCATTCTGGCGTCCGTGCCGCCGCTACGAGGGCTGATGGTGCGCCTGCTCGGGATCGCGCCGACACTCGCGCTGGCGTTGCAGCGCCCGGTCGAGCGGCGGGCCCGGCGCAACCAGGAGCGTGCCGCCGCGAGCCTCACTGGGCGCGAGCCGTGACCGGCCGGGTGCTGATCACCGGCGCGTCCGGATTCATTGGCCGGACCCTCGCCGGGCGTTACCGGAACGAGGGCTGGGAGGTACGCGGTGTGGACCTGCGGGCGGACCCGGCCGCCGGGGTGGTCGCGGGCGACATCGGCACTCCCGGGACGTGGCAGCGAGCGGCGCTTGGCTGTGAGACGGTGCTGCACACTGCCGCGTTGGTCTCGAACACCCCGACGCTCGACGATGCGTGGCGGATCAACGTGTGCGGCACCCACCACGTGATCGACGCCGCGCGCGACGCCCGAGCGCGCCGAGTCGTGCTGTTCTCGTCGCTGGCGGTCTACTCGCATCACCGGGTCGATGGGTGCGACGAGCGCAGTCCGGTTCATCCGACCGGCGCGGTCTACGGCGACACGAAGATCGCAGCCGAGCAGGTTGCGCTCCAAGCCCACGCAGCCGGAGAGGTGGAGGTGACCGTCGTGCGCCCGGGCGATGTCTACGGCCCGGGCGCACGACGGTCACCTCCACCTCTCCGGCTGCGTGGGCT
>Ga0209587_1001215_pt1 | contig 12265 bp, 13 predicted proteins | sample NGEPerD_2_FD_184512 | JGI IMG/M metagenome (GOLD analysis project Ga0209587, IMG submission 184512) | Arctic peat soil microbial communities from the Barrow Environmental Observatory site, Barrow, Alaska, USA - NGEE PermafrostL1-D... | ecosystem: Environmental > Terrestrial > Soil > Wetlands >... | reverse complement strand
CGCCGACGGCGGCCGGCTCGACCCGGTCGCCGTCGGCGTGCTGCTCGCCTTGCTCGTCCTGCTCGGGCTGCGCGACAAGGTGCCCTTCCTCGCCGCGCGGGCGGAGATCTACGGCAGCCTGGCGCTGGTCTTCCTCTTCCCGCTGACCAACATGATCGTCGCCGCGCAGCTCGTCTTCGTCTGCATCTGGTGGGGCGCCGCCTCCTCGAAGCTCAACCGCCACTTCCCCTTCGTGGTCACGGTGATGATCAGCAACACGCCCTGGAACCGCTGGCGGGCGGCGAAGAAGCGGCTCTACCGCGACCACCCGGAGGATTTGCGGCCGTCACGGCTCGGCGCGCTCGCCGCCCACTTCGGGACGGTGCTGGAGTTCACCCTGCCGGCGATTCTGCTCGTCTCCCAAGGCGGCACGATCGGCACGATCGCCGTCGCCGGGATGGTGATCTTCCACCTGCACATCCTCTCCACCTTCCCCCTGGCGGTGCCGCTGGAGTGGAACATCTTCATGATCTTCGGCGTCCTCTTTCTCTTCGGCCACTACGGCGCGACGCCGTTCTCGACCGTCGACGACCCGCTGCTGCTGGCGCTCCTCGCGCTGGTCTGCGTCGGCCTGCCGGTGCTGGGCAACTTCCGCCCCGACCTCGTCTCCTTCCTGCCCTCGATGCGCTATTACGCCGGCAACTGGGCGACCAGCCAGTGGCTCTTCCGCAAGGGCAGCGAGGCGAAGCTCGACGAGCATCTGACCAAGCCGGCGGCGATCGTCACCGAGCAGCTGGTCAAGTCCTACGACGCCGAGCTGATCGACGTGCTGGTCCACAAAGGCCTCGCCTTCCGCTCGATGCACTCGCACGGGCGGGCGCTCAACGGGCTCGTGCAGCGCGCCGTCGACGACGTCGAGGAGTACGACGTGCGCGAGGGCGAGCTGGTCGCCGGGGTCGTGCTCGGCTACAACTTCGGCGACGGCCACTTCCACGACCAGCGGCTGCTGGCGGCGATCCAGGAGCGCTGCCGCTTCGCGCCGGGCGAGGTGCGGGTGGTCGTGCTCGAGTCGCAGCCCGCCCACGTGCAGCGCCAGCGCTACCGCATCTTCGACGCCGCCTCCGGGCTGGTCGAGGAAGGCTTCGTGAACGTCGCCGACATGGCCGAGCGCCAGCCCTGGCTCGACGGCCGTCCCTTCCCGGTGACCCCCGTATGAGCGAGGCGATCGTCGTCGGCGCCGGGCCGAACGGCCTCGCCGCCGCGGCGACGCTTGCCGTGCGCGGGGTGGAGGTGACCGTGATCGAGGCGGCGACGAAGATCGGCGGCGGCGCCTCCAGCGGCGAGCTGACCGTACCGGGGCTGGTCCATGACGATTGCTCGGCGACGCACCCCTTCGGACCGGGCTCGGCGGCGCTGGCGCCGCTCGAGCTCGAGCGGCACGGGCTCGAGTGGGCCTGGCCCGAGGTCGATCTCGCCCATCCCTTCGACGACGGCAGCGCCGCGACGATGCTGCGCTCGATCGAGCGGACCGCGGCCGGGCTGGGCGCCGCCGGGGCGGCCTGGAAGCGGCTCTTCGGGCCCTCGGCCCGGCGCTTCGAGGCGCTCGAGCAGGACATCCTTCGCCCGCTCCTCCATCCGCCCCGCCACCCGATCCTGCTGGCGCGCTTCGGCCTGCGCGCGCTGCCCCCGGTGGCGGTGCTGGTCCGCGCCCTGCCGACGCCGCAGGCGCGGGCGCTCTTCGCCGGCTCGGCGGCGCACGCCTTCACGCCGTTCACGACGCCGCTCGGCTCGGCGGTCGGGATGGCGATGACCTGCGCCTGCCACGCGCACGGCTGGCCGGTCGCGCGGGGGGGATCGCAGGCGATCGTCGAGGCGCTCGCCGCCGTCGTCCGCGAGCGCGGCGGCCGGATCGAGACCGGCCGCCCGGTGCGCTCGCTCGCCGAGCTGCCCGCCGCCGACGCCGTCCTGCTCGACCTCGCCCCCGGCGCGGTCGCGGAGCTGGCCGGCGACCGCCTGCCGCCGCGCGTCGCCCGCGCCTACCGCCGCTACCGGCACGGCCCCGGCGCCTACAAGGTCGACCTCGCGGTCGAGGGCGGCGTGCCCTGGATCGCGGAGGAGGCGCGCCGGGCCGGCACGGTGCACGCGATCGGCTCCTACGCGGAGCTGGCCGAGAGCGAACGCCTGGTCAACCGTGGTCGCATGCCCGAGCGGCCCTTCGTGCTCGTCGGCCAGCAGTACCTCGCCGACCCGTCGCGCTCGCGCGGCGACCTGCACCCGGTCTGGACCTACGCGCACGTGCCCAGTGGCTATGACGGCGACGCGACCGAGGCCGTGATCGACCAGATCGAGCGCTTCGCGCCCGGCCTGCGCGAGCGCATCGTCGCCCGCCACGTGCGCACCACCGCCGACCTCGCCACCCACAACCCGAACCTCGTCGGCGGCGACATCATCGGCGGCGCCGCGACGCCGCTGCAATCGGTCTTCCGCCCCCGCCTCGCGCTCGATCCCTACGCGACCGGCATCCCCGGCGTCTACATCTGCTCGGCGGCGACGCCGCCGGCCGCCGGCGCGCACGGGATGAACGGCTACAACGCCGCCCTCTCGGCGCTGCGTCGCCTGTAGCTCTTCGCCTGGGACCTGAACTCCGGGCCGAGCGTCGCCGTCCCCTAGATTCCCCTCGATGAACGACGCCCTCGCACCCGACGACGCGGTACCGGCCAGGGCCGCCAACGCGCTCCAGGTCGCCGACCTCGAGAAGCGCTACCCGACCGGGGTCGAGGCGCTGCGCGGCGTCTCGCTCGAGATCGCGCCGGGCGAGCTGTTCGGGTTGCTGGGCCCGAACGGGGCCGGCAAGTCGACCCTGATCCACTGCAGCACCGGCCTGGCGCAGCCGACCGGGGGCACGATCGCGGTCTTCGGCCACGACGCGATCGACGACTACGGCCCGGCGCGGCAGGCGGTCGGCCTGGCGCCCCAGGAGGCCAACATCGACTGGTTCCTCACGGTCGAGGAGACGCTCGACTACCACGCCGGCTACTTCGGCATGCCGAAGCGCGAGCGGCGCGAGCGCACCAAGGAGCTGCTCGAGACCTTCTCGCTGACCGAGAAGCGCGACGAACGCACCCGCACCCTCTCCGGCGGGATGAAACGGCGCCTGATCCTCGCCCGGGCGCTGATGCACCGGCCGCGGCTACTGATCCTCGACGAGCCGACCGCCGGGGTCGACATCGAGCTGCGCCTGGAGCTGTGGCACTACGTGCAGCGGATCAACCAGGAGGGGACGACGATCCTGCTCACCACGCACTACCTGGAGGAGGCCGAGCAGCTCTGCGACCGGATCGCCTTCATCAACGAGGGGCGGATCGTCGGCGAGGGGACCAGCGCCGAGCTCGCCGCCAAGTACGGCGTCGCCAACCTCGAGGACGCCTACCTCGCGCTGGTCGGCCGCAAGGAGCTGTCGCGCTCCCACGTCGAGGTCAGCCCGGCATGAGCGCCGCCCAGATCCGCTTCGCGACGCTCTGGCGGCGCGAGGTCAACCGTTTCATGAAGATCAAGAAACAGACGATCGGCGCGCCGCTGCTGGAAACCTTCCTCTACATCAGCGTCTTCGGCGCCGCGCTCGGCTCGCGGGTCGGCGAGCTGCACGGGATCGACTACGTCGTCTTCGTCATCCCGGGGCTGATCATGATGGCCTTCTCGATCAACGCCTTCGCCAATAACTCCTCCTCGATCCTGCAGCAGAAGTTCCAGGGGGCGATCCAGGACCAGCTCTCCTCGCCCGCCTCGCCGCTGGAGCTGCTGCTCGCCTTCTCGCTCGGCGGCTTCATGCGCGGCCTGATCGTCGCCGGCCTCACCTTCGTCGCCGCCTCGCTGCTGGTCGATCTGCCGGTCGACCACATCCTCGTCCTGATCCCGGCGCTCGCACTGGTCGGCTTCTTCTTCGCCCAGCTCGGCGTCCTGGTCGGCGTCCGCGCCGAGCAGTTCGACGACGTCGCCTTCGCCCAGACCTTCGTGCTGACGCCGCTGATCTTCCTCGGCGGCGTCTTCTACTCGGCGACCCTGCTGCCCGAGCCGTTCCAGACCCTGACCCACTTCAACCCGGTCTTCTACATGATCAACCTGGTCCGCTACGGCTTCGTCGGCTACAGCGAAGTCAGCGTCGCCCTCTCGATGCTCGCGCTGTTCGCCGCCACGGCGGCGATCTTCTTCGCCAACCTGCGCCTGTTCAGCCGCGGCTACCGCCTGCGCGCCTGACCGGCGCGGCTTCCGGTGTGCTTTATACGTCCCTGGGGCACATAAAGCACACCGGAAAGAAATTTGGCGCGAGCTGTCGATCTGGGCCGGCCTCGTTCGTCGTAGGTTTAGAGGCGGCGAAAACGGCCGCCACGAGCGAAGGAGATCGAGATGCAATACATGATGGGACTGATCGGAAACGAGAGCGAGACCCACAACTGGGAGGAGACCTCGCCGGAGGAGATGAAGGCGATTTACGACGAGATGAACGCCTACAACAAGGAGCTGGAGAAGGCCGGGGTCTGGGTCTACGGCGCCGGGCTCGACCGCAGCGACACGGCGACCACCGTGCGCTTCGACGGGCCGGAGAAGCGCGAGGTGACCGACGGCCCGTTCGCCGAGACCAAGGAGTGGCTGGCGGGCTTCTGGGTGATCGAGTGCGCCGACATCGACGAGGCGCTCGGCTGGGCGAAGAAGGTGCCAGCGCAGGAAGGCAAGCTCGAGCTGCGGCCGCTGATCACCGCCGAGGCCGACCTGATCTCGCGGGCCCAGGGCGGCGCGGAGGGCTCGTAGCGGCCGACCGCGACAGCGTCGTCGACCGCACGTTCCGGCACGAGTCCGGGCGCGCGGTGGCGACGCTGATCCGCCGCCGCCTCGGGGAACTCTCAGAGCGAAGTTGAGTCCTCGATCCAGGCGAGGTAGGCCTTCGAGCCGGCGACGATCGGGGTGGCGACAATCTCCGGCTCGTCGTACGAGTGCAGCTCGCGGATCGCCGCCTCGATCTCGTCGTAGCGGCCGGCCTCGGTCTTCGCCACGCAAAGCCACTCGCGCTCATGCTCGACCTCGCCCTGCCAGCGGTAGCGACTGGAGACCGGGCCGCTCACCTGTACGCAGGCGGCGAGCCGGCGCTCGACCAGCGCGGTCGAGATTCGTTCCGCCTCCTGCTCGGAGCCTGCGCTGGTCTGCACCTGGATGTAGTCGGGCATCTCCGGCCAGGATAGGCCCGGGGCGACCTGGGCCTACCGCGGATCGGCGACGAGGAGCTCGCCGTCGGACTCGGGCGTGACCAGGATCGCGCCCTCGCCGCTGGCGTAGGCCTCCTCGCCGTGGTAGACGATGTCCATGCCGACCGCCTCGTCGTGCTCGCTCGCCCGCAGCGGCATCACCGCGCCGACCAGCTTGAGCAGGATGAAGGTGGCGATGAAGGCGTAGGCGGGGGTCACAGCCGCCGCCAGCGCCTGCGACCAGAACTGGCCCGAGTCGCCGTAGAAGAGGCCGTCGGCGACGCCGTTCCAACCGATCTGGGCGACCAAGCCGAGGAAGAGGATGCCGGTGAAGCCGGCGATGCCGTGGGCGGCGAGCACGTCGAGCGTCTCGTCGACCCGGGTGCGCGGCCGCCAGACGATCATCGCGTAGCAGGGCAGCGCGCCGAGGAAGCCGAGCACCATCGCCCAGCCGGGGCTGATGAAGCCGCCCGCCGGGGTGATCAGGACGCAGCCGACGATGATCGCCGTGGCGGCGCCGACCGCGGTCACGCGCCGGCCGCGGATCAGGTCGAGCACGAACCAGGTGATCAAGGCGCAGGCCGGCGTCAGCAGGGTGTTGACGAAGGCGAGCACGCTGGCGTCGTTGGCACCGAGGCCGCTGCCACCGTTGAAGCCGAACCAGCCGAACCAGAGCAGGCCGGCGCCGAGCAGGACGTAGACCGCGTTGTGGGGCAGCAGGGCCTGCCGGCCGTAGTCTTTGCGCGCGCCGACGACCAGGGCGGCGGCGAGGGCGGCGAAGCCGGAGCCCATCTCGACCGGGATGCCGCCGGCGAAGTCGAGGGCGCCCTGCGCCGCCAGCCAGCCGCCGCCGAAGGCCCAGTGGGCGAGCACGGCGTAGACCAGCACCGACCAGAGCGTGGCGAAGACCATCCAGGCGCCGAAGCGCATCCGCTCGACCACGGCGCCGGAGATCAGCGCCACGGTGATCATGCAGAAGGTCCCCTGGAAGGCCATGAAGACGAGCTGGGGGATGGTGCCTTCGCCGCGCGGCTCGAAGCCGACCCCGTTGAGCGCGACGTGGCCGAAGCCGCCGATGATCGCTCCTTCGCCGTCGAAGGCGAGCGAGTAGCCGATCAGCGCCCAGGTGACGGCGCCGATCGCCATCCCCGAGACACACATCATGAAGGTGTTGAGGGTGCTCTTGGCGCGGACCAAGCCGGCGTAGAAGATGCCGAGGCCGATCGACATCAGCAGGACGAGCGCGGTCGCGGCAAGCATCCAGGCGGTGTCGCCGGTGTCGACCTGGGCCAGCGGGAGAACCGCGCCGAGGACGCTCATCACTTCGCCACCGGGGTCACGGCGGCGGTGTCGGACTCGCCGGTGCGGATGCGGACGGCCTGCTCGAGCGGGACGACGAAGATCTTGCCGTCGCCGACCTCGCCGGTGCGGGCGCCCTCGCAGAGCGCCTCGACGGTCGGCTGGGTGAACTCGTCGGAGACGGCGACCTCGAAGCGGACCTTGTCGGAGAGGCCCATCTTGACGGTGGTCCCGCGGTAGGTCTCGACCCGCTCCAACTCGCCGCCGTGTCCCTCGACCCGACTCATCGAGACCCCGCGGACTTCCGCCCGGTAGAGCGCTTCCAACACGTCATTGGCCTTCTCGGGCCGCACGATCCCAATCACCAGTTTCAAGGCGCCTCTCCTCTTCGGTCTGCCAAGCCAGAGCGGCTGGGAGCCTATCGCCCGCGCTGGCGGCAGGTCGTGCAGGCCGGAGCCCGTCGCCTCGCCGATCCTGCTCGATGCCCGGTTGTCGCCGCAATTTGCGTCATCCCGGCGAGCGTATTAGCGCGCGAGGGGGAGAGATTTCGCGGGCCAGCCCTTGACTGAGCATGAAGACATCCCTCGTGTATGCCATATTTATGCCATGCGAACGACTCTCGACCTGGACGACGATCTCATGGAGGCCCTGATGGCTCGCCATCCCGGCATCAGCAAGACCAAGGCGGTGGAGGCGGCGATCGAGGATCACGTGCGCCGCGGCGCCGTCGACTGGCTGCTCGCCAATGCCGGCAAGATCGAGATCGAAGATGTCTCCAAGGAGATGCGCGCCATCGATCGGCACATCTGATGGTGCTGCCGGATACGTCGGTGTGGGTCGATTACTCGCGCTGCGGCGCGAGGGGTCCGACGGCGTCGATGCGCGAGTTGTTGGACCGCGGAGAAGTGGCCACTTGCGGCCCTGTCGCCGCCGAGCTCCTCGCCGGTGCGGATGGCGAGGTCGCCGAGCGGATCTGGGCAACGCTGTCGTCGCTGCCGTGGGTGCGGCTCTCGGCAACCGACTGGCGCGAGATCGGCCATCTCGCCCATCGCCTCCGTCGGGCCGGCCGGACGCTGCCCCTCACCGACCTCGCGATAGCCGTCGCCGCGGCACGCGGCGGTCACTCCCTCTGGAGCCTCGATTCCGACTTCGAGCGCATCGCCCCAGCCCTCGACGGCCTCGAGCTGTACGCCGGCTGAGGCCGCCCTACTCGCCGATCAGCTCTATGCGGTACCCGTCCGGGTCGCGGACGAAGGCGATGCGGTGGCCCTCGCTGCGGCCGCCGGGGCGGTAGGGGGCCTTCTCGGGCTCGATTCCCTGTGCGGCGAGGCCGTCCAGGGTGCCGTCGAGATCCTCGACGAGCAGGGCGATGTGGTTGTAGCCGTTGCCGTGGTCGTAGTCGGTCACACCGTGGTTGTAGGTCAGCTCGAGGCGCGGATCTTCCCCGGGCATGGCCATGAAGACGTTGATCGCCTCGTCGCCGATCGGCATCCGCCGCACCTCCTCGAAGCCGAGCTTCTCGTAGAAGGCGACCGAGCGATCGATCTCGCCGATCCGGTAGCAGGTGTGCAGGAAGCTGGGCACTGGAAGGAGGCTACCGGCCTCGTCGGTAACCCTGTCTCGGCCGGGGCGTACTGTGTCGGCATGTCCGCGACCCAGGTCAAGACGGCGGTCGTCCACGGCCGCTCGGTCTCCTATGTCGAGGCGGGCGAGGGCCCGGTCCTGCTGCTGATCCACGGTATCGCCGGCACCTGCGACAACTGGCGCGAGACGATCGAGCCGCTGGCCCGCCACCACACGGTGATCGCCCCCGACTTCCCCGGCCACGGAGCTTCCGACCCGGGTGGCGGCGACTACTCGATCGGGGCGCTCGCCGCCGGCCTGCGCGACCTGCTGCTGGCGCTCGGGCACGAGCGCGCGACGCTGGTCGGCCACTCGCTCGGCGGCGGCGTGGCGATGCAGCTCTCCTACCAGTTCCCCGAGATGGTCGAGCGCCTGGTACTGGTCTCCAGCGGCGGGCTCGGCCCCGAGGTGAGCCCGGTGCTGCGCGCCGCCGCGCTGCCCGGCGCCGACCTCTTCATCTCGGTCACCGCCGGCGCCGGGCAGCGGCTCGGCTCGGTCGTCGGCCGCGGCCTCTCCGCGGTCGGTCTGCGGCCGAGCTTCGATGTCGCCGAGGTCGCCCGCGGCTACGCTTCGCTCGACGACCCGGTCCGCCGCGCCGCCTTCCTCGACACGCTGCGCGCCGTGGTCGGGACCGGCGGCCAGCGCGTCGCCGCCGGCGACCGCCTCTACCTCGCCGAGGCGGTGCCGGTGCTGATCGTCTGGGGCGCCCGCGACTCGATCATCCCGGTCCGCCACGGCGAAGACGCCGCGCGGGCGATCCCGGCCAGCCGGCTCGAGGTCTTCGAGGACGTCGGCCACCTGCCGCAGCTGGAGGCCCCCGATCGCTTCATCGCCGCGCTCGAACGCTTCCTGCGCGAGACCGAGCCCGCCCGCTTCGACGCCGACGAGTGGCGGGCGCGGATCAGGGCCGCCGCCTGAGCCCGGCCGCCCCCGTCGCCGCGGGCGCGATATTGCGCTTGCCAGAGCGAAAAGGGCCGGCAACCGCGGCTGAATAGAATTTTTGCGATGACGAGCCGGGAGCGACGGCAGCGACGCAGGTCGCATGGCGCAAGCTGGAAGCGCAAGCTGACGATCCTGGTCGGCGCGATCGCGATCGCGCTCGCCGTCGCCGGCGGGGTGGGGGCCAGCTGGGCGATCGACGTCTACAACTCGGCGCCGCCGCTCTCCAGCCTGAAGCCGGTGCAGAAAGGGCGCTCCTCGGCGATCTACGCCGCCGACGGCAGCCTGATCGGCTTCATCAGTGCCAGCAGCATTCGCCAGCCGGTGCGCTCGCGGGCCCTGCCGCAGAACCTCAAGTACGCCACCGTGGCGATCGAGGATCGCAACTTCTTCGAGCACGGCGCGATCGACCCGGCCGGGATCGTGCGCGCCGCCTGGAAGAACCTGCAGGCCGGCGGCAAGCCGGTGCAGGGAGCGTCGACGATCACCCAGCAGCTCGTCCGCAACCTCTACATCCGCGATCCCGCGCCGACGATCGAGCGCAAGCTGATCGAAGCTCATCTCGCCTACGAGCAGGAGGAAAAGCACTCGAAGCAGTGGATCCTCACCGCCTACCTCAACACCGCCCCCTACGGCACGGTCGAAGGCGAGACCGCGGTCGGGGCCGAGGCGGCGGCGCAGACCTACTTCGGCAAGCCCGCCCGCGAGCTCGAGCTGACCGAGGCGGCGATGATCGCCGGGCTGCCGCAGGCGCCGTCCGAATACAACCCGCTGCTCGACCCGCGCGCCGCCCTGGAGCGCCGCAACCAGGTGCTCGAGGCGATGGAGGGGCAGGGCTACATCAGCGAGGAGGAATACGAGAAGGCGATCGGCAAGGGCCTCGGCCTCGACCCGGGGCAGAAGTACCGGGTGATCCGCGATCGCTTCCTCTTCGACCTGGTCCAGCAGGAGCTGATCGACAAATACGGCCTCAACACGGTGCGCTACGGCGGCCTCAAGGCCTACACGACGATCGACCCGGAGCTACAGGAACGGGCACAGGAAGCGGTCGACTCCTGTGGGGTCTGTTACGCCGGGGGCGGGCCGGCCGCCGGCCTGGCCTCGGTCGATCCGTCCAGCGGCGAGATCGTCGCCCTCGCCTCGACCGAAGGCTCCGAAGACGAAAGCGAATTCAACTACGCCTGGCAGGCGCACCGCCAGCCGGGCTCCTCGTTCAAGACCTTCGTCCTCGCCGCCGCGATCAAGCAGGGGATCGATCCCGACACCACCTACTACGACGGCACCTCGCCGAAGACGCTGGACCCACCCGGAGCGGGCCCGCCCTGGACCGTCAACAACTCCGAGCCCGGCGGCGGCACGATGTCGCTCGCCTCGGCCACCTGGCACTCGACCAACGTCGTCTTCGCCCAGCTCGACCTCGACGTCGGGCCCGAGAACGTGACCCAGACCGCCCACCAGATGGGCATCGAGGCGCCGCTCGAATCGGTGCCCGCGGAGGCGCTGGGCGGGCTCTCCGTCGGCGTTACGCCGCTCGAAATGGCCTCGGCCTACGCGACCCTGGCGAGCGGCGGCATCCACCGCGAGGCCACCCCGATCGCCCGGGTCGAGTTCCCCAGCGGCGAAGTCGACGAACCCGACCCGGAGGCCGGCGAGCGCGTGCTCAGCGAGGGCGAGGCCTACGAAGTGACCAGGCTGCTGGAGGGTGTGATTACGCAGGGGACCGGCGCCGGCTACACCTCGATCGGCTGCCGGGCGGCGGGCAAGACCGGCACCTCGGAGGAGCTCTCCGACGCCTGGTTCGCGGGCTACACTCCGCGCTTCTCGACCGCGGTCTGGGTCGGCCACCCGGAGTCGCGCGCGGCGACCGGTTACGGCGGCACCACCGCGGGGCCGATCTGGCGCTCCTACATGGAAGCGGCCAACAGCGGCGAATGCGCCGAATTCGAGCAGCCGGCGAGCCTGCCCGAGCTGTCCGGCCTCGACAGCGACCAGACGGTCGACTCCTACGGCGGCGACGAAGAATTCGACGAAGGCGACGAAGCCGAAGAGGATCGGCCGGAGAAAGGCGGCGGCGACGGGCAGGGCGACACCGAGGGAGATGCCGCCCCCGCTCCAGCACCGTCACCGTCTCCGGCCCCCGCCCCCGCTCCGTCCGGCGGCGTCTCCGGCGGAGTCTCGAGCGGCTGACCCGTTGCGCCGGTTCGTAATGATGAAACGGTGAGCGACGCCGACGAGCAGGCGCTGATCCGCCGCTTCCGCACGGCGCGGCGCGACCCGGGCCTCGCGGTGTTGGAGGGATTCCACGCCCTCAAGCACGCGCTGCGCTTCGGCGCCGAGGTGCTCGAGGCGGTCGCCGCCGATCGCGAGCGGCTGAGCGAGCTGGCGGCGGAGCTGGCTCCGGACCTCGGCGGCGCGCTGGTCGAGCGGACCGCTCCCGTCGCCGCGGAGGTCGTCGCCGAGCTGGTGCCGCAGGCGCCGCGCACCGGGGTCGTCGCGATCGCCCGCCGCCCCGCGGTCGACCTCGGGGCGGTGCTGGCCGACCCGCAGCCGCAGCCGCTGGTCCTGCTCGAGGATCCGCGCACGATGGGCAACATGGGGGCCTGCGTGCGGGTCGCCGCGGCCGCCGGCGCGGCGGGCGTGCTCACCGTCGGCCCCAACGACCCCTGGCACCCGGACGCCCTGCGCGCCGCCGCCGGCCTGCATTTCGCCCTGCCAGTTGCCCGGTTGGCGAGCTCTGCCCGCATAGCGGGAGAAACTCGCCAGGAGCCGCCGGCCGGCGAGCGGCCGCTGGTCGCGATCGACCCCGAGGGCGAGCCGCTGCACGCGGCGGAGCTGCCGCCGCGGGCGATTCTCGCCTTCGGCACCGAGCGCTACGGGCTCAGCGAGGAGCTGCTCGGGCACGCCGACGCGCGCCTGGCGATCCCGATGCGGGCCGGCGTCTCCAGCCTCAACCTCGCCACCGCGGTCGCCGCCGTGCTCTTCGGGCGGCGCCTCTGATCCCCGGCCTATCCCGTCAGGTGACCGGGTTGCCGTTCGGCTTGACCACCAGCCAGAGGCCGCCGAACTCGTCGACGTTCTGGCAGAGGATCAGGCCCGGTTCGTCGTCGACGTAGTAGTAGAGCGGCTGGCCCTTGTAGGTCACCTGGAGCTTGCCGTTCTTGCGCTTGGTCGTGCCGAGCAGGCCGACC
>Ga0209587_1001212_pt1 | contig 12283 bp, 11 predicted proteins | sample NGEPerD_2_FD_184512 | JGI IMG/M metagenome (GOLD analysis project Ga0209587, IMG submission 184512) | Arctic peat soil microbial communities from the Barrow Environmental Observatory site, Barrow, Alaska, USA - NGEE PermafrostL1-D... | ecosystem: Environmental > Terrestrial > Soil > Wetlands >... | reverse complement strand
GGACTAGCGCGAAGGAAAAAGGGTGTCGGAACGCCCACATTCCTTCGCTCTATCCGTTCTTCGGGTCGACTCAGATCTCAGTCGGTATGTGTCTCAGCCGCACGAGCTGCCTCTTCAGCGGCGACCTGCTCCTTGATGGCCGCCATGTCGAGGCCGCGAACTCCCTCGATCACCGAGGTCAGCCCGGCGGCAGGCAAGGCTCCTGGCTGGGCGAAGACGAGGATGCCCTCGCGGAACGCCATCAACGTGGGGATCGACGTGATGTTGGCCATCTGGGCGAGATACTGCTCAGCCTCGGTGTCGACCTTGGCGAACACGATGTCCGGGTTGGCGATCGCCGCCGCTTCGAACACGGGGGCGAAGCTGCGACACGGACCGCACCACGCGGCCCAGAAGTCGACCAGCACGATGTCGCTCTCGGTGATCGTTGTGTCGAACGTGGTCTCGGTCAGCGCGATGGGGCTCATGGACTCTGCAACGGACTGGATCTGGCGCCCATTCCCTCGCAGTGCCCGCTCACTGGCAGGGTGAGCACCATGAGCAGCGTGAACGACGGGATTGCCGCCTACTGGAACGACTATGCCGACGCGTATGACGCCGAGCCCGATCATGGCCTTGGTGACCCGGCGACGCGCGAGGCGTGGCGTCTGCTGCTCGAGCGCTGGCTGCCGGCCCAGCCCAGCGATGTCGCCGATCTGGCCTGTGGCACCGGCTCGCTGACGGCGCTCGTCGCCGGGCTCGGGCACCGCGTGATGGGGGTCGACCTTGCGGGCAACATGGTGGATCGGGCCAGGGCCAAGACCGCGCAGTTCGGCGAGCAGGTCACCATCAGGCAGGGCGACGTCTCGGTGCCGCCGATCGAGCCGGGCAGCGTGGACGTGATCCTGGCGCGACACATCCTCTGGACCCTGCCCGACCCTGGGGCCGCGCTCGCCGGCTGGTGCTCGCTGTTGCGTCCCGGGGGCCGGTTCCTGCTGGTCGAGGGTCGTTGGTGGTCTGTCGGTGACGCGGGCTACGACGACGACGCTCGTATGCCGTGGGCCGGGGGCGTGCGCGCGGTCGACCTGGCCGCCGCGCTCGAGCCGCTGGTCGATCGAATCGAGGTCGTCCCGTTGGCTGAACCGGTGTTCTGGGGCAAGGAGATCGTTGACGAGCGGTACCTGCTGGTCGCCGATATCTGAACCCCGACTGGCATCAGCGCGCAAAGTTGGCAAGATGTTCTCATGACAGCCCTCCCATCAGTGTCCAACTCGATCACCGTCCGGCTCCACCTCCCGGCGCGCACCACCGCAGTGAGCGAGCTCACCACCGCGATCGAGACCAGCGGGGGACTGGTCACGGGGCTGGACGTCACGGCGTCGGGCCACCAGCGGCTGCAGGTGGACGTGACTGCGGCGGCACGGGACACCGCTCACGCCGAGGAGATCGTCGCCGCGATGAGCGCTGTGCACGGCGTGGAGATCGGCAAGGTGAGCGACCGCACCTTCTTGATGCACCTCGGTGGCAAGCTCAAGATCGAGTCCAAGGTGCCGATCCGCAACCGTGACGACCTGTCGATGATCTACACCCCCGGAGTGGCTCGGGTGTGCATGGCGATTGTCGCGAACCCCGCGGATGCGCGTCGGCTGACGATCAAGCGCAACACGGTCGCGGTCGTGACCGACGGAACCGCCGTCCTGGGCCTGGGCAACATCGGCCCGCTGGCTGCGCTTCCCGTCATGGAGGGCAAGGCGGCCCTGTTCAAGCGGTTCGGTGACATTGATGCTTTCCCGATCTGCCTGGACACCCAGGACGTCGACGAGATCGTGGCCGTCGTCAAGGCCATCGCGCCCGTTTTTGCCGGCATCAACCTGGAGGACATCTCGGCCCCGCGCTGTTTCGAGGTTGAGGCCCGGCTGCGCGCCGAGCTCGACATCCCGGTCTTCCATGACGACCAGCACGGCACCGCGATCGTGGTGCTTGCCGCGCTGCGCAATGCCTTACGGGTGGTGGGCAAGGAGCTGAGTGAGGTCAAGATCGTGCAGAGCGGAGCCGGGGCGGCCGGCACCGCGATCCTGAGGCTTTTGATGAAGGCCGGTGCCACCGACATCTTGGTCGCCGACAGCCGCGGGGCAGTCCACACCGCCCGCGAGGACATCGCCCGCGGCGACCGCCCGAACCTGGTCTGGCTCGCCGAAAACACCAACCAACGAGGGGTGACCGGCACCCTCAAGGAGATCATCGCCGGCGCCGACGTCTTCATCGGCGTCTCAGCGCCCAACCTCCTCACCGGTGACGACATCGCCACGATGAATCACGACTCGATCGTGTTCGCGCTGGCCAACCCCGACCCCGAGGTGAACATTGCGGACGCCTCCCAGCACGCCGCTGTGGTCGCGTCCGGGCGCAGTGATGCCGCCAACCAGATCAACAACGTCCTGGTCTTCCCGGGCGTCTTTCGGGGACTGCTTGACGCCCAGAGCAAAGAGGTGACAGATGATGTCCTGTTCGCGGCGGCCAACGCCCTGGCGAACATCATCGGCGAGGACGAGCTGAACGCCGCCTACATCGTTCCCAGCGTCTTCCACCCTGATGTCGCCAAGGTGGTGGCCGCGGCGGTCGAGGCCGCGGCGCGCGCGAACATGACCACACCGGCGGTATGACGAGGCGACCCTCGACGCCTGCCTCTGGCCCGGCTGCCGGCACAGATGTCACTGTGCCGGCCCCGGTCGGGACGAAGCTGCACACCCACAACCCAAGCACCCACAAGCCAAGCACGCAGAAGCTGCGCCACCAGAAGCTCTTGTGGCGCTTGGCTTTCGGCGTAGCCCTGGCTGTCCAGCTGATCGCCGTGTATTCCCCCCAGGGGCTGTCGGGGCCGGGGATCACCGGGCTCGACAAAGTGGTCCACTTTTCCATCTTCTTCGCGCCTGCCCTCGCTCTCCTGATGATGGGGATCCGCGTCCGGTGGGCACTCGGCATACTCGCGCTGCATGCGCCTGTCAGCGAGCTGATCCAGCACTTCTGGCTGCTTGAGCGCAGCGGTGATGTTTTCGACGCCCTGGCCGACCTGAGTGGCGTCGGGCTCGGCTGGGTTGCCTATGTGGTCTGGGAGCGCCGCCACCCCTGATATTCTTTGTGCAATACCCGATGGCTACGGCGCGCACAAGCGTCACAGACACAGCAGTTGAGAATCATCGGGCCCTGCCGGATAGCGACCGTTATCTCCGGCCCGCCGGGCGCAGTCAAGACCATCGCGCCTGAGGTTCGTTCTCATTGTTGCCGTTGGACCGGTAACCCGAGGCCGTTCCTACCTCGAGTACCGAATTGGATATCTTTCGTGAATAGCCGTACCAGCTCTGGCGCGCCCAAGAAGGCCCGCTGGTCCACTGCCAAGAAATCAAACGCTGCCGCAGGCGTGCCCAAAAAGGCTCACCGCGGGCAGGCCCAACCTCGCGCCTATGACGATCGCCCACCCCGCTCCTTCGGTGGCCGCGATGACCGCCCCTCCCGAAGCAATGACACGCGCGGCAACGACCGTCGTGACGACCGCGCGCCTCGCACCAACAGCAGCGATCGTCCGGCCCGTTCGTACAGCAACGATCGTCCGGCTCGCACCAACGACCGTGACCGTCCGGCCCGTTCCTACAGCAACGACCGTCCGGCCCGTTCGTATGACGACCGCGCGCCTCGCACCAATGGCAACGACCGTCCGGCCCGTTCGTATGACGACCGTGCGTCTCGCGCCAATGGCAACGACCGTCCGGCCCGTTCGTATGACGACCGTGCGTCTCGCACCAACGACCGTGACCGTCCGACCCGTTCGTATGACGACCGTGCGCCTCGCGCCAATGGCAACGACCGTCCGGCCCGTTCGTACAGCAACGATCGTCCGGCCCGCACCTACGAGAAGCGCGAGCCCGGCGCGGCCCGCTCGGACTTCAAGCGCGACGAGAACTACGGCAAGCGCACGGATCGCCCGGCCCGTACCTACGAGAAGCACACCCCTCGGCCGGTCATCGACACGACGCCCGTGACCGTCTCCGAGGACAACGAGTTCGCGGCCCTCGGTCTGCCGGCCGCACTTGTCGAGCGCCTCGCGCGCGAAGGCATCACGGCCCCGTTCCCCATCCAGACCGCCACGATCCCGGACGCCCTGGCTGGGCGCGACGTGCTCGGCCGCGGCCAGACCGGCTCGGGCAAGACCTTCGCTTTCGGCCTTCCGACCCTGGCCCGACTCGCCGCTGGTGAGAGGGCCCTGGCCCGTCGTCCCCGCGCTCTGGTCCTGACCCCGACCCGCGAGCTCGCGATGCAGATCAGCGACGCTCTCGAGCCGTTCGTGCACGTCATGGGCCTGCGTCACAAGCTGGTTGCGGGCGGTATGCCGTACCCGCCGCAGCTGATGGCCCTCGACCGTGGTGTCGATCTGCTGATCGCCACCCCGGGCCGGCTCAAGGACCTCATCGAACGCGGAGCCGTCCAGCTCACCGATATCGCGGTCATGATCCTCGACGAGGCCGACCACATGGCCGAGATGGGCTTCCTGCCCGAGATCACCTCGATCCTTGACGCTCTGCCCGATGGCGGCCAGCGGTTGCTCTTCTCCGCCACCCTTGACCGCGGCGTCGACGAGGTCGTCAAGCGCTACCTCCACGACGCTGTCACCCACTCCACCGATGACGCGACAGCGAGCGTCACCACGATGGATCACCACATCCTGCTCATCGACCCGCAGCACAAGAAGTCGATCACTGCAGCGGTTGCCAACCGTGAAGGCCGGACGTTGGTCTTCGTGCGTACCAAGCTTGGTGCGGACCGGGTGGCCGAACAGCTTCGTGAGCAGGGAGTCTTCGCCGCCGCGCTGCACGGTGGACTCGCCCAGAATGCTCGCAACCGGGTGCTCAATGCGTTCAAGGACGGCAGCCTGCCGGTTCTGGTCGCCACGGATGTCGCAGCCCGCGGCATCCACGTGGACGACATTGGCGTCGTCCTGCAGGCTGACCCGCCGGCCGATCACAAGGACTACCTGCACCGCTCAGGGCGCACGGCCCGCGCCGGCGAGAAGGGCAGCGTCATCACCTTGGCGCTCCCGCACCAGAAGCGCGGCATGGAACGACTGGCTCGCGAGGCCGGCGTCGACGTGTTGGCAACCCGGGCAACTCCGGGCGACGACCTGCTGGTCTCCACCGGTGCGTGCGTGCCCAGCGGTGTGCCGATCCCGTCCAGCCAGTCGCGGCGTGTGCTTGAGGGCGAGAAGAAGCCTTTCCGTCGCACCTTTGGTGGCGGCGGCCGTGGTGGCCAGGGTGGCGGTCCGCGTCGCAACAACGACGGCCCGCGTGGCTACCGTGGTTCGCGCGACTGACACGATCTGAACAGGCGGAAGGTCCGATCGGCAGCTGCCGGTCGGACCTTCTGTTTGCCCGGTCTGGTCTCGACATCGAGCAGGCCTGTCAGTGATGGCGCAGCATCGCGGATGCTCTGTCAATGACGGACCTGCGCCATGTGCCCACGGATTCGGATCCGCCTGAGCGAGAATGCGAGTGTGAGCATCGAGTACTCCACCGGCAAGCTGCTTGTCGCGACACCTCGCACGGTCGGGGACGTCTTCCGGCGCAGCGTCGTCCTCGTGCTGCAGCACGACGAGGACGGCGCGCAGGGCGTCGTCCTCAACCGCCCGATGGTGGCGCCCATCTCGGCCGTGCTGCCCTACTGGCAGGACTACGTCACCGATCCGCCCAACGTCTTCCAGGGCGGACCGGTCGCCCTGGACTCGGCGCTGGGCCTGGTGACGGTTCCGGGCGACAAGGTGGAGGAGCCGTTGGGGGTTCGACTGTTGTTCGGCGGGCTCGGGCTCGTTGACCTCGACATCCCGCCGGTCGTGGTGATGCCCGAGGTGGCGGGGCTCCGGATCTTCGCCGGCTACGCCGGGTGGTCGCCCGGCCAGCTCGACGACGAGATCCGGGCCGGCGGCTGGTACGTCGTGGAGGCCGAGGCTCGGGACGCGTTCACGTCGGAGCCGGAGACGTTGTGGTCCACCGTCTTGCGTCGACAACGTGGCAATCTTGCATTCGTCGCGAGCTTCCCCGACGACCCCACGATGAACTGAGGCGTCACCGCATCCGCGGGCACCCGGCGTACCGGCTTGGTTAGACTTGGGCACATGAGCGCATTGCAGACCGCCGTGAACGGGCTGGACGACCCCAACGACCCGCACGCACCTCAGCGACAGCCCTCTGAGCCTTCGAGGTCGCCGTCGACGACCACAGGGGTGATCGAACGCGAGCAGGTCGACACGCAGTTCCAGGAGCCGGGCGACCACGAGCGCTTCGCGCACTACGTCCGCAAGAACAAGATCATGGAGAGCGCGCTGTCCGGCCAGCCGGTGGTCGCGCTCTGTGGCAAGGTCTGGATCCCCGGACGTGACCCCAAAAGGTTCCCGGTGTGTCCGACCTGCAAGGAGATCTACGCGGGTATGTCGGGTTCGGAGGACGGCACGAGCTGAGCCGGAGCGGCGCTGGAGGCGACACCCGATAACACATCGCGTCGCCGCTGGACGCTAGTGGGCCCCGGCATGTCCGCGGCCGAATCTCGTTACTATCAATGGCAATATGAGCACCGCGGCCGCCTCCAGACTCTCACCAGCATTCCCGGAGCGGGCCGCATGGGGGACCGCATCCAAGCTGCGGGCCTGGCAGGCGGGCGCGCTGGATCAGTACCTTCGCTCGACCCCCCGTGACTTCCTCGCTGTGGCCACGCCAGGTGCTGGAAAAACCACCTACGCCCTGCGTCTGGCGACCGAGCTGCTCAACCGGGGTGTCATCAGCCGAGTCACCGTCGTGGCTCCAACCGAGCACCTGAAGACGCAGTGGGCCGATGCGGCGTCGAGGGTCGGAATCCGGATCGACCCACGGTTCACCAACGCGGCCGGGCGTCACGGCGCGGAGTACGACGGGGTGGCGGTGACGTACGCGCAGGTGGCCAGCAAGCCGTCGTTGCACCGGGCACGCACCGAAGCCGCGCGCACGCTGGTCATCCTTGACGAGATCCACCACGGCGGCGACAACCTGTCGTGGGGCGATGCGATTCGCGAGGCTTTCGAGCCGGCCACTCGTCGCCTCGGTCTGACCGGCACGCCGTTTCGCTCCGACACCAGCCCGATCCCCTTCGTGCGCTACGAGATGGGCAAGGACTCGATCCGCCGCAGCGAGGCCGACTTCACCTACGGCTATGCCGAGGCGTTGCGTGACGGGGTCGTCCGCCCGGTGCTGTTCCTTGCCTATGGCGGCTCGATGCGTTGGCGCACCAAAGCTGGTGACGAGATCTCGGCCAGGCTCGGGGAGCCGATGACGAAGGATGCGACGGCCCAGGCGTGGCGCACCGCGCTGGACGTCAAGGGCGAGTGGATCCCGTCGGTCCTCGCGGCAGCGGACAAGAGGTTGACCGAGGTACGCCGCGTCGTGCCGGATGCCGGCGGGCTGGTGATCGCGTCCAACCAGACCCAGGCACGGGCCTATTCCAGGATCCTTGACGGCATCTCGGGCGAGCGCTCCGTTGTGGTGCTCTCGGACTATGCGGGGTCGTCCGGCAAGATCGAGGAGTTCGCCCAGGGCAACCAGCGATGGATGGTCGCTGTCCGCATGGTGTCCGAGGGGGTGGACGTCCCGCGGCTGTGCGTCGGTGTCTATGCGACGTCGACCGCGACGCCGCTGTATTTCGCCCAGGCTGTCGGCCGTTTCGTTCGCGCGCGCCGGCGGGGAGAGACGGCGTCCATCTTCCTGCCGAGCGTGCCGCAGATCCTCGAGCACGCAGCTCGGCTGGAGGACGAGCGCGACCACGCCCTGGATCGGGTCCGCAAGCCAGGCGACGAAGCCTCCTTCTGGTCAGCCGAGGATGACCTCCTGGCGGCGGCCAACCGGACCGGCTCGACCGCGGATCTTGAACAGGCGTCGTTCGAGGCGCTCGAGTCTGATGCCGAGTTCGACCACGTGCTCTTCGACGCCCAGCAGTTTGGTCTCAACGCCGAGGTGGGCAGTGCTGACGAACAGGAGTTTCTCGGGCTGCCAGGTCTGCTCGAGCTCGACCAGGTGGCCACCCTGTTGCGCGCCCGGCAGTCGGCGCAGAAGGGCTCCGGCCGCAAGAAGGCTGACCCCGAGCTCGCCACCCATCGCGCGATGGCGTTGAGGCGCAAGGAGCTGAACTCGCTCGTGTCCGCCTATGCCCGTAAGACCGGCGCGCCGCACGCCGTGGTGCACGCTGACCTGCGTAAGAGCTGTGGCGGGCCAGCCCTCGAGCAGGCCAGTGCCGAGCACGTCGGTCAACGGATCGAGATGATCCGGCGCTGGTTCGTCGGCCGCCGCTGAGCCCGTGACTCCATGCGCCCTCGGGCAAGCAACAGGTGACCTCTGGCCCTACGCCTCCCGTCACCCAGGTGTGACAATCCATCCGTCAACCGTCTAGCTGGGGTGTGGGATGCACGGGCAACGAACTATCGGACCGGTGGACACCATGTGGCTGAACATGGACCGGCCCAACAACCTGATGGTCATCGACTCGGTCATGTGGTTCGAGGAGACGATCGACTGGGAGCTGCTCGGCCCCTGCTCCGGCGTCGCCTGCTCGACCGCTACCCAGTGTTCTCGCAGCGGCCGGTGCCGCCGTCCAACCCGTTCGAGCTGCCGCGATGGGAGGACGACCCTGACTTCGACCTCAGCCGGCACCTCAGACGGGTCACACTGCCGGTTCCTGGCGACGAGGAGGCCCTGCAGCGCTACGTCGAGAGTCGGATGAGCGTGCCGTTCGACCGCACCTACCCCCTGTGGGAAGTGACCCTGGTCGAGGGCTACGGCAGCGGCTGCGCGCTGGTGTCGCGGGTCCATCACTCGCTCGCCGACGGCCTTGCCCTTTCGCAGGTGCTGCTCTCGCTGACCAACGCCTCACCCACCGCTGACTTCGAGGAGCTCGAGGCGCAGGAGTCGTCGTCCCCACGCGCGGGCGGCTTCCTGGGCGCGGCCCGGACGCTGCGGGACGCGGGCGCACAGACGCTGCGCGGCGGGCTGCACGCCGTCTCCCTGCTGCCCGAGCTGGCCAACCCGTCCGTGGCCAAGGACGTGCTGGAACTTGGCTGGAGAACCGGACAGGTCGTCGACAAGCTCCTACTGAGCAACAACCCGCAGACGCCCTTGTCCGGCGAGCCAGGGATTGACAAGCGTGCGGTCTGGTCCGGCCCGCGAACGATCGCCGATGTCAAGCGGGTGAGCCGGCTCACCGGGGCCACCGTCAATGATGTGCTGGTTGCGGCGGTCTCCGGTGCGGTCAACACCTACCTGCGTGACCTGGATGCCGACCCGGTCGACCTCACCACGATGATTCCGGTCAACGTGCGACCCCTGGACCAGCCGCTGCCACGCGAGCTCGGCAACAAGTTCGCCCTGGTCTTTCTGAAGCTGCCCACGGGGGTAACGGCGCCGCTGCAGCGGGTGGCCGAGAGCAAGAGACGCATGGACTCCATCAAGATCTCTCCAGAGGCATTCATCACCTTCGGGCTGAGCAACCTGATCGGCCGGTTCGAGCCACACCTCTCGAAGTCCGTCGTGAACTTCTTCTCGAACAAGGCCATCGGCGTGACGACCAACGTCATGGGTCCCCAGCAGCAGCGTTACGTCGCCGGCGTGCCCATCACCGGGATCGTCAGCTGGGTGCCCGGTTCGGGCCGGCAGACCCTGGGGGTCTGCATCTTCAGCTTCGCCGGGACGGTGCGCGTTGGCTTCAAGGTCGACGCGGACACGCTGCCGGACCCCGAGAAGCTGGTTCACGCCTTCGACGAGGACATGGACGAGCTGCTACGGATCGCAGCCAGAGCGTGATCGGGTGACGGCTCAGGCCGTCGGTTGACCGCTCAGGACGGTGCCATCGTGCCGGTCTTCAGATACCGCGCATGCCATGACAGAGCCTCGTCGAGCAGGTGCGGGGTGTGCTTGCCGGCATTGCTGGCAGTGGACCGGTCGAGATAGTCCTGCAACGCCGGCCGGTAGTCGGGGTGGGCGCAGTTGTCGATGATCTGCTGGGCGCGGTGGCGTGGCGGAAGGCCGCGCAGGTCGGCAATGCCCTGCTCGGTGACGAGGACGTGCACGTCATGCTCGGTGTGGTCGACGTGGCTGGCCATCGGCACGATGCACGAGATCGCCCCGTTCTTGGCGGTCGATGGTGTCAGGAACATCGACACCCAGGCGTTGCGGGCGAAGTCGCCGGAGCCGCCGATGCCGTTCTGGATGCTCGACCCCATGACGTGGGTGGAGTTGACGTTGCCGTAGATGTCGGCCTCGATCATGCCGTTCATCGCCAGGCAGCCGAGCCGTCGGATCACCTCTGGGTGATTGCTGATCTTCTGCGGTCGCAGGATGATTCGGTCGCGGAAGTCCGCGATGTTGGCCCGCAGATCGACCAGGCCTTCGTCGCTGAGCGAGAAGGCTGTAGCCGAGACCATGGAGAGGGTGCCCGAGCGCAGCAGCTGCAGCATCCCGTCCTGGATCACCTCGGTATAGGCGGTCAGGTCCCGGAAGGGTCCCGCCTCGAGTCCGTTGAGCACCGCGTTGGCGACGTTGCCGACTCCGGACTGAAGCGGCAGCAGCGTGGCCGGCAGTCGTCCAGCCTTAACCTCATGGGTCAGGAACTCCAGGACGTTGTCGGCGATGAGCTGCGAGTCGCTGTCCATGGGCTTGAAGGCAGAGTTGCGATCGGGTGCGTGCGTGGGGACGATCGCGACGATCTTCTCCGGGGGCACTGCAGATAGGGGATGCCGATCCGGTCGGAGGGCTCGACGACCTGGAGCGGTTTGCGGTGCGGGGGCAGTGCAGTGCCGTAGTAGATGTCGTGCATGCCCTCGAGCTCGGCCGGTTGCCAGGAGTTCACCTCGAGGATCACCCGGTCGGCCTGGTCGAGCCAGGTCTTGTTGTTGCCCACCGAGGAGGACGGGATCAGCGAGCCGTCCTCGGTGATGCCGGCGACCTCCACGACCGCGACGTCGAGGTGGCCGAAGAAGCCCTCCCATACCATCTGCGCGACGTGGGACAGGTGAACGTCCAGGTAGTCCATCTGCCCGGCATTGATCTTGGCGCGGGTGACCGGGTCGGACTGGTATGGCATGCGCAGGTCGATACCGTCGACCTTGGCCAGGGCACCGTCGAGCTCTGGCGCGGTTGAGGCGCCGGTCCAGACGCCCATGCTGAATCGTTCACCGCGAGCGGTCGCGGCCTTGACCCGATCGACCAGCGCGCCTGGCACGGCCTTCGGATAACCAGCGCCGGTGAACCCGCTCATCCCCACGTTGTCGCCCGGTTTGATGAACGCGGCCGCCGCCTCAGCCGACATCACCTTGTCGGCGAGAGCCTGGCACCGCATACGCGACGGGTCTGTCATCTCTGCACTCCCGTTTGCATCCAAAGGCACAAACGGTCTTCCGTCCGCAACGCCCACCGGTCGACCAGCCTAGGTCCGGCAGCTTCCGCTCAGCCAGCGGGGGCTGGCCCGTGGTCCTTGACCGAAGGATCACTTGGCGCGATGCTCGCGACGTGAGGCGACCGGGTGCGGCGGTGATGATGGCATGCATCGCTCTGCTCACGTCCTGCGCCGGCGGCCTCTCTGCCGAGTCACCGTCGACCGGACAGGTGAAGCCCTGGTCCGGGCCCTTACCCGCGAACGTGACCACCTCACCTGCCACCGGCCCCCACTCCGTGGCGTTCGAGGCGCTCGCCGTCGCCCCGCCCCTGACCATCGGCCGAGAAGCATGGGTGGCGGTCTCGGTGGCGACCCTCTGGCGCACGCCCGGCTCAGCACGCGCCGTCGACAGCCCAGCGCTCACCAACCCGGCCGGCATACGGAAGTGGCTGACCCGCATGACGCTGACCGATCGGCGTGGATTGAACGGCCGCGCCGACACTCAGGCGCTGCTGGGTGACCGGGTCATCGTGGTCGCTCGCAGCGGGTCATGGTTCAAGGTCGTCATTCCAGAGCAGCCAACACCTCTGGATGCGCGCGGGTACCCGGGATGGGTGCCGGCCGTGCAGCTGACGGCAGTGCGCCCGGTCGTGTCGACGTCGGTGGTGACGGTGGTGGTCCGCACGGCCTACCTTCGGACCGATAACGTCTCGGCCACTCCGGTGACCGAGATCAGCTTCGGGACACGACTCCCGCGGATCGGCGTCAGCGGCACGTGGGTCCGGGTGGCCACGCCGACCGGTCGGGTGTTGAGGCTTGCCGCCAGCGCCGTGGCTGTCCGGGCGCCAGGTGCTGCAGCGCTTCCGAGGCC
>Ga0209587_1001211_pt1 | contig 12288 bp, 9 predicted proteins | sample NGEPerD_2_FD_184512 | JGI IMG/M metagenome (GOLD analysis project Ga0209587, IMG submission 184512) | Arctic peat soil microbial communities from the Barrow Environmental Observatory site, Barrow, Alaska, USA - NGEE PermafrostL1-D... | ecosystem: Environmental > Terrestrial > Soil > Wetlands >... | reverse complement strand
GCCTTGAAAACTCGAAGCATTCCGACCTCCAAAATTGTGGTTAAACCCTCGGTCAAGCTTCCTTTGCCACTCCGGACGCGGGCTCGCAAGCCTCTCACGCCAACAAATGCACATGGGCGCGCGCATGGCGGAATCCCGTGGTTTGCAGGCAACACCTCGGGGGGCCTCGCCTCTGCCTTCCGCCGGCCTCGCGGGTGCTATAGTTCTGCTTCATGGCCAAGATTCGCGCAAACGCCGCCGAGGCCGCCCTCCCCCCGGAGGACGGCCCCGAGGCGGCATCCGACCAGACGCTGTCGATCTCGCAACGCGCGATGCGCCGTCGCCCGATCGACTATCTCGACGCCCTGAACCCGGAGCAGCGGGACGCGGTGGAGAGCCTGGACGGGCCGCTGCTGGTGCTGGCCGGCGCCGGGACCGGCAAGACGCGCGTGCTGACCACGCGCATCGCCCATCTCTTGAACCAGGGCCGTGCCTGGCCCTCGCAGATCCTGGCCGTGACCTTCACCAACAGGGCGGCGCGGGAGATGAAGCACCGGGTCAGCGACCTGATCGGCGGTGCCGTGGAAGGCATGCCGTGGCTCGGTACGTTCCACGCCATCGGCGTGAAGATCCTGCGCCGGCACGCGGAGCTGGTCGGGCTGAAACCCTCCTTCACGATTCTCGATACCGACGACCAGATCCGCCTGATCAAGCAGCTGCTCGCAGCGGAGAATATCGACGAGAAGCGCTGGCCGGCGCGGCAGCTGGCGGCGATGATCGATGGCTGGAAGAACCGCGGACTTGTCCCCAAACGCGTACCGGACGGCGAGAGCTTCGGCTTCGGCAACGGCAAGGGGCGCGAGCTCTACGCGGCCTATCAGCAACGCCTCAAGGATCTGAACGCCGCCGACTTCGGCGATCTGCTGCTGGAGAACTTGCGGCTGTTCCAAGAGCACCCGGACGTGCTCGAAAAATATCAGCAGCGCTTCCACTACATGCTGGTTGACGAATACCAGGACTCCAACGTCGCGCAATATTTGTGGCTGCGGCTGCTGGCGCAGGGCAGCGGCAATATTTGCTGCGTCGGCGACGACGACCAGTCGATCTATGGCTGGCGCGGCGCGGAGGTGGACAACATCCTGCGCTTCGAGACCGACTTCCCCGGCGCCAAGGTGATCCGGCTGGAGCGCAATTACCGCTCCACCGCGCATATCCTCGGCGCGGCGTCGGGCTTGATCGCCCATAACCAAGGCCGGCTCGGCAAGACGCTGCATACCGACGGCGAGGACGGCGACAAGGTCGTGGTCCAAGGCTGCTGGGACGACGAGGAAGAGGCGCGCGTGATCGGTGAGGACATCGAGCAGCTGCAGCGCCAAGACCATTCGCTGAACGAGATCGCCATTCTGGTGCGCGCCTCGTTCCAGATGCGCGCCTTCGAGGACCGCTTCATCACGCTGGGGCTCGATTACCGCGTGATCGGCGGTCCGCGCTTCTACGAGCGCCAGGAAATCCGAGACGCCACCGCCTATTTCGAGGTGACGCTGAACCCGGCCAACGACCTCAAATTCGAGCGCATCGTCAACACGCCCCGGCGGGGCCTGGGCGAAGCCACGCTCAAGTCGCTGCATCAGCTGGCGCGGGCACAAAGCGTGCCGCTCTATCAAGCGGCGCGGGTCATCGTCGAGACCGAAGAGTTGAAGCCGAAACCGCGCAAGGCGCTGGCCGACCTCATTGCCGCCTTCGACCGCTGGCGCGCCCTGATCGACGGCATGAGCCATACGGAGCTGGCCGAACTGATCCTGGATGAAAGCGGCTATACCGGCATGTGGCAGGCCGACCGCTCGCAACAGGCGCAAGGCCGGCTCGAGAACCTGAAAGAGCTGATCCGCTTCATGGAGGAGTTCGACACGCTGGCGGGCTTCATGGAGCATGTGTCGCTAGTGATGGACGCGGCCACCGAGGAAGGCACGGACCGGGTCAGCCTGATGACGCTGCATTCGGCCAAGGGGCTCGAATTCGACAGCGTGTTTCTGCCCGGTTGGGACGAAGGGCTCCTGCCCCATCAGCGCAGCCTCGACGAGACGGGACGCTCGGGCCTGGAGGAAGAGCGGCGGCTGGCGCATGTGGGACTCACGCGCGCGCGCAAGAAGGCCAAGATCACCTTCGCCCAGAACCGGCGGACCTACGGCATGTGGCAGACGGCGGTGCCGTCGCGCTTCATTGATGAGCTGCCGCACGAGCATGTGGAGGTGGCCGAGGATAACGGCATGCGCGGCTACGGGCCGAGCCGGTTCGACACGGCGGAGAACCTGTTCGCATCCGGCTTTTACGACACGCCGGGCTGGCAACGGGCGAAAGCCAACCGCCAGAAGGGCGGCAACGCGCCGCGCCGCGAACCGCTGACCATCGACGGGACCCTGGTGGCCGCGAGCACGGCGCAAGGCTCCGGCGTCGATGTCGGCGCGCGCATTTTCCACCAAAAGTTCGGCTATGGCCGGGTGGCCTCTATCGACGGCAACAAGCTGACCGTCGATTTCGAGAAGGCCGGGCGCAAGAAGGTGGTCGACAGTTTCGTCGAGCGGGTGTGAGGCGCTAAGCGCCGATGTGGCTCTTCGGATATGGCTCGTTGATGTGGGACGGTTGGGAAGGCGCCTATAGGTGTCTCCACCGCACGCCCGCCCAGCTTGAAGGCCACAGCCGCATCTTCAACAAGAAATCGCTGGAGCGCTGGGGGATGCATGAGCGGCCGGGGCTGACCCTGAACCTCATGCGAACCGGGATATGCCGGGGCGCCGCGTTCGAATTCGAGGACGCGGCCAAGCCCGACATCAAGGATTATCTTTCAGCACGGGAGACCTGCGCGGCGACGGAGGTGACCGTTCAGCTCCCCGACGCGACCGAGGTCGGCGCACACACCTACATCTATGACGGCCCGCGGCTGATCGAGGACGGTCTGAGCCTGCAGGACCGCGCGGCGATGATCCTGGAGGCGGAAGGCGTGGCCGGATCGAGCTATGAGTACATCAGAAGCGTGCGTGCGCATCTGGCCGCGCTTGGCGTCAGAGATCCTGAAGTCGAGGTGCTGTGGGAAGCGGTTGAGGCGCTTAGGTCTCGTTAACCATCTTTGTCGGGTAGCCTTTAAGATTGGAACGAAACAGGTACATTGGTCCCGTTCTGTTCTCTACGGGTGTTCTAAGAGGGAGTAATCATCATGCGTCTCGCCGTAACGGGTCTTTTCGTCGCCATCTCGTTCATCCCCTTCGCCATGGTGCAGTATCCGGAGCTGGCGGCGCAGTACGCCGCGTTGCAAAGCGCCTAAAGGGGCGCCGCGAAGCGTTCTTGGCTGACTCTTGGCGGTCTCTTGGCGGTCTCTTGGCGGACCTGGGGCCCTCCTCTAAGTTGCCCGCACCATGGAAACGGCATCCCAAGAGGCTTCGTCCAGTTCGTCCACCTTTCGCGCCGCCGTCGAGGCGGCGCCACAGGCGGCGGGCCGCATTGCGCGGGTGCTCGACGAGACCGAGGCGCCGCAGGCGCTGTCGGTGAGCTATTTCGATCTCGGCAATGGCCGCTTCGAGGTTTCGGCACTGTACGGCGAGCAGCCTGACGAGGATGCGCTGAAAGCGCTGATCGGCCAGGCGGCGGACGGCGATGCGGTCACACCGCTGGCCATAGAAGAGCTGCCGAACGCGGATTGGGTGACCGTATCGCAAGGGCTGCGTCAGCCGGTGCGGGCCGGACGTTTTCTCATTCACGGCAGCCACGACCGGGACAGCGTCACCCGCAACCGCTTCACCATCGAGATCGACGCGGACCAGGCCTTCGGCACGGCGCATCACGCCTCGACGCGGGGCTGCCTCTTGATGCTGGACGGGCTGGCCAAGCGCGGCCGCCCCGACCTCGTGCTCGACGTGGGCACCGGGACCGGCATTTTGGCGATTGCCGCCGCGCGCGCCTTCGACCGGCCGGTGGTGGCCACCGACAACGATCCGGTCGCCATCTCGATCGCCAAGGACAATGCGCGGAAAGCGCGCCTCACCCAGCAGGTCCACGCTTTGGTGGCAGAGGGGCTGGCCCACCCGAGCTTGCGGCGGCTCAAACCCGACCTGATCCTGGCCAATATCTTGGCTGGCCCGCTCTACGATCTGGCGCCGAGCATGGCGCGGACGCTGCAACCGGGCGGTTACCTCATCCTTTCGGGGCTGACCGCGGCGCAGGCGCCGGGCCTCGAGGCCCGCTATGGCGCCTTCGGTTTCACCCGAGAAAATCGCATCCTTCTCGATGGATGGGCGACCCTTTTGCTAGGGCGCCGGAACGCAAGCGTTTTGTCCGATTGATCGCAGGCGACGCTTCGGCTTACAAATCTGGGCATGTATCAGAGTTTCGATGAGGCCAGTGCCCCGGCGGCAAGCGGCGACCGGGTCAAGGCATTAGTGCGAGAGCTGAAGTCGCAGCGGCTTAAAGGCTTTCTCGTTCCCCATAGCGATCAGCATCAAAACGAGTTTCTGCCGCCGTCGGAAGAGCGGCTGGCTTGGCTCACCGGCTTCACCGGCTCGGCGGGCGTGGCCATCGTCACCGACAAGGGCTCGGCGCTGTTCGTGGACGGCCGCTACATCCTGCAAGCGCCGGAGCAGGTCGACACCAGCCTGTTCGAGGTGTTGCAGGTTCCGGAGGCGAAGCCTTCGAGCTGGCTGAAAGAGACGCTCGTGCGCGGCAACGCCATCGGCTACGACCCGGCGCTGCACACCATCAAGGAGATCGACCGGCTCTCCAATACGCTGAGCGCGGAGGGCATCCGCCTGACGCCGGTGCCGGAGAACCCGATCGACAAGCTGTGGGGCCAGGACCGGCCCAAGCCGCCGGCGGCGCCCGTCTATCCGCAGCCGCTCGAATTTTCCGGACGGGGCACGGGCGAGAAGATCGCTGACGTACAGAAGACGCTGGCCGAGGACGACCAGGACGCCGTGCTTCTGACCGCGCCGGATTCCATCTGCTGGCTGTTCAATATCCGCGGCGGGGACATCAAGCACACGCCGGTGGCGCTGGCGTTGGCCATCGTGCCGAAGGAAGGCCGCCCCACCCTGTTCATCGATCCGGCCAAGGTTGGCGACAATGTGCGCGGCACGCTGCGCCCCTTCGCCGACCTCGCCAAGCCGGAAGAGCTCGACGACAGGCTCAAGGCGCTTGCCGGCGAAAAGGCCAAGGTGCGGCTCGACCCGAACGAGGTTGCCGTGCGCTTTGCCAGCGCGCTCGAGGCCGACGGGGTGAAGTATGTGGCGGGCGACGATCCCTGCACCCTGCCGAAGGCCATCAAGACCGAGGCGGAAATCAAGGGCGCACACGCCGCGCAGATGCGCGACGCCGTGGCCATGACCCGGTTCCTCTCCTGGCTCGACGAAGTGTCGGAGTCCGGCCGTATCGACGAAGTGTCGGCGGCGATGAAGCTCGAGGACTTCCGCCGGGAGTCGGGCCAGCTCAAGGATATCAGCTTCGACACCATCTCGGCCTCGGGGCCCCATGGCGCCTTCACCCATTACCGGCCGATGAACGCCTCCAAGCGCGTGCTCGACAAGAACTCACTCTACCTCATCGATTCCGGCGGGCAATATGTGGACGGCACCACCGACATCACCCGGACCGTCGCCGTGGGCAAGCCCACGGCCGAGATGAAGCGCCATTACGGGCTCGTACTCAAAGCCCATATCGCCATCGCCTCGGCGCGCTTCCCCAAAGGCACGCGCGGCCAGGACCTCGATCCTTACGCGCGGCGGCCCCTATGGGATGCAGGCCTCGACTTCGACCACGGCACCGGCCACGGCGTCGGCAGCTATCTGTCCGTGCATGAAGGGCCGCAGCGCATCTCGCGCCTCGGCACGGAAGCGTTGAAGCCCGGCATGATCCTGTCCAACGAGCCCGGCTATTACCGCGAGGGGAACTACGGCATTCGCTTGGAGAACCTGGTCCTGGTCACGCCGCCGGAGAAGATCGACGGCGGGGAGCGGGAGATGATGGCTTTCGAGACGCTGACTTTGGTGCCCTTCGACCGCCGGCTGATCGACCCGAAGCAGTTGGAGGGTTCCGAACTCGCCTGGCTCAACGCCTATCACGCGCGGGTGCGCCGGGAGGTCGAGCCGCTGCTTCTGAGCGACGACCGGCCTTGGCTGCGCCACGCAACCGCGCCGATCGGCTGACGCGCGAATACGTCTTGTCATTGCCCGGCTTGACCGGGCAATCCAGTAACCACCGTCGTGCGTAAGCAACGGAAGGCGGCGGCTACTGGATTCCCGCCTTCGCGGGAATGACAACCTTGGAGGCTTGGATGGAAACGCTCGTCTCGTCGATGGCGGCAACGCTGACCACGCTCGCCTTCGTGCCTCAGGCGATCCACATCATCCGCTTCAAGGAGACACGCGCCATCTCGCTGCAGATGTATGTGGCCTTCGCCACCGGCGTCGCCTTCTGGCTCGCTTTCGGTCTGATGATCTGGAACTGGCCGATGATGATCGCTAACGCGGTCACGCTGGCGCTGGCGCTCACCATCATCCGCATGAAGCTGCTTTACGGGTGAGCTAGCCGATCAGCTTGAGCCATTCGTCTTCCAAGAGTACTTCCACGCCCAAGTCCTTGGCATTTTTCAGCTTCGAGCCGGCACCCGGACCCGCCACCACATAGTCGGTGTTCTTGGAGACCGAGCCCGCCACCTTGGCGCCGAGGCGCTCGGCGCGGGCTTTCGCCTCCGAGCGGGTCATGCGTTCGAGGGTGCCGGTGAACACCACGGTCTTGCCGGAGACGGGCGAGCCGTGGTCGACCACTTCGAGGGGTTGCGGGCTTACCTCTTTGAGCAAGTCCTCGACCACCTCGACGTTATGCGGCTCGGCGAAGAAGTCGGCGATGGCTTCGGCGACCGCGGGGCCGATGCCCTCGATGTTATCGAGCGCGGCATAGGCCTCGCCCGCGCGGTCTTTCCCAGCTTCACGCATGGCCTTCAAGAAAGTCCCCGCCGTGCCGAAATTGCGGGCGAGCAAGCGCCCGGTAATCTCGCCCACATGACGAATGCCGAGCGCGTAGATGAAGCGATCGAGCTTGACCTTGCGCCGCTCGTCGATGGCTCCGAACAGTTTTTGGGCCGAGGTCTCGCCCCAGCCTTCCCGCTCCGCGAGCTTGGTCTCGGCCCGCGCATCGCGCGTCTTCAGCGTGAAAATGTCGGGCGGCGATTGGATCAGCCCCTCGTCGTAGAATGTCGCGATGTTCTTCTCGCCCAGGCCCTCGATATCGAAAGCATTGCGCGAGACGAAATGCTTGAGGCGCTCGACGCGCTGGGCCGGGCAGATCAGCCCGCCGGTACAGCGGCGCACCACGTCGCGCTTGCCGGTTTTCTCGTCCACCTCGCGCACCGCATGGCTGCCGCAGGCGGGGCAGACTTCCGGAAAGACGAATCGTTTCGCGCCCTTAGGGCGCTTTCCTTCCACCGGCCCGAGAATCTGCGGGATGACGTCGCCGGCGCGCTGCACGATCACCGTATCGCCGATGCGCACGTCCTTGCGGTCGATCTCATCCTCGTTATGCAGCGTCGCGTTCTGCACCACGACGCCGCCCACCGTAACGGGCTTGAGCTTGGCCACGGGGGTCAGCGCCCCGGTACGGCCGACTTGGATCTCGATATCGTTGAGGACCGTGGTCGCCGTCTCGGCGGGAAACTTATGGGCGATGGCCCAGCGTGGCGAACGCGAGACGAAGCCCAGCCGCTCCTGAAGATCGAGCCGGTCGAGCTTATAGACGATGCCGTCGATGTCGTAGTCGAGCCCGGCCCGGCCCTCCTCGATCTCGCGATAGGTGTCCAGCATCTCGTCCACGGAGCTGGTGAGCTTGGCCAGCGGATTTAAGGGGAAACCCCAATCCGCCATGGCCTCGTAGACGCCCCATTGGGTGTCCGCGGGAACCATCGCCGCCTCGCCCCAGCCATAGGCGAAAAATTGCAGGGGCCGCGCAGCGGTAATCTTGGAGTCGAGCTGGCGCAGGGAGCCAGCCGCGGCGTTGCGCGGATTGGCGAACAGCCGGTTGCCTTGCTCGACCTGGGCCGCATTCAGCTTCTCGAAGGCGCTATGGCTCATATAGATTTCGCCACGCACCTCGAACGGGTCGGGGAAGTCCTTCGCGGTGACGCTCTCGGGGATATCGCCGATGGTGCGGACATTGGCGGTGACGTTCTCGCCCTCATAGCCGTCGCCGCGCGTCGCGGCCTGGACCAGTCGCCCGCCTTCGTAACGCAGCGTGATGGACAGGCCGTCGATCTTGGGCTCGGTGGTGAAGGCAAGCGCGGCATCCGCGTCGAGGCCCAGAAAGCGCCGCACGCGCTCGATGAAGTCGCGGACGCCGTCGTCGTCGAACACGTTGCCGAGCGACAGCATGGGCACGCGGTGAACAACCTTGCCGAAGGCCTCGACCGGCGCGGCGCCCACCTTCAACGAGGGGCTGTCTTTGCGCACGAGATGAGGGGAGCGCGCCTCGATAGCCTCATTGCGGGCGCGCAAAGCATCGTAGTCGGCGTCGGAGATCTCCGGCTCGTCCTTGCGGTAGTAGAGCGCGTCGTGATGGGCGATCTCGCGCGCCAAACGCTCCAGTTCCTTTGAAGCTTCGGCCTCGGTGAGGTCTTCAGCCGGCTTTCCGGCAAGCGGCGCCTGATCTTTCTTCGTTTTCGCCTTGCTCATGGTTTCAGACTCTTAGGCCGACTTGCTCATGAGGCGGTCGGCGGCGGCGCGCGCCTCGTCGGTGATGGTCTGGCCGGCCAGCATGCGGGCGATCTCTTCGCGCCGGTGGGTGCCTTCGAGCACCGCCACGCGGGTCGCCATGGCCTCGCCGTCGGGGCCTTGCATCGCTTCCTTGGCGATCATCAGATGGCCTTGGGCAAGGGCTGCCACTTGCGGCGCATGGGTCACGGCGAGGACCTGAACGCTCGCCGCCAGCCCTGCCAGGCGCTCGCCGATGGCCGATGCCGTGGCGCCGCCGACGCCGGAATCCGCCTCGTCGAAGATGAGGGTTGGCGCGGAGCCGCGGGCGGCTAGCACCACTTTGAGGGCGAGGATGAAGCGCGCCAGCTCGCCGCCGGAGGCGACCTTCATCATGGGGCCTGGCTCGGTGCCGGGATTGGTGGCGACCCAGAAGGCGACGCGGTCGATGCCGCTTGGGCCGCCCTCGGCGAGGTCCACGGTGTCGATATGGGTGAGAAACCTCGCCTTCTCCAGCTTGAGGGGGGCGAGCTCGGCCACCACCTCCGTATCGAGCCGCTTGGCGGCTTTTGCCCGCGCCTGGCTCAGGGCGAGGGCTGCGGTCTCATAGGTTTTGCGGGCGGCCTCGGCCTCCTTGGCCAGCTCCGTGGCGCGCCCTTCGCTGGTGTCGAGCGCAGCAAGCTCGGCCTCCAGCCGCTCGGTCAGGGCCGCAAGGTCGTCCACTGGGACCCGGTGCTTGCGGGCGAGCGCGCGCAAGCCAAACAGCCTCTCCTCGGCGCGCTCCAGATCGGTGGGCTCAAACGCGGTGGCGGCCAGCGCCTCTTCTATTCTGTCACGGGCGGTGTTGGTCTCGGCCAACACGCGCTCCAGCGCCTCGGCCACGCCGGTGAGCAGGGCGCCGCCGCTTGCCGCCTGGCGCTCGATACGCCGCAGCGCCGAGGCAAGACGGGCGCCGGCCGTCCCCTCCCCGGCAAGCGCGTCCAAAGCCTCGTTCAGCTCTTCGGCGATCTTCTCGGCGTTCATCATCAGCTGACGCCGCTCGGCCAATGCCTCTTCCTCGCCGGGTTTCGGGTTCAGCGCGCGCAACTCTTCAAGGGCATGGACCACATAGTCCGCGTTGACACGGGTGGCGGCAATCTCGGCTTCGTGGCGCGCGCGCTCGGCGTCCGCCGCCTGCCACGCCTCATAGAGATCCCCGAGGCGCCGCGCGTTCACCGTGAGGCCGCCAAAGGCGTCCACCAGGTCACGATGGCCGCTCGGGTCGATCAACGCCCGCTCGTCGTGCTGGCCATGAATCTCGACCAGCATCTGGCCCACCTGCCGCAGGAGCTGCACGCTGACGCTGATATCGTTGACAAAGGCGCGGCTGCGCCCGTCGATCCCTTGCACGCGGCGCAGGATCAGAACGTCGTCCTCGACGGGGATGTCATTCTGGGCCAGCAGCGTGAGCGCGGGATGGTCGGGGGACAGCTCGAAGGTCGCCGTCACCTGGCCCTGCTCGGTGCCGCGGCGCACGAGCGAGGCATCGCCACGCGCGCCAATGGCCAGCGAGAAGGCATCGAGCAGAATGGACTTGCCGGCGCCGGTCTCGCCGGTGAGCGCGGAAAGGCCTGCGCCGAATTCAAGATCGAGCTTGTCGATCAGAACGATGTCGCGGATCGACAGGGAGGCTAGCATGGCGCGCGCGTCAGGCTTGCCCGGCGCCCTTCCAGGTCCGCGTGATCCAGGAGCCTTCGTGCTGCCGGGGCTCCAGGCCGCGCTTTCCTAAGAGAGAGTAGGCGTGCTTGTACCACTTACTGTCCGGAAAGTTGTGGCCGAGCACGGCAGCGGCCGTCTGGGCCTCGTTGACGATGCCTAACGCCATATAAGCCTCGGTCAAGCGCATCAAGGCTTCTTCGACCTGCTCGGTGGTTTGATATTCGGTGACCACGGTGCGGAAGCGGTTGATGGCTGCGAGATAATTGTTTCGGCGCAAGTAGTAACGGCCAACCGTCATCTCGCTAGCGGCGATCAGATCGCGCAAAATACGCGCCCGGTTGGCGGCCTCGGCCGCGTATCGCGAATTGGGGTAGCGCTGCATCAGCTTGTCGTAGGCCGCGAGCGACCGGCGGGCGGAGGTCTGATCGCGCTTCGGATCGAGCACCTGGTCGTAATAGGACATGGCGATGACGTTCTGCGCCAAATCCGATTCTTGGGTGCCGGGGTGGAGCGTCAGATAGCGGTCGGCGGCGCTGATCGCATCATCGTATTTGCCCGCCCGGTAATAGGCGTAAGAGGCCATGACGATGGCGCGGCGCGCTTCCTGCGAATAGGGATGATTGATGTCGACCTGTTCGTATTGGCGCGCGGCTTCCTCGTACTCGCCCTCGTCGACCATCTTCTCGGCCTGGCCGTAGATCTTGCCCGGGGGGTCGTTGTTGACCAGCTCCGGCTTGTCGCTGCCGAAAATGGAGCCGCAGCCGCCAAGCAGAACGGCCAAGAGGCCAATGCCCAGAACGGACAGGCCACAGCGCGCGCGGGCGCGCGGGCAGCCTTGCGCAGGCGCCCTATGCGGCTCGACCGGTCCGGACATGCTACCCCTCAAAAGGCCCCCCATAGTGCAGTGGTCTTTGCGCGGAAATCCCGCCCGCCGCAAGCGCAAAGCCATGCACGGACCACCAAACCCCCGGATTATGGTGTTTTTTGGCCGATGCGATAAACGCGAGCAGGCCGGCTTTCCCTGCCTATGTAAGTCACGGGCATGGGACCAAGAAGCCTGGGCCAGGCAGCGCGCCCAGCCGATCAATATCAGTGCGTTCGAAGTGGACTTACGGCCTAGCTGCGGTCGGCGGCGAAATTCGCGGCCGCAAGCCGGTGGCTGAGCTCGGCATGGCGGACTTCGCGGTAGCGCGGGGCCTCGAGCATGGTCCAAGCGTCCTTGTCGGCGAACAGTGCCTTGAGGACCAGCGCGTTCAGGCGATGACCGCCGCGCCGGGAGCGATAAGCGCCGAGGATCGGTGCGCCGGCCAGCGTCAGGTCGCCAACCGCATCGAGTGCCTTATGGCGGACGAACTCGTCGGCGTAACGCAGACCTTCGCGATTGATGATCCGGTCATCGCCAATGGCAACCGTGTTCTCAAGGGAGGCGCCAAGGGCAAGGCCGGCCGCCCACAGGCGCTCGACATCCTTCATGAAGCCGAAGGTGCGGGCGCGAGACAACTCCCGCCGGAAAGAGCCGGGATCGACTTCCATCTGCAGCTTCTGGGTGCCGATCATCGGCGTCTCGAAGTCGATCTCCACGTCCAGGTGGAAGCCGTTATACGGCGTGAGTTCGCCCACGGCGCCGCCGTCCTCGACACAGATCGGCTTGAGGACTTTGACGAAGCGGCGCGGCGCATCGAGCTCCGTCAGCCCAACCTCGTCGATCGCCTCGACGAAGGGCGCGGCGCTGCCATCCATGATCGGCACTTCGGCGCTGTCGATCTCGATCAGTGCATTGTCGACGCCGAGGCCGCGCAAGGCCGCGAGAACATGCTCGACGGTCGCGACAGAGGCCCCGTTGCCATCGCCAAGCACTGTGCACAAGGTGACGCCGGTGACCCACTGC
>Ga0209587_1001210_pt1 | contig 12288 bp, 9 predicted proteins | sample NGEPerD_2_FD_184512 | JGI IMG/M metagenome (GOLD analysis project Ga0209587, IMG submission 184512) | Arctic peat soil microbial communities from the Barrow Environmental Observatory site, Barrow, Alaska, USA - NGEE PermafrostL1-D... | ecosystem: Environmental > Terrestrial > Soil > Wetlands >... | reverse complement strand
CCGTGACCGTCGTTTCTGGCCCCTCCGTGACCGTCGTTTCTGGCCCCTCCGTGACCGTCGTTTCTGGCCCCTCCGTGACCGTCGTTTCCGGCCCCTCCGTGACCGTCGTTTCCGGCCCCTCCGTGACCGTCGTTTCCGGCCCCTCCGTGACCGTCGTTTCCGGCCCCTCCGTGACCGTCGGGAGTGGTTCTTCCGGGAGCGTGGCCCAGCCCCGCGAGGGGAGGCCCCAGAGATGCACGAACCCCTGAGCGTCTGAGTGATCGAAGGAGTCGGCCGCGTCGTAGGTGGCGAGCGAGTGCCGGTAGAGGGAGTGCTCGGAGCGGCGGCCCGTCGGGATACAGGTTCCCGCCGAGAGGCGCAGGCGCACATCGCCGGTGACCGACTCTTGCGTGCTCTCGGCGAACGCATCGAGCGCCTGCCTCAAGGGCGAGTACCAGAGCCCCTCGTAGACGAGCGTCGCCCACACCTGCTCGAGCCCCCGCTTCTCGCGTGCCACCGCCCGTTCCAACGTCAGCGCCTCGAGATCGACATGAGCGGCGATGAGGCTCAGCGCCGCAGGCGCCTCGTAGATCTCGCGCGACTTGATCCCCACGAGGCGGTCCTCGACCATGTCGATACGCCCATAGCCGTAGGAGCCGGCGATCTTGCCCAGAACCTCGATGACGCCGCGGGGCTCGAGCGTCTCACCTGCAAGGGCCACCGGCGCACCGGCTGAGAAGGAGACCTCGATGTCTGAGGCCGCGGGCGCCTCGGAGGGCTCCGCCGTGAGGGCGTAGACGTCTGCGGGAGGCGCGGCCCACGGGTCTTCCAGCACCCCGCACTCGATGCTGCGGCCCCACAGGTTCTCGTCGATGGAGTACGGATGTGCCTTGGTCGTCTCGATAGGGAGGGAACGGGCGTGCGCGTAATCGATCGTGTCGGAGCGGTTCATACCCCAGTCCCTGACCGGCGCCAGGACATCGAGATCGGGAGCGAGCGCGCCGAGCGCGACTTCGAAGCGAACCTGGTCGTTGCCCTTGCCGGTGCAGCCGTGGGCCACCGCGCCGGCACCGGTTTCGGCGGCGACCTCTACGAGCAAGCGGGCGATCAAGGGACGAGATAGCGCGGAGATCAGTGGATAGCGCCCTTGGTAAAGCGCGTTCATCTTGAGCGCCGGGAGAACGAAGGCGTCGACGAACTCGGCGCGTGCATCGACCGCGCGCGCCTCTATTGCACCAAGGCTCAAGGCACGTGCGACTGCGCGCGATAGGTCGCCGGGCTGCCCCACGTCGGCCGCAACGGCCACCACTTCGTAGCCCTGCTCGATGAGCCAGGGGATCGCAACCGACGTGTCGAGTCCTCCCGAATAGGCGAGCACGACTCTCTCTTTATTCCCGGTTGGCAAGTTCATCGGGCAGCCTCCAAGGTTGTGTTGGTATCACTCCAGCGTCGAGCCAGTGCGGCGGCATGCCGGGGGCCGGGGGTTGCCACGAAGATCGTGTCGTCGCCCGCCACGCTTCCCACCACTTCAGGAACTCCGCTGAGGTCGACGGCGCGCGCCACGATCGCGGCATGTCCCGGCGCCGTGAGCACCACCACGAGCGACGACGCTGCCCGGATCTCGAGCGCGAACTCGGCCAACGTGCGAGTCAAGTTGCGCTCGTTGAGGTCTCTGCCCGGCGCGCGGCGATCATCCTCGGCCAGAACGTAACGGACGCCGTCTTCGGAGCGGGACTTGATCGCTCCTATCGCGCGCAGGTCGCGCGACACGGTCGTCTGCGTCACGTCGTGACCCGCGGCCCGCAACGCTTCGACGATCTCGAGCTGGCTCCGAGCCCTTCCCGCGCGCAGCAAACGCAAAAGATCTCTACGCCGTTCCGGTCGCACCGGCCACCTCCTCGAGAATCTCAAGCGCTTCGTGGATGTCGTCATCGGTGATGACCAGGGGCGGCGTCAGCCGCACCACGCTGGGGGTCGCGTCGTTGACGAGCAGGCCGCGTTCGAGCGCGGCTTCGGCGACTGCGCGCGCCTTGGGCTCGAGAAGCTCGACTCCAATCAGCAGGCCTCGGCCGCGCACGTCGGCGGCGTCGCTGAAGATGGCGGCGAGCCCCTGAATCAAGAGTTCGCCTGTCGCCTTGGCGCGCTCGAGAAGACCTTCTGAGGCGATGATCTCGAGCACCGCCAGCGCGGTCCCCGATTGCACCGGGCCTCCACCGAACGTGCAGCCATGGTCTCCCGGCTCGAAGGTTGACGCCACCGCCGGTGCAGCGAGGCAGGCCCCGATAGGAAGCCCTCCGGCCAGGCCCTTGGCGATGCACATGATGTCGGGGGGGACGCCCTCGTGTTGGTGCGCCCACCACGCCCCCGTCCTGCCCACGCCGGTCTGGACCTCGTCGAGGATCAGCAGCGCGCCGGCGCGCGCACACGCCTCTCGTGCTGCGGCCAGATAGCCCTCGGGCGGCACGACCACCCCTGCCTCGCCCTGGATCGGCTCCAGCAGGACCGCGGCGACATCGCCGCCGACGGCATCGTCCAGCACCTCGACGTCGCCAAATGGAACGTGAGAGAAACCGGGGGGCAGGGGCTCGAAGGCAGTGCGCTTGGCCGGCTGCCCGGTGGCGGCGAGGGCACCGAGTGTCCGGCCGTGAAAGCCTCCTTCGGCGGCGACTATGCGATGCCGCCCCCGGCTTCGCCCCCATTTCCTCGCCAGCTTGATGGCTGCCTCGATGGCCTCGGCCCCCGAGTTGCACAGAAAGGTGTGCATTCCGCCGGTGAGCGCAGCAAGCTCTGCGGCCAGCTCCTCGGCGGGGCCGGTGTGGTAGAGGTTCGAGACGTGCACGAGCTTGCTCGCCTGGCGATTTATCGCCTCGGTCAGAGCCGGGTGGCCGTGGCCCACGCTCGCTACTGCGATCCCCGCCACACAATCGATGTAGGAGCGACCGGTGGCGTCGAAGAGGCGGGCGCCGGAGCCCGAGGCCAGCTCCAGATCCCAGCGGCGGTAGGTGTTCATGAGGGTCACGGCAGCACCTGCGTGCCGATGCCCTCGTCGGTGAAGATCTCGAGCAACAGCGCATGCTGGACTCGGCCGTCGAGGATGTGGACCTTCCCCACTCCGTGCTGCAGAGCATCGACCGCCGAGGAGGCCTTCGGGCGCATGCCCGCCGACAACCCCGGGAGCATCGCCTGAAGCCGCTCGCAGTCGAGCTCTGAGAGCAGCGAGCCGTCATCGCCGAAGTCTGCGTACAGACCCGGGACGTTGGTGAGGTAGACGAGCTTGGCGGCGTGGAGGGACGAGGCGAGTGCGGCGGCGGCCGCGTCCGCGTTGATATTCAGGAAGCCGCCATCGGACCCCGGTGCAACCGAAGCCACGACCGGCGTGTAGCCGTTTTCCAGAAGGTCGTCGAGCACTTCGGCGCGCACGCTCGCCACCCGCCCCACGCGCCCCAGCGACTGTTCCGCCGGGCCGTTCAGCGGGACCGCTTCGAGGAGGCTAGCGTCGGCGCCCGACAGCCCGATGGCTCTCAGCCCGGCGGCGCACAGCCGTCCTACGAGGTCCGAGTTGATCGAGCCGACCAGCACCCGGCGCACGGTTTCCATGGCGGCGTCGTCGGTGACTCGCAGACCGCCCACGAAGGTGGGCTCGAGGCCGGCCTCGGACATGGCCGCGCTGACCTGCGGTCCACCGCCGTGCACCACGACGAGCCTTATGCCGACCAGTGCCAGCAGTGCCAGGTCGGAGGCCACCAGGGCGGCGTGGCCCGGGTCGTCGAGCGCTTCCCCGCCCAGCTTGATCACCACCGTGTGACCCTTGTAGGTGCGGATGTAGGGGAGAGCCTGGGACAGTACTCGTGCCTTGTCCTCGGCCCCCAGCTCTTTCTCGAGCGTCCCGTCGATCACGTAGTACCCCCGGCGTTGAGCTCGACGTAGGCAGTTGATAGATCAGCGCTCAGGACCTCCACGTGTGCCGGTCCCCGCCCCACCACGCACGAGATGCGGATCTCCTCGGAGGCCATCTCCGCGGCAGCCTTGGCCATGCCGTCCATGCCGCCAAAGGGGACGCCCGCCGAGAACACCTGCTGTGCGCCGATCCACAGGTCGAGCACACTCGGGTCGAGCGACCGGTCGGCCGCTCCCAGCGCCGAGATCACTCGGCCCCAGTTGGGATCTCCCCCGTTCACGGCCGCTCGCCACAAACACGACGCCGCCACTGCACGGCCGAGAGCCACTCCATGGTCTTCATCGGTGGCGCCCGAGACCTCGATGCGCACGAGCTTGGTTGAACCCTCCGCGTCGCGCACCATTTGCTCGGCCAAAGAGGAGCAGACCTCCGCCAGCGCGGCGTCGAAGCGCGCACGCTCGATGGGCGCCCCCAGGGCCGTTGACAACAGATAGACGGAGTCGTTCGTGCTCTCGCAGGCATCAACCGAGATGCGATCGAAGCTCGTCCTCACCGCAGAGGTAAGCGACTCTTGCAGGTGGTCCTGCGAAACAACGGCGTCGGTGGCGATGAATGCCAGCATCGTCGCCATGTTCGGCGCCAGCATCGCGGCCCCCTTCGCCACTCCTGTTATGGAGGCGCCCTCGACCTCCCGGCGCGCCAGCTTCGGCCGGGTGTCGGTGGTCAGGATCGAGGCGGCGAACTCGGCGGTGTCCTCGCTCAGCGCGGCCGCGGCCCTCGGCAGCGCGCTCACGATGCGGTCGGCGGGCAGGGGAACGCCGATGGGGCCTGTCGAGGACACCAGGACCTCTTCGGCGTTGCATCCAAGGACGTCTGCGGCGGCCGCGGCGGTGCTCTCGACCGCGGAGTAACCGTCGGGGCCGGTGCAGGCGTTGGCGTTGCCGCTGTTGACGACCAGCGCCCGCACCGATTGTCGGAGCCGCGCCCGGGACCAGGTCACCGGGGCCGCGGCCGCGGCGTTACGAGTGAACGTTCCCGCCCACGCGATTGGAAGCTCGCTCGTCAGGAAGCCGAGGTCGCGCTCTCCGCGTGGCTTTATGCCGCACGCAATGCCCGAGCTCGTCACCCCGCGCGGCCACCTCACGGCCATACCCCCAGGCTCTCGAGCCCCAGGGTTTCGCCCAGACCGAGGGCGAGATTGGCGTTCTGAACCGCCTGGCCGGCGGCCCCCTTGCCGAGGTTGTCGAGCGCCGCCGAGCACACCAACAGCTCGGTGCGGTGGTCGACGCGCGCGGAGACGTGGGCATGATTGCTCCCAGTCAGCGGCTTGGTCGAGGGCCAGCCCGTCAGCGCGTGCACGAAGGGCTCGTACTTATAGGCGTCCTGCAAGACTTCCAGCGCTTGCTCGTCGTTGAGCTGTGTGGTGAGCGGAGCGCGTGAGGTTACGAGCAGGCCGCGCGCCAGCGGCACGAGATGAGGAGTAAAGGACACTGCGAGCGAGAGCCCGGAATGGACCTCGAGGCCGCGCTCGATCTCCTCGATGTGGCGATGCTCGGTGGTTCCGTAGGCGGTAGCGTTGGCGGAGGCGGCGCCGAAGGAGAGGTGCTCGAGGGCCTTGCGGCCCGCGCCCGAGACTCCCGAGAGGGCGTCGATCACGATCGGGCCCTCGATCATTCCGGCCCGTGCGAACGGAACTAGGCACAGCAAAGCCGCGGTCGGATAGCAGCCCGGATTGGCGATGCGGGCCGCCCCGGCGACTTCGGCGCGGGCCAGCTCGCTAAGCCCGTAGGTCCATCCGGACCGGTGGCGATGGTCGTCGGCCAGGTCGACGACGACGGGGGCCGCCACTCGATCGAGGTGGGGGCCTAGCTCACCCGAAGGAAGGCAGGAGAAGCACACGTCGGCGGGGGCCGCGGCCGCCTCCGCAGTGGTGTCGAGGCGCAGCGAGCAGGCTCCGGTGAGCTGCGGGTGCACGGTGTCGAGCAGCGCCCCGGCCGACGTATCGCCGGAGGCCGCCACCGGCTCGAGCGCGGGGTGGCAGGCCAGCAAGCGGACCAACTCTCCGCCGGCGTAGCCGGATGCTCCCAGGACGACCGCAGACTGTGCCACGATTCCGCATACTATGCGCCTGCACGCATACTATGCAACAACGCCCCACCCACGCCACCTCGCATGTGGGGTGGTCAAACGTCCTCGGTCCGCTTTTCACCACCGTTTTGGGGGTTCAAACGTCCTCGGTCCCCGTTTGACCACCGCGCACATCTGCGGCGCGGCCGCCGGTAGGCTCATTGCCATGAAAACTCTGGGGGAATTGAAGGCGTCCGGCTACCCGGACCGCACCGTCAAAGAAGAGCTGAGGCACAACCTCCTCGAGCGCATGCGGGCCGGCGGCCCCCTGTTCGAGGGAATAGTCGGCTACGAGGACTCGGTGGTCCCGACGCTCGAGCGCGCGGTGCTCGCCGGGCACGACGTCATCCTGCTGGGCGAGCGAGGCCAGGCCAAGAGCCGCCTCATCCGCCACCTCGCCTCACTCCTCGACGAACAAGTCCCCGCCGTCGAGGGCTGCGAGATCAACGATCATCCCTACCACCCCATCTGCGCCCGCTGTCGAGCCCTGGTGGCCGAGCGCGGCGACGACACTCCGATCTCATGGATCGGGCGTGATCTCCGGTATGCGGAGAAGCTCGCAACTCCCGACGCCTCGGTCTCGGACCTCCTTGGAGACGTCGACCCGATAAAGGTCGCCGAGGGCCGCTACCTCGGCGACGAGCTCACGATCCACTACGGGCTCGTCCCACGCACACACCGCGGTGTGTTTGCGATCAACGAGCTGCCCGATCTTCCCGAGCGCATACAGGTGAGCCTGCTGAACATCCTCGAGGAGCGCGACATCCAGATCCGCGGCTACAAGATCCGTCTGCCGCTCGACCTCATGCTGGTCGCCAGCGCCAACCCCGAGGACTACACACATCGGGGCCGAATCATCTCGCCGCTCAAGGACCGCTTCGGTACCCAGGTGCGCACTCACTACCCGCGCACCATCCCGGAAGAGATCGAGATCATGCGCCAGGAGGCGACACCTCCGCCCGCCGGCGTGACGGTGACCGTGCCGGTCCACCTCGAGGAGGTGATCGCGGCGTTCACGCATCACCTGAGGGCGAGCTCGCAGGTCAACCAGCGCTCCGGCGTCTCGGTTCGCTTCTCGATAGGGGCTCTGGAGACCGTGGCGGCCTCAGCGATCCGGCGGGCCGCGCGCAAGGGTGAGCCCGAGGCCGTGGCGCGCGTCGTCGATCTGTGGACGGTCCTGCCCGCGTCCATCGGGAGGGTCGAGTTCGACGCGCTCGAGGAAGGACGCGAGGCTCAGATCCTGGAGCGGGCATTGAAGCGAGCGTTGCTCGATGTCTATCGAGCACGCTTGGCTGGAGAGGACCTCTCGCGTCTGCTCGACCGCTTCGATCAGGGTCTCGAGCTCGAGACCTCCGACCTCACCAGCCCGGCGGAGCTGCTGGCGCAGATAGGAGGGGGCAAAGGGTTGAAGCTCGAGCGGCTCGCCTCCTGCTTGGGGTTGTCGTCGGAGAGCCCCTCCGCCGTCGCGGCGGCACTCGAGTTCTGCCTCGAAGGTCTCCATCTCACTAAGCGGCTCAACAAGAGTGCTACGGACTCGCCCACCGGCTGGCGTTTCGAGAGCGGTTGATGAAGGCCCGCTTCTCGCGCTGGGACGACTCGCAAACTCCCTTCGACGAAGACATCGAGGTCGCCGACGCCCTGGACGAGCTCTCGGACGATCTTCTGGAGGGCTTCGGGGCCGAGGGGGCGCTCGACAACCTCCGCCGCAGCGGCATCTCGGGGAGGGCGCGGGGCCTCGACGAGCTGCGCCGCATGCTCGCCGACAAACGCCGTCGCGCGGCAGAAGAGCTCAATCTCTCGGGGCCCTTCGAGGAGGTGCGCCAGAAGCTCGACGAGGTTCTGATGCTCGAGCGAAAGGAGCTGGCGCGGCGGCTCGAAGACGAGGCGCGGGTCGCGGAGGCGATGCTCGACGCGCTGCCTCGTGCTCCCGCCGCCGCGCTGAAGGAGCTCATGGGATATGACTTCGCTTCCGCGGAGGCTGCGCAGCGCTTCCAGGAGCTGCTCGATGAGCTGAAAAAGGAGGTTCTCAACTCCTACTTCGGCCGTCTCGCCGGCGGTATGAAAGACCTCACCGCCGAAGACATCGAGCGGGTAAAGGACATGCTCTCGGACCTCAACGCCATGATCGCGGCGCGCGACCGGGGCGACGACTACGACTTCGAGGGTTTCATGGCGCGCTACGGCGACATGTTCCCGGACAACCCGAAGACCCTCGACGAGCTGCTCGAGGGCATGGCGCGGCGCATGGCGGCGATGAGCCGGCTGCTCGCGAGCCTCTCGGAGCGGCAGCGTTCGGAGCTCGCCGCTCTGGCCGAACAGGTAATGGGCGATCTCGACCTCGCCTTCCAAGTCGACCAGCTTCAGCGCTCGCTGCAGGAACACATGCCCGATCTGCCGTGGGACCAGGAGGCGCCCGGATGGGGCGAGGGCGACATGCCGATGTCCGAAGCCGTCGATGCCATCGAGCGGCTCGGCGAGTACGAGGACCTCGAGCAGTCGCTGGCTGGTGACTATCCCGGTGCCAGCCTGGATGACATCGACGAAGAAAAGCTTGGGGAGGCGCTCGGCGACGACGCGGTGCGCGATCTCGAACGTCTGCGCGCGATCGAGAAGGCGCTGGAGGAGGCCGGTGTGCTGCAGCGCTCCGGGAGCAGGCTCGAGCTAACCGCCCGCGGCGCCCGTCTGTTGGGGGAACGCTCGCTGACCAAGTTGCTGAGCCGCATCCGCTCCGAGCCGACGCACCGGGCCTCAGGCGGACAGGCCGAGCCCACCGGTCAGATGCGGCCGTGGGTGTTCGGCGACGACGATCAGATCTCGGTCGAGCGCACCGTTTACAACGCGGTGGTGAGGCTCGGGGCGGGGCGCGAGCTGACGTTGTCGCCGGACGACTTCGAGGTCAAGGAGACCGAGTCGCGGCCGCGCACCTCCACCGCGCTACTGCTCGACCTGTCGTTCTCGATGCCGCTCAACGGGCACTGGGTCCCGGCCAAGAAAACGGCGCTCGCGCTGCACGCGCTCATCGAGGGCAAGTACCCGGATGACACCTTGCATCTGATCGGTTTCTCCGATTACGCGCGCACGCTCACTCCGCAGACGCTTGCGACCGCGGGGTGGGAGAACGTGCACGGCACCAACATGCAACATGCGTTCCTGCTCGCGCATCGTCTCTTGTCGAACGACCGTAGTGCGGTCAAGCAGGTGATCATGGTCACCGACGGCGAGCCGACCGCGCATCTCGACCCGGACGGCAGCGCCCTGTTCAACTGGCCCCCGGTTCCCGTGACGATCGAGAAGACGTTGCGAGAGGCAGCGCGCCTGGCGCGCTCGCAGATCAAGATCAATGTGTTCATGCTCGAGGAGACGCCGGGCCTGGTCCGTTTCATGGACCGGCTGGCGCGGCTAACGGGGGGGCAGGTCTTTCAGGCCGAGTCCGCCGGGCTGGGGGCCGCGATAGTAGGAGGCTACGGCCGCCGCCCCTAACCGCGTTTTGAGCGCCCCAGAGTGCCCTTTTGGGCACTCTGGGGCCCATAGAACGCGACGGGAGCCTTAAAGGAGTCTCCTAACGCTCTCCTGCGACCGCTTGGAGCTCGCTAGTGATGTCGATCGCCAACGGATCGTTCAAGAGCTGGTCCTTCGCAAACAGGATGTGTCCATTTACGTGCGGTCGGTATGTCGAACGCTCTTCGGCGACTGTCACCGGGAGACGAACAGCGCGCCAGACCCGGTAGTCGTCGTCGAACAGGACGATCGCCATCTCATCGAAACCAAAGGACCGGAAAGGTGAAAGCTGCCTCTCGCCGGCTGTTCGAGGGTTGGCTACCACCCTGGATTTCACCTGTAACGTCTTGTCATCCTGGTCTCGCAGGTCCCAACTTCTTTCGGAATTCGGGGCGAGCTTCACACCGAGCAGCCGAGCCACCAAAAACTCCGCGTAATCTCCGGTTGGAGCGTTTGTCGTTCTGATCACCTCGCGCTTCCTGAGTTCCCTAAGGATGCTGCGATACGTGGAAAGAAGCTGAGCGGTGGGCATCCCTTCGACGCTGGACCGTTCCTTAGCTTCCTTCTGGGTCATCAGAACCTACAATAACATCGCTGTGCGCGGGAATGTCAGTAGGGCAGGTATTGCACGTCCTGGAAGTCGTGGCTGGATGCACAACTCCCGTCGCGGGAACCGTGATTTAGTGGTTAGTTCAGGTTTCAAACGACTCTGTCGGATATGACACCGCTTTCCTCTTTCGGCATCTCTGGAGGGCCCGCAGCTGCCACGCACATTCGGAACCCGACGCCCCTGACGGGCTGCTGGGAGCTCGCTAAATCGTTTCGCCCTTCATGCGTAATTGCGGGAGGTTGTCATTACCCATACGGTAGCTCAGTCATGATTCTCGAGCCTCGACCAACGCTCCAACGCTCCAACGCTCGAGCAAACGCCTCTTGGGTCGCATCCTCCGCAAGTCCACGGTCACGGCAAAGCAGATAGGTGGCGCGCAGAATGGCGCCGTATTCGGCTTGATATAGGCTGACAAAGCGGTCATCAACTTTCACTCGGTTCCCTACTCCAACAAGTCCTCAGTCACCTGATTGGTTGACATGCATGCCGCGTAATCTCAGCCACCGGCCTCCCAGTCCGTGTCCCAGCAGCGCAAGTACGGCAGTCGCCAGAGCGACCGCGACCACGAACAGGAGATGCGGGCCCGCGGCCGTATCAGCCCCTCCGTATGGGGTCGCCAGACAAGGACGGAGCAACCGACGTCGTCGGCCCCTGACATGTTAGCTTGGGCGTTCTGTTGGTCGCTACTCGGCGTTGATCTTGGGCTCTGGATGCGGACAGTGGGAGTACCAAAATCGAGGGGGGTACTGAAATGGAGTCATCGACAAGGCAGCGTTCAGGGCTGATAGCCCTGTGTATGTTGTTTGCGATTCTCGCAGCCGATCTAGGGCACTCTGCTGATGCTCGCAGCGCGCCCAGCGGCAATCGGAAAGAACCGATCGTCATAGGACATCGCGGCGCAAGCGGGTATCGACCCGAGCACACCCTCGCCTCCTACAAGCTTGCCATTGAACTCGGGGCGGACTTCATAGAGCCAGACCTGGTCTCGACCAAAGACCACATCCTGGTCGCAAGGCACGAAAATGAGATCTCGGAAACGACCGATGTCGAACTGCATCCAGAGTTTGCCGATCGGATGGCGACTAAGGTTGTTGATGGCGTTTCAATAACAGGATGGTTCACCGAGGATTTCACGCTTGAGGAGCTCAAGACGCTGCGCGCCGAGGAGCGCATTCCCGACATCCGCCCACAGAACACAGCCTTCAACGGCCTCTACGAGATTCCTACCCTCCAGGAGGTCATAGATCTCGCCAGGCGAAGGGGGGTAGGGATCTATCCTGAAACCAAGCATCCGACTTACTTCGACGGCATCGGGCTCTCATTGGAGGAGCCGTTGGTGTCCGCGCTCAAAGCAAACGGGTACCGGGGCAGGCGGGCGCCCGTCTACATCCAATCCTTCGAGGTGAGCAATCTCATCGACCTCGACGGAATGACCCGTGTCGGGCTCGTGCAGCTCGTCGACGAAGATGGTGCGCCGTACGACTTCGTTGTCGCGGGAGATCCCCGCACTTACGCCGACTTGGTTACCCGAAAGGGACTGGCCGAAATCGCCAACTACGCCGATGGGATCGGGCCCAACAAGAACCTAATTGTGCCTAGAGATCCACAAAACCGCCTGAAGAAGCCTACCTCTCTGGTACGGCTCGCTCACAAATCAGGACTCGTCGTCCACGCGTTCACTTTTCGCAACGAGAACTTCTTTCTGCCGGCCGACTTCCAGCAGGGCGAGCCGGAGAGCCCCTTCTTCCTGCAGGCCTATGGCGACGCGGCCGCCGAGTACAGACTGTTCTATCGGCTGGGCGTCGATGGGGTGTTCAGCGACAATTCCGACACCGCTGTAGCGGTCCGCAAAGAGGTCTTCGCCCCCGCAATCGCGTTTTAGGGGCCTCAGGAGTCCCAAAAGGGCACCGGCAGACGCTCAAAACGCGGACTTGGGTTAGTCGGGCAGGTTTTGGACGTGCTGGAAGCCGAAGCGGCCCTTGATGCAGAGGTGTCCGTGTGTGACGGAGTGCTCGAGTGGTGAGTCGGCCCGGACGATCTGATTGTCCTGCACCGTGAGATCGAGGTTGCAGCCGACCCCACAGAACGAGCACACCGTCTGCGTCACCGTCTGGCGCGCCTCGTCCCAGCGGCCCTGCTGCCTTAAGTCGTACTCGCTCTTGGGCATCAGCGCCCC
>Ga0209587_1001209_pt1 | contig 12300 bp, 10 predicted proteins | sample NGEPerD_2_FD_184512 | JGI IMG/M metagenome (GOLD analysis project Ga0209587, IMG submission 184512) | Arctic peat soil microbial communities from the Barrow Environmental Observatory site, Barrow, Alaska, USA - NGEE PermafrostL1-D... | ecosystem: Environmental > Terrestrial > Soil > Wetlands >... | reverse complement strand
GATTGGGATGTCCATCATGGCAACGGCACGCAGGAAATCTTCTACGAGGACCCGAACGTCTGGTATGCATCGATACACCAGTCGCCGCTGTATCCCGGCACCGGCGGAAGCGATGAGACCGGCGCCGGCGCCGGTGAGGGCACGACGCGGAACGTGCCTTTGCCACCACGGTCCGGCAACGATGACTGGCTGCGCGCGATGCATGAGATCATCGTCCCGTACATTGAACATGCGGAACCCGACCTGATCCTGCTTTCCTCCGGTTATGACGCCCATCGCGACGACCCGATCGGCGGTTGCCTGGTTGAAGATGATGGCTTTGCCGAGCTCACCCGTGCCACCACGGAACTCGCCGATCGGCTGGCGGGAGGGAAGATCATCGCTGTGCTCGAAGGCGGGTACGATCCCGTTGCGCTCGGTCACTCCGTCGCGCGTTCACTTCGCGTGTTCGATGGGACTGGCTGACACACATCGCCAACCCGTTCGGGCCGTTGTACCCTTCACTCAGACGACTCGTATCGACAGGATATGTTTATGCTGCGACGCCGCAAGAACCAATCAACTCCATCGCGGGATCAGGATGTGGAACCTGAACACATCGATCTGCCCGATCCAGGTGACGCCGACCTTGTCGATGACGCTCCCGAAGAGCACGCGCCGCGGGACGCCTCCACTCATCAGACGCCAGCCGTTCCACACGCCACTGGGGCGAAAGCGAACGGCGAGCAACCGCCAGCGCCACAATCTCGCACCCAACCCCGGCAGCGCGGTGAAAACGTCCATCGCCGCGAAGATGAGCGCCGCCGCGAAGAGGCCCGCACCGCCACCCTCCAAAGCCAGGTGGACGAGCTTCGCCAGCTCCTGCGCGAGCTCAGCAGTCGCCAGCTTCATGCCGATGAGCAAACCAGGCATCAGCAGAGCCTCGTCGCCCAGAATGCGCTTGCGATCGAGCAGGTCAAAAAGGACGCCGAGCAGAACGCCCAGGCCCGTTCCCTTGATGAAAACCGCACCCGGCAAAAGGTCGACGATCTCGAATCTCGCATCGAAGACGGTATTCGACCCATACGCTCCCTGCAGGCACACGTGACCGAAATGCTCGAGGAATCACGCAAAAAGGTCGATGACACTACCCAAAATGAGCAACGGTTCGATGAGATCACGACCATGATTGAGCACCTCTCCGCGCTCGGCGACCGGACCAGCGCCCTCACCCACGGGCTCCGCGACGGGATCGACAGCACCCGCTCCGAAATGGACGGGCTGCGCCGGGACTTGATCCGCACCGAAGACGCGGTCAAGATCGTCGATCAGGAAGCGCGGCGCCGCACAGCCGACGTTCAGGACGTTGTTGATGGCTACAACAGTCGAATTGACGAGTTGCGCGCCGATCTTGCACATCTGTACGACTCGTTGGAGAACACCCGCCGTGGCCTGGTCCATGTCGATCCGACCCTGGACGAGCTTCGCACCGCCGAAGAGACACTCCGGCAGGAGTTCACCCGGTATCAGGCTGTGTCCGAAGAGCGCCACGACATGCTGATCGACATGCATGACGATGCCCGGCAGGAAAATGACGCCCGGTTCGAGCAGATGCGACAGAATATGGAAGAACGCGTCGATCGCCTCAATGAACGCATCGAGGAAGCCAGCGACATGCACAGGGATCTGTCCTACAAAATGGGCAATCTGGGCAGCGAGCTGGAGGAATTGCGACAAACGGACGCCGCGCTCCACCGAGATATCTGGTACCTCCACGAACAACGGGTTCGAATCCGGATGGAACAGGTGCAGGAAGAGCTTGACTCCGCGACGACGCAGCGACGCGATGCCGACGCCGACTTCCAGTCCGGCGCCAACCCTCGATCACGACGGCAGCGCCTGGACTCCGAAAGCGACATCTAGCATCTCGCCGATCAACATCCTGACCATGTGCCGGACCAGGCGCAAACCAGATTCCCCCTCGCCCGGTGACACGAGGACACATTCTCCGCATGGCTCACCCAACTATCCAAGGTCACGGATGGCGGGTGACGTTCCGGATTTTCGCACGGCTTCATTCGCCAAATTAGCATCTTTGAGTCATTTCTCCCCAACCGCGCAATGCCGCAACACCTTCCCAATGCATCGCTGTCAACAACGCCCATACCCCCGAAACAACGCGGTTCCCGGGGACTCGTTGACTCAGACACGAGCATCCAGATGCGCCTGGACCAGCGTTTTGCGTGAGATTTGTGTTTGTACAGCGCTTACAATTGAACCCGCCGCCCCTTGACACCCGATTGTGACTTTGTTACGTTCCAGTAGACCCGTTGGGTTTGATGGTTACGGATACAGGAATACTCTGGCTGGTACCTGTATCCTGGCGATTGGACATCGCGCGACAATACTGATCCGCCGAGATTTTCAGCTCGGCACCATTTGGAATGACTGCTCAACCAATAGTGCGCTGAGTAACGCTTCCAGGCTGGTGCTGGCTGACTTTCTGTATGGACGCCTTTGTGTCGCAACGATGCCACTCATCAATCATTGAGCGAGCGCGTTTCGTTACCCACCTCACCGTGGGAAAAAGATCGGTTGATGTCACCATTTCGTCATGGCTGGGATGGCCCGTGACAGAGACCGATCTGGATTCGAAACACCCCGTGACCAACGCATGGGTTCTTGGGCTGTGAGGAAGGCTGGTTCCACACAGACGTATCCGACCAAAGCCCGACCGGCGCCTGAGGCGCCCGCCGCACGATCGGATATGGCACGAACAATCGGGGGGCTGCCCGATTGCCGAACCAACACAGGAGGGAAGGGATTGTCAGCAATCCTCAAGCGAAGCCGCACCAGTTTCTTCGTGGCGATGATCGGGCTACTCTGTTTGTCCGTGATGTCCCCGGTGATCACGATTGCGAGCAGCAATCTTGTCGCGGGCGATCAGGCAATTGTCACAAACGACGCAATGCTCCGTTCCGATGTTGGCTACACCGCACCGGTGATAGTGGATGTGGGGGCAGACACTCCGGCCTCGATCCTCGATGGCCCGCTTACCGCCGCTGATGGCTCAAGCTGGTATTTCGTCCAGACACTGGATGTGACCGGATATCTTCCGGCCTCGAGTCTCGAAAGTGCCAATGGGGCGGATGAAGTCGCTGACTCTGACGCGGAGCCAACTGAAGAAAGCACGACCCTTCCATGGAAGGATCCGGTCACCTATGGCGTCGCCAATGACGACGTCATTTGTCGTGATACGGCCAGCACAAGCGGCCTGGAGATCGTCGTCGTTGACAACGGGCAGACGGTTGAGATCACCGGGGAAGAAGTCTGGGCCGAAGATATCGGCTGGACGCCGGTCAACTGCGCTGGCGTCGGTGGCTTCATTTCAAGCGATTACATCACGATCGATGAACCGGCTGACGATGTCGCCGGCGATTCAACCGGTGACATCGACGCTGAGACTGACACGGACGTGGTGGAAACAGAAGTCGCCACCGAGCCTGTGGAAGTCGAAACCGAGGTTGCCGAAGTAGGTGTCACCGACGAAACAGTCGAATCATCCGCGGCGCTGCCCTGGAGCGAACCAATCGGCCATGCCGTCACCACCACCGACCTGGTCTGCCGTGCCGCGACAGGTACCGGAGCCGATGAGATCGTTGTGCTCTCACCGGGCGAAACAGTCGAGGTCACCGGCGAGGTGGTCTGGGCGGAAGGTATCGGCTGGACGCCGGTCAATTGCGCTGGCGCTGGCGGATTCGTGTCGAGCGAGTTCCTGACAACGGAAGACGCGACCAACCGGGCGCCCGCACCTGAGACGGTTGAGACAGATGTTGCAACCGAGGAATCCACCGAGGCTGTCGCAACACAGATAGCGACCGACCAAACTGAAGTGACCGTGGCCGAAGAGGTCACGCCAACTGAGATCGTCGCTCAACCGATTATCGAACAGCAATCCGCCTCACAGGACCTTCAGGATGCCTCCCAGAAGGTGGTTGTCGAAGAACCAGGCGCGATTGAGGCTACCGAGCCGGTCGAGACCCAGGTTGCCACGCCCACGCTGACCGACGAAACCTCTGATGCGGTCGAGATCCAGGTGGCCGCACCCACGCTAACTGACGAAACCTCTGAAGCGGTCGAGACCCAGGTGGCCACACCCGCGGTGACCGACGAAACCCCTGAAGCGGTCGAAACCGAGGTTGCGACCCCAGAAGCCACCGAAACAGCAATCGCGACCGACGACGCTTCGACCACCGCGCTCCTCGTCGAGGAAGCTCCATCGACCAGCCCGGTCACCGACGACCAGATCATTGGCACCGCGGCGGTTCAGGGCACGAACGGCGGCGGACTCGCCTGCCGCACATCACCGGATGCTTCGAGCTCCATCATCACGGTCATGCCCGAGGGTCTCAACGTGATGGTATTGGGCGAGCCGGACGCAAACGGCTGGATGTCCATCGTCTGTGGCAACCAGATTGGCTTCGCCGAGGTGCAATACCTCTGGTCAGGCGGATTGAATGCCAACTTCGATGTCGCCCTGTCCAGCATGGCAACCGTGAACGGAACCGGTGGAGGCGGACTCAATTGCCGCGGCTCGGCTTCGGTCAACGCGAGCGTTATCGCGTGGTTCCCTGAGGGCAGCGCCGTCAATGTTCGCGGCGACGCCCAAGGCAACTGGGCGCCCGTCGTGTGCGGCGGCCAAAACGGCTTTGTCTATCTCGATTACCTGTCAGCGGTGCCGGCATCCGGGGCTGGCGGCGACTCCAGCAGGATCGCTTCGGGCCTGAGTGGCGGCACGCAGGCGCTGACCATTGCCCTCACGAATGCTCTCGCCACAGTGATTAGCAGCCCGGAATTCGCTTCCGGCGCGGAAGCGGACGCCGGAAGCGACACGGTGAACGGCAGCGCGGTTGTGTCTGGCACCAATGGCGACGGGCTCCGATGCCGAACTGGCGCGGGCACCAGCCACAGCACAATCACCGTGGTGCCCGAAGATACCATCGTCTTCCTGCGCGGCGGCGCCGAAGGCAGCTGGCAGCCGGTCGTGTGCGGCGGCCAAAACGGCTATATGCACAATGGCTTCCTCAGCGCGGGCGGAAACGTCAATATCCCGTCCACCGATCCCGCCCCGGCGTCTTCCGGCCTGGGGAATGGCGATCACGCCCAGGTCACATCCAACCTGAACCTGCGCTACGAGCCGAGCACGGGAGGCGGCGTCGCCACCTACGCCCCCACCGGCACCGTGATCCTGATTACAGGTCCACATGCGGGCAATGGCTACTACCCTGTCAACTGGGATGGACTCAAGGGCTACATGCACGGTGACTATCTCGTTGAGACCAACGCCGGGCTCAGTGATCGGGGTGGTTCAGGTAACCCCGGCGCCAGCAACGTTGCTGACGGCGGCGGCGGCTCTTCGACCGGCAACGCGATCGTCGACTTCGCCATGGGCTATGTCGGATACCCATACGTGTGGGCAACCCACGGTCCCTACTCCTTCGACTGCTCCGGATTCACCTACTGGGTGATCAAGAATGTCGTCGGCGTGGACATCGGTACCGGTACCTGGAGCCAGGTGTCCTCCGGATCGCCAGTGAGCAGGGGCAACCTGCAACCGGGTGACATCGTATTCTTCCAGAACACCTACAAGGCGGGCCTGTCGCACGTCGGCATCTACATCGGTGGTGGACAGTTCGTCCATGCCGAGAACGAAAACACCGGCGTGAAAGTCAGCGACCTGAACTCGAGCTACTACGGCTCACGCTGGTACGGCGCGGTTCGGATCAACTAGATCCCGATCGGGCACACCAGATGTATCCGACAAAGGGGACGGGAGCCGCGGCTCCCGTCCCCTTTGTCGTGATGGATGTTCCACGATCATGATCATCGAAGCATTTCCGGACGAATCACTTCAGGTCGGGATGCTCGACCTCCCCGGTACGACGTTGGAAGCCACCATCAACGTCTACCTTCATGGTCTCGGGGCATCATCTTGCGATATCTTCCGGGACATCGTTTCGCAACCGTCCCTGCGCACCGCTCGCTCGCTGCTGATCGACCTGCCCGGATTTGGCCACTCGACCGCATCGGGCAACTGGTCCTACTCCATGGAAGCACAGGCGGACCTTGTCGCACGCCTGCTGCATCGTCTCGAGGTCACAAAGGTCACCCTGATCGGGCACAGCATGGGAGGATCAATCTCGATCGCTTTGGCATGGCGCCGCCCAGACCTGGTCGACCGCCTGATCGTCGCCGAGCCAAATCTCGATCCTGGACTTGGAGATCTCAGCGCGCACATCGCCCGGCAAACCGAAGACCGGTTCTTCAATCGCGGGTACGCGGCGCTCGTCTACCAAACGCAACGACAGGCAGCTCGACGTGACCGGGTGGCGGCGCGATTTCTGGTGACCCTGAAGCAGGCGTCACCAGTAGCCTTGCATCGCGGCTCAGTCTCATTGCTGGCCGAACGTGATCCAACATTCCGGGAGATATTCGAATCGCTGACGATCCCGCGCGCCACCATCACCGGCGATCGGACACCACCTGTTGCCCCTCCTCTTTCCGATCCGGAGATCACCCACTTCATCGTCGAGAACGCGGGTCATCTGATGATGATCGACAATCCCAGCGGTTTTGCCACCGCGCTTCGAGTCGCCCTCAAGATGTAGCGCGAGTCACTGATCATTGATCGCCCGCAGGTGGCGCGCCAACTTGGTATAGGGAGTGCTCCCAAGAGCCTTGAGTAGCGTGTCGTCGGCTGTGATGACGACCGTTTCCGCATCTTCGGCAAGGGCCAGGAAGAGAGCATCATAGACAATGATGCCAGTCTCCAATGCAATCTGGACCGCACGTGGTATAAGATCTTCGGGCGAGTAAAGATCGATGGGAGTTGCGATGAAGTGACTCCAATGTTCGCCGATCTCGTCGCGGGAAAGCTTCTCCCGACGGTGTTGCTGCCAGAGAGCATTGAACCATTCCGGCTGGATCGTCGATGGGGCAAGCAACATTACCTCACCATGTTCGACCGCCGACAGGAGCGCGAGCGCCTCTTCCCGTAACTCTTCGGGCAGAAAGAACTTAACCGCGACACTTGTGTCAAGTACGATTTCCGATCGTAGGCCGTCTTCGCTCACGACCACCACTCAATCAGATTCTGGAATCGCGGTCGGCACGGATTATCTGCGTGGAGTCACCGAAGTGTCTGCCTTGGGCCGCTAACCGTTGATTGAGCTCGCGGACCGTCCTGGCCCACTCCTTCGGATTGCGCACACCCTTACTGGAAGGCTTCAATCGCGCCTTCTTCTCCACCATGCGTTTCTCCTTTCGTTCCCAATGACGTCTGGATTTTCAGTTCACTCTGCGATTGTGAGGATACTACTCGCCGTTCGCCGCCGTTGCCGCTTCTTCTGGCTCCTCGATAACGCCGTCATCGTCCGTGTCGCCTTCCTGGCCGTCGAAATTGAGACGTCCTGAAAGCTCTGGCGATTGCGCCTTGATCTTGTCACGAATGGACTCCAACACATCCGGATTGCTCTTCAGGTAGGTCTTGGCGTTCTCACGCCCCTGCCCAAGTCGCTCCTCATCCAGATAGAACCAGGCGCCGCTCTTCCGCACAATGGCGAGATCGGTCGCAACATCCAGCACACTCCCCTCCGCGGAAATGCCCTCGTTGTACATGATATCGAATTCCGCCTGGCGGAACGGTGGCGCAACCTTGTTCTTGATCACCTTCACCCGTGCCCGGATACCGATCGCATCGGTGCCGTTCTTGATCGTCTCAATGCGGCGGATATCCATTCGCACCGAGGAGTAAAACTTCAGCGCGTTCCCACCGGTGGTGGTTTCCGGACTTCCGAACATCACGCCGATCTTCATGCGAAGCTGGTTGATGAAGATCACGCACGTCTTGGATCGACTGATCGCTCCGGTGAGCTTGCGCAGCGCCTGGCTCATCAGCCGGGCCTGCAGGCCGACATGGGAATCACCCATGTCGCCCTCGATCTCCGCCTTTGGCACCAACGCCGCGACCGAATCGATCACAATCACATCGAGCGCGCCGGAACGCACCAGCGTCTCGGTAATCTCCAGCGCCTGCTCGCCGGTATCCGGCTGGGAAATCAGCAACTCGTCGAGATCGACCCCAAGCCGACCCGCGTACAGGGGATCCAGCGCGTGCTCGGCATCGACGATCGCCGCCAGGCCTCCAGCCTTTTGCGCCTCGGCGATGATATGCAGCGCCAGTGTCGTCTTGCCAGACGACTCCGGACCGTAAATCTCCACGATCCGCCCACGCGGCACACCGCCGATGCCCAGCGCAAGGTCAAGCGCGATGCTGCCGGTCTCAATCGAGTCGATCTGCATCGGGTTGATTTCGCCGGGCTTCATCTTCATGATGGAACCCTTGCCAAAGTTCCGCTCGATCTGGGCGATCGCCATGTCGACCGCGCGCTCGCGATCCTTTTGATCAGTTACCATAGGTGTTTCCGACCTTTCGCCTTGCCGGCATGCTCGTGATTCCGGGTCACCCTTGGGCGCTTCAGCGCTCTGACTCGCTTCTCGGTTGAAGCACGATTCGCATGATCTTAGCCAGAAAGGGAAACGCTTCTTCGCAGTTTATCCTGTTTTCGCGTGCCATGCGGCAATCCGCGCCGCCGTCATACCGGCAGTCCACCATCATGGCCATCACGCAAATACGAACAAGTGTTCGTATTTGCATTCGCTTATTGTACGACACCTGACCCCCTCACACAATGTTTCGGGTGCGAAGGTGCGAAGTTATGATGGCATCGGAGCGGAAGTCGTCCGCGCCGTCCGGTTGAAACACAGCGAGGAACGCATGTCGTTACGCATCGATTACACCAAAGCACAGCCGGATATCTACCGGGCGATGGGCGGGGTCGGAAAGGCGGTTAGGGCCACCGGTCTCGAAACGTCGATCATCGAGCTCGTCAACATCCGGGCGTCGCAGATAAACGGGTGCGCCTATTGCCTCTCGCTCCACATCCCCGACGCCCTGAAGGCAGGTGTGACGCAGGAGCAGATCGATCTCATGTCGGCCTGGCGGGAATGCGGCGATCTCTTCACTGAGCGCGAACAGGCTGCTCTTGCCTGGACTGAACACAACACGCATATCAGCGATGGGGAGCATGACGATGAGGTGTGGGATGCCGTCACCGCCGTATTCAACGAGGATGAAGCGATGGCGCTGACCTGGGCGGTCGCGGCCATCAACACCTGGAACCGGATCGCCATCCCGATGCGCCGGCCGATCAGGCGAATTTAGCACTGGTTGCGTGATGGTTGCGATTCATCGAGCGGGAAAGCGGGACTGGCCTTGTGCGTTTCGTCGTCACGTCGCGCGTGGCCTCCCTGATCCCAGCAGCGCGTCCTCGGCTTCGCTGGCGAAGACATGTAGCCCGAGACGCCTGGAAATCTCCTCGCACACCTGAACGCCCCGCACGCTGTTGCCATATTCATCAAGCGCGGGCGAAAACACGCCGATGCCCAGCTTTCCGGGAACGACGCCCAGTATGCCACCGCTCACGCCGCTCTTGGCGGGGATTCCCACCCAATACGCCCACTGCCCGGCGAAGTCGTACATTCCGCAGGTGAGCATGACGCTCAAGACATCCTTGACGTGACTGTTGCCAAGTGCCCGATTCCCGGTTGCGGGATTCACGCCACTGTTCGCCAGGGTCGCCCCCATCATTGCCAGCTCGCGGCAGCTGACGTGAACAGAGCAGTGGCGCAGGTAGAGAGCGAGGTTCTCTTCGACGTCCTGGCCGATCATGTCAAAACTGCGCATCAGGTAGGACATCGCGCGGTTACGATCCGATGTTTGCGTCATCTTCGAGAACACGTCCTCGTCCACCGTCAGGTTCTCGTTCCCGGCATATCGCCGGAGCGCCGCCAGGATGCGCCCGTCACCCGCGGCAACGCCCTCGCCATTCGCGATGAGGTCGGTCGTCACCAGCGCGCCCGCATTGACCATCGGATTGTACGGACGGTTGTTCCGCTCGTCGAAAAGCAGGGAGATGGAATCATAGGCGTCACCGCTTGGATCCACACCCACCCGCTCCAGCACGTGCTCGCGCCCATGAATCTCCAACGCCAGGCCGTAGACAAAGACCTTGGAGAGGGATTGAAGAGCAAAGGGCGAGTCATGGTCACCGGCGCAATAGACATCCCCGTCCACGGTTGCGAGGCAGATGGCGAATCGCTTGTACTCCGGCGCCAGGGGCTGTGGCGTGTGATAGCCAACGCCCGGCGTGTAGTAGGAGGCGACCTCCGGTTCGTCCCGCGACAGATGCCGCTGATACAACTCCTCCAGCCGTTCCTGTACACGTTGTCGTATTTCCGGTGATGGCATGCTGTCAAATCCTCATTCCGGTTGCACGGCGAAGGTTTCCGGCGACGTGGTGCTGTCGACCATGCGACGGCCTTCCACCCGGGCCAATCGCTCAATACCCTGCCACAGGAGCATTGTCATGATGAGTACCGTGTCACAAGCATCTTGGCACATGGCACGCCCCGACGATGGTGTCATGCTGAGCGAGCGCGGATGCGCGATGTCGAAGCATCTCAATCTCCACGGTATGCACTGACCGCTACCTGACGGCATCCGCGACTGAGATGCTTCGACAGCGGCCATACGGCCTTGCTCAGCATGACAATGTCCTTGTGACACGGTATTCACGGCGTCACGAACCGCCCGATCGTCTGTTCGGGTCGGATGCCGGGAAGGTGCTGGGCAAAGATTCGATAGTAGGCAAGCTCTTCGCGCGTGCGCAGGGGTGGCTCAATCGCATTCCGCTCCCGCGCGAACTCCACCTCGCTGACACTTTGCTCGACCTTTTGCTTGAGCACGTCCTCCGCGCCTGAGCCCTCGCCGAACTGCGCCTTCTTGCGCCAGAGGAACTCGTCAGGAAGCCAGCCCACAAATGCCTCCCGCAGCAGGCGCTTCTCGGGTTGGCCCTTGCCGACGAACTTCCAGCCAGCGGGAATCGCGAATCCCTGCTCGATCACGTTACGATCCAGGAACGGGACCCGAGCCTCGACACCGTGCGACATTGGCATCCGATCCAGGCGCTGAAGACCGACATAGTGACCTTCTTCGAGGCCATGGATGAGCTCCCGCCGCAGCTCTTCTTCCGTCTCGAAGTCTTCGAAATACTCGTATCCCGCGAAAATCTCGTCCGATCCTTCGCCAGTCAGGACGACCTTGAAGTGACTGGCCGCAAACCTCGCCACCAGGTAATTTGCGACCGAGCTCCGCACAAGCGACGGATCGAAATTCTCCAGCGACCGCACAACATCCGGCAGGACGTGCAACGCATCGCTGGCGGTGTAGGTCGTTTCATAGTGCTCGGTACCCAGGTATTCAGCGACGGCCCGTGCCGCCAGCAAGTCTGGCGCGTGGTCGAGCCCGACGGCAAAGGTCTTGAGTTTCTTTCCACGCTGCCTGTAGATCGGCGCGGCAATGGCGGCGATGATGCTGGAATCGAGTCCGCCGGAGAGAAAGACCCCGATTTCGGCCTCATTCGGTAGCTGGAGGTTGACCGCGCGAACAAGCTCGTCCCGCACCGATGTCAATATCTCCTCAGGGATATCGGCTCCGGGATCCATGGAGTGATCGAACCGATCCGGACTGCTCGGGACGGCATCAGCGAATCGCACAAGCCCGCTCTCCGGACTCCAGTAATGGCCCGGTGGGAAGAATTCGACGTCAGGTCGCCACGCCTCGTCAAAGGCGGCGAGCTCGGAGGCAAACAGGACCTGGCCATCACGCCTCGCCCAGTACAGCGGCTTGATGCCGACTGGATCCCGAGCGGCCACGAATCGCCCTTCGTTCCCGGCAATGATGATGGCGAACATCCCGTTGAGCTCCGCAAGCGCCCGCGGCCCTCTTTCATCAATGAGCCGAAGCACCATCTGGATGGTCGTGCCCTCGCCGGCGTTGCCATCGTTCAGCGATGTATCCAACTCTTCATGGTTGTAGATCGCCGCATCCGCCACCATGAACACGTCCCCAGCCTCGTTGACGATCGGCTGTTCGCCTGCTTGCGCGTCAGCGATGGCGCACCGGCGGTTCCCAATCCAGTTACTTGCGACCCGGGTGTCACCTTCGCCGACCGGCCCCCGGTGGGAAAGTCGCTCCAGCATGTTCTGGGCGGCTTCGCCTTCGATCTCACCATAGCTAGCGGCAATTCCACACATATGTCTTGCGTTCCTCCCGGTCTTCGGGGCAAGCGGCCCCTCCCTGCAAACCTGAGCGATCTCCATTTACCCAGCGTGCGCAAATTGTGAGCCACGTCAAAAGGC
>Ga0209587_1001208_pt1 | contig 12302 bp, 12 predicted proteins | sample NGEPerD_2_FD_184512 | JGI IMG/M metagenome (GOLD analysis project Ga0209587, IMG submission 184512) | Arctic peat soil microbial communities from the Barrow Environmental Observatory site, Barrow, Alaska, USA - NGEE PermafrostL1-D... | ecosystem: Environmental > Terrestrial > Soil > Wetlands >... | reverse complement strand
ATCACGGCCAAGGCCAAGGCGCTGCGCGCGGCCGGGGAGCCGGTCATCGGGTTCGGGGCGGGCGAACCGGACTTCCCGACGCCCGCGCACATCGTGGAGGCGGCGCAGCGAGCCTGCGCCGACCCGGCGATGCACCGCTACACCCCCACCGCTGGCCTGCCGGGGCTGCGCGAGGCCATCGTGCGCAAGACCGCCCGTGACTCGGGGCTGCAGATCAGCGCCCAGGAGGTGCTGGTCGGCAACGGCGGCAAGCACGTGCTCTACAACATCTTCCAGGCACTGATCGACCCCGGTGACGAGGTGCTGCTGCCGGCGCCGTACTGGGTCAGCTACCCCGAGCAGGTGGCCCTCGCCGGCGGCCGCTGCGTGGTCCTGCACACCGACGCCGCCTCGAGCTTCCAGGTGACCGTCGAGGCGCTGGAGGCGGCGAGGACACCGCGGACCAAGGCCCTGATGTTCGTCTCGCCGTCAAATCCGACCGGGGCGGTGTACCCGCCGGAGCAGGTGCAGGCGATCGGGCGCTGGGCGGCCCGGCACCGCATCTGGGTCATCACCGATGAGATCTACGAGCACCTGGTGTACGGCGAGGCCCGGCACGTCAGCATGCCGGTCGTGGCTCCGGAGGTGCGCGAGCGCTGCGTCGTGGCCAACGGCGTCGCCAAGACCTACGCCATGACCGGTTGGCGCGTCGGCTGGTCCATCGCGCCGGTGGAGCTCACCCAGGCCATGACGCGCCTGCAGAGCCATGTCACGTCCAATGTCGCCAACGTCTCCCAGGCAGCGGCCATCGCCGCGCTCGACGGCGGTCTGGACGACGTCGAGGTCATGAAGGCGACCTACGACCGCCGGCGACGGATCACCGCGGAGCGTCTGGGGGCCATCGATGGGGTCGACTGCCCACTGCCCGAGGGCGCCTTCTACGCCTTCCCCTCCTTCCAGCGATTCCTCGACGAGGGGGTGATGGGCCGCAAGGTCGGCGGCCGCACCGTGAGCAGCAGCCTCGAGCTGTGCGACGTGCTGCTGGAGGTCGCCAAGGTCGCGCTGGTCCCTGGTGAGGGCTTCGGCAGCCCCGGATACGCGCGGCTGTCCTACGCCCTGGGCGACGACGACCTCGCCGAGGGACTCGAACGCATCGCACACGCCCTCGCTTAGCCGCAGCCGCCCTGGCAGCATGGCCCGCGGCAGGTGTCCGGGGCTTCGTGCGCGGTCATGCTGGCCGCACGGTCCACGGACCGACCAGAGGTCGACGACAGCAGGAGGGAAAGACATCCATGGCGGAGTTCCGCCTGACCAGCCCGGCGTTCGCGCACGACGACGACCTCCCGCAACGGCACACCGCTGATGGCCAGGATGTGTCACCACCCCTGCAGTGGACCGATCCGCCCGATGGCACCAAGGAGCTGGTGCTGATCGCGGAGGACCCGGACGCCGACGCCGGGGTGTTCACCCACTGGATCGTCTACGGCATCCTTCCCGACGCCCGCACGCTGCCGGAGGGCCTGCCCGACGACGCCATCGTGGAGAACGACGAGGTGTCGGTGGTTCAGGGGCTCAACGAGTTCGACGAGCTCGGCTACACGGGACCGGTCACCGACGAAGACCGAGGGCCGCATCGCATGTTCTTCCGTCTGATGGCCTTGGATGTGGAGCTGGACACCTTGCCCGCGGGGGCCACGCGCGCAGAGATGCGCAGCGCGACGAAGGGCCACATCATCGCGACGGCCGAGCTGGTCGGCATCGCCTGAGGCCTGGGGCAAGAGCCGCTCGTCGGCCCAGCCCGCCGGCCGAGCCCGCCGGCCGAGCCCGCCGGCGGCACGAGGTTGTGGGAAGTGGGATGGCGAGGCTGGCAACCGCCGCGCGCCGGAGTCGAGATTGGAGGAAGCCCGCGACGTGGACCACCGAGCCGAACGATCATGAACCGGTTCCGCGAGATGTTCGTGTCGCTGGAGAGCCGCAACTTTCGGTTGTTCTTCGCCGGCCAGGCCGTCTCGCAGACGGGTGAGTGGGCCCAGCGGATCGGCCAGGCATGGCTGGTGCTGGAGCTGAGCGACTCCGGCGTCCTGCTGGGAGCGACCGCGGCCTTGCAGGCCTTGCCGGTCCTGGTGATCGGTCCGTGGGGCGGCCTGCTGGCCGACCGCATCGACAAGCGACGCCTGATGGTGTGCACCCAGGCGCTCGCCGGTGTCCTGGCCCTGCTGCTCGGCGCTCTCACCGCCACGGGCGTCGTCGAGATCTGGATGGTGCTGGTGCTGGCCGTCGCGCTCGGCGTGCTCAAGGCCCTGGACCATCCGGCCAGGAAGAACATCGTGTTCGAGATGGTCGACCAGGAGCACGTCGTCAACGCGGTGACGCTGGACAACGTGCTGTTCAACGTGGCCAAGGTGTTCGGGCCCGCCGTCGCCGGGGTGCTGATCGCCGCGGTCGGTCTGGCTGCCAGCTTCTACCTCAACGCCGCGTCCTATCTGGCCGTGATCGCCGCGCTGCTGTTGATGCGAACCTCGGAACTTCAGAGTGCTCCGAGGGTCGCACGCGCCCCGGGGCAGGTACGTGCCGGGTTCAGCTACGTTGCCGCCACCCCACGGCTGCTCGGCCCCCTGCTGCTGATGACGGTCTGCGGGATCCTGGCCTTCGAGTGGGCCGTGACCCTTCCGCTGCTCGCCCGTGACGCGTTCGGCGGTGACGCGCAGACGTTCGGGGCGATGTTCTCCGCCATGGGCTTCGGCGCGATCATCGGCGGTCTGGCGGCGGCGAGCGTCCTCAAGCCGACGACCAGATCTCTGCTCATCACCGCCCTGGGGTTCAGCGGCTTCATGATGCTGACGGCGCTGGCCCCGACGCTGCCGCTCGTGATGTTTGCGCTGGTGCTGCTCGGCGGTGCGAACACGGCGTTCCGCGCCGGCGCCACCGCGCTGATGCAGCTCCGCTCTGTCCCGCAGATGCGCGGCCGTGTCATGGCGTTGCTCTCCGTGGCCTTGATGGGCACACAGCCAGTGGGGGGCCCGCTCCTGGGGTGGCTCGCCGAGCTGTTCGGCATCCGGGCGGTGATCGCCTTGGGAGCAGCCGCCAGCGCCGTCTCAGCGATCGGCTCGTTCGTGTACGTCCGTCGTTCCGGCGCCGCCTCCGTCGTGATGCCGACCCGAGAGCGCGCCGAAGTTTCGGAGGCCTTGAAGGCGGCGGCCAGGGAGCCGTGACCCACCGTGGAGGACCAGGCGGCGCATCGCAGCCGGCCGCTTTCCGAGGGCGCGCGCTCAGCCCCTGCTCAGTCCTGGAAGGGTCGATCGAGCACGGCGTCGAACCAGTGCCGGAGGGCGTCGACGCCCTGCACCACCGGATCGACGACCGTGCCGGCGGCGCGCAGACGGCTGGCGGGCAGCCCGCTGACGATCAGGACGGGGCCGGGGTGGCCGGCGGCCAGCGCGGTGAAGTCGCCGTCGCCGGAGGCGAGCACCAGCGGGTCGGGTCCGGGGGCGTAGGCCCGCGCCAGCACGGCGTCGGCGGCCTGCCAGCCCTCGACCTCCACCAGGGTGGCCTGCGGCGGCCATTCGACGGCCGCCAACGCGCGCGGGCTGCCGGCGACCAGGACGGAGGCTTCGTGGAAGGGGATGGCGCGCAGCAGCGCCCCCAGCCGCGCCGCGGTGAGGTTGTCGGCGTCGATGAGGACCTGCATCGGCTGATGCTCAGACGTCCAGGGTTTGGTCGCTGCGGGGTTGGTCGATGCGCTCGCCGGAGTGGATCAGGACGAGCACGGCGACGGCACCCAGCACCACGAGGCCGACGACCACGGCCACCTCCCCCACCCCTCCGACGGGGGCGAGCAGCGTGCGGTCGGCCGCCTGCCAGGGCCACAGCGCGCGCAGGCTGCCGGCCATCAACCCCACCAACACCGCCATGGTGGCGTCGTGACGCGTCTCCAGCAGCCACTCGAGCACCTGGGCGAACGCTCCGAGCCCCACGGCTGCCCCCAGCACGAACACCGCCATGTAGGCGACGTTGAGGTCGCTCAACGCGCCGAGGGTCGTCTCGTAGATGCCCAGGACCTTGAGCACGAAGGCCCCGCTGATGCCCGGCAGGATCATGGCGCAGATGGCCACGGCCGCCGTCACGGCCACCTGCAGCAGCGGCGGATCCTCGTAGCTGCCCGGCGGCAGTCCCACGAGCACGGCGGCGAGCCCGGCGGCGGCCACGCCCAGGATCAGGTGCGCGCTGGTGCGGCGGCTGATGCGCCGCCACGGCACCAGCAGCGACGCGGCGACCAGCCCGAAGAACAGCGCGTTCATGCGCGCCGGATACGCCTCGAGCAGCGGCGGCAACACCACCGAGCCGATGCCCAGGGCGGTCACGATGCCGACCGCGAGGGGCAGCACGAGCCGCCACCTCACCTCGCCCCAGGCCGCACGGGCGCCCGCCGGGTCGCCGCGCAGCAGGGCGACCGGGGCGGACGCCGCCGCGCGCACGGAGGACACCAAGCGCTCGTAGATCCCGACGATGAGCGCGACGGTGCCACCGGACACGCCCGGGATGACATCCGCCCCGCCCATCAGCAGGCCCTGCAGGAAGTGCACCGGGACGGCGCTGTCGCGCTCCTGGGAGTCTCGTGGCGTGGCGAGGATCGGTTCGGTGGCGTCGCGCATGACGGCGAGGGTAACTGCAGCGCCCCGGCGCAGCCGGCAACGAGCCTTCCACGGACCTGTCGCAGGTCCCCGCTACGCTCCACGCATGAGCGATACCGTGGTCAGCGCGACCGGCACGCCGGGCAGGACCGGCGAGTTCCCCGGGATGCCGGAGCCGCGCCTGCGGCTGTCGTTCTCGCGCGTCGACAGCTATCAGACCTGTCCCTTGCGCTTCCGCTTCGCCTACGTCGACAAGCTGCCGACCAAGCCCAGCCCGCACCTGTCGTGGGGCACCTCCATCCACACCGCGATCGAAGGCTGGTGGGATTCCAAGCTGCCCGAGGCGCCACCGGTCGAGGTGCTGCTGCGCAGGCTCTACGACGGCTGGGACGACAGCGGCTTCGCGGGCATGCCGCGGGCGGAGAAGCTGAAGTGGTACAGCCACGCGCAGGACGTGCTGCGACGCCATCACGCTCGTCACGCCACGACCTATGTGCCGGCCGTCGCCAGCGAGGCCTGGTTCGAGCTCGACCTGGGCGAGGACGTGCAGGTGGTCGGCTCGATCGACCATGTGGCGCGCACGGCCGACGGCGGCATCGGCATCGTCGACTGGAAGACCAACCGCAAGGCCAAGGACCGCCGCCATGTCGCCGCCAGCCTGCAGCTGGCCATCTACGCCTTGGCCGCACGTGCGCTGTGGGGTCACGACCCAGAGTGGGTGGCCCTGGACTTCGTCGTGCCAGGGGTCCGGGTGACCGTGGACCGCGACCAGATCGACACCGACGCGGCCGTGGCCACCATCCACGAGGTGGCCGCGCGCATCAAGGCCGAGGCCTTCGAGCCCACCCCCACGGCGCTGTGCCCCTGGTGTGACTTCCGCTCGGAGTGCCCTGCCTTTGAGGGCGAGGGGCCGGACCTTCCCGGCCTCGCCGTGGTCGAGTTGGGCAAGCTCCGTCGGCGCCGGGCCACCGACGAGCGCCGCATCACCGAGCTGGAGCGGCTGATCCGCGACCGACTCGGAGCCGGCGCGCAGGTGGACATCGGGGGGTAGCGACGTTGAGCCGGACCGATCAGGAGCGCAGCTTTGCCGGAGATGGACCCCGCCTTCCTCGTGTTGCCGCTGCGCGCGCTCGCCGACGCGGCGCTGGCCCGCGCCACCGCGCTGGGCGCCGAGCACGCCGCGTTCCGCCTGGAACGGCTGCGCTCACGTGACATCCGGCTCCGCGACGGACGCCTGGAGGCGGCCTCGGAGGCCGAGGACGTGGGCATGTCGGTGCGGGTCGTGCACGACGGCACGTGGGGCTTCGCCGCTGGCATCGACCTGACCGTGGACGCCGCGGTGCGCCTGGCCGAGCAGGCCGTGGAGGTGGCCAAGGTTTCTCGGCCGATGAGCGCGGAGCAGGTCGAGCTGGCACCGGAGCCGGCGCATCCCGACGGCACCTGGCTGTCCGACTACGTCATCGACCCGTTCACCATCCCGGTGGCGAGCGCCGTCGATCACCTCGCCGGTTGGAGCCGCCGGATCTCTGACGGCGCCGGCATCGACCACGTCGACGCTTCCCTGGGACAGGTGCTGGAGGGCAAGTTCTACGCCGACACCGCCGGCACCACGACCACCCAGCAACGGATCCGCCTCCATCCCAGGTTGACCGCGGTGTCGGTCGACCGGGAGGCGGGCGGCTTCCAGTCCCTCTCGACCGTGGCACCGCCCGCGGGCAGGGGCTGGGAGTACCTCGAGGGCAGCGGGTGGGACTGGGACGCGGAGCTCGCCGAGCTGCCGGAGCTGTTGGCGCAGAAGGTGGCGGCGCCGAGCGTGGAAGCGGGCCCCTACGACCTGGTCATCGATCCGACCAACCTGTGGCTGACCATCCACGAGTCGGTCGGCCACGCCACGGAGCTCGACCGTGCGCTGGGCTATGAGGCCGCCTACGCCGGCTCCTCCTTCGCCACCCCCGATCTGCTCGGAACCCTGCGCTACGGATCCCCGGTGATGTCGGTGACCGGTGACCGCACCGCGCGTCACGGGCTGTCGACGGTCGGTTGGGACGACGAGGGCGTCGAGGCACAGCAATGGGACCTCGTCCGGGACGGCGTGTTGGTGGGCTACCAGCTGGACCGGCGCATCGCCGCGCTGGCGGGCCGTGACCGGTCCAACGGTTGCGCCTTCGCCGGCTCACCGCTGCAAGTGCCGCTGCAGCGAATGCCCAACGTCTCGCTGCAGCCCGACCCGACCGGACCATCGACCCAGGAGCTGATCGCGGGGGTGGAGCACGGCATCTACATCGTCGGTGACAAGAGCTGGTCGATCGACATGCAGCGTTACAACTTCCAGTTCACCGGGCAGCGCTTCCATCGCATCGAGTCCGGGCGCTTGGCCGGCCAGGTGCGCGATGTGGCTTACCAGGCGACCACCACGGACTTCTGGGGTTCCCTGGAGGCGGTCGGCGGACCGCAGACCTATCTGCTGGGCGGCGCCTTCAACTGCGGCAAGGGGCAACCGGGACAGGTCGCGCCGGTGAGCCACGGCAGTCCCTCGGCGCTGTTCCGCGGCGTGCGCATCCTCAACACCGCCGAGGAGGCGCGTCGATGAACGCTCAGGCCTCCGTCGGGGAACAGATCGCCCAGCCCTCGCCGCAGGACACCGTCGAACGGGTTCTGGCCCTGTCGCGTGCGGACGCCTGTTCGGTGATCGTGACCGAGGGCAGCCACGCCAACCTGCGCTGGGCGACCAACTCCCTGACCACCAACGGACGGGTGCGCTCGCGCGAGCTGTCGGTCATCGCCTCCGTCGATGGCCGGAGGGGCATGGCCACCGGGGCGGTGCACCGCTCGGCGGTGCGCCCGGATCAGCTCGAGGAGCTGGTGCGGGCCGCCGAGGCGGCGACACGCGACTCCGAGCCGGCCGAGGACGCCCGGCCGTTGCCCACGCCGGCGGAGGCGCCGGCGTCTCAGGGGTGGTCGGAGCCGCCGGCCGAGACGTCGATCTCGGTCTTCGCCGATTTCGCCCAGGGCCTGGGCCGCGCCTTCCAGGCCGCGCGCTCGGGCGGGCGCCGGCTGTACGGCTACGCCGACCACGGCCTGTCGACGGTCTACCTGGGAACCTCCACGGGCGTGCGCCTGCGCCAGGAGGAGCGCACCGGACGGGTTGAGCTCAACGGCAAGTCGGATTCCGGCTCGGTTTGGGTGGGCCGTTCCACGCAGGACTACCGCGACATCGACGTGGCCGCGATCGAGCAGGAGGTGGTGCGCAGGCTGGCCTGGTTCCGCCGGGCCGTCGACCTGCCGGCGGGGCGCTACGAGACCATCCTGCCGCCCTCCGCCGTCGCCGATCTGCTGCTGTACGCGTACTGGAACATGTCCGCGCGCGAGGCCGTGGAGGGCCGAACCGTCTTCAGCCGACCCAACGGGCGCACGCGCATCGGCGAGCAGCTGTCGGCGCTGCCTCTGACGCTGCGCAGCGACCCGCACCTGCCCGGGATCGGCTGCACGCCGTTTGTGGTCGCCAGCAGCTCCTCGTCGGTGACCTCCGTGTATGACAACGGGCTCGCCCTGTCACCCACGACCTGGATCGACGCGGGCCGCCTGTCCGCGCTGCACCAGACGCGCCACACCGCGTCGCAGACGCAGTCGCCGGTCACCCCGCCGATCGGCAACTTCGCGCTCCAGGTCGCCGGCGGGGGCGGTGACGTCGACGACCTCGTCGCGCGCACCGAGCACGGGCTGCTGCTCACCTGCCTGTGGTACATCCGTGAGGTTGATCCGACCACGCTGCTGCTCACCGGGCTCACCCGCGACGGGGTCTACCTGGTGGAGGACGGCCAGGTGACCGCTGCGGTCAACAACTTCCGCTTCAACGAGAGCCCGATCGGGATGCTGCAGCGCGTCAATGCGGCGAGCGCCGCAGACCAGGCGCTCGGACGCGAGTTCGGGGAGTACTTCCCGCGCGTGCTCGCCCCGGCCTTGCGCGTGTCGGAGTTCAACATGAGCTCGGTCAGCCAGGCCAGCTGAGGATGCAGCGGCGCCTCAGCCGGCGCCGCCGGCCTCGACCTCCCGCTCGGCCGTGTCGGCCCCCGTCTCGGTGCCGGCCGCCTCCTCCGGGTCGCCTTCCTGGGCCAGCTGGTCTTCATCCGCGAGGCGGCTCTCAGCCTCGCCCGTCGATGCAAAGCCCGCGTCATCGTCGTGCGAGCCGTGGTCCCTGTTCGCGTCGGTCATCGCTCACCCTTGCAGTCGTGGTGCGGCTGTTCCTCGGGCGCCGTCTTGCCCGCCGGCGGGCGTGGGCAACCGCTGTCCAACCGGAAGCTCGCACCTGGCCGGCGCCATACGCCCAAGATCGAGTCCGGAACACGGGGCCTAGCGGGCAGGCCGATCGCGGCGCACAATGCAGGGCCTCGATTCACGACTGGAGGCCACATGTCCGTGTCCGACCTCCCGGTGTCAGACCTCTCCGTGCCCGGGCAGCTGCCGATCCTGTCTCGTGGCAAGCACAGGAAGCCCCGCAAGGGCGCCTGCTTCATGGAGCTGGTCTCCTACCTGGCCGGTGAGCCGTGGAGTGACCACCCGGCCTGCACCCACCCGCTCCTGGCCGTCGTCGCCCGCGAGGTCAACGACTGCATCTCCGACGAGGCCCGTCCGCGCCTGGCCCTGCTGATTCCGTCCGTGATCGGGCTGGTCGGCGACGACCCGCTGCTGGATGCGCGCATCGCGCTGCTGTGCGCGAGCACGGCGCTGCCCGTCGTGGCCGCAGACCGCCAACGTGTCATGGCCGTCGGCATCCGCGCCTGCGAGCGCGAGCTCGACGGACGACCGTTGGAACGCGTCGCGCGGCCAACCTCCGTGCCAATGCATCACATCCCCTACAGCGCTCAGTGGTCCTACCGATTCACCGACCGGCACCGCGCCACCTCGAAGACGTTCCGGCAGGACGTCGCCCCGGCCATCGTCTCGCGCGCCGTCGAGGGCATCGCCCAAGCGTGCCTGCCACACCCCGACGAGATGCTGTACCAGCTGCTCGTCGACGCGATCAGCATGTGCCGGACATCGCTGCAGCACGACGCGGACTCGCCTCCGTCCCCGGACCCGGCCAAGTGGGCAGAAGCCTGTGCGCTGACCGCCATGGCCGCCGGCGCCTGAGGAAGCTCAGGTTCGAGGCGCAAGCCGCCGTTGCAGATCGAAGATCAACAAGCCGATCGGCCCGGCCATCATGGCGAACGTCAGGGCGAGGCGGCACCGTCGCCCCTCGTCCCGCGCGGTCTGCCAGATCCAGCGACCAACGAACAGATCGAACACCACATAGTGCGTCCAACCGGCCAGGAAACCCTGGGGAGAGGCGAGTAGGTGACGCCAGGCGTCGCCATCCGTCGGGTCCCTCGGCAAGCCTTCTTGGATGGCCGCGCGGGCCAGCAGACCGGCGTAGACGGCGCTCATCCCGGTCAGCAGGGGCGAGCTCATCCGCATGAGGCGCCGCGTGAGATTGGACTTGGGGAACAGGATCATGGCCGCCCACAGCGGAAGCAGGACGGTGTTGAGGGCCAGGAACTCCTGCTTGTGACGGTCGCTCACGGTCGGCTCTCCGGTAGGGGTTCCGAGCCGCTCCAGTTCGGTATCCGCTTGGCCACGTGGTCCGCGGACGGATGATCCACCCGGGTGAAGCGTGGCGCCGCGACGAGGTGGCGGTGGGCCTCCGCCCAGTCGGGCAGCACGTCGCCGTGCTGCTGCCAGCGCCCGTACGCCGCCTCGTCACACCACTGACGCAGATGCGGCATGACCCGTGTGTGCGCACCGGCGTTGCGAAACGCCTGTCGGTTCACAGGGGCGTCCCACAGGGTGACGGTCCAGTAGGCCCCATCGGCACCGCGACCCACCCGACTTCCACGGTGTCCAGGTGACCTGCGCGCCTGCAGCAGTGCCCTGCCGCTGGCCCAGAGGAAGCGCAAGAGGTGCCGCTGTCGACGCAGCCGCAGCCTGGTGACGGTCCCATGAAGCATGGCGTCATGACGCGCGTGGGATGGATCTTCGTTCCCATGGCGACCGTGCCTCCCGCAGAAACGATCGTCGCTCACGCTACCCCGGTGGGTTCCAGCCGTCGAGAAGCAGTTCGCTCTGAAACCGACCTGCAGCCCGAATGCATGCAGGCCTCCGACGCTATTCTCGCTGTCAGTCGCGGATGTCCTGCAGAAACCACTCCGTCGGGATCTCGCGGCCGACGCCTCTCTCGAGCGCGTGGCGGTACACGACCTGCCCAACCGAGGAGAACTGCAGCCCCTGGTTGCCTACATTTCGGTAGAACGTGATCTGTTCCTCCCCGGTCCGCCCCTCCACCTCCCCGGCCATGAGGGCCGCGACGTCGGCCTTGTCCCCACCGCGGCCGCGATCCCCGAACTCCGGATCATCTCCACCGAACCCCGGGTTGGGGTTCTTTGAAGGGATTCGCGCCATCTCTTCTTCCGAGCCGCCGATGAAGGCAGCCGGCGACAATCCACGCTCGGCCTGGAAGCGTGCCGTCTGCTTCATCTGCAGGCCCGCAGTGCCCTGCCGGATCACCACATCGAAGCGCTCTGCCGCGGCGTCAGGCATCTCACGCCGCCCCAGGTTGGTGACATGCATCCCAGGCTCGATCCAGCTGGCGTCGTAGACGGGCTGCATCGCGTCCGTGCACGACGACAGGATGTCGCAGCCCGCAATCGCCTCGCGCGCTGAGTCGACCGCGACCACTTCGAAGCCGAGCCGCTCGGTCATCTCCTCGGCGTACTCCTCACGGTGTCGTTGGTTCGGACTGTAGACGTGGCACCGCTCGATGTCGCGGACGCACTTGAACGCTTCCAGGTACGTCCGTGCCATCCCGCCCGAGCCCAGCATGCCGACGACCTTCGAGTTCTGCCGGGCGAGGTACTTGACGCCGATGGCTGCCCCTCCGGCGACCCGCATGTGCTGGAGGGCGCCATCGTTGATGAAGGCAAGCGGCTCCGCGTTGCGCGTTGAAATCAGCAGTATCAGCCCGCAATACGTGCCCGGCTCGACCGAGAACTTCTCCTCGGTCCAGTTTCCTTTGTCGTCCCTGGGCCACTGGATCACGTCCGACTTCATCCTGATGGCGAAGTAGCCGTCGTTGGCGCCCTCCATTGTTCCCCAACGGAAGTACCCGTCCTCGGGTCCCGGGAAGTACATGTCAATGCGCGGGCGGTGGATCGCTCCTCCCTTGGGCAGCTTCGCAAAGGCATGCTCCTGTGCCTCGATGCATTCCTGCATGGTGAGCAGTTCCGCAACCTGCTGATTGTTGATGATGAGCATTGCCACTCCATTTGTCTGGGACCGGACGGCGCTGCTGGCATTAATGAGAGCCAGATTCCATACAGGACACCCCCAGCGTAGGGCATCTCCTACACCGCGACGCTGTGTGGCGTGCCCACTGCGAAGCCAGGAGGTGGCGGTTGCGCAGGTCAACGGGTTGTGTGTGGGGAGTCGACCGATAAGCCGGATTCTGTCCCCGCCGCACAACCAGTGCGCGGCGGGTGGCGACCATCTATCTGGGGCCGACGTCTCCGTCGACCTCGGTGCGGCCTACCTGGTGCTCGGCGGGCAGCCTGCAAACGCACCGACTTGGCCTTGCTCCGGAAGGGGTATGCCTGGCCGCCGACGTCGCCGCCGGCGCCGGTGCGCTCTTACCGCACCCTTTCAACCTCACCGGTACCGCGG
>Ga0209587_1001207_pt1 | contig 12312 bp, 10 predicted proteins | sample NGEPerD_2_FD_184512 | JGI IMG/M metagenome (GOLD analysis project Ga0209587, IMG submission 184512) | Arctic peat soil microbial communities from the Barrow Environmental Observatory site, Barrow, Alaska, USA - NGEE PermafrostL1-D... | ecosystem: Environmental > Terrestrial > Soil > Wetlands >... | reverse complement strand
GGCACATCGGGCAGCGTCCGCTGCCGCTGACCGGCGAGCGGACGCTGCCCGATGTGCCCGAGGAGAACTACTGGTTCCGCCGTCACCTGGCGGTCTACGAGTGGATCGCGGCGCGGGTCGCCGGGGAGCGGGTCGTCGACATGGCCTGCGGCGAGGGCTATGGCTCCGACGTGCTGGCGAGGAGCGCGGCGAGCGTGGTCGGCGTCGACGCCAACCCGGAGGCGCACGAGCACGCGCGGCTGCGCTACACGCGGCCCAACCTGCGCTACGAGCGGGAACTTGTCGAGAGCTTCGCCGAGCCCTGCGACGCGGTCGTCTTCCTGCAGACGATCGAGCACGTGCAGGACGCCGGCGCGATCCTCGAGCACTTCAACTCGATGCTGGCGCCCGGCGGCGGCGCCTACGTCTCCACCCCGAACCTGCTCACCCTGGCGCCCCCCGGCGCCGAGAAGTCCGACAACCCGTGGCACGTGCGCGAGTACCGTGCGGCGGAGTTCCGGGCGCTCTGCGAGGCGCACTTCGGCCGGGTCGAGCTGTTCGGCCTCTTCCACGCCCGCAAGCTGCGGGCGCACGAGATCGCGATCAAGCTCGGCTGGGACCGGGCCCACAAGGCGCTGCGGCTGACCAAGCCCTTCTACGACCGTTTCACGCCGGCGATCGCCGCATCGGACTTCGCCCTGCGGAAAGGCAATTTGGATCGGGCGCTGGACTTCCTCGCTGTCTGCCATGTGTGAGCGGGAGGGTCGGGTGTCCCACTCGGGCGCTGGGTTTTTCGCCTTGGACTTCGCCTCTCTCGCCGAGCCGGCACTGCGAAAAACATGACCCCGCGTCCGAGTGGGACCCCCGACCCTCCCGCTGTGGGGAGCAGCGTTGGCGATCTGGCGATCGTTCTTCATTCGCACATGCCCTACGTGGAGGGGTTCGGGACGTATCCGTTTGGCGAGGAGTGGTTGTTCGACGCTGTGATCCGGTCATATCTGCCGGTGCTGGAGGTCGCGGAGAAGCTGACGATGACCGTGACGCCGGTGCTAGCCGATCAGCTGGAGGACCGCGGCGCGCGGGAGCGGTTGCGGGAGTTCCTGGTCGAGTGGCGGATCGGGGCTGCGGAAGCTGACGTGGATGAGGTGCCCGCCGAGTGCCGGGATGCCTGCGAGGCGGAGCTGGGGCGCTACCGGCATGCGCTGGAGTTGCTGGACGCGGTCGGGGGGGATCCCCTGCGGCCGTTCCAGGATGCCGTCGGCGAGGGACGGGTGGCGCTGGCGACCTCGGCCGCTACGCACGCCGTGCTGCCGTTGCTGGCGACGCGGGCGGGGATGCGGTTGCAGCTCGATGCCGGCATCCGCTCGCACAAGCGTCGCTTTGGCTGGGACGGCGGCTTCTGGCTGCCCGAGTGCGCCTACTCGCCCGGGCTGGAGCGGCGGCTCGCCGAGCACGGGGTGGGCTGGTTCTGCGTCGACCAGAGCGCCCATGACGAGGATGCACTCGATGCGCTGACTCCCGTCGCCACCGGCGCCGGCCCGGTGGCGCTGCCGATCGATTGGGAGGCGATCCAGTGGCTCTGGTCGCTGGACGGCTACCCCTCCGATCCGGCCCACACCCAGTTCGCGGGCAAGTCGCTGCGCGGGGTGAGGCTCTGGAAGGTCGGCGGCGGCGCCTACGACCCGACCGCGGGCGAGGCGGCGGCGCGGCGCCAGGCCGGCGAGTTCCTGGCAGCGGCCGCCGCCCGCCTGCGCGAGTTCTCGCAACCCCGCCGAGGGGCCGGAGACGTTCGTGGGGGGGATGGAATCGACCCCGCGACCGGTGCGCCGGGGAGGCGTGGCCTGCTGGTCTTCGCGATCGACACCGAGCTGCTCGGCCACTGGTGGTCGGAGGGGGCGATCTGGCTGCGCGAGGTGCTGGCGGGCGCCGAGGCGGCCGGGGTGCGGTTGCTGACCGTGCCGCAGGCGCTGGCCGAGCACGAGCCGGTCCAGCGGCCGCTCGCCGCCTCGACCTGGGGCGAGGGGAAGGATCTGAGCACCTGGAATTCGCCCGCGGTCGCCGACCTCGCCTGGGGAGCGCGGCGGCTGGAGCTGCGGCTGCTGCGGGCCCTGGCCCAGGGCCTGCGCGGGCCCGCCGCGCGGCGGGCGGCGCGCGAGCTGCTCGCCACCCAGGGGAGCGATTGGGCCTTCCTCGACAAGCGCGGGCAGGCGGGCGACTACGCCTACCGGCGCGCGACCGATCACGCCGAGGCGATGCTGGAGGCCGTAGACTCTGCCGTCGCCACCGATCCGTGCATGCATGCCCTAGCTCCGGACCTGAGCCTCGCGCCCCTGCTGGAGCCCTGACTTCAAGAGGTTCCGACCTTCACCCGATGACCCGCGTTCTGATCCTCTCCTGGGAGTACCCGCCACTGATCGAGGGTGGCCTGGCGCGTCACGTCCACAAGCTCTCCGAGGCGCTGGTCGCGCGCGAGGTCGAGGTCCATGTGCTGACCCGCGGCGGCGAGGAGTCGCCCGCCGAGGAGCGCCGCGGCGGCGTCAATATCCACCGCATCCGCGAGCCGCGGCGGCCCACCGAGCTGGGCGAGTTCGTCGCCTGGGTGGAGCGGATGAACTCCGACATGCTGGCCGCCGGGGTCGAGCTCGGCGACCGCTACAGCTTCGACCTTGTACACGGCCACGACTGGCTGGTCGCCAACGCCTGCGACCACCTGGCCAAGCGCTTCGAGGCGTCGCTGGTGACGACGATCCACGCCACCGAGTACGGCCGCCACCAGGGTTGGGTCGAGAAGCACCCGCAGAGTTACATCCACGGGGTCGAGCGCTGGATCATCAACCGCTCCGAGCGGACGATCGCCTGCTCCCACTACATGCGCGAGCAGATCGTCGACATCTTTGGGGTCGAGGAGGAGCGGGTCAGCGTGATCCCCAACGGGATCGATCCCGGCGACCTGCAGGCCCAGGACCCGGCCGAGCTGGTGCGGCTGCGGGCCGAGTTCGCCGCGCCGGAGGAGAAGCTGGTGCTGCTGATCGGGCGCCTGGTCTACGAGAAGGGTTTCCATCTGGCGCTGGAGGCGATGCCGCGGGTGATCGAGGAGGCGCCGGGGACGCGCTTCCTGGTTGCCGGCTCGGGCACGCACGAGGAGGAACTGCACCGCCAGGCCGAGGAGCTGGGCCTGATGGAGCACGGCACATTCCTCGGCTGGATCGGCGACGACGTCCTGCACTCGCTCTACCGGATCGCCGACCTGACCGTGGTCCCCTCGATCTATGAGCCCTTCGGCCTTGTGGCGCTGGAGGCGATGGCCTCCGAATGCCCCTGCATCGTCGCCGACACCGGCGGCCTGCGCGAGGTCGTCCCGCACGAGGAGGTCGGGCTGCGCTTCCGCTCCCACGACCCCGATGCCCTGGCCGAGGTCGCGATCCGCGTCCTGCGCGACGACGAGCTGGGCCAGAAGCTGGTCGCCGAAGCCTACGAGCACCTGCGCCGCTTCGACTGGGGCGATGTGGCCGAGCGGACCGCCGCCGTCTACGCCGAGCTGGCCGGCGACCCCAGCCTGGGGCGCACGTGACGCGGCGCATCCAGCGACCGAAGGGAGCGGTGCGAGCGCGAAGCGCGAGTTCCTCGGTCGCTCGCGTGCAGAGCACGCCACGCTCCCTGCGTTCTTGATCTGCTTGGTCACGCACGCCCCAGGCGGCTGCCGGTTTGCCTAGTTGGATCTAGGGTCCCCGGCGGGGGCAAAGCCGAAGCGGCCGCTGATCGTTAATTGGTCTGGGGGAGGGTCGTGTGGGCGCTCGGATCGGGCTCGACCGGGTTGGGCCAGCGCAGGCGCTGCGGGGCGTCGCGCATGCGCACGATCCGGGCCGGGACACCGGCGACGACGGCGTTGGCGGGCACGTCCCTGGTGACGACGGAGTTGGCGCCGACGATCGCGTTGTCGCCGACGCGGACGCCGCGCAGGATGCAGGCGCCGTAGCCGATCCAGACATTGGAGCCGACCTCTACGTCGCGCTTGTAGATGCCCTGCTGGCGGATCGGCCGCTCGACTTCGACCACGGCGTGGTCGAAGTCGATGAACATCGCCCGGTCGGCGATTACGCACTGCTCGCCGATCCGCACTCGCTTGTAGGCGGAAATCGTGCACTCCTGCCCGATCACGGTCTTGGCGCCGATCTCCACGCTGCCCTCGTGGCAGCGGATCTTGGTCCCCTGGCCGAGCCAGACGAAGCGGCCGAACTCGACCCGGCCGCGGCGGGCGATCTGCAATTCGAGGCCGCTGCCGAGGAAGAGCGGCCCGTGGGTGCGCCAGCGCCGGCCGGCGCGGGTGAGGAAGCGGCGCCACAGGAAGCGCTCCAGCAGCAGCCCATATTGCGGCGTCAACATCCCGTGGCGGGCGTAGAAGCGGATCGATCGGATCACGGCGGGGCGCACTCTAAACTCCGCCCCGTGAGCGCGGAGCGAGCAAGCGTCCATATCTGGTTCTTCGCGCCGCGAGCGAAGCGGGAGGCTGTGTAGGTGCCCGACACCGCCAAGTCTTCGCTCGCCGAGCGTCTCGTCGCCGGCGAGAAGCGGGCGCTGGCGCGGGCGATCACGCTGATCGAGTCCGACGACCCGGCCGGCTGGGAGCTGGTGCGCGAGGTCTACCCGCGCACCGGCAGGGCGCGGATCGTCGGCTTCACCGGACCGCCCGGAGTCGGCAAGAGCACGCTGATCGGGGCGCTCACCACCGAGCTGCGCAAGGCGGAGCGGGAGGTGGCGGTGCTCTCGATCGACCCCTCGAGCCCCTTCACCCACGGCGCCCTGCTCGGCGACCGCATCCGCCTCTCCGACCACTTCCTCGACCCCGGCGTGTTCATCCGCTCGATGGCCTCGCGCGGCGCGCTCGGCGGGCTATCGGAGGCGGCGCTGCAGGTGGCGCTGGCGATGGATGCCGCCGGCAAGGACGACGTGCTGATTGAGACCGTCGGCGTCGGCCAGGCCGAGATCGACATCGTCGACCACGCCGACACGATCGTGCTGGCGCTGATGCCGGGCTCGGGCGACTCGATCCAGGCGCTGAAGGCGGGCGTGATGGAGATCCCCGACGTGATCGTCATCAACAAGGCCGACCACCCGATGACCGACACGATGGTGCGCGAGGTGAGCAGCGTGCTCGCTCTCTCGCACAAGCCGGGCGCTTGGCAGGTGCCGGTCCTGCGGACCGAGGCGGCGCGTGGCGAGGGCGTCGTCGAGCTCGCCGCGAAGATCGACGAGCACCGCGCCCAGATCGAGGCGGAGGGCACGCTCGCGCGGCGCCGGGCCCGCAACCTGCGCAACGAGGTGCTCGGGATCGCGGCCTCGCGCATGCGGCGGCGGATGGAGGCCACGGCCGAGGGCGATCCCGGGACCGCAACGCTGCTGGAGCGGGTGGTGCGCCGCGAGCTCGACCCGGCCAGCGCCGCGAGCGAGCTGATCGAGAGGCAGACCGGTGAGTGAGGCGGTTGCACGCGCGGAGTTTCAAGATGGAATCTGAGGCGGCGGCCGCAGCGCTGCCGAGCCTCGCCGAGGCGCTCGGCTGGGTCGGGTTCGAGTTGGACGACGCCGGCGGCAGGGCGGTCGGCCGGGTCGAGGGCGTCTACGCGGATGCCGAGGGCGGCGGGCCGGTCTGGCTGGTCGTCGCGCTCGGCCGGCAGGGCGCCAGGAGGATCGAGTCAGGCGACCGCGGCGCGAGGAGGGCCGGGTTCGTCCGCCGCGGCGCGCGGAGGATCGGGTTCGGCGACCGCGGCGCCAGGAGGATCGGGTTCGGCCGCCGCGGCGCCAAGCAGGTCGCTGTCCCGCTGCGCGAGTGCGCCGCGGTGCCGGGCAGGGTCTGGACGGCACAGGGCCGCGAGGCGATCGGCAACGCGCCGGCGGTCGACCCGAGCCGGCCGCTGCTGCGCGAGCACGAGGCGGCGATCTGCGCCCACTACGGCATCGGCGAGCAGGTCGGCCGCCACGCCGAGGTCGGACGCCGCCCCTCGGGCGCGGTCACTACTCATCCAGTGTCCTGAGTCAAGTTTTCGCGGCCGCCTCGCGGCGTCTGGACGCGCCTGGGTCCACCCGCCCGGCACAGGTATCTCCAGTGCCTGTCTGCCGTGCGTGCGGACCCAGCCACGCCCGGGGCGGAGTTTCTCTGCCTGTCACATTTGCTCTCTAGCGTGCGCGCAAAGTCCTCTACAAAAGGGAGAACGAGATGCATGCACGGAGAGCATTTGCGCTACCGCTGATTGCCGTACTGGCTGTTGCCGGCGGCCTGCTGGTGGGGGGGTGCGGAGGCAGCGACGACGACTCGTCGAGCGCCGGCAACGACACCACGCTGCAGTCGCAGAACGCCGCCGACACGACCAAGGGCGACGACGCGATGAAGAAGGACGACGACTCGATGAAGAAGGACGACGACTCGATGAAGCACGAGGACGAAGCGATGAAGAAGGAATCGGGCGACTCGATGAAGCACGAGGACGAAGCGATGAAGAGGGAATCCGACGACGCCATGAAGTATGAAGACGAAGCGATGAAGGACGAAGGCTGAGCGAATTCGTCATCTCCACGTAATCCCGAGCTGACAAGCTCGAGCAGATGGCACTTCTGATCCTTTTCGGATTCGTCGCCGGCGCGGCCACCGCGCTCTCCCCCTGCGTCCTGCCGGTGCTGCCGATCGCGCTCTCAGCGGGCGCGACCGGCGGCCGGCGGCGTCCGCTCGGCATCGTCGCCGGCCTCGCCGTCTCCTTCACCTTCGCCACGGTCGCCCTGGTCTACGTGATCTCGGCGCTGGGCCTGCCCGACGATTTCCTGCGCACGCTGGCGATCGTCATCCTGATCGCCTTCGGCGTCTCGCTGATGATCCCGCCGCTGGCGGCGCGGATCGAGGCCTACATGAGCCGCTTCGCCGGCCGCGCCGGGGTGAAGAGCGGCGGCGACGGCTTCTGGTCGGGGACGGCGGTCGGCGCCAGCCTCGGCCTCGTCTACGCGCCCTGCGCCGGGCCGATCCTTGCCGGGGTGATCACCGTCTCGGCCTCGCAGCCGTTCACGGCGGGCCGGCTCGCCGTCGCGCTCAGCTACGGGATCGGCTCAGCCGTCGTCCTCTACTTCCTGATGCTGGGTGGGCGGCGGGTGACGGCGCCGCTGGCCCGCCGCGGCATCGGCCTGCAGATCGCGATGGGCGCGGTGATGGTCGTCGTCGCCCTGGCGATGCTCGGCAACTACGACATCAAGTTCCAGAACAGGATCGCCAGCGATCTGCCCAGCTTCCTGGTCAACCCCTCCGAGGCGATCGAGGACAGCTCCAGCGCTCGCGAGGCGCTGGCCGATGTGCGCGGCGGCGGTGGTGGCGGGTTCGAGGCGACCGCCGACGCGGCGACCCCCTCGCCCAACGGAGGAGGCGGCGGCGACAGCGAAGGCGAGCGCAGTGAGGCGGCCGGCAAGTCCTCGGGCCTGCCGGTGCTCGGCGCCGCGCCGCAGTTCGTCGACACGCAGGAGTGGTTCAACACGCCGGGTAACGAGCCACAACCGCTCAGCTCGCTGCGCGGCCGCGTCGTCCTGGTCGACTTCTGGACCTACAGCTGCATCAACTGCCTGCGTACGCTGCCCTACCTGACCGCCTGGGACGAGCGCTACCGCAAGGACGGGCTGACGATCGTCGGCGTCCACTCGCCGGAGTTCCCCTTCGAGAAAGACGCCGGCAACGTCGGGGAGGCGATCGAGCGCAACGGGATCGAGTATCCGGTCGTCCAGGACAACAACCTCTCGACCTTCACCGCCTACGGCACCGAATACTGGCCGGCCGAGTACTTCATCGACGCCAGGGGCCGGGTGCGCTACGCGCACTTCGGTGAGGGCGAATACGAGGAGAAGGAGAAGGTGATCCGGGAGCTGCTGGCCGAAGCGGGGCGGCGGGTCTCCGGCGGCGAGTCGGGGGCCAGCGGGATCGAAGCCTCGGCCGGGGTGACGACGCCGGAGAGCTACCTCGGCTCGCTGCGCGCCGACCGCTTCGTCAACGGCCCGATCGCCTCCGGTAGGCAGGACTTCGGCACGCCATCCGAGCCCCCCGCCGACCAGCTCGCCTACAGCGGCCGCTGGAAGGTCGGGCCGGAGTCGGCGACGGCGGAGGGCGGCGCGCTCGATCTCTCCTTCGGCGCACGGCGCGTCTACCTGGTGCTCGGCTCGCCCGGGCAGAGCCGCCGGGTGCGGGTGCTGCTCGACGGCAAGCCGATCCCGGACCGGCTCGCCGGGGCCGATGTCCATAACGGCGTCGTCACCGTCTCCTCGCAGCGGCTCTACGACCTGGTCGACCTGCCCAAGGTCGAAGGCCACACGCTTCGCCTAGCGCCGGAGGAAGGGGTGATGGGCTATGCCTTCACCTTCGGTTAGCGCACCCGCGACAATGGAGGGCGTGAGCGATTCGCCGCGCGGCACCGTGCTGGTCGTCGATGACGAGCCGACCATCGTCGAGGTGGTCGGCCGCTACATGGAGCGGGCCGGGTATGAGACCCACGGCGCCGGCGACGGCCCCGAGGCGCTGCGGCTCGCCGGCCTGTACCGGCCCGACCTGGTCGTGCTCGACGTGATGCTGCCGGGGTTCGACGGGATCGAGGTGATGCGCCAGCTGCACGAGGGGCCGGGAGAGCGGACCGCGGTGATCCTGCTCACCGCCCGCGGCGAGGAGTCCGACCGGCTGGTCGGCCTGCGCCACGGCGCCGACGACTACGTGGTCAAGCCCTTCTCGCCGGCCGAGCTGGTGGCCCGGGTCGATGCGGTGCTGCGCCGCGTCTCGCCGCCGCCGGAGGCCGAGCTGGAGCCGATCGAGCACGGGCCGCTGCGGATCGATCCGGCATCCCGCACCGTGACCCTGGCCGGCGAGGAGCTCTCGCTGACCCAGCGCGAGTTCGACCTGCTCGCCTACCTCGCCGCCAACCCCGGGCGCGTCTTCTCCCGCGACCAACTGATGGAAGCCGTCTGGGAATACCCCTTCTTCACCGACACCAGCACCGTCACCGTCCACGTCCGCCGCCTGCGCGCCAAGCTCGGCGACGATCCCTCCGAGCCGCGCTTCATCGAGACGGTCTGGGGCGTCGGCTACCGGTTGCGGCCATGAAGCGCTCGGTCGCAATCGCCTTCGCCGCCTTTCTCGCCGGCGCCGCCGCGGTCACCGTCCCGCACAAAATGGGCTGGCCGCAGATCGCCCTGGTCCTCCTGGCCATAGCCGGCGGGGCGCTCGCCGCCTGGCTGGCGACGCGCCTCGTGGCCGAGGAGCGCTCGCGGCGCGAGGTCGAGGCGGCGCGGCGCCAACTCGTCGCCTCGGTCTCGCACGACCTGCGCACGCCGCTTGCCTCGCTGCGGCTGCTGGTCGAGTCGATCGACGACGGCGTGGTGATGGGCGAGACGCGCGACCGCTACCTGGGCGAGATCCGCACCCATGTCGCCGCGCTGAGCGGCCTGATCGACGACCTCTTCGAGCTCTCGCGGATCGAGGCAGGCGAGATCTCCTGGACGATGAGCCAGGTCGAGCTGCGCGAGCTGGTCGGCGACACGGTGGCGGCGATGCGGGCGCCGGCGGCGGCGCGCGGGGTCGCCCTGGCCGCCGACCTGCCGGCGGGCGAGCTGATCGCCCGGGCCAACGCGGAGAAGCTGCAGCGCGTCCTCTTCAACCTGATCCAGAACGCGATCCGCCACACGCCGGCCGACGGCAGCGTCACCGTGCGGGCGCGGACCGCGGCCGGCGGGGTCGAGGTCGAGGTCGCCGACGACGGCGACGGCATCTCGCTCGCCGACGGCGAGCGGGTCTTCGACCCCTTCTACCGCGGCGCCGACCGGGAGGCACGCGGCGAGGACGGGGAGGCACGCGGCGAGGACGGCGCCGGCCTCGGCCTGGCGATCTCCCGCGCCATAGTCGAGGCCCACGGCGGCCGCATCTGGCTCGAGCCGGCTGCTCCGGGCACGCGGGTGTTGTTCACGCTCCAATCTTCGTAGTTGAGGGAGAGACCCAGGGGGTGCCCCCTGAACGCTGGGTTTTTCGCCTTGCGGCTCGCGTCTCTCTCCGACCGGCACTGCGAAAAACAGGACGCCGCGAAGCGGCCGGGCACCCCCCGCCCGTCCTCACAAAACCGGTCTCAGGACCACCACCCTGGACCGTCGCGGAGTCCGTTTCGTCGGGTCGGCTGAGGTTCAGCAGCCGAGCTGGCGGGCTATGACCATCTGCTGGACCTCGTCGGTGCCCTCGCCGATGGTGAGGATCTTGGCGTCGCGGTAGAAGCGGCAGACCGGGTACTCCTCGATGTAGCCGTAGCCGCCGTGGATCTGGACGGCCTCCTCGCTGGCGCGGACGGCGAGGCGGCCGGTGATCAGCTTCGCCTGCGCGGCGGTGAGGGTGAAGGACTTGCCGGCGTCCTTCTCCAGCGCGGCGCGCCAGGTGAGCAGGCGGGCGGCCTCGATCTGGGCCGAGAGGTCGGCGATCTTCGCCTGGATCGACTGGAACTTGGAGATCGCCTGGCCGAAGGCCTGGCGCTCCTTGGCGTAGGCGAGCGCCTCGTCGAGGGCGCCCTGGGCGAGCCCGACCCCCATCGCTGCGACCCCGATGCGGCCGCCGTCGAGGATGTGGAGGAAGTTCTTGAAGCCGTCGCCGCGGCGGCCGAGCAGGTTGGCCTCGGGGACGCGGCAATCCTCGAAGCTGAGCGGCCGGGTATCGGAGGCGTTCCAGCCCATCTTGCGGTAGGGCTCGCCGGCCTCGTAGCCGGGAGTGCCGGTGGGCACGATCAGGTTGGAGATCTCCTTGCGCCCGCCGCCCTCGCCGGTGACGGCGGTGATCGCGACACAGCCGGAGATATCGGTGCCGGAGTTGGTGATGAACTGCTTCGCGCCGTCGACGACCCACTCGCCACGATCCAGCTTCGCCGTGGTCCGCACGTTGCCCGCATCCGACCCGGCCTCGGGCTCGGTCAGCCCGAACGAAGCGAGCTTCTGCCCGCTGCAGAGCACCGGCAGCCACTCATCCTTCTGCTCGTCCGTCCCCCACAGATAGATCGGCATCGTCCCCAACGAGGTGTGCGCCGCCATCGTGATGCAGACCGAGGAGTCGATCCGCGCCAGCTCTTCCACCGCCAGGACATAAGACAGCGTGTCGGCGCCACCGCCCCCGTACTCCCCCGGGAACGGGATCCCCATCAGCCCCAGCTCCCCCAACTTGGCGACGATCTCGTACGGAAACCGCTTCTCCCGATCCAGCTCCTCAGCCACCGGCGCAACCTCGGCGCGCGCAAACTCACGCACTGTCCCCTGAATCAGCTTCTGCTCATCCGAAAGCTCGAAGTCCACGGCCGTGGAGCCTATTGCGCATGTGAGGAGGGCCGTGTGCCCCCTCCCAGGGAAACTCAAGGAACCACGCTGGAACCCTGACGCGCGCCCCAGCTGCGCGACGGTTTCCATGGGAGGGGGCACACGGCCCTCCTCCGCAAGCCCTAAAGCTGCAGCGACTTCACCTGCAGCAGCTCCTCGATCGCGTAGCGCCCGTTCTCACGCCCGTGCCCGGACTGCTTGTAGCCGCCGAACGGCGCCAGCGGGTTGAACGCCCCGCCGTTGATCTCGATCTGGCCGGTGCGGATGCGCTTGGCGACGGCGATCGCGCGCTCCTGGTCGGCCGACCAGACGCCGCCGGCGAGGCCGTAGACGGTGTCGTTGGCGATCCGCACCGCGTCGTCCTCATCCTCGTAGGGCTGGATGACCAGCACCGGGCCGAAGATCTCCTCCTGGGCGATCGTCATCTCCGGCGTCACCTCGGAGAAGACGGTGGGGCGGACGAAGTAGCCGCGCTCGAGCCCCTCCGGCGGCGCGGCCCCGCCGGTGAGCAGCTTCGCCCCTTCGGCCTCGCCCTTCTCGATGTAGTCGCGGACGCGCTCGCGCTGTACCTCGGAGACGAGCGGGCCGAGCCGGGTCGACTCCTCGAAGGGGTCGCCGGGGGTGAAGCTCTCTGCGGTCCTGGCGGCGATCTGCTCGGCCTCGGCCAGCTTCTCGCGCGGGACCAGCATCCGGGTCAGGGCGCTGCAGGTCTGGCCCGAGTTGAGGAAGCACTTGGCGACGCCGTCGGGTACCGCCCTGGCGAGGTCGGCATCGTCGAGGATCAGGTTGGGCGATTTGCCACCCAGCTCCATCGCGACCGGCTTCACCGTCGCCGAGGCCAGCTCGGAGACACGCCGCCCGGCCCGGGTCGAGCCGGTGAAGGAGACCATGTCGACGCCGGGGTGGCCGGCGACCGCCTCGCCGACGACCGGGCCGGTGCCGGTGAGGAGATTGAAGACGCCGGCCGGCAGGCCCGCAGCCTCG
>Ga0209587_1001206_pt1 | contig 12320 bp, 4 predicted proteins | sample NGEPerD_2_FD_184512 | JGI IMG/M metagenome (GOLD analysis project Ga0209587, IMG submission 184512) | Arctic peat soil microbial communities from the Barrow Environmental Observatory site, Barrow, Alaska, USA - NGEE PermafrostL1-D... | ecosystem: Environmental > Terrestrial > Soil > Wetlands >... | reverse complement strand
ATCTGTTGTAAGTGATGCTTTGGTAATTCCTAGCAACAATCTGTCCCCCTGGGCTTCTTTCTTCGCTTCTTTATTAGCTTGGAAAAATACCTCTTCCTCAATTGTTTCACCTGGTAAGAGAATGGTGTCTCCAGACTCAGTAATTAAGAATCGAGAAAACATTTGACGAGCTATAATTTCAACGTGCTTATCATTTAATGGTTGTCCTTGAGAAGAATATACATATTGAATTTCTTTAATAATGTATTTTTGAGTAGCTAAGCGTCCGCGCAACTTATATAATTCTCTTAAATCAAGACTTCCCTCAGTTAATTGCTCTCCAACCTCAACTACGTCATTATCTTTTACCATAATCATAGTACCTTTGAGAACCTGGAATTCTTTAATCTTGTCTACTTCTTTTAAGATACTAATAAACTTATCGGTAACTTTAACCTTGCCAGCTGTTTTAGCCTTAACAATGTCAGCACCAATTTTAAATAACTCGGTATTCTTTGAAACTTCCGCGTCATCTTTTACTAATACTTTTACCTTTAACTTCTTCTTATCCTTAGCTGTTAATCCCTCTGTCAATTTAATTTCATTAATTTTTTCAGAGAAATAATACTTATCCGTATCTGTGCCTCGATAATGAATACTTAGAACCTTGGCTTGAGGATTATCAACTAAAATTTCCTTTCCGTCTTTATCCTTAATAGTTTTTTGAGCAAATTCCACTTTAATTCGTCCTGAAACATCAGTAATTAAAGCTTTCTTTTTTGGATTTCGAGCTTCAAAAATTTCCTCAACTCTAGGTAAACCTTGAGTAATATCATCTTGACCAGCTACACCACCTGTATGAAAAGTTCTCATAGTAAGCTGAGTACCGGGCTCACCAATTGATTGAGCGGCGATAATACCAACCGTTGCCCCAATGTTAACTGGTTTATTATAAGCTAAATCCCAACCATAGCATTTTGCACAAATTCCTTTATGCATATGACAACTTAGAACAGATCTAATATGAGCCTCTTCTAATTCACCTTCTTTTAACACTGCAACAGTCTCTTCATTTATCATTTCACCAGCTTTTGCTAAGACTTCACCCTTCTTATTTACCGCGTCTCTAGCTAAATAGCGGCCGATAAGCTTCTTAGAGAAATCCTCACCTCTGGACTCTGTTTCCTGTTTAGTTAACAATACTCCTATCTTATCACCACAATCTTCCTCTGTTACGATAACATCCTGAGAAACATCTACTAGACGACGCGTTAGATAACCGGCATTAGCGGTACGAAGAGCTGTATCAGATAAACCTTTACGAACACCATGAGTAGAAATAAAATATTCAAGTACACCAAATCCTTTTTTAAAATTTCCTTTAACTGGAAGCTCAATAATAGCACCAGAAGGAGAAGTAACTAAACCTTTCATACCCAAAATCTGAACCGGCTGTGCCCATGAACCACGAGCACCAGAATCAATCATGGAAAATACTGGTAAAATATTTGTTAAACCTTTCTTACAAAGAATAGCAATCTTATCTTTAGTATTAGTCCATTCTTCTATAACCTTCGCATACCTTTCACTTTCTGTTAACAAGCCCTCCTCATATTGCTCCTGTATAACCTCCACCTTTGAACTGGCCTCGTCAATTAAACGATCTTTTTCTGGTAAGAATGGTAAATCACCAAACCCCCAAGAAAGACCTGATTTAGTTATAAAGGCAAAACTACGGTTTTTTAAGTCATCAATAAATTTAACTGTTTCATCTTCACCATATAATCTTAAACATTCTCTAATTAAATCTTTTAACTTACCTTTATTTACAACACTGTTTATAAAGCGAAGTTTCTCGGGTAAAATCGAATTAAAGATTAAGCGACCGACGGTAGTCTTCAACAATTCTCCAGCATATTTTACATATATTGGTTCATGTAACTTAATGTAGTTATTATCATAGGCTAAATAAGCCTCATCTTCACCATAAAAATGACGAGAATCCTCTTTTGCTTTAGTTTCAAATTCCTTATCAATTAAAGTTAGGTAGTATGTTCCCCAAACAATATCCTGGCCAGGAGCAATAATCGGATCACCGGTAGCTGGTTTTAGTAAATTATGGGTTGAAAGCATTAAAGTTTCTGCTTCATGCTTTGCTTCTTTAGTTAAAGGAACATGCACAGCCATTTGATCTCCATCAAAATCAGCATTAAAAGCAGTACACACCAAAGGATGTATTTGAATAGCCTTACCTTCGATTAAAATAGGTCGAAATGCTTGAATACCTAAACGATGTAAAGTAGGAGCACGATTTAATAATACAAATGCTTCTCTCACAATTTCTTCAAGGATATCCCAGACTTCATCATGACCGGCCTCAATATAACGAGAAGCTGATCTCACATTATGAACTATTTCTCTTTTAATAAGTTGTGAAATAATAAATGGCTTGAAAAGCTCAAGTGCCATAATTTTTGGTAAACCACATTGATCAAGGCTTAATTTCGGATTAACAACAATAACACTACGGCCAGAATAATCAACTCTTTTTCCAAGTAAATTCTGACGAAAACGACCTTGTTTTCCCTTTAATGTATCAGCTAATGATTTCAACTGCCTCTTTTGTCCAGTTGATGCAGTAACAGTTTTGGTATGACGAGCAGAATTATCAATTAAAGCATCTACAGCCTCTTGTAACATTCTTTTTTCATTACGACAGATAACTTCAGGAGCATTTAAATCCAACAACTGCTTTAAGCGATTGTTACGGTTAATAACACGACGATATAAATCATTTAAATCAGATGCAGCAAACCTTCCCCCATCAAGAGCGACCATTGGTCTTAAATCTGGTGGAATTATGGGAATAGTATTTAAAATCATCCACTCCGGACGCAAATTATTATTGCGAAAACTTTTTAGAAGTTTTAATCTCTTAATTAACTTCTCTTTTTTTGATTCAACGACATCAATTAACTTCTCTTCTAATTTGGTTACACTCTTTTCTAAATCAATCTTTTCTAATAATTTTCTTACAGCTTCTGCTCCAATTGAAGCTTCAAAGATATGACCAAATTTCAAGCTCATCGTTTGATAATCTTGTTCAGATAGAATTAATAAAGTCTTCAAATCTTTTAAATCTTTCTGAGTTCTAGTAAAATCTTCATCCAACCTGGCAATTTTTTCTTCCTTTAAACTAAGCGCTTCTTGTAACTCTTTTTTATCACCCTTTGCCTCTTTAATCTGTTTTACTTTATTATTATATTCACTTTCAAAACCTTTTAACTTACTCTTATATTCTGCTTTAACTTGTATAATTGCTTGTTCTTTTAAATCTTCGTCAACATCTGTAACAATAAAACTAGCATAATATATCACCTTTTCTAAAGACTGAATGCCTAAATTTAAAAGTAAACCAATCTTAGAAGAAAGACCTCTTAAAAACCAGATATGAGATGAGGGGACTTGTAAATTAATATGGCCAAAGCGTTCACGACGAACAATACTTCTTGTTACTTCTACGCCACACTTATCACAAACGATTCCTTTATAGCGAATTTTCTTATACTTTCCACAAGCACATTCCCAGTCCTTGGTAGGGCCAAATATTTTTTCACAAAATAATCCGTCTTTTTCCGGTTTTTGGGTACGATAATTAATAGTTTCAGGACGAGTCACTTCACCGTTACTCCAACCCGCAATCTCATCGGGACTGGCTAATTTTAAGCGAATAGCGTTGAAATCGCTAGTTTTTATTGGATTTAACATATTATGTAAATTTTTATTAAATAATTTACTTAAAAATAGCAATTATTTTGCTTCTTTTTTTTCTTTGTCTTTTTCCTCATCTAAAGTCTCCTTTCTCTCCCCTTCAATAGTGATTAATTTTTCATCCATCTCTTCTATTTGCTTGTCCAAATCAGTTACTACTTCTGAGGCGACTGTATCACTACTATCGGTTAAAAGCTCAACATTTAAACCTAACCCTTTTAGCTCTCTGATTAAGACATTGAAAGATTCTGGAACATTTAATTTCTCTATTTCTTCACCCTTAATAATTGACTCATAAGCTTTACTTCGACCAGGAATATCATCTGATTTAATCGTTAAAACTTCTTGCAAAGTATGAGCTGCACCATATCCTTCAAGTGCCCAAACTTCCATTTCTCCAAATCTTTGTCCACCAAATTGTGCTTTACCACCTAAAGGTTGCTGAGTGATAAGAGAATATGGACCAATTGAACGTTGGTGAATCTTATCTTCAACCATATGATTTAATTTCAAAACGTATTTATAACCGACAGTAATTGGTTGATCATAGGCCTGCCCAGTTTTACCATCATATAAAGTTACCTTACCATTTTCAGGCAAACCTGCTCTTCTTAATTCTCCTTTAATATCTTCTTCGGTAATTCCATTTAAAGCCGGTGTCATTACTTTATAACCCAATTTCTGAGCTGCAAAACCCATGTGAGTTTCAAGCAACTGACCCAGATTCATACGAGAAATAATACCTAGTGGAGATAAAATAATATCAACTGGTTTTCCATCTTCCATATAGGGCAGATCTTCTACGGGAACGATCTTTGAAATAACACCTTTATTTCCATGTCGCCCAGACATCTTATCGCCGACTTGAATTTTTCTTAAATTAGCCACTACTACTTGAATAGATTGTAAAATACCGGCAGATAGTTTATCCCCTTCTTCACGGGAAAATATTTTAACATCAACCACCTTGCCGTGTTCACCATGTTCAAGATATAAAGATGAGTCGCGCACATCTTTAGCTTTTTCACCGAAAATTGCTCTCAATAATTTTTCTTCAGCAGAAAGAGTAGTCTCTCCCTTAGGAGTTATTTTACCTACTAAAATATCACCACTTGAAACTTCAGCTCCGATACGAATAATTCCCTCATCATCTAAATTTTTTAATTTCTCCTCACTAATATTGGGGATGTCGTTGGTAACAATTTCTGGACCAAGCTTTGTATCACGAACATCAATAGTATAGTTTTCTATATGAATAGAAGAATAAATATCTTCTTTAACAAGGCGCTCTGAAATAATAATAGCGTCTTCATAATTATAACCTTCCCAAGTCATAAAAGCAGCCAAGATATTTTTGCCAAGAGATAATTCACCATCATCAATCGCTGGACCATCCGATAAAATCTGTCCTTTTTTTACTTTTTCATCAATTTCCACAATTGGATGTTGATTAATACAAGTTGAAGAGTTAGAACGTATAAACTTATTTAAATTATAAGTAATAACTTGTCCTTTTTTTGTAGTTAATTCAATTAAACCACCATCAACCTTAGTAATAACACCACTGTCGTCTGCAATTACAATATGCCCACTATCACGAGCAGCTCTTTCCTCTACACCTGTTCCAACAATGGGAGATTCGTTTTTTACAAGCGGCACCGCTTGACGTTGCATATTCGTTCCCATTAAAGACCTCTGCCCGTCATTATGTTCCATAAAAGGAACTAAAGATGTAGCAATAGAAATAATTTGATTGGCCGCGATGCCGACAAAATTAATATTTTCAACATCCTCCATCCCCGGTTGCCCCTTAATTCTAGCCTCATGTTTAGAAACCAAAAAATAACCATTACTATCAAGTGGAACGGTTGAATCAACAGTTGTATATTTTTCTTCTTCAAAAGCATCAAGATAAACAATTTCATCAGTAACTTTATACCCCTTTTTATCCTTAACAACCTTACGATATGGAGTCTCTAAAAATCCATAACTATTTAATCTAGCATAACTGGCTAAATGACCAACTAAACCAATATTTGGACCCTCTGGAGTAGCAATCGGACAAATTCTGCCATAGTGAGTAGAGTGCACATCACGAACATCGAAACCAGCTCTTTCACGTGTTAAACCACCCGGACCCATCGCACTTAAACGTCGCTTGTGTTCTAATTCAGCTAAAGGATTAGTTTGATCCATAAACTGCGATAACTGAGAAGACATGAAAAACTCACGAACCACACCAATAACCGGACGAGCATTAATCAATTTAGAAGGATTTAAATTTCCAATATCAGAGGTTGACATTCTATCCTTTATAATCCTTTCCATACGAGCTAAACCAACACGAAAACGATTCTGAATTAGCCCCCCAATTGCACGAATACGACGATTTCCCAAATGATCAATATCATCTTCTGGCTCCTTGGTAATATTTAATCGAATAATTTCTTTAATAATTAACACTAAATCTTCTTTGCGTAAGATTCTAAATTCTTTCTTGTTTGTCGCTAAATCCAAATTAAAGCGACGGTTTAATTTATAACGCCCTACTCTGCCAAAGTCATAACGATCAAAACGGAAAAACATTGAATGAATTAATTGACGAGCATTATCAACTGAAGCCAAATCACCCGGCCTGATACGTCGATATACTTCCTGTAAGCCCTCTGCCTCATCCTTCGCTAAATCTTTTTCAATAGTAGACTCCATGAATGTTTTTTCATCATCATCTTTTACAAGATCTACATCTTTAAAGAGTTTAATCAATTCTTCATCTGTTTCATAGCCAAAAGCTCGCAAAAGTGATGTTACGGCCACCTTTCTTTTACGATCTATTCTGACCCAAAGAACTTTATTGGAATCAGCTTCAATTTCTAACCAGGCGCCACGATTCGGGATAACTTTTGCACCATAGCATTTTTTTCCCTTAATAAAGCTAGCGGTAAACATAACTCCAGCCGATCTTATAAGCTGAGAAACAACTACTCTTTCAATACCATTGATAATAAAGGTTCCCTGGCCAGTCATCAAAGGAAAATCACCAAGAAATACCTCCTGACTAACAGCATGTTTAGTTTTTTTATTAAGCAACCTAGTTTTTACACGTAAAGGCGCTTCATAGGTAATATTCTTTTCTCGACTTTCTACTTCGGAAAACTTCGGTTCGTCTAAATAATAATCTTCAAAATATAGCTCTAAATCCCGGCCGATAAAATCAACCACTGGATTTATTTCATCAAAGAGCTCGGCTAAACCTTCTTTTAGAAACCAATTATAGGAATCCTTTTGAATTTCAATCAGATCTGGCATAGGCACAACTGCCTTTGCCTCTGAGAATGATTTGCGTTTAGACATAAAATATGTTGAGTAATTTTTAAATTTAAATACAAAAAAAGAACAAAAAAAGATAACCAATTAGTTTTTAGACGATTTTAACAAAAAAATCCCAATCCTAAATTGGCTTGAATTTTAAAAAATATTCAATTAACTTATTTTTTTATAAATCACTTTTTTATTGAAAAAAGTGTAAGCGTATTACTATGTTATGATAATAAATATCATTTGTCAATACACAGTTTGTCCACAATTGCCTGTCTGAGTTCCATTCTATCATCCCAGGCCATTTTTTTACCCCCAGATAAGCAGATATATTGCTCAGCCCCCTTACCTGTTACCAAAACTAAATCACCTTCCTGGGCCATATTAACCGCCATTTTAAGAGCTTCTCGTCTATCTAACACCAAAAAAAGGTTTTTACCTCTACTTTTTCCATTTTTTTCAGCCCCCAAGGCTACCTCATTAATTATCGCCTGCGGATCTTCATCATATGGATCTTCGTCGGTAACAATAACAATATCGGCCGTTTTAGCCGCCATACCTCCCAATACTTGCCTTCTTGATTTATCCCGCCCACCACCAGTAGAACCAAGCACATGAATTAATTTATTATAAGGAAATAGTTTAATCGTTTTATATAAATTACCCAAAGCAATAGGCTCAAAAGAATAGTCTACTATAGCAATAAAATCTTTAGCTTCAGAAATTACTTCCATTTTTCCCGCCAGTGTTTCTACCTTTTCCAAACCAAGTTTAATCTTTTGTTTGTCAATTGATTGACTCAAGCCCACAGCATAAGCAGCTATCACATTCTTAGCATTAAAATCTCCCAATAAATTTATTTTCAAATCCTGATTATTTATATTCATTTCTAAACCTTTAACCGACATCGAGATCAAACTTCCATTTAACACAGTAATATCTTTTACAGCTGACTCCCTACTTAAACTATCTTCCAACTTAGAACAATCAAAATCTGGCTTAAGAGAATAAATAATTTTAGCTTCGCTCCAAAAATTTAAAAAATACCCTGCTTCTTTGTCGTCCCCATTAACAATGATGGTTTTTTGAACACGGGTATAATCAATTTTTTTTAAACCACTCTTTACACGACAAACTTTTTTATTTGAATCAACATATTTATTCTTATAACGAGATAGATGTTTAAAAAGTTCCCCCTTAGCTTCTTTATATTTTTTAAAGCTCCCATGGGATTCAATGTGTTCTGGGTATAAGTTAGTAAATAAAACTACATCGTAATTAATAAAACGATGTCTAAATTGCTTAATCCCTTCTGAGGTTGTTTCAATAACGGCATATGAGCATTCATTTTTTATCATTTGGCAAAGCATTCTCTGAATAAAGAAACGACCAGGCATGGTCATTTTTTTATCATTTAAACGCTCGTTGTCACCATTTGAAAAAACAGCAGTTGATGTCAGACCCGTCTTATATCCCGCTTCTTTTAACATCTTATAGATTAAGTATGAGCTTGATGTTTTTCCTGCTGTTCCGGTAACACCAATAACAATAATTTTATGACTGGGGAAATTGAAAGATACAACAGCTAAAAAACTTAAGATAAAATGATAAGCAGGAGCTAGTGTAATAAAAATTTTTCTAGGAATTAATTTTTTTATTTTCTCTACCATAAAATATTGAATAAATTTTTCCGCTCTTACCTTTTGCTTTAATTTTTTAAAGCATCTTCGTTATTCAACTGATCTTGCAAGCTTTCAACTGAAAGCTCGTCTTTAACTCTTAAAACTTCTTCTAACTTATCACTTAAAGTTTGTTGTTCTGTTTTAACATCTTTTATCTTATCTAAAACTAATTGTAGTTTCTCGCGTGTTTCAAAATAATCTTCTTCTGATAGGTAGTCAAATTCTTTAATCAACTCTTTTAATCTAAGAGAAGATTCTTTGATTTCTGTTTTCAATTTTAATTCTTTTTCTTTAGGCAATAAACCCGCCTCTCTGCTTGAATCTATTTTATCAAAGTTATCGGCTGAATTATTGTTTAGTTTTTCAAATGACATAGATTTATTTTAATAGTTAATAAATTAAGCTATATTTTTAATCTTTTAATTATTTAGAAAAAAACATCTCATCATCATCAATAATTTCTGACAAATCCTTATTCTTTTTTATATTTTTTTTACTTTTTTTATCTTGATGCTCTCTAATTTCTTCTAAAATTTCATCTTCGTCCTCTATTGCTTCTTCTTCCTCTTTTTCGTTTAAATCAAGTTTAGAATCTACTTCTTTATTTATTAATGGGTTTTCATTTTCAAGCTCTTCAACTTTATTTTCATCTGTTTCATCATCTACGCCGTCATCACCATCTTCGTTTTTATTATCTTCGCTCGTATTATTACCAAAATCTAATACGCCATCATCACCCTCATTATTAGAGTTAAAATAACTTTCGGGTGCGTCCATCTCGTTTCGATTATGAACAGGCATGGAACTCATAGTGCCCTGTGCTTGATATTCGGCCTCACTTAACATTACTTCTCGTGGTTTTGACCCATTCGCTGGTCCAATAATCCCAGAATCTTCTAGCATATCCAATATTTTAGCAGCCCGCCCGTAACCAATGGACAAACGACGTTGTAACATAGAGGTTGATCCTTTGCCCGCTTTTATAATTATTCCTTTAGCTTCTTCAAATAACTCATCTTCATCACCACGATTTCCATCAAGTCCAACTCCAGCTATGCCATTAACTTTTTGACGATCAGTGACTCCTTCTAAATACTCAGCCTCCCCACTTTTTTCTTTAATATAATTTACAACGTCATTAATTTCTTCATCACTTAAATATGCTCCTTGGATTCTCTTTGGTTTAGAAATTTCTGCTGTTGAAAACAACATATCACCTTGTCCTAATAATTTTTCTGCACCAGAAGAATCTAATATTGTTTTAGAGTCAACTAAGGAAGCCACCGAGAAGGCGATACGACTAGGAATGTTGGCTTTAATTAAACCAGTGATAACGTCTACACTTGGTCTCTGTGTAGCAAGAATAAGATGAATACCGATTGCCCTAGACATTTGTGCTAAACGTATAATAGCCGCCTCCATTTCTTTTCCAGCAGTCATCATAAAATCAGCCAACTCATCTATAATAAACACAATATAGGGTAATTTTTCTTTCGCTATTATATTATATGATTGAATATTTTTTTTGCCTGATTTATTAAGCAAATCGTAGCGTCTATCCATTTCGTTTAGACACCATTTCAATGAATTAATAGTTTTGGATACCTCGGTGATAACGGGAGTGAGAAGATGAGGTATGCCATTATAGACTGGTAACTCAACTCTTTTTGGATCAACCATAATAAAACGTAAATCGTCAGGATTATTTTGATATAACAAGCTAATAATTATTGTATTAAGGCATACGGACTTACCAGAATTAGTAGCTCCAGCAACTAATAAATGCGGCATTCTGCTTAAATCATAAAGCCAAGAAGTGCCTGCCACATCTTTTCCTAAAACAATATGTAAATTGTTTTTTCTTTTTTTAAAAGCCTCATCTTCTAATATTTCACGAAGCCCAACGATTGCCTTTGCTCTATTTGGTACCTCCACCCCGACTAAAGACTGTCCAGGGATTGGAGCTTCTATTCTAATTGGGTGAGCAGCTAAAGCCAACGATAAATCATTACTTAAAGTAGTTATACGAGATAATTTAACTCCTTCTGCTGGTCTAAAAGTATATTGTGTTACAGTGGGGCCAACTTTAGTCTCCCCCATTTCAACATCAATACCAAACTTTTCAAGCGTATTTTTAATTTTTTTACCACTTAACTCAGTATCCCCACCAATTGCCTTGGAAAACTTATTATTTAATAACTCGAGGGGTAAATCAATCTTAATAGATCGCTTGGGCCAAGTAATCTTTTCTTGAACTGGTATTTTATTATTAATTTTTCTAACTACCATTGATTCAGCATCTTTTTCTTTTTCATCCCCCCCGTCTACACTACGCTTTTGCCAAGCACTTAAAACACTCTCTCTTGCTTCTTTAATTAAGGAATCTTTTTCATCTTCCTCATTATCCAACGCTTCCCCATCTTCTTCATATTCACGAGCTTTAAATAATTCTTTAAAAAATTCTCTAAATGGGCTGAATATTTTAAACAATAAACTTTCACTACCAATAATTTTGCTCAAAGAAGTATTAAAGATAAGGACTAGCGAAATTAAAAGTAAAGCTGCTAAAACAACGCTTCCTCCCCACAAACCAAAAACATAAAAAAAGGAACGACTTAAATAATAACCAATGAAACCGCCCCCCAACCCATCTTTAGCGAGTTCTAACCAGTTAGGCCTAGAAAAAAAGAAATGAAACATTGTTTGATACGATATAAACAAAAGAAAAAGTCCAAAATAGTTATTGAATAACAAAGTCTTTCTTTCTTGACGAATTAATATGAAAGCAAAATAGAGTAAAATTATTGGTGCTAGTATTTTTCCATAACCGAAAATAAGAGCTAACCATTTAGATAAGAACTCCCCCGAATTACCAGATAAATTAAATAGACCTAATAAGCTTACTATCCCTAAAACCAACAAGATAACAATCCAAATACTACGTTTTGCCTTTTCATTTAAATCAAAGTTAGGCAAAACTAAAAAATCACGGCTATCTCTTGTCTTTTTTCTTCTCCCCATATAAATAATTTAATTTTTTTGTTGTTATTATTATAACACAGCTTAATATTTAAGGGCATTTTGGATAAAATCGCGTTCAATTTCAGAAATTCCTCTCTTTAACTTAGAAAATTCTTTTCTATACTTATCTCTATTTCTAAAAACTAGCTTGGCCCTTTTTATATCTTTGTTTGATTTTTATTTTCAACTTACAATTCATAGAAAAATTCTCAATCTTTTAATTGTGCGGATAACGATAGAATAACTACTGTAAGTTCAAATCTGTCATTACTTTCTTAAGTAACTCCTCAGCTCCTAATGGATTACTATCATGTTTTAAAAATAAATAAACAGCGGTCCTAATTGCAGTCCAATTATAATAAAGAGTAATTCTCTCACGCAAATTAACACTATCTTCTTGTTTACTAAATTCTAAATATGACGATAAGAATAGATCACTCATTTGCTTTGCATAATCAGGATTACCATATTTTGCTCCAATCTTGTACTCAAGCTGCTGCATAAAAGTTCCAATATCACGAGCAGGATCTCCCAAACAAAGATCTGTAA
>Ga0209587_1001205_pt1 | contig 12322 bp, 7 predicted proteins | sample NGEPerD_2_FD_184512 | JGI IMG/M metagenome (GOLD analysis project Ga0209587, IMG submission 184512) | Arctic peat soil microbial communities from the Barrow Environmental Observatory site, Barrow, Alaska, USA - NGEE PermafrostL1-D... | ecosystem: Environmental > Terrestrial > Soil > Wetlands >... | reverse complement strand
TTTATGCGCGGCGTCCACGATCCAGCGCATCGCCAGCGCCGCCTGACGCGATGTACGCACCTCGATTGGCACCTGATAGGTCGCGCCCCCCACCCGCCGGGACTTGACCTCGACCAGCGGCCGGACGTTCTCCAGCGCCTTGGTGAATACGTCCAGACCCTCGTCGCCCTTGCGCGCCTTGATCTGCTCAAGCGCCCCGTAAACGATCTGCTCCGCCGTGGATTTCTTGCCACTAAACATGAGCATGTTCACAAACTTCGCCAGCTGCACATTATGGTATTTCGGATCAGGCACCGGCCGGCGCTTGGGCACTTCTCTTCTTCTGGACATGACTTGAAATTTTTAACTTGTGGCTGGCTTAACTGTGTGACCGACACTCGGCGGCTGCCGGGCAGGATCGCGTTATCGCTAAATTCGCAAGGAGTAAACTCGCAGGGGCTGTGGGCAGAACATCAGGACTTGGGCCGCTTGGAGCCGTACTTTGAGCGACCCTGCCGGCGACTCTGTACGCCCTGCGTATCGAGACTGCCGCGCACCGTGTGGTAGCGCACACCGGGCAAATCCTTCACGCGACCGCCGCGAATCAGCACCACCGAGTGTTCCTGCAGATTGTGACCTTCGCCGCCAATATAGCTGGCAACCTCGAACCCGTTGGTCAGGCGCACGCGCGCCACTTTGCGCAGGGCCGAGTTCGGCTTCTTGGGCGTGGTCGTGTAAACGCGCGTGCAGACCCCCCGCTTCTGCGGGCAGGCTTCCAGCGCGGGGACGTTACTTTTCTCGCGCCGCCGTACACGCGGGTTGCGCACCAGTTGATTCGTGGTCGCCAAGTGAACTTACTCCAGTTAAAAAGACGGACAGGCCGCACGGTTAAGCAGCGGCCTGTCTCAACCAGCCATTTTAGAAACTGTTGTTCAGTGTGTCAAACAAAACGCCGGCCATGATGAATGCCGCGTGAGCGTCAAGCGTTACATGCCTTGCCTCAAGGCGCGCGTTCGCCTAGGTGCCGGCGTCATGCGCATTCGCCGTCAATGGCTCGGGCGGGGCATCTTCCTCAGCTGCCACCTTCTCGCTACGTCCTGGCAGGCCAGCCTCGAGAAATTCGCTGTACCGCCTGCGGCGTCGTTCGTCATGATACGCCTGCCCGGTGCCGGCCGGGATCAGACGGCCCACGATCACGTTTTCCTTGAGCCCGCGCAGATTGTCGCGGCTGCCACGCACGGCGCTCTCCGTGAGAACCCGCGTGGTCTCCTGGAAAGAAGCCGCGGAGATGAACGACTCGGTGACCAGCGACGCCTTGGTGATACCCAGCAGCACCGGGTCGAACTTTGCTCGCTGCTTGCCGTCGCGCTCGACTTTTTCGTTTTCCTCGACCAGGCGCGCCGACTCCACCTGCTCGCCACGCAGGAAACGCGTGTCGCCCGGATCGAGAATTTCAACCTTGCGCAGCATTTGGCGGATGATCACTTCGATATGTTTGTCGTTGATCTTCACGCCTTGCAGACGGTAGACCTCCTGTATTTCGTTGACCAGGTATTCGGCCAGCGCGGTGATGCCGAGCAGACGCAGGATGTCGTGCGGGTTGTGTTCACCGTCGGCCACGACCTCGCCTCGCTCGACGTGCTCGCCCTCGAACACGTTCACGTGCCGCCACTTCGGAATCAGCTCCTCGGCGGTCTCGCCGTTCTCATCGGTGATCACCAGCCGCATCTTGCCTTTAGTTTCCTTGCCAAAACCCACGGTGCCGGAGCGCGCGGCGAGAATGGCCGCTTCCTTGGGTTTGCGCGCCTCGAACAGATCGGCCACTCTGGGCAGACCGCCGGTAATGTCGCGTGTCTTGGAGGATTCCTGCGGAATGCGCGCGACCACGTCGCCTACGTCCACCTTGGCGCCGTCGGCCAGGCTGATGATCGCGCCGGGCGGCAACGCATATTGCGCGGGCAGATCGGTGCCGGCCAGAGCCAGATTAACGCCGTTCTCGTCGCTGAGCCTGACCATTGGCCGCAGATCCTTGCCATGCGAGCCGCGCGTCTTCGGGTCCGAGATCACTCTTGAGCTTAAGCCCGTCACCTCGTCGATCTGCTTGTTAACCGTAATGCCCTCGATAAAGTCATGCAGCGAAATGCGGCCGGCCACCTCGGTGATAATGGGATGGGTGTGCGGATCCCAGTTGGCGACGATTTGCCCCGGCTCGGCGCGGTCGCCGTCATTGACCGAGATCACCGCCCCATACGGCACCCTGTAGCGTTCCTTTTCCCGCCCCTGCGAGTCGATCAGCCCCAGCTCGCCGGATCGCGATACGGCCACGTTGTTGCCGCTGCTCTCGTGCTTGACGATCTTGATGTTATGCAGGCGGATATGCCCTGGCGACTTGATGGTAATGCTGGAGGCAGCCGCGGCGCGGCTGGCGGCACCGCCGATGTGGAAGGTGCGCATGGTCAGCTGCGTGCCGGGCTCGCCGATGGATTGCGCCGCGATGACGCCCACCGACTCGCCCTTGTTGACGATGTGGCCGCGCGCCAGATCGCGTCCATAGCACGCCGAGCAGACACCATAACGCGCCCGACAATTGATCGCGGTACGCACTCTGACCTCGTCCACGCCCAGTTCTTCGAGTTCCTGCACCCAGCGTTCGTCCAGCAAGGTGCCGGCGGTGACCACCGGTTCCTTCTGGCCCAGCAGAAACACGTCGTCGGCGACCGTGCGGCCCAGCACGCGCTCGCGCAACGGCTCAACCACGTCGCCGCCCTCGATGATGGGTTTCATCACGATGCCCTCGCGGGTGCCGCAATCCGGATCCGTGACCACCATGTCCTGCGCCACGTCGACCAGCCGACGGGTCAGATAACCGGAGTTCGCGGTCTTGAGCGCGGTGTCGGCCAGACCCTTGCGGGCGCCGTGGGTAGAAATAAAGTACTGCAACACGTTCAGCCCCTCGCGGAAATTCGCGGTGATGGGCGTTTCGATGATGGAGCCATCGGGCTTGGCCATCAGCCCGCGCATCCCGGCGAGCTGGCGGATCTGTGCGGCGGAGCCGCGCGCGCCAGAATCGGCCATCATGAAAATTGAATTGGAAGACTTCTGCGATACCATATTGCCTTCCGCGTCGACAACCTGCTCGGTGCCCAGCTTGGACATCATGGCTTTCGCGACCTGATCGTTGGTGCGCGACCAGATGTCCACCACGCGGTTGTAGCGTTCGCCCTTGGTCAGCAGGCCGGAGGTGTAATTGCCCTCGATTTCCTTGACCTCGCGTTCGGCCGCGGCAAGGATAGTTTCCTTTTCCTGCGGCACCACCATGTCGTCCACGCCGAACGAGACGCCGGCACGGGTGGCGTAAAAAAACCCCGTGTACATCAGCCGGTCGGCAAACACCACGGTATCCTTCAGCCCCACGTTACGATAGCACGCGTTGATCAGCCGCGAGATGCCGCGCTTGTCCAGGTTGCGATTGACGTAATCGAAACCGAGCCCGTCGGGCAGAATCTGCGACAGCAGCGCGCGGCCGACGGTAGTGTCGATGCGTTTAAAGCTCTCGATACGTTCGCCCTCCTCGCTGTACACGACCTCACGAATACGCACCTTGACACGCGCGTGCAGCTCCACATGCCGGCCCTCGTACGCCCGATGCACCTCCGCCACGTCGGCGAACACGCTGCCTTCGCCCTTCGCGTTGATGCGCTCGCGGGTCATGTAATAAAGGCCCAGCACGATGTCCTGCGACGGCACGATGATGGGATCGCCGTGTGCGGGCGACAGGATATTGTTGGTGGACATCATCAGCGCGCGCGCCTCCAGCTGCGCCTCGATCGATAGCGGCACATGCACCGCCATCTGATCGCCGTCGAAGTCCGCGTTGAACGCAGCGCACACCAGCGGATGCAGCTGAATGGCCTTGCCCTCGATCAGCATCGGCTCGAACGCCTGGATCCCTAAGCGATGCAGGGTCGGCGCGCGATTCAGCATCACCGGATGTTCGCGGATGACCTCTTCGAGAATGTCCCACACCTCCGGTCCTTCTTTTTCCACCAGCTTTTTCGCCGCCTTGATGGTGGTGGCCAGGCCGCGCAGATGCAGCTTACTGAAGATGAACGGCTTGAACAGCTCCAGCGCCATCTTTTTGGGCAGACCGCATTGATGGAGTCGCAAGGTCGGCCCTACCACAATGACCGAGCGCCCGGAATAGTCCACGCGCTTGCCCAGCAGGTTCTGGCGGAAACGGCCCTGCTTGCCCTTGATCATGTCCGCCAGCGACTTCAGCGGCCGCTTGTTGCTGCCGGTGATCGCGCGACCGCGCCGCCCGTTGTCCAGCAGCGCGTCCACCGATTCCTGCAGCATGCGTTTTTCGTTGCGCACGATGATGTCGGGCGCGTTCAGCTCCAGCAGGCGCTTGAGACGGTTATTGCGATTGATTACGCGACGGTATAAGTCGTTCAGATCAGAAGTCGCGAAGCGGCCGCCGTCCAGTGGCACCAGCGGGCGCAGATCGGGCGGCAGCACCGGCAGCACGGTCAGCACCATCCACTCCGGCTTGTTGCCGGATTCGTTGAAAGACTCGATCAGCTTGAGCCGCTTGCCGATGCGCTTGAGTTTGGTTTCGGAATTGGTCTGGCCGATTTCGTCACGCAGCCGCATGGCCTCCGCCTGCATGTCCAGCGAGCGCAACAGCTCGTAAACCGCTTCCGCGCCCATGCGCGCATCGAATTCGTCGCCATGTTCCTCAATGGCCTGCAAGTACTCTTCATCGGACAACAGCTTGCCGCGCTCCAGCGGGGTCATGCCCGGATCGATCACCACGAATGCCTCGAAATACAGGATCCGCTCGATTTCCCGCAACGTAATATCAAGCAACAGGCCGATGCGCGACGGCAGGGATTTCAGGAACCAGATGTGCGCGACCGGGGACGCCAGATCGATATGGCCCATGCGCTCGCGGCGCACCTTGGTCAGCGTAACCTCGACGCCGCATTTTTCGCACACGACGCCGCGATGCTTGAGCCGCTTGTACTTGCCGCACAGGCATTCATAGTCGCGGACCGGGCCAAAAATCTTGGCGCAGAACAGCCCGTCGCGCTCTGGCTTGAAGGTGCGGTAATTGATCGTTTCCGGCTTTTTGACTTCGCCAAACGACCAGGACCGGATCATCTCCGGCGACGCCAGACCGATGCGAATGGCGTCGAAGTCTTCCACCTTGCCTTGTTGCGACAATAAATTGAGTAAGTCTCTCATTTGCTACTCCACGTGCGTGGGTACGTTTGGTTGGCGGCTTGCAGCCGACGCGGCAATGTCGAATCCCTCTCTCAATCTCCCCGTCAAAAGAGAGTCGAGAGGGGTCGCTGCGCGATACACGGCTTATTCGTCCTGCTCAAGCTCGATATTGATGCCCAGTGAGCGAATCTCCTTCATCAGCACATTGAAGGATTCGGGCATGCCGGCCTCCATGCGGTGATCGCCGTCGACAATGTTCTTGTACATCTTGTTGCGGCCGTTCACGTCATCGGATTTCACAGTGAGCATCTCCTGCAAGGTGTACGCGGCGCCGTAAGCCTCCAGCGCCCACACTTCCATCTCGCCGAAGCGCTGACCACCAAACTGCGCCTTGCCGCCCAGCGGCTGTTGGGTAACGAGGCTGTAGGGGCCGGTCGAACGCGCGTGCATCTTGTCGTCGACCAGGTGATTCAGCTTCAGGATATGTGTGTAGCCGATAGTCACCGGGCGGTCGAATGCCTCGCCGCTGCGCCCGTCGTATAACGTGGTCTGGCCGCTTTCGGGGAGATCCGCAAGCCTTAGCATGGCCTTGATTTCGTCCTCGTTGGCGCCGTCGAACACGGGTGTGGCCATCGGCACGCCGGCGCGCAGGTTGCCCGCCAGCGCGGTCACCTCGGCGTCGCTGAACTCGTTCAAATCCACCTTCTTGATCCCGCCGCCGTTGTAAATGCGGTCGATGAAGTCCCGTATCTCAGCGGGCTGACCGTTGGCATCCAGCATCTTGCCGAGCTTCAGGCCTAAGGCCTTGGCGGCCCAGCCAAGGTGCGTCTCCAGCACCTGTCCGACGTTCATGCGCGAGGGCACACCCAGTGGATTCAGCACTACGTCGACCGGCGTGCCGTCGTCCATGTACGGCATGTCCTCCACCGGCACGATCATCGACACCACGCCTTTGTTACCGTGGCGACCGGCCACTTTATCGCCCGGCTGCATGCGGCGCTTGACCGCCAGATACACTTTCACCATCTTGAGCACGCCGGGGGCGAGATCGTCGCCCCTGGTGATCTTGCCGCGCTGCTCGGTTAAGCGCCGGTCGAATGCCTCGCGCTGTGCACGCAGGCTTTGCGCCAGGACCTCGACCTGCGTGTTGACCTCTTCGGCGCGCATGCGTATCTCGAACCATTGCGCGCGGGGCACTTCCGCAAGATAGTTTTTGCTGACCTTGGCGCCCGCCTTGAGGCCGTTCGGGCCGCCCTCGGCGACCTTGCCCGACAGCAGCTTTTCGACCCGGTCGTAGATGTCGTTTTCGTAGATGCGCAACTGGTCGTTCAGGTCCTTGCGCACCTGTTCGATAGCGGAGTCCTCGATCTGCAGGGCGCGCTTGTCCTTGTCCACTCCATCGCGCGTGAACACGCGCACGTCGATGACGGTACCCTCCATGCCGGATGGCACGCGTAAAGACGTGTCTTTAACGTCGGACGCCTTCTCGCCGAAGATCGCACGCAGGAGTTTTTCTTCCGGCGTCAGTTGCGTCTCGCCCTTGGGCGTTACCTTGCCCACCAAAATATCGGCGGGGCGCACCTCCGCTCCCACATACACGATACCCGAGTCGTCAAGCTTGGCCAGCAGGCCCTCGCTGACGTTGGGGATATCCGCGGATATTTCCTCGGCGCCCAGCTTGGTGTCGCGCGCCACGCAGGTCAGTTCTTCGATATGCACGGTCGTATAACGATCTTCCTCGACTACCCGCTCGGAGACGAGAATCGAGTCCTCGAAGTTATAGCCGTGCCAGGGCATGAAGGCGACCATCATGTTCTGGCCCAGCGCCAGTTCACCCATGTCGGTGCTGGGGCCGTCCGCCAGCACGTCGCCGCGCGCGATCACGTCACCCGGCCGGACCAGCGGCCGCTGGTTGATGCAGGTGTTCTGGTTTGAACGCGTGTATTTGGTCAGACCGTAAATGTCGACACCCGGCTCTCCGGCCTCGGTCTCATCGTCGTGTACGCGCACTACGACGCGGGCCGCGTCCACCGTATCCACCACGCCGCCTCGCCGCGCGGTCAGCGCGGCGCCGGAGTCTATCGCCACCGCGCGTTCGATGCCGGTGCCGACCAGCGGCTTCTCGGCGCGCAACGTCGGCACCGCCTGACGCTGCATGTTGGAACCCATCAGCGCGCGGTTGGCGTCGTCGTGCTCCAGAAATGGAATCAGCGCCGCCGCCACCGACACAATCTGCTTGGGCGAGACGTCCATGAACTCAATCCTGTCAGGTGTGGACAGGCTGAATTCGTTCTGACTGCGTGAGGAGACCAGCTCATCGGTCAGCCGCCCCTGCGCATCCAGAGTCGCGTTGGCCTGCGCGATTACGTACTGGCTCTCTTCGATCGCGGACAGATAAACGATTTCGTTGGTCACCTTGCTGTGCGCGACCTTGCGGTACGGCGTCTCCAGAAATCCGTAGCTGTTGGTGCGCGCGTAAACCGCCAGGGAATTAATCAGCCCGATGTTCGGGCCCTCCGGCGTCTCGATCGGGCACACGCGGCCGTAATGAGTCGGGTGCACGTCGCGTACCTCGAAACCGGCCCGTTCGCGGGTCAGACCGCCGGGGCCCAGAGCCGAAATACGCCGTTTGTGGGTGACCTCGGAAAGCGGGTTGTTCTGGTCCATGAACTGCGACAACTGGCTGGAGCCGAAGAATTCCTTGACGGCCGCCGCGACCGGCTTGGCGTTAATCAGTTCCTGCGGCATCAGACCTTCGGATTCGGCCAGCGCCAGACGTTCCTTCACCGCGCGCTCGACCCGGACCAGCCCGATGCGGAAAACATTCTCGGCCATTTCGCCCACGCAGCGCACGCGCCGGTTGCCCAGGTGATCGATGTCGTCCACGACACCGTTGCCGTTCCGGATATCGATCAGCACCTTGAGCACGGCAAGAATATCCTCCTTGCTCAGGGTGCCAGGTCCGACGATTTCCTCGCGTCCGACTCGGCGGTTAAATTTCATGCGCCCGACGGCCGACAGGTCGTAACGCTCCGCGGTGAAGAAGAGGTTATTGAACAGATTCTGGGCGGCTTCCTTAGTGGGTGGCTCGCCGGGGCGCATCATCCGGTAAATTTCGACCTGTGCCTCGAGTTCGGTGCGTGTCTGATCGATGGACAACGTCGAGGACACATACGGCCCGCGATCAATGTCGTTTACATACAGCGTGCGAATGGTTCTGGGGCCTGCCTCGCGCAACTTGCCCACGAGTTCGACAGTCAGCTCCTGGTTGGCGCCGGCGAGCAATTCACCGGTGCTTTCGTCGACCACATCGTGAGCCAGAATCTTGGCGATCACATAGTCTTCGGGCACATCCAGTGCCTTGATGCCGGCTTTTTCGATCTGCTTGACGTGCCGCACGGTGATACGCCGCCCGGCCTCGACCAGGGTCTTGTCGTTGGTGATGATGTCGAACGCGGCGATCTCGCCCCGTAGCCGGTCTGGCACCAACTCCAGCCGTAAGCCATCCGCGGTGATATCGATGCTGTCGGTCTCGAAAAACGTGTCCAGCATCTGCGGCGCGTCGAACCCGAGCGCGCGCAGCAGCACCGTCGCCGGCAGCTTGCGACGGCGGTCGATGCGCACGAAGACGCAGTCCTTGGGATCGAACTCGAAATCCAGCCAGGAGCCACGATAGGGAATCACGCGCGCGGAATACAGCAGCTTGCCCGAGGAATGCGTCTTGCCGCGATCATGATCGAAAAACACGCCCGGCGAGCGATGCAGCTGGGACACCACCACTCGCTCGGTGCCGTTGATCACGAACGTGCCGTTCTCGGTCATCAGCGGCAGTTCGCCCATGTAGACTTCCTGCTCCTTCACGTCCTTTACGCGATTGCTGCCGGCTGGCGCTTCCTTGTCGTAAATGATCAGCCGCAACGTCACGCGCAAGGGCGCGGCAAACGTCATGCCGCGCAGCTGGCACTCGCGTACGTCGAACACGGGCGTACCCAGCCGGTAATTAACGTATGCCAGCTGCACGTTGCCCGAATAGCTGGTGATCGGAAACACCGAGCTGAACGCGCTGTGCAGCCCCGCGGTATCGCGCTGGTCAGGCGCCTTTTCGGATTGCAAAAACTGACGATAAGAGGCAAGCTGGATTTCCAGCATGTACGGGACTTCAAGAATCTGGGGACGCTTACCGAAATCCCTGCGGATGCGTTTTTTCTCGGTGTAGCTATAAGCCATTAGGTTACCTCGTTGACGACGGGCGGGCGTGTTGGTTGCCGGCGGATCGTCTAGCGGAAAAGTGGGGGCTCCGCGTTTAAAATACAACGCAGACAGACCGGTGACATTGACGCCACCAGCCTGTGCGCGACAGTGCGGTTTACGGAACGCAACCGGTAAACCGCGATTACTTAAGTTCTACCGATGCGCCAGCTTCTTCCAGTTGTTTCTTGATCGTCTCGGAATCCGCCTTGCTGGCGCCTTCCTTGATCGTGGATGGAGCGCTCTCCACCATGTCCTTGGCCTCTTTAAGCCCCAGACCGGTAAGCGCGCGCACAACCTTGATTACCGAAACCTTGTTCGCACCGAAACTGGTCATCACCACGTCAAATTCGGTTTGCTCCTCGGCCGCTTCCGCGGCAGCCGCAGGTGCGGCGGCTGTCGGTCCGGCGGCCACGGCCGCCGTCACACCCCATTTTTCTTCCATCGCGGAAATGAGGTCGACCACTTCCATGACGCTCATACTGGAAATGCTTTCGAGAATATCTTCTTTTGATACAGCCATCTGTTTGCTCCTGAACCGTTGCTTACATCGAAATCGCGCGCGCCATCAGTCGGCAGCCTGCTTCTGATCCTTAAACGCCGCCAAGGTTCGCACCAGTTTGGCGTGCGGCGCCGCCAACACCCCCAGCAGTTTCGCCAGCGGCGCCTGCATGACCGCCAGCATCTGGCTCAACGCCTGCTCGCGGGTGGGCAGGCTCGCCAGACGTTCCAGCGCCGACTCATCCATTAACTGTCCGCCCACAGCGACCAGCTTGGGCTTCAGCCCGTCGTGCTGTCTGGCAAAGTCCTTGACCAGACGCGCTGCCGCGCCCGGATCTTCACGTGAAAACGCTAGAATCAGCGGCCCCGTAAAACCGGGCTGCATGCATTCGAACGCCGTGCCGGCGACGGCGCGGTGGGCGAGCGTATTCTTGACCACCCGCAGATAAACCTGTTCGTTACGCGCCCTGGCGCGCAACTCGGTCAGCACTTCGACGGACAGGCCGCGGTACTCGGCGGCGACCGCCGAATGGGCGTCGCGTGCCACGGCAGCGACTGCCGAGACGATCTGCTGCTTTTCCGTCAGACTCAATGCCACGTTTGAAAACCTCTGTTATTGATTGACCTGGCGTGCGCCGTACGTGCCGAACACGCGCCTGCCGCGCGTTTACTGACTGGACAGCTGATTCTGATCCACGGCAATACTCGGCCCCATGGTCGATGACAGCGTTACCTTTTTAAGATAAACACCCTTGGACGTGGCAGGCTTCGCCTTGATCAGATCCGCCACCAGCGCGCCCAGGTTCTCCTGGAGCGCATGCACGTCGAAACCGACCGTGCCAATACTGCAATGAATGATGCCGCCCTTGTCCGCACGGTATCGCACCTGCCCGGTTTTGGCGTTACGCACCGCCTGCGCCACGTCCGGCGTGATCGTGCCGACCTTGGGATTGGGCATCAGACCGCGCGGGCCCAAGATCTGGCCAAGCTGCCCTACCACCCGCATCGCTTCCGGCGCGGCGATGACCACATCGAAATTCAGCTTGCCAGCCCGCACCTGCGCGGCAAGATCGTCCATGCCGACGATGTCCGCGCCGGCGTCCGTGGCGGCCTGCGCCTTGTCGCCCTGCGCAAACACGGCCACGCGCACATTCTTGCCCGTGCCGTGCGGCAGCACGGTGGAGCCGCGCACCATCTGATCCGACTTACGCGGGTCGATGCCAAGATTCAGGCTGACATCCACCGATTCAGCAAACTTTGCCGAACTCGTGTCCTTGATGAGCTGCAGCGCCTCCTCGAGCGAGTATTGATTACCCGGCTTGATCTTGTCCTGAATGGCGCGCATGCGTTTGGAAACTTTTGCCATAATCAGATTCCTTCGACCTCCAGCCCCATGCTGCGCGCGCTGCCCGCGATGCTGCGCACGGCGGCCTCGAGATCGGCAGCGTTGAGGTCCGGCATCTTGGTTTTCGCGATCTCTTCGATCTGCGCACGATCAACCTTGCCCACCTTGTTCGTATTCGGTTTGCCGCTACCTTTGGCGATGCCCGCCGCTTTCTTGAGCAACACGGAGGCGGGCGGCGTCTTGGTGACAAACGTAAAACTGCGATCCGAGTACGCCGTAATCACCACCGGCAACGGCATGCCCTGCTCGACATTCTGCGTCTGCGCGTTGAACGCCTTGCAGAATTCCATAATGTTCAGGCCACGCTGGCCCAGCGCCGGACCTACCGGGGGACTGGGATTAGCCTGCCCCGCGGGCACCTGCAGCTTGATATACGCCTCAACTTTCTTTGCCATTTATGCTCCAACACACCGCACGTGCGGGGACAACAATCGATCGCTTTCAAACATCCGCGTAACCGTAGTCGGCATGCTGCATCCGCCGATCAAAACTTTTCCACCTGGCTGAATTCCAGTTCGACCGGCGTCGAACGACCGAAGATCTGGACGGCCACCAGCAGCCGGCTTTTCTCGTAGTTCACTTCTTCGACCACGCCGTTAAAATCGTTGAACGGTCCGTCCGCGACCCGCACCACCTCGCCCGGCTCGAACAACACCTTGGGCCTCGGCTTGTCCACCCCTTCCTGTATGCGTTGCAGAATCGCCTCCGCCTCCCGGTCCGAAATGGGCGCGGGCCGGTCCGAAGTGCCGCCGATAAAACCCAGCACCTTGGGCGCTTCCTTCACGACGTGCCAGGTCTCGTCGCTCATGTCCATTTGCACCAGCACGTAACCGGGGAAAAACTTGCGTTCGCTACGCCGCTTCTGACCTTCCCGCATTTCCACGACTTCTTCCATCGGCACCAGAATCTCACCGAACCGATCCTGCATGCTGAAACGCTCGATGCGTTCCAGCAACGCACGCT
>Ga0209587_1001203_pt1 | contig 12338 bp, 14 predicted proteins | sample NGEPerD_2_FD_184512 | JGI IMG/M metagenome (GOLD analysis project Ga0209587, IMG submission 184512) | Arctic peat soil microbial communities from the Barrow Environmental Observatory site, Barrow, Alaska, USA - NGEE PermafrostL1-D... | ecosystem: Environmental > Terrestrial > Soil > Wetlands >... | reverse complement strand
GCGCAGTCTCGGTGACGTCGAGCTTCAGAGCCCTCCCGAGCGTGGCGAGCGCCTGTGTTGCGTGCTCGCCATCGAGGTTCAGCTCGCCTCCCAGGGTGGCGCCGTCCGCCAGGTAGCCGAGGTTGAGGTCTGCGTCGGTGACGGTAGGGGCATCGCCTCCGCGACCGTATGCCGCAGGCCCGGGGTCGGCGCCGGCCGAGCCGGGCCCCACCCGCAACCCGCCTCCTTCGTCGGCCCAGGCAATCGAGCCGCCCCCCGCGCTCACGGTGTGGACGTCGACCATCGGCAGCTTGAGCGGCACGCCGGCGACGACCGACTCGGTGGAGGTGGCGACGCGGCCCTCGATGATCGGGGCGACGTCGGTGCTAGTCCCCCCCATGTCGAAGCTGACGGCGTCGGCGAAACCGGAGAGGGCTGCGATGTGGGCGGCGGCCACCACTCCCCCGGCGGGGCCCGACAGGACACACCCGGCCGCGTTCATGCCCGCCTCCTCGATATCGATGATCCCGCCCGACGACTGCATCACGAGGGGGGCCGGGAGACCCGCTTCGTCGCAGCGAGCCTTCAGTTTGTCGAGATAGGAGGACAGCCGCGGTGTGAGGTAGGCGGCCGCGACCGTCGTCGAAAACCGCTCGAACTCCCTGAACTCGGCCACCACCTCATGCGACGCCAGCACCGGCACGCCCGGGAGCCGGGCGCGCAAGAGCTCTGCGGCGCGCCGCTCGTGAGCGGGATGGAGAAAGGCGAACAAGAAACAGACTGCTACCGCCTCTACTCCAGACTCTGCAAGGCGGCCACCGACATCGTCTAGCGCGGCCTCGTCGAGTGGCTCGATCTCGCCTTCGGGACCCATGCGCTCGCGCACCGTGAAGCGAAGGTCGCGCGTCACGAGTGGAGGGGGCCTCGAGGCCGTCAGATCGTAGAGGGAGGGCCGGTCCTGGCGGCCGATCTCGATGATGTCGCGAAACCCCTCGGTGGTGACGAGGGCGGTGCGGGCACCCTTGCGCTCGAGCAACGCGTTGGTGGCCACGGTGGTTCCGTGAGCGAGGACCTCGACGGCTTCCACTGCGGCCGCGGCAAGTGCGCTCATGACTCCCTGCGACTGGTCCTCGGGAGTAGAGGGCACCTTGGCGGTAACGATGCCCTCGTCGGTAAGCGCGACCAGGTCGGTAAAAGTCCCGCCGACATCGATCCCGACGCGCCCCCGGGTCACGGGAGGGCTCAAGCGCGGGTCACGGCGGCCTCAAGCGTGGATCACGAGGAGGATCGACCACGGATCACCGTGGAGTCGACCCTAACTCGGCTGCGGGACGCTACCCCTGTGCCGGCTACTCGGCCGGATCGAGGCGAGAGCGCAGGAGACGGAAGCTGCGAGCCTTGGGCTTGGCCGGGAGAATCGCCTGCACCCGGGGGGTCTTCTTCGGAGCACCCGGGGGGGCGTGGGACTTGGCGTGGCGCCGGCACAGCCTCAGCTGCACCTCGTCCCCGTTGATCGCCAGGGGCATCTCTTCGGTGGCGTAGGAGGAGCAGTAGAAACAAGTGATAAGTGGCATGATGCCGTCATTATCGGCGTTTACCATGTTCTTCCTGAAGGGCTTTGGGCTCCGCAATTCCGGCAATTACCACTAACGTCGAGCGGCTTGAAAGCTTTGAACCCTGATACGACGGTATCCATGTAGCAGCCCGTTTTGCTCAGGCGGCAACTCCTCTTCACTGATGTTGACTGTAGCCCTCAGACGGCACGCTGTCACGGATCAATAACAGGGATCTTTTCAACGTGAGCCCCGCTCACCGAGGCTGGTGCTGATAGGTGGAGTAGCTGCTTACCAGGTTGCGATCACGCGGCAGGGCCCGCCCGAGCCCTCCTCCCATGGAATCAGGCCCACGTAGGCATGGGCGCCGCGCGCCGGTATCGACTTGAGGTGGGCGAGATTCTCCAAGCCGTACTTGTCGGCGCCGAGCACGGTCAGGTGGACCTCGAACGTCGTGGACTCTCCGACGTCCAGGCTCAAGGTGTCGACGCCGATGGCGCTGATGTGGCGCCGGTCGAGCAGCCATTCGAGCGCGTCGATTCCGAAACCGGGGAAGTGGTACTTGCCGTCGGCGCCCACGTTCTTGTAGGCCGCGGGATCGCCCACCCGGCTCTCCCAGCCCGAGTACATGGCCACGACGGCCCCCTTCGGGATCCGTCCATGGCGGCGCTCGAAGCGCTCCAGGTCACGAACGGCCACGGCGGCGTCGGGGTCCTCCGCGGCGCGCCTCGAGATGTCCACGACCACGATCGGGACCAGCAGCTCCTCGAGCTTCATCTCGGGAGCGCGGCGGCCGTCGGTCACGAAGTGCCCGGGGCAGTCCATGTGGGTGCCGGAGTGTTCGCCGAGCGTCCACTTCTGAATGTAGAAGCCGTCGTCCTCGACCGTCACCAAAGTCTCTCGCGTGGGGGGATCAAAGGTGTAGACGGGAAAGCCCGCGCTTAGGACGTGGGTGAGATCTGAGAGACGCCGGCCGTGGTGGCCGTCGTCGGCGAGCGCTCTGGCGCCGCCGGTCAGAGTTGCGGCCGCAGCCGCGGCGACTCCGCCTTTGATCGCGGCCCGGCGGCTGACGCGCGGGAGCCCCTCCTCATCGATCCGTTGCTTGACCACCTCGACGGTTCCCGGCAGACACATGGCCCCTCCCCTTTTCTTTTCCCAGGCGACGCGACATCCTTTACGTTAACCGGTGATCCCTCGCGCCACAATTCTTGAACTTTTCTACGTGAGCATCGCTGAGCGAGGTCAGCGTAGAAAAGATCAGCCTCCGATGGGCCGAGGGCCGCAGCGCGCGGCCCTGATCGACTCCGGCGAGATCTCCTCGATCATCCTTTGGGGGCCGGCGGGCTCGGGCAAGCCGGCGCTGGCGCACATCATCGCCCGCGCCTCCAAGGCGCACTTCGAGCCTTCCGAGAACGTGTCGGACTCCTGAAACGCTCCGGAGTGCGGCCGCGCGGCTAGCAGTTAGCGGCGATCCGCAGCGCCTCACAAACATCCCGCATCTGGGTTGGTCGCAGCAGGGTGATGCGATCGGTGCATACGACTGCCGGTTTGCGGCTGATGGTACTACCAGTACCTCCTCTCGCTACCACGGCTCGTGTCCCTCGGCGCGTTCCTCGGTGTCCAAACGATTCAGCATATCGACGGTCGCCTGATCGGTGACCTCCGACAGATTCCCCCACTCGTCTGGCTCCACGATAAGAGAATACGTGCCTCGCGCGATGCCCTCGGGACTCATGATGCATTCTTTATGTACATCATGAAGCGCACGCAGATCTACCTCGGAGACGGTCAGCATGCCCGACTTGCCCGCCTCGCGACGGCATCGGGTGTTACCAAGTCGAGTCTCATCAGGGACGCGATCGATGCCTTCCTGCAGGGTTCTAAGCCAGACGGGAATAGCCTTCTGCGCTTCCACGCGGTCCTCGAGGAGATCGAACGAGGCCCCGTCTCGCTTGCCGACGGGCGGCAGTATGTGAAAGATTTGCGCCGCAGGGACCTGGCCAGGCAACAGGAGCTGGAGCGACCTCGCCGGGCATGAACGTCCTTCTCGATACCTCCGTGATTGTGGATCTCTTGCGAGCTCCCTCCCCCAGCATTGGCGTGTTGCGAGAGGACTCGACGAACCGCCGCGAAGCCATCCAAGGATGGCACTCGCAGACCTTGTCATCGCAGCAACCGCACAAGATCTTGGGCTCGAGTTGGCCACCGGCAACGTCAAGCATTTCCCAATGTTCAAGAGCCTGCGAGCGCCTTACGAGGGACCCTGATGCTGCACAGGAGCTGTCGTACATCGCGGCAGGGTCTTACGGTCGTGCCTCGAGGACGATACTGAAGGGCGCCTCGGCCGAGCGCCGGAAGCGAGTGAATCCCGCGTCGGTCGCCATCGCCTTCAGCCTCTTTTCGCCGGCCGCGGCTCCCAATGGTCTGCCCGTTCCCTGCGACAGCGCGTTGGGCACACAGATGAAAGTCGAGGCCGAGTAAAGAAGCCGGCCTAGCGGGTTGTGATTATCTTCCACGCTGTCGCCTGCGTTGAGCTCGACAATCAACCAGGTCCCGTCGGGGGCCAGCGACTCGCGTATGTGGCGAGCAACATCGACGGGATCTCCCATGTCATGGATCGCGTCGAAGGTGCAGATCAGGTCGTAGCCTTCTCCCGGGAAGTCGGCGCCGGCGGCGACCTCGAAAGTCACGCGATCGCTTACGCCGGCCTCGGCCGCCGCCTTGCGCGCGGCATCTATCGAATGCGAGTGATAGTCGAAGCCCGCAAACACGGAGCCGGGATACGCCTCGGCTAACAAGATAGTGGGTACACCGTAGCCGCATCCGACATCGGCGACCCGCGCGCGCGACCGCAGCTTCGCTTCTACGTCCTCGAGCGCCGGTATCCACTCCGGGATCAGGGGCAGGTAGTCAACCTGTGAGGTTCGATTCAACCCGTCGAACAAGTCGTGGTTGTGCTCGTGCCATCCGAACGTGCTCTTACCGGTGAATGCGCTACGAACATGCTCCTCGTCCTTGTGCAACGCGCAGGCGATTCCCATTTGCGGGGCAACGTAGGCCGGGCTCGTGTCGTCGGCAAGACAGAAGGCTTGCTCGGGCGTGAGGTAGTAGCGATCCGTGGCCGGATCGTGGACACAGTAGTCGCTGGCGGCTTGGGCGTTCATCCACTCCTCCACGAGCCGAGGCTCGCAACCCGTGCGGGCCGCAAGCTCTGCAGGTGTCTGCGGACCACCCTCGGCCATCGCCTTGTAGAGACCGAGCTTCTCACCCACAGTGACCGTCGCCGCATGCGCGCTGGCGGCGAGGTCACCCATGAACCTCTCGATGAACGCTTCCACTTTCTGCTCGTCGAGCATCATCGCGTTTCCCCTTCGTTGTCATCGGTTTTCATCGCGTCTTCCAGCGCCACCACCGGCAAGATCCGGCTGTGGGTCCTCCCCACAAGACCTGCCGCCAGGAGCGCTTCTTCGATGACGTGCGCATTGGGAGCGTCGACCAGCATGAAGATCTCGTGCGCAGCTCGATTGACCCACGACCCCTTCATAGCGAGGCCCCTGTCGGGCAACGATCCCTCGAACTCGTCTCCGGCGTGGTTCAAAAGCTCCTCTTCCTCCTTGCCGCGAAATGCGCAACTCTCAGGATTATGGGTGCTGACGATCATGTGCAGCATTTGCTTCCTCCCTTCTTGTGCACCTTTGCGTAAGTCCCGTCGCACCAGAACGTCCCTGCATCGACGACGGCGGCGTTTCTCGTCGCTCACGTACCCTCCGGGTACGCTCGACTCCTCGCGCCTTGCCCTCGCCGCGCAGTGCCGCCCTGGATGCTGACGCTACTTCCGCTCAGGAGCACTGGGCGGCCGTTTCCTGCTTCGAGATTCAAGCAGGACGCGATCGCCCGGTCATCGGGCGATGTGCGCAATTTGGGAGGAGACGTATGGGTCGATCTACCCACGCGCGGGAGGTACAAGGCGGTGCTCGAACGCATATGCAGCCGCCTCCGTTCGGGTCGACGCGCCCAGCTTGATGAAGATGTTGGACAGATGTCGGGCGACGGTCTTCTGGCTGATCGAGAGTTCTTGCGCGACGTCCTTGTTGGAGCGCCCGATCGCGACGAGCGCAAGCACCTCCACCTCGCGCTCCGTGAGTCCGCCGGGCAGCGGACGTTGCCCTCTCAACCTGGCGACACTCCTTGCGTCGGGCAACGCGCCGAGGCGATCGAAGACCGATGCGGCTGCTTCAAGCTCGCGTCGAGCAGCATCGGTATCGCCCAGCGCCTCATATGCACTTGCCAACAACACGCAGGCTTTGGACGCGTTGTAGTCGGCACCGAGCTCGCGCCATCGCCGGCATGCGTCGCGCAGGATCGGAAGAGCGGCTTCAGGCAGCCCTTCTGCAAGCGCGACTGCGCCACGGGCATGACGCGCCGTAGCCTCAAGTCCTGAAGTAGCGTAGATAGAAGCGGTGGCCTCCAGTTCCTCGCATGCCCCGCGAGCGTGGTCGATGTTTCCGATGGCGAGGGCGATATCGACCTGGGCGGCGCACAGCGGTGCGCGTGCGAGCGCGTTGTGGTTCTCCGCCACCAGGGCCGCCTGGATCGAAGCCAATGCCGCAGGGAGACTTCGCTCAGCCAGCCGAAGCAGCGCCAGGCCAGGCTGGGGGTCGCGACCGCGCTCATGCGCGCGCCCATAGGAACGCTCCGCCGCGACCAACTCGCCACGCAAGCGCTGGATCTCCCCCACCTGGTAGTGGCCCTCGGCCGCGCCGGCGACGTGGATGTTCGCCAGGTCAAGGCACACGCGCTCAGCCTCACGCTCGGCCTGATCCCAGGACCCTGTGATCTGAAGCACCTGGGAGCGATGCACACGACAGATGGCGGTGAACAAGACGGCCGGAGGGAGGGTCTCCACCCAACGCGCGGTGGCTTCGACCCACTCGGCAGCGCGCCGAATGTCGACGAGCTCATGGAAAACCGCCATGAGATGGCAGTAGACGTTTCCCGCCCAGCCGGGGACCATCTCGTCGGCCAGGACGGCCACCATCGCTTCGTCAAGGAAGCCCATCCCCTCTTTCAGCCGCCTCTGCCGGACGAGCGCGCGCCCCTCGAAGAGGACCCCGCCTGCGGCAAGGTTCACGTCTTCGTACCGCCGTCCCATCTCTCCGAGAGCGCGTGCCTTAACGATCACCTCATCCAGGTCTCCTTGCTCGAACGCGATCTCGGTGTCGAGGTAGAGCAGGTAACCATGCTCGGCGGCCTCGGGCTCGTCGCGCAGCAACCTCTGGGCGCGGTGCATCCAGCCGGATCCGAGCTCTATCTCTCCACGCAGGAACAACGCCACCGCGAGACCCAGTGCATTGACGGCCGCCCGGCGCGGTTGCCGTCCTTGCAGGGATAACCGATAAGCGCCCTCGTACGCCGCCATCGCCTCGTCGATGTCTCCGATCCACCACGCCGAGTCTCCCAGGGCCGAGAGATCGTCGGCCGAGAGCTCCACGTTCTGGCGGGCGGCCTTGAAGCTCTCCCGGGCGGAGGGCCAATCGTGTCGGCCAAATGCCTCTCGGGCGGATTCGAGAACCGCGGCGACATCGTCCATCGGTGTAGCGAATGTTACGCCAGAGCGGGGGGCCGGGGGCCGAGGACGGGCGCCCAGCCTCGGTACCCCATTGCGCGCAGAGCGCGCCTGAGTACCAATTGCGTAATCCTGAGCGCGTCGAGCGCGATTGGCTACGTGAGCCCGGCCTCAGGAGATGGCGTTCGGTCCGACCGTTCCCATGATGCGCCAGTTGCCGCCCCTGAGCTTCAACCGATAGGTCAGCCACTGGCCGCAGAGCCCGCCGCACCATATTGAGTTCGATACCTTCACGTTGTGGCCCCGTCCTACGATCGGGCCCACCGTGACAATGACCCCGTCTCTCTTGACGCCGCCCATCAGGTCCTTGCCGACGCGAACGGAGTCCGGATCCGAGATGAAATCGATCGGCGGAAGGCTCGCCAGTTCGATCTTGAGGGCCTTCTTGATCTCTCTACTGAATCGCTTGTCCGGTGGGCCCATGCCCTTGTTGGGGTTACCCGCACCTTGCCTCAGGCCGTCGAGGATAAAGACGTGGTCGAACGGCGAGGGGGCGCCGCCGAAGGTGTGGTCCTTAGTCACCAGTTGCCTGATCACGGCCGCGTAGATCTCGACGGTTCGGGGATCCGCATCGTTCTGATGAGCCCCGGCTGGGACGTTCCCTTGATTCTCGACAGCTCGTTCGCGCGGCGCCTCAGCGTCGCAGGCGGCCAGAACAAGCACCGCCGCCAGAAGTAGGACGGCCATCTTTCTCATGCTCGATCCGACGAGCACAGCCGTCGCATTGTTCCCCAGGCTGGACGACCCAGGCCCGACTAGCTTGATTTGATTGAGGTGGAGGAGGAAGATGGCGTCGGGGGCCTTTGCCCCGCTACCCGTCAGGAGAGCCCATGGCCACCGCTTCCGCCGTACAAAAAACCCCGGGAGTGAAGGAGTTCACCGCCCGCTTTGCCCGCGGCATGGCCGTCGGAATGCTCCCGGGCGCGCTCGCGGGACTCATCGCCGGTGGGGTCGGCTCCCGGCTCGCAATGAGGGTGATGGCTGCGACCTCAACAGCCGCGGTTCAGGGCACCGAGACCGAGTTCGGGGCAACCGTGGGGGAAATCTCCTTCGGGGGCACGCTGTTCTTGTTTATCGCAGGCGCGATCTTGGGTGCGGGGGGCGGCTTGATCTACATGGCGATCCGACGCATGCTGCCGTGGAGCGGTTGGGCTGGGGGCCTGGCTTTCGGTCTGCTCCTACTCGGGGTCTTCGGGAGGCTGATCATCGACCCGAACAACTTCGACTTCGAGGTACTCGACCCGGCCACTCTGGCGGTTGCGATGTTTGCGGCGATCTTCATCCTCTACGGCCTGCTGCTGGTACCCACCCTCGAGCGCCTCGAGCCGTCGATCCGCCGTGCCCCACCGTGGCTGTGGCTGCCGTTGCTGGGCATGACTGTGCTTCCATTCGCCCTTACCGGCGTGGGGGGCGTGGGGCTCGTGGTCGCCTTCGGCATCGGGTTCGCCGTCGCCGCAAGCAGGGGGTGGAAGAGGATCTCCGAAAGCGCGGCCGTGATGGTGGCCGGCAGGGGGGCATTGGTTCTGGTCTTCCTACTCGGTGGGTGGGGGGTCGTGAGGGCCGCCCTCGAGATCGTCTGAGCGTTCGCGGTAATGGGAGCACTCATCTTTCAGCGTTGCCCCGCCTCCCTTCAAGAAGTCTGTCTGGGTGCAACTTTCTTGAGCCGGTTGGGAGACAATTGCAACATGAGGATGCAGGATCGAGACGCCGAGTTCAAAGACTTCTACTAGGGGCAGGTGGCCGGCCTCAGGCGGCTCGCGCTTTTCGTTAGCTGCAGCCTGAAGAGCCGCGTTCCCGGCGGCCTGCCTCGCCACTGGAGGGGAGTCATGGGGGCGGGAAGACGACGTGGCAAAAGACCGGTTCACCCGTGGCAAAGATCGGTTCACCCCTGAAGTTCGGGAGGGTCAGACCCTGGAACATGTCCATGTTGTCGTGTCGTCTTTCAGCTCGTTCCCCGGCGCAGCCAGAGCGAAGCGTGCTCCGGCTGGACGGTCTCGTTAACCGTCATCAGGAGGTCCGAGGTCACAGTATCCAGCGTGACCTCGTCGCGCACTCGGCGAGAGAACTCTTCGACGGTGCGGGTTGCGTCGTAGCGGCTTCTGTAGAAGCGCCGGTCGATGAAAGACTGGACGCGTCCCCGCGCCGGGCGGAAGAGGGCGGCAACCGCGAGCGTCGAGGCGGCCACGGCAAGGCTGTTGCTCTCCTGTCCGCCGACCTGGCGCAAGATTCCGCCAGCGCCTACCACTCCCACGACATAGACGACCGCCAGCACGGCGGTGAGTGCGCCGTAAACTAGCGTGCGGTTGATGATCACGTCGATGTCGTAGAGGTGGTGGCGCAGGATGGCGACGCCGGTCGCGGTGGGTATCCCTGCGACCCCCAACCCGAACAGGTTGAGGCTGATGTTATATACAAGTCCATCACCTAGCAGTGCCTCTGCCGCTGGACCGATAACGAAGCCTGCGATCACCAAGAACACCAAGAACACGGCCGCATAACCCAACCACTTCACCTGCTGTCGCTCAACTCCTGTGGAGCGGTTGGCGCGGACCACGAGCCCGATCGTGGCCCCGAAGACGGCGAGGAAGTAGACCACAACGCCTGCCGCCTGGACGGCTCCAAAGAACGCATCCCAGCCGTGAATACCGAGAGGGTTAGCGACCGGATATTGCTCGTCGAGGTCGAGCCGGCCAGCCTTGAAGAGAACTGGCGCGAGCAAAGCCGCAAGGCTCGCCCCAGCGACCCACACCACCAGTCTCCACCGAGGCGATACGGGCTTTCCGTCTGGAAAGAGAAGAAGCACGAACACAAGAGTGGCCATCGATCCGACCCACAGCCACCCGCTCAACCATGCCATGGCCACGCCTGCCGGAAGTGAGCCCGGCTCCGTAAACAGCGCGTAGATCGCGTACTGCTGGGCGAGACTGCCGAGCGCAGTTCCGAGTCCGATCGTCACGAAGATCCAGCCGATAGGGTGACGGTGGAAGCGAGAGACTAGCAGCGCCCCGATAGCGGCGAAGGCGGCAAAGGCGAGCAGGATCGGGAGGTTGGCGGCCAGAGATTCTGGGATATCCCGATTGAGCCGAGCCAAAAGCACGAAAGCGACAGTCGCCAGCACGTAGGCGGCCCACAGCGACCAGGCGAGCCGGGCGGCGGTGCGAGCCTTCATACCTCCATCCTGCCCCATGACCGTCTCCGAAAGGTTACGAACTAGAGGGCTGGCGACACGCGAGGATACCCGACCCCGCGATGTCGCCACGGGAGTAAGCAAGGAGAGGAGGTGAGAAAACCTCACCGCGCCGTACATCTACTTCTTAGTGGTGCGCCTCCTGGACTGCTTCACCGGATCTTCAAGCACACCGGCCCCGACCAGACGCTTGCCCTCGACTTCGGGCAGCTCGACCTCATCGCCCTCATGCAGCAGGCGTCCTTCGTAGCCCACTGCCTTGGTAGGAGTCGGGAGGGTCGGCACCGCCACCTCGACTCTTTCCGAGTGGGAAAGCTCCCGGCCCTCTGCGACCTTGTAGCGGGCCATCGGTTGAGGCCCGTAATGGATATCAGGGACGCGGGACGCGGCACCGCGAGGGCAAGGCGCTCCTCGCAGCGCGCGAGGGTCTGGTTGCTGATGAACTCGGTCGTGCCGCCGCCATTCGGTGCGAGTTCCACGACCGGCGACTGGCGCACGTACAGGCGCGCTGCCTCTGCGAAGTTGCCTAGCAAGCAGCTGTTGAGGGTCATCTTCGTGGTGGGCACGACTCGCATGCCGAACAACTGCTCCGGCCCTGGGGCGGCCGGTTCGTTGGTGATGTAGCGGCCGGTTGTGTCCTTGGCCGGCTGGATCGTGCTGAAGTTCGTTGGATAGATAACGATCGCGTCGGGCTCGGTGAAGGATGCGCCCGTGCGTAGGTCGCTCTTCGCCTTGGCAATAGCGTCGAGGTTGGAGTCGGTGGCACGTGCCCTCGTCAAGATGCCGCTCGTGGTGAGCAAGCCCGTGAGGTTCGGATCGACACCGCTGCCGGTTAGGAGCTGCGCATTTTCGGCGTCGATGAGGCCGGCCAGAAGCTCCGTGCCGATCACTTGCCTGAAGTTGACGAAGTCCTGAAGAACCTCGTCGTTGATGCGCACGTAGTGGGCGAGCTTGCGCACCGGCGATGACACCTGAGTCCAAACCGGAGAGCTCTCGGGCTTGGCTGCGCCCTCGGCCACTGCTGCCGCCGCGGACGCCGCTGTGCTGCCCCGAAAGTAGAAAACCGTGGGGGCGTCGGTTCGCTCAACGGGGATCAGGTTCGCGACGCGTGGCTTGTCGCGCAGGAACGGGAACGGCGTCATTCGGTAGTCGCCCACCTGAGCCGGCGGCACTTCCGCGCTGTCGATTGCGGCCTTGAAGTGATACGCGCTCTGCGCCGCCGAATGCATGTCCTGCACTTGCTTCATCGAGAAGTCGAGGGCGGGCGCGCCGCGCGACTTCGTCGTGGAGCTCGCCGAGTTGAGCTGGCCGTGAAACTTCTCGATGGTCTCTCGAAGCTCCTCGTTGTCTTTGATGTCGGCAACTGGTGACCGAGCTGGAAAGCCACCTCGAGAGGCACTCAACTCATCCAGAACTCATCTTTGCTGGGCGCGACGGCGGGCCGCTCCGTCGAAACAACTTTCGCCGCCGGACGTGGCTCCCGGCTGTCGAGCGAGCTGGCCTCGCGCCCCTGCGCTTTCATGACCTCGACCACACGGCCGCTGGGTTGCTCATCGCCCAGAACGTCCATCCCAAGGTGATCCAGTCGCGGCTCGGGCACAGCTCCATAGCAGTAACTCTGGACCGCTACGGGCACCTACTGCCGAACCTCGACGGTCAGGTTGCTGAAGGACTCGAAGCAACTCGGCACGCAGCACTTGCCGAAAATCCTGCTGCACATTTGCTGCACGATGGCCGAAACTGATCGCCCGGCCAGACTCAAGGTGCGCCAAAAAGGGCCGTTGACCTGCGTTTTTAGGAGTGGGCGGTACTGGGATCGAACCAGTGACCTCTGCCGTGTGAAGGCAGCGCTCTACCGCTGAGCCAACCGCCCGCGCCGAACCAATCGTAGCCGAGGCCCAAGACTCTGGCTGCCCCGGCCCCCGGCCCGAACTTTGCGTCCCCAACCACGCCACAGGTGGTCCCGGCCACAAAGTTCCCCACGCCCCGGCCC
>Ga0209587_1001202_pt1 | contig 12344 bp, 11 predicted proteins | sample NGEPerD_2_FD_184512 | JGI IMG/M metagenome (GOLD analysis project Ga0209587, IMG submission 184512) | Arctic peat soil microbial communities from the Barrow Environmental Observatory site, Barrow, Alaska, USA - NGEE PermafrostL1-D... | ecosystem: Environmental > Terrestrial > Soil > Wetlands >... | reverse complement strand
CTGCTGGTATGTAAAGGCGGTCGAGTCGTTGTGCGGGACGGGGGCCGAGCAGACCGCGGTCCACCCGCCGCTCGGGAAATGGTTGCTCGGAGCGGGCATCGAGCTGTTCGGCTACGACCCCTTCGGCAGGCGGGTGGCGGCTGTGGCCGCCGGCTCCCTCACGATCGCGCTGACTTACGTCCTCGGGCGCCGCCTGCTCGGATCGACCATGGGAGCACTAATAGGGGCGGGGCTGCTGGCCCTCGACCCCCTTCACTTCGTCCAGTCGAGGGTGGCCATGCTCGATGTCTTCGTGACGGGGCTCGGTGTGGCGGTGTTCCTGTTTCTCGTGCTCGACCGGCAGGCCGAGCGGCGAGCCTTGCGACCGTGGCTGGCAGCGGCCGGAGCCGCCGCGGGAGCGGCTCTCGCCACCAAGTGGTCGGGTGCCCTGGTCGTGATGGCGGCTCCGGTGATGGTGTTGGTCTGGGAGACCAGCGCGGCCCGCCGGCGGGGCCGCGGTGCTGCGCTCGCCACGGTGCTTCGGGACGGCCCGATGATCGCGCTGTGGCTCGTGGTCCTCCCGGCGGTCGTCTATGCGGCCTGCTACCTCGGCCGGCTCGATGGTGCCGTGCTGGCGGCCCCCTGGGACCAGGGGGCATGGCTGCGGGCGCTGGTCGAGCGCCAGGTGTTCATGTACGACTTCCACAGCACTCTCGGCGACACCCACGCCTATCAGTCCCCGCCGTGGTCGTGGCCCCTGCTCAAGCGCCCGGTCTCCTACTACTTCGAGATCACCGGCTCCGGCGACTACAAGGAGGTGCTGGCAACCGGGAGTCCCCTGGTGTGGTGGTCGTCGCTTGGGGCCTTGGGAGCGGCCGCGCTGTCGTGGCTGCGCCGAAGAGACCCAGCCCGGCCAGAGGGAGTCATCCTGGCCGGCTTCGCCTGGTCCTATGCCCCCTGGTTCTTCCTCGCAGGTGATCGATCCGCGGTGTTCCTCTTCTATCTGCTGCCGGCACTGCCGTTCATGTGCCTGGCGCTCGCCCTCGTCGCCGTTCGGTTGAGCCGAACCTCGGGGGGCACGGCGGCCGTTGGGTCTTTCTGCGCCGTGGCCGCCTTGTTGTTCGCGTTCTACTTCCCGCTCTTGAGCGGGACGGCGCTGCCCTACGAAGCCTGGCGGGCGCGCATCTGGAGGTTCGACTCGTGCGAGAAGGCGGCGCCCGAGAAGACCGAAACCGGCAAGGAGCTGCCGCCCGCCGGGTGGTGTTGGATCTAGCTGGGCTGGATCTGGCCCGTGCCGCCCGAGATCTCGCCCCCCGCGCGGATGAGGCCCTCGGACACGATCTGGGCATTGAGTCCGCCCCGATGCGCCAGGCCCTTACGGATCCCCTTCTCGGTCAGGCCTTCGAGGTAACCACACGGCTCACACAGCTTGACGCCCCTGAGAGTCGTCCCGCCGACCTGGAACTCCTTGTCCACCAAGTGGTTCAGCGGCACTCCTCTGGTGACGATGTTGCGCCTGCTGCCGCCGAGGCCCAGGTCGATGTTGTAGTCCTTCTTCAGGGCGGCGATCGCCTCGGACTCGATCAGCGTCACCTCCCGGCCGGGGTCCTCCTTCTGGGAGAACTTGCCCTCCTGGCGAGCGTAGCGGTCGCCCTCGAGCCCGCGGCCCTTGTGAGCCCGGACCTCCGAGACCGACTCGGTGGGCTTGCCCTCGTCGGAGGCGATGTAGATGGCGACGACCTCTCCGGTAAACATGGCTCCACAATACTTCGGAGGGGTCGTGGCGCGGGGCTCGAAGCACCTCTGGTACGAAACGCGCCTATAGCCGGCGTTTCGTCCAACCTCGCTGCCGGACGGACGGCAATCGGTTTCCTGATCCCGGCCTTCGGCCCCCGAGGTAGCCGCCGGAAAAAGGGCAACCGGTTTCCCGTCCTGACTCATTCGGGGGGCACGGCTGGGCCTACTAGGATGGGCGAGATGGGGGACGAGGGGCCGATCCGTACAGACGACGGCGCCACCGACCCCGCCCTCACTCCCAAGCACACAGCCCCCCGCCACCGGATCGAGGACGACGAGGGGCTGGGGGGCGGGCTCGGTGGCCGTCTCAAGATCGTGCAGCCGCTCAAACTGCGCGATTTCTCGCTGCTGTGGGCCGGAATGACCGTGTCCATGCTTGGGGACGGAATCTATTTCGTTGCCATCGCGTGGCAGGTCCTGCGACTCTCGAACGCCCCCACAGCCCTATCTGCGGTCGGCGTGGCCTGGACCATCCCCCAGGTCGTGTTCCTATTAATCGGCGGGGTGGTCTCGGACCGCCTCGAGCGCCGCACGATCCTGCTGGCGTCGGACATCGTCAGGGGGGTGGCCATCGGGGGCCTGGGGCTGCTGTCGGTGTTCGGCAATATCGAGCTGTGGCACATCTTGATCCTCGTCGCCGTGTATGGAGCCGGCGAGGCCTTCTTCATGCCCGCGTTCGGCGCCATCGTTCCCGACATCGTGCCGCAGAACCTCCTGATCGAGGCCAACGCGCTGGACCAGTTCGTGAGACCGGTGGCGTTCCGACTCGTGGGCCCCGCTCTCGGCGGCCTGCTCGTCGCCTTCTGGGGGCCGGGCGAGGCCTTTCTTATCGACGCCGCCACGTTCGGACTCTCGGCCGTCTTTGTCCTGCTCATGCGCCCTCAGCGCCGGGCCGCGGCAACGCCTCACGCCTCCGTGTTATCCGAGATCGCCGAGGGATACGCCTTCGTCCGCTCGCGTACCTGGCTGTGGGGGACGCTGGCGGCCGCGGCCGTCGCTCAGCTGTGCTTCGTCGGCCCTCTGCAGGTTCTTCTGCCGCTGCTCGTGAGGGAGAACATCGGCGGCGGAGCCGGCGCCTACGGCTTCATCCTGGCGATCGGCGGGGTAGGCTCGATCCTGGCCTCGATCACCGTGTCGCAGCAGGGCCTGCCCCGGCGCCAGCTCACGTTCATGTTCCTCAACTGGTCGGTCGGGACTTTCGTCGTCTCCTACTACGCCATTGCCACCGAGATCTGGGAGGCGATGCTTGCCAGCCTGGTGATTGGGGCCACCTTCACTACGGGACTGATCGTGTGGGGCACGCTGATGCACCGTATGGTGCCCGCCGAGCTCCTGGGCCGCGTCTCGAGCTTTGACTGGCTGGTGTCGACAGGCTTGACACCGGTGTCGTTTGCTCTTGCCGGTCCGGTAGCGCTCGTGCTCGGCAACGAGGCCACAATTGCGCTGGCCGGCGTGCTCGGCGGCTTGGCGGTCCTGGCTTTTCTTTTGTTGCCGGGCCTGCGCACCATGGAAACCTCCGCCGCCCACCTCGCCCCCAAAGATGTCAATGGCGAAAGTGACGCCGTCCCGTGAACACCATCGTGAGGCCTCGTTCGTCGCCCGCCGCGATGACCTCGTCGTCGCGCACCGACCCGCCCGGCTGCACGACCGCGGAAACCCCTGCGTCCGCCAGCGTCTGGATTCCGTCCGCAAAAGGAAAGAAGGCGTCGGAGGCGCAGACCGCGCCTGCGGCCAGGGGCCCGGCGTTGCGGGTAGCGAGCTCCGCCGCCTGCACCCGGCTCATCTGACCTGCCCCGATGCCCACCGTCGCTCGCTCGGCGGCAAGCACTATCGCATTCGACTTCACCGTGGCGGCGACCACCCAGGCGAAACGGAGGTCGTCGAGCTGCTCGGGCCGAGGCTCGGCCTTGGTGACCACAGTCCACTCCCCGGCCCCCGAGACCTCGTCGCACGACTGCACCAAGAGCCCTCCCGAGATGCTGCGCAGCTCGACGGCTGCGCTCGGGGCCTCTGCCGCCAGCACGCGCAGCTGCTTTTTCTGGCGCAGGATGTCGAGCGCCCCGGGGTCGTAGGCGGGCGCGACCACTACCTCGAAGAACGTCTCGACGATGGCGCGGGCGGCCATGCCATCGCAGGTCTCATTCAATGCGACGATGCCCCCGAAGGCTGAGCTCTCGTCGCAGGCACGGGCGCGTCGCAGCGCCGACTCCAATGAGTTTGCGGAGGCTGCCCCACACGGGTTGGTGTGCTTGACGATGACGGCTGCTGGCGGCTCTATGGATGTGGCCAGACCCCACGCCGCATCCGCGTCCAGCAGGTTGTTGTAGGAGAGCTCCTTGCCGCCCAGTTGTGTGGAACTTCCGATCCCACTCCCGAAGCCCTCGTAGAGGGCCGCTCGTTGGTGCGGGTTCTCTCCGTAGCGCAGGTCGAGCATCTTGGGGGCCGATATCACGAGGCGATCGCCCAGCGATTCGTTGCCCGCAAGGTATCGGGCGATGGTGGCATCGTAGGCGGCCGTGTGCGAGAAGGCCACGAGGGCAAGCTCGCGCCGCAACTCGAGGGAGGGCCCGCCGCTTCTCACCACCTCGAGCAGCTCGGGATAGCTCTCGGGACTCACCACCACGGTCACGGCACGCCAGTTCTTGGCCGCGGCCCTTATCAGCGCCACTCCACCGATATCGATGTGCTCGATGAGCTCCGTTTCTCCGTGGCCTTCCGCAAGTGCGAGCGCGAAAGGATAGAGGTCGACGACGACGAGATCGATGGGGGCGATGCCGAGCTTTTCGATCTCCCGGAGGTGGGACGGCTCGCCCCTGTCCGCCAGGATGCCGCCGTGGATCAGGGGGTGGAGCGTCTTGACCCGGCCCCCGAGCATCTCCGGTGCGCCGGTGACTTTCTCCACCGGAGTCACAGGGACGCCTGCGGCTTCTAGAACCTGAGCGGTGCCGCCAGAAGAAACGATCTCCGTCCCCGTCGCGACCAGGGCGCGCGCCAACTCTTCGATGCCCGTCTTGTCGGACACGCTCAACAGCGCTCGAGCTAGGGGCACGGAGCAGCTGGAGCGGGGTTCATCAGCTTCGTCAGCGCCTGGGACAGCGCCCGAGCTTCGTCGTCGGAGAAATAGCGGGAGAAGTGGCGCTCGATGCCCTCGAGGTGGACGGGAAAGGCCTCCTCGAACGCCCGCCGGCCGGCGGCCGTAAGCACCGCCTCATAACCCCGGCGGTCCGAAGGACACGATTCTCTGGCCACCAGGTCGGCGCCCACCAAGCGGTCGACCACGCGCGTGAGCCCGCTCATGGAGAGCATGATCGAACCCGCCAGCTCCTTCATGCGCAGCCTGTTGCCGGGGGCGTCATGGAGCTGGGCGAGCACGTCGTACCAGGTCAAGGGTAGCCCCCGAGCGCATTTGAGCTCGTCCTCGAGCACGTCAATCAGGGCCCGGTAACCGCTCAAAAAGGCCCTCCAGGCCTCGAGCTGAGGGCCGTCGCTTAGTGGGTTCACGCCCCCATAATACGACGGTTGCGCGCGCAACTATCCCTCTGGCGTCAGGGGCTGGGTTGGCCCCCCCGACCCCGGCCACTTGGAGGGCGGGCAGGTAGTCGATCGCGCTCAGCGCGCTCTGGAGTACGGATTTGGTTCCCAGGCGCTGCGCGCGTTTGAGTCCGGATCGAATCCGCCCCCCGCCCCTTCTGTTCCGGCTCCCGAGCCCTAAGGCGTTCTGCTGACAGGACGGGAATATGGTTGTGTATGCAACAGTTGTGAGGGGTAAGACCGGCCGGAATGAGACCGGTACCTAGACCAGGAGGTTCCAAGATGGCGGAGACAGCCACTCGCACCGTCGGAACGACAGAGCTCCCCGAGCCGGGGACGTGGGCAATCGACCCAGCGCATTCCCGCATCGGCGCCATTGCGCGTCACTTAATGGTGTCAAAAATCAGGGGACACTTCAGGACCTTCTCCGGCGCCCTCCACATCGAGGAGGACCCGAGCCAGTCGTGGGCCGAAGTCACTATCGACACCGCCAGCATCGACACGACCGATGAGACTCGCGACGGTCACCTCAAGAGCGCCGACTTCCTCGACGCCGAGAATCACCCGGAGATCAAGTTCCGCAGCACCAACGTCTCCATCTCAGACGAAGGGCGTTTCGAGCTCATCGGAGATCTGACCATGCGCGGCGTGACCAAGCCGGTAACGCTCGCCGGCGAGTTCCAGGGAGTCATACAAGACCCCTACGGGCTGAGGCGTGCGTTCTTCTCGGCTGAAGGCCGGCTCGCCCGCGACGACTGGGGAGTGACCTGGAACCAGGCGCTGGAGACCGGCGGCGTCGCGGTGTCCAAGAAGCTCACTCTCGAGGTCGAGGTTGAGGCCACCAAGCAATAACCTCGGGTACGCTGCGGCCTATGGCGAATCCGCTGTTGCGAGACGGACCCATACCAGCCGCGGCCCACGGCGTCATCGAATACTTAGCGGGGGTCGCGTTCATCGCGGCCCCCTTGCTATTCGGCTTCGAGTCAGGCTCCGCGACCGGCGTGTCGGTGGCTGTGGGTATCGTGATCCTGCTCGTGGCCGGCACCACGGCCGGACCCACCGGGCTCGTGGACGGACTCTCGATCTCTGCACATGTGGTCCTCGACTACGCGCTCGCAGTGCTGCTGATCATCGCCCCGTTCGTGCTGGGTTTCTCGGACGAGCAGGAGCCGACGATCTTCTTCATAGTCCTCGGCATCGTGCACCTGCTGGTGACGATAGGGACACGCTTCGAGAGTTCTGAGCAGAGCCAGACTCACTGAGGACCCGAACTTTGTGGCCGGAACCACCTGGGGGGTGGTCAGAGACGCAAAGTTCAACGGCGGGCCGGGTCGCGTGACGGAAACGACACTCCCGGCTGCCTTGACATCAGGCGGGTCGTCCACGGACACCAGCTGCAGGGAGAACAGCGCTTAACCCCGAGCGCCGACTCACCATCGATGTCCGCAGAAGAGGGCTAGGGCCGGGGGGCGCGGTGGCAAAGGCGGACCGTGCACATCTGCCCACAGAAAACCGTGGGTAAACACGGAGCGATCCGCTGGAGGATCGCGCTTCAAGAGTGACCGTGGACAGTTGCCACCGCCCTGCTGCGGGGCGGCTGGAGCTGGCGAGTCGGTGATCGCGCGAATGGATCGATTTCCGAGCGGCAAGCGAGTCGGTAACGCCGAAGTGTGGCGGCCGAACAGGTGGTCGGTGTCGGTGGCGTTTCCGGAATCCTTTCTCGGCCAGGGCGTCACAGCGTACGCATGGAACGCGAACTCCCTCTTCCACACCGGCGGGGACGGTCCCTGCGGGACAACCGACGGATGTCGTCCGCACATGCCCGGACGCGCACCGAACAGGGGACAAATCAAGCAGCGTCTGTGAGAACCCCGTCGCCGTTTGATGCCCCGGGTGGCAAAGCGAACCGCGGACATTTGCCTATCGGGAATGGTGGGCGGGGCTCTGCTTGCAGAGAACTTGGCGGCAGGCCTCCGGCAACAGCTCGTACTCGGCCCCCTTTATGCGCTGATGCAACGACTCCTCAGTGTCCCTCGGCTCGATCGGAACCGCCCGCTGCAGGATCACCGGTCCCGAATCGACACCGTGGTCGACGAAGTGCACGGTGGTCCCGGTGACTGCTGCTCCCGCCGCCAGGGCGTCCCGCACCGCATGGGGGCCGGGGAAGCTCGGGAGCAGCGAGGGATGCAGATTGATGAGGCGTCCCTCGTAGGCGTCGACGAACTCCGGCGACAGGATCCGCATGAAGCCGGCGGATACGACCAAGTCGGGATCATGGCGGCGCACCCGCTCGAGGAGGACGGAGCTCCACTGAGCTCGGGGTGAGCGAAACGGGACCACGAAGGTGGCCATGCCACGAGCCGAGGCCCACTCAACTCCCCCGCAGTCCCTGTCCGCGCCGACCGCCACCAACTCGCCCGGGACCTCCCCCCGCTTGCACGCAGCCACCAGCGCCTGAAGGTTCGAGCCCTCGCCTGAGACGAGGACCACGAGAGAAGAGCTCACACCGCGAGGGCCGTGGCCAGCGCGGCTATCGCTCCCGGATAGCGGTACTGGAGGCCGCCGTGAGTGCCCACGAAGAGCTCGAGCGTGTGCTCTATACCGTGCGCGGACAGCTCCTTGGAGAACGCCTGCGCGCCGAGGTCGAGGTAATACTCGTCCGAAAGCCCGGCATCGAGGTAGATGTGCCTCATGCTTCGCAGCGCGTCGACGCGCGGCGACGCCATACGCACCGGGTCCCATGCGAGCCACCGAGCCCACACCTCGTCGATGATCTTGCCGGAGTCGATGTCGAAGGGCAGTACGACCTCGCCGGGACGGTCTTCGTCGGGCGAGTAACAGGCCGCCATCGCATAGGTGTTGAGTGGAGCGTGAAGCTTGGGGTCGAGCGATTCGGTCTCGCGAAAGTGCTCCCAGAAAGCCTCATAAGAGCTCCCGAAGCGATCTCGGAGAATCCGGGTGGTGACCGGAAACTCGGTCAGATAGCAGGCCTCGAAGAGCGCGTCTCCGGCATGGGAGGCGAGCCCAGAGAAGACATCCGGGCGCAGCATGGGAACCACCATCGCCCCATAGCCTCCGCTCGACTTGCCGCTCAACCCGCGATGGTCACGACTTGGCGCCGTGGGGTAGCGCTCGTCGATGAAGGCAACGACCTCGTCGCAGAGGTAATCCATATAGCGGCCGGTCGCGGCCGAATTGATGAACTGAGAGCCCCCGTAGCTCGTCCACGCATCGACCATCACGACTATCGCCGAGGGACACTCGCCGGCCGCGAACAAGGCGTCGAGACGTTCGATCATGTTCGGCTCGAAGGCGGTGCGGTTGAGCCACATGTCGAGCTGTCCGGTCATGCCCTGGATCACGTAGATGGAGGGGTGAGGGTCGTTCGACATACCAGGCGGCGAATAGACGTAGAGCGGTCGCCGAGACGGGTCGCCGAGCGGGTTGTCCGTCAACACTTGCGAGTCGATCACGAGCCGCTCGAAGCGGCCCTTCAGCGGCCGCTCCCACGGAGGTCCGAGAGACGTCCCCTCTTGGTCGGGCCTCAACCCTTGATCTCGGCCACGATCTCCGCTACCTCGGTCGGATTGCGCCCGACCCTAATCCCGGCCCCCTCGAGCGCTTCGATCTTGGCTTTCGCCGTTCCCTTCGAGCCCGACACGATGGCGCCGGCGTGGCCCATGCGCTTCCCTTCCGGTGCGGTCAGTCCGGCGATGTAGGCGACAATCGGCTTGGTCATGTTGGCCTTGCTCCACTCCGCGGCACGCTCCTCGGCATCGCCGCCGATCTCGCCGACCATGACAACGAGCTCGGTGTCCTGATCGTCCTCGAAGAGCCCGAGGATGTCGATGAAGTTCGAGCCCGGAATGGGATCGCCGCCGATGCCGACGCAGGTGGACTGGCCAACGCCCTTCTGGGTCAGCTCGTGGACGATCTGATAGGTGAGAGTGCCCGAGCGAGAGACGAGCCCGACCGGCCCCTCGGAGCAGATCTCGCCCGGAATGATCCCGATGTTGGCCACTCCCGGAGAGATCACGCCCGGGCAGTTTGGTCCGATGAGGTGGACCCCGTTGGACGAGCTGCGCACGTGCGCAACCGCGCGCGCCATATCGAGGGCGGGCACGCCTTCTGTGACCGCGATGATTACCTCGATGCCCGCATCGTGCGCTTCGAGGATGGCGTCGGCCGCGAAGCGGGGAGGTACGAACACCAGGGCCGTATTGGCGCCGGTCTCTGAGACCGCGCGCTCCACGGTATCGAAGACCGGAGTGTCTGAGACATCGCCGCCGCCCTTCCCCGGCGTAACTCCGGCAACCAGATCGGTGCCGTAATCCTGATTTCGCTTGGCGTGAAAGGAGCCTTCGCGGCCGGTCAGTCCCTGGACTACGAGCTTGGTGTCCTTACCGATCAAAATAGTCATCAGGCTGCCTCTTGATGCGCCAGCGCAACGGCCTTCTCGGCGGCCCCCAGCATCGTTTCCTCTGCGATCAGCAGATCGTGAGGCGCGTCGGCCAGCATCTTGCGTCCCTGCTCCGCATTCGTGCCGTCGAGTCGCACAACCACGGGCACCTTCATGTCGAGGCGGCCAAAGGCGTCGATGATCCCTTCCGCGACGAGATCACAGCGAGTGATCCCGCCGAAGATGTTGACGAGCACGGACTTAACCGCTTTGTCGGAGGTGATGACCTCGAGCGCGTTCGACAGCAGCTCGGCCCCCGCACCGCCTCCCACGTCGAGGAAGTTCGCGGAGTTGCCGCCCGCCGCCTTGACCACATCGAGCGTCGACATGACGAGCCCGGCGCCGTTACCGATGATGCCCACATCGCCCTGCAGCTTGATGAAGTTGAGCCCCTTCTCTTTCGCCAGGCGCTCCTGCTCGGGAACCTCGTGAGCGGACCTGAGCTCGGAGTAATAGGGATGACGGTAGTCGGCCGAGTCATCGAGCGTCACCTTGGCGTCGAGCGCAACAACGCGGCCCGTATCCATCAGCACCAGGGGGTTGATCTCGATCAACGACGCATCCGACTCGATGAACGCCCGGTACAGCGTGGGAATGATGGCGATCGCCTCCTTGCGCGCGGCTGCATCGATGCCGGCGCCGAAAACGAGCTCGCGTGCATGAAAGTCGGAGATGCCGAGAAGTGGAGGGATATGAACTCGAGCGATCGCATCGGGATCGGTTTCGGCAACCTCCTCGATGTCGATGCCGCCCTTGGCGCTCATCATTCCAAGTACATCTCGTTCGGATCGGTCGAGAAGAAAGGAGAGGTAGTACTCGGACTCGATCGCGCCGGCCCTCTCGATCAGCACACGCTTGACCACGTGCCCTTTGATGTCCATTCCAAGAATCCGCTCGGCGGCGGAAAAGGCCTCCTCGGGGCTCGATGCGAGCTTTATACCCCCCGCCTTGCCGCGGCCCCCCACCTGTACCTGCGCCTTGACCACGACCTTGCCTCCGAGGCCCTCGGCCGCCGTGCGCGCCTCGTCGGGAGTGGTCGCGACTCGGCCCTCGGGAACCGGGACCTCGAACTTGCGCAACAGCTCCTTGCCCTGATACTCGAATAGGTCCACTAGTGCTCCTGCGCGGAAGTAGCGTCAGCGTCCAGGGCGACACTGCGCGGCAGATTGAATCCCAATTCCGACCTCGGCGGAGCCGTGGGCAAGGCGCGAGGAGTCGAGCGTACCCGGAGGGTACGTGAGCGACAGATTGAATCCCAATTCCGACCTCGGCGGAGCCGTGGAACGCCGATCTCGGCGATGCAGGGGCGTTCTGGTGCAATAAGAATCCCAATTCCGACCTCGGCGGAGCCGTCGGGACTTACGCAAAGGTGCATTAGGCCTCCGGAGTCTGGTCAGGTTCAGCCTCGTCCGTTGATCCGACGTTGGCCTTCACCCACTCGATGATCGACGAGGTAGTTGCGCCGGGGGTAAAGACTTCGGCAATCCCGGCCTCCTTCAGCTTCGCGGCGTCCGAGCCGGGGATGATCCCGCCGCCGAACACGACGATGTCGGGAGCGCCCTGCTGCTCGAGCAACTTCACGACCTTGGGGAACAGGGTCATGTGGGCTCCCGACAGGCACGACATACCCACGGCATCCACATCCTCCTGCAGCGCGGCGGAGGCGATTTGCTCGGGGGTCTGATGGAGGCCCGTATAGATGACCTCCATACCCGCGTCTCTCAACGCTCGCGCCACGATCTTGATGCCGCGATCGTGGCCGTCGAGGCCGGGCTTGGCGACGAGAATTCGTAGACGTCCGGGTGACATAGCTGGATGAGCGAGACTAGCAGCCGATGAGCAGGACAAAGAGCGCCTCCCAGGCGCGCGCAGATTGAATCCCAATTCCGACCTCGGCGGAGCCGTGGCCCTCAAGCGGCGGCGTCGAGCTCGCATCGGCGGGACGATGGCGATCGGCGTCGCGGTCGCGGTCGGCCTCACGATCATGGCCGGAGCAGGCGACGATCCCGCCCCTGCGCCCTCCAAGAACAAAGGCAGAGCGGACGCGGCCTGCGGCGCCGAGCCTCCTCCGAAGGCGCAACCGCAACAGTACGAAGCGCCGCAAGACGTCCTCGAGACCGGCGTCGACTACTCAGCGGTGTTGGAAACCTCGTGCGGGAGCATCAGCATCGATCTGCTCGAAGAGCAAGCGCCTGAAACGGTCAACAACTTCGTGTTCCTGGCGCGCGAGGGTTTCTTCGACGGCCTTGTTTGGCACCGCATCGTCCAGCGCTTCGTGATCCAGACGGGTGATCCCGACGGGCTCAACGGCCACGCTCCGGACGACGCCGGCTACTCGATCCCCGACGAGCTCGCAGGAACCGAGGGCCGCGATTACGTCTTCGGAGTGGTGGCGATGGCGAACACAGGGCAGCCCGGCACCGGCGGCAGCCAGTTCTTCATCGTCGTTCAGCCCGACGGCCCCGCCGGCCTCGACCCTCTCTACACGATCTTCGGCCGGGCCCAGGGGAGCCAAGACACTCTGCTCGCGATAAGCGGGAAAGACACCGTGGGCGGAGACGACCCTCAGACAATGGAC
>Ga0209587_1001201_pt1 | contig 12345 bp, 12 predicted proteins | sample NGEPerD_2_FD_184512 | JGI IMG/M metagenome (GOLD analysis project Ga0209587, IMG submission 184512) | Arctic peat soil microbial communities from the Barrow Environmental Observatory site, Barrow, Alaska, USA - NGEE PermafrostL1-D... | ecosystem: Environmental > Terrestrial > Soil > Wetlands >... | reverse complement strand
GGCATCGGACGCCGCGTCTGGTACCTGAAGCGCGGCCTATCCAATCTGTTCGGTGCCCGGACGGAACACGACTGTCTTCCCATCCGCCTGCGCACCGTGCTGGACGAGGGCCCCACCGAGGGAAGCAGCCCCAACATGGAACTCATGTTGCAGGAGTTCTACCGCCTGCGCCGCCTGCAGCCGGATGGTCTGCCTGAACGCAGTGTACTTGAGGAAATGGGGATGCACACGTTGACGGACGCTCTCTGCGCCCAGCCCGACAGTTGATAGCCATGCAGTCCGCCCTTTCCCCCACAAAATCATTCACTTATACTGAGCCGGGCGACCGAGGTGAGATCCGCAGATAACGGGAGGGGTTGAGTTGCTGGAGAATTTGCCGAACGGAGAATTGTGGGGTAACTCGCTGGGCACCTGGGCAACCGCAATCGCGGCCTTGGCCGTCACGGCCTTGGTGTTGTACGTAGTTCGCCGGTATGGGTTGCGTCGGCTGGAGCGCATCGCTTCAAGGTCATCCAGGCGCCGGCTCCTGGAACAGATCATAGAGGTGGCTCAGCGCAGCAACATTCTCCTGATCATCGGGGCAATCCTGGTGGGTTTCAACTTCGTCCAGGTGCCAAACCGCATCTACGGAGTGTTCTCTGCCGTGCTGGTGCTTGCATTACTGGCGCAGGCAGCAGTCATGGGTGGCGCCGTGATAACCATCTGGCTCAAGCACTACAAGGAGGAGCGCTTGGACGACGATCCTTCCAGCGTGACAATGATCTCGGCGCTGGGAATCATCGCCAAGGCCGGCCTTTACGTGGTGGTAGTACTATTGGCCCTGGATAACGTGGGTTTCCATGTGAGTGCTCTCATCGCAGGACTGGGAATTGCCGGCATCGCCGTGGGACTTGCACTCCAAAACATCCTGGGAGATCTCTTCGCTTCTCTGGTGATCGTCTTCGACAAACCCTTTGCTATCGGCGATTTTCTTGTCATCGGAGACTCCACAGGCACTGTGGAGCGGATAGGCGTGAAGAGCACCCGCCTCCGCGGTCTGGGGGGCGAACACCTCATCTTCTCAAACACAGATCTGGTATCCAGCAGAGTGAGCAACTATCAACGCATGGAGGAACGCAGGATCCGGTTCAGCTTCGGCGTTATTTACCAAACATCCTACGAGAAGCTGCGGGAAATACCCAGCATGGTAGAAGAGATAATTGGACAAGTGGAAGACACGCGGTTCGACCGCGCCCACTTCTCCTCCTACGGAGATTCATCACTTGATTTCGAGGTAGTCTACTACGTCCTGACCAAGGATTACGCTATGTATATGGATGCCCAACAGAAGATCAACTTCGCCCTATTCAAGCGCTTCGAGGAAGAAGGGTTGGACTTCGCCTATCCCACCCGTACGGTGTTCATCGAGAAGTAGAGAAACCGGTCGGCCTACGTCTGACGTCTGTCTATTCTCCGGTGCCTCCGTCTACTCTTCGGTGCCTCCGTCCCCCTCATTGTCCTTCTTCTTCTCGAAGACCAGTGAGTAGATGATATAGAGGCCCGCACCGAGAAAGGCCATCCCCATCGCCAGCAGCACAACGGCCTGCCAGGTATTCTGTCCGGAGAGTAGCTTAGACGCCTCCCTGCCTACCGCTCCCAAGATCAGCACGATAGCCAGAATCAGAACCCCAAAGTGGAAAAGAGGCACGTCCTTCTGGATCTGTACCCCACGACTCACTTTGGCTTCATATTCCTTCTGTTTCCCTCTCCAGAACCACGCCAGCCAAACGCCGACAACTACCATCATGCCGACGAACAGCAGGAACACCCACCAAAGCATCTGACCTCCTAGTTCTTAACCGAGAGCAACGTCCGGAACCATCATCACCGCAAAACCGATCACAGCCCCCATGGTGGCCAGGTCGGCGTGCCCTCCACGTTGCGACTCCGGGATCAGCTCCTCCACCACCACGTAAATCATAGCACCCGCCGCAAACGCGAGGGCATAAGGGAGGGAAGATTGAACGTAGACCACTGTCACCGCAGCAACTACCTCCGCCACGGGCTCTACCGCACCGGAGAGCTGGCCGTAGAGAATGCAGCATGACCCCCTTCTGCAGGGCCATCCCGCCCACGCGCAATGCCTCCTCGTTCCCCTCCTCCTGCGCCCCGGCGCCGGGCGCTTGTCCTGCGGAACGTTCTGCGGATGTCACAGTGGAATCGATCATGATGAGTGCCTTAAGAGAACAGTCCATTAGTGTCACAAAAAGGCTACCACAAGACCGGGATGATCGTACGGACCGTCCTGCAACTTCCGGCCGTCTGCACCTAGCCCTCGGTGACGGTGACGATATCCTCTCCGTCGGGGTCAACGCCGGCGCTCTCGCGGGCAAGGCCCCTCCGCATACGGTAGGGCAGATATACCACCGTTCCCAGGATGATGGCGGTGAATCCAATCGTCCAGAAGACCGTGGTGATGCCGATGTACTCCCCCAGAATGCACCTCCCAACAGACCCAAAGTCATGGACATCTGCCCAAAGCCCGCGCGGATGGCGATCATCCGGCCCTTGTCCGGCCGCTCCTGGATTTCTTGGTATAGGGTCATGGAGCCCACTATCAGGCCCACGTTGGCTGCCGCGCCCAACGTGAGAAAGGCCACGGCCACCCAAAAGCTGCCGCTCAGCCCCACGGCTACCATGCAGGCGGCCATGGCCAGCACCGACCAGTACACATAGCCATTGCGGTCTCCACTGAAGTTCATGCGTCCCGCTATTAGGCCTCCTGCTATCCAACCCCCTGAAGTCAACACCTCCATGAGGGCAAACCCCTGCGGGCCCTTGTCAAACACATCCAGAGCAAGCCCGTAGGCGTTGGGTGTCCCCATCATGAGGAAGGGAAAGGGAAGTAGTGCGAACAAGAGGTTTGTTCGCAATCGCTTTGAGCGCCAGATACCGTCTACCGCCTGCAGAGACCCCTTGAGGAGGTGCCTCAGCCTCGGCGTCCCCTTCTCACCTCCACCTGTATCCGGCAGGCCCAACAACAACAGGGCGGACACTCCGTACGTGGCTGCGTCTACAGTGAAGGTAGCGAAGTAACCCAGAGAGGCTACCAGCGCCCCGCCCACGAGATAACCCCCTATCTCCGCACCCTCCCGGGAGACGCTCAGGTAAGAGTTGGCCTTCACCAGCTTGTCTGAGGAGACCAGCTGCCCTACTACCCGTACTTGGCTGGGGTTGAAGAGGGCTGAGAACACTCCGATAACCCCGGCCACCAGGGCCAGCCCGGCCACATCCTCCGTGCCCTCCGCCCCCTGCGCCACGGCCAACGCGGACATACCCGCACCGAAGGAATAACCGGCCAGCACCACTCCCGCCTCCTCCGCAAGACGCCCCCTGAGAAACCTAGCGGCGGCAGAGACATCCCTGTACTCCCGGGAATGGCTGTACGAACCTTCGCTGTTGCCCACGCCGCGGAAGTTGAACCGCAGAGTCGCCAGATTCTGCGCCTGACACCCTCTGGCCATGTGATGAACCACGGGGTTCACCATAGTGCCTCCGTACGACGGATGGGGATGAGAGATCACCACTCCCCCCGCCACGTCACCTGCCGGAAACTCCAAAATACCTTCCAGGGCATACTCGCCGTGAATGACCACCTGTTCCTTACTCGTTGTCAACTGTACCTCCCGTATTAGCCGTTCCCTCATGGCTGAAACCTTCTCCAGGGCTTCTTTGTTGGCGGCGTTGGCGGGATTGCCGGTCATGTCCCGGTTGGTCACTAGCCCTCCATCCCCAACGCCTCCACCTTCTCCACCAGACTCTCCCATTCCTCATACAGGGCGGTGAGCTCTTCTCCCACTCCCTTTCTCTCTTCCGCGGCCGACTGCAGAACTCGTGGTCGGCCGCCCGACGGTCATCGGCCAAAGCCGCATCAAGCCGGTCCCGCTTCTCCTCCAGCTCCAGTATGGACTTCTCCACGCGACGGTATCTGCTCCGCACTTCCTTACGCACCCGGTAGGATTCTCCCCCGGCAGAACCACCGCCTGCCTCCCTGCCCTGCCCCCAACCGGCTCCGCCCTTCCCGTCACCGGCGTCCGCAGGATCACCCTGCTGTAGAATATCCGCGGACTCACGCTCCTTCTTCCAGATGTAGTACTCCCAATCGCCCATATACCGGGTGACGGCACCATTCTCCAACCCTATGACCCTGTTGCAGATGGAGTTTATTAGATGACGGTCGTGGCTGATAAGCACCACAGCCCCCTGAACTCCTTGAGGGCCTGGGTAAGGACACGGCGGGAAGCCATATCCAAATGGTTTGTGGGTTCGTCCAGGAGAAGCAGGCCGGCGGGATCCATCAACATAGAAGCCAGTGCCAGCCGGGCCCGTTCGCCACCCGAGAGCGAACCGACCTTCTTGTAGAAGTCATTCTGGTCAAAGAGAAACGCCCCCAAGTACGAGCGCACCTCCGGCGCATCTTCCAGGCCGTCCGCCTTCTCCTCCATCACCTCCAACGCAGTCCGGTCCCCATCGAGCGCCTCCAGTTGGTGTTGAGCAAAGTACTCAAGGGACACGTTCTGACCCAAAGTAATGCTCCCGTAATCCGGTAGAAGAACGCATGCGAGAAGCTTGAGCAGCGTGGATTTCCCCGCCCCGTTGGGACCGACGAGCGCCACCTTCTCTCCCCTCTCCACCACTAGGTTCAGATCCCGATATACGACCGTCTCTCCGTAGGACTTACCTACGGACCGCACATCCGCCACCACCCGGCCCATTCTCTCAGGCTGAGGGAAGGTGAAGGAGATGCTCCCTGATCCGGAGTCAGGCACCTCCACCGGCTCCATATTCTCCAACTGCTTTATCTTCTGCTGGACTTGGCGGGCCTTGGTGTTCTTGGCGCGGAAACGGCGGATGAATCTCTCCGCCTTCTCTCTCTCCTTCTCCCTCACCCTGGCGGCGGCAACGAGGGCCTGACGGCGGGGCTCCTTCTCCGCCTCGTAGTAGTCGTAGTCCCCCGCATAGAGGGCAAGAGCCCCATTCCCCACTTCCGCGATGTGGATAACCATGCGGTTCAGGAAATACCTATCATGACTGACCAGCATCAGGGCCCCCGTCCGGCCCAGGAGAAACTCCTCCAGCCACAGCAGGCTCTCCAGATCCAGATGATTGGTAGGCTCATCCATGAGAAGAAGGTCCGGCTCGTCCATGAGCAGACGGGCCAGTGCAACACGCATGCGCCACCCACCCGAGAGCTCCTCCACCGGCCGTTCGAAGTCCTCTTCCTGAAACCCCATGCCGCGCAGGATGGTCTCTGCCCGCGACTCCAGCTCATAGCCCCCTGCAGCTTCCAGCTCATCCTGGACGGCACCCATCCGCCGCACCAAGTCTGGGGTGCCTCTTTCCTCAGCCTCTTCCCGGGCTGCTACCTCCGCCCCCAGCTCACGCAGCTTCTCCTCCGCCTGCAGGACCTCCGCGTACGAGCTCAGAACTTCCTCCAACACTCTACGCCCGGATATCTCCTCTATCTCCTGGGGGAGGAAGCCCACGCGCAGACCCTTTCGGCCCACTACGCTCCCCGAGTCTGCGTCCTCTTCTCCTGCGAGAATACGAAGCAGAGTGGTCTTCCCGGCGCCGTTGGGGCCAATCAGCCCTATGCGCATGCCGGGCTTAACGTGGAGGGAAGCGTCCCGCAGGACTTCTTGCCCACCGTAGGACTTGGCTAGATCGTTTATGTGAAGCACGCCGCTATTCTTCCCAAGCACTTCCCAGGGCATCATCCCAGAACAACCCGCTGGAACGCAGGTCCGTACCGGGGATGATACCTGCTTGCTCCGCCCGCCGCAGCAGAAATCTTATTGCCTCCTCCCCCTCCTCCCCATAATCGACGGTGAACTCATTCACGTAGAGCTCTATATGCCTGCGACAGACCTCCGGGTCCATCTCCTGCGCATGGCGGTCGATATAGGCCCGCGATGCTTCCGGCTCACCCCAAGCGGCTTCGACACTCGCCCGTACGGCCCTATCCACCTGCGCAGCCCTCTCGCACCCAGGCCACGGCGCACCGCAATCCCTCCCAGGGGGATGGGGTGACCGGTTGTCTCCTCCCACCAATCCCCCAGGTCCCGCACGCAGGAAAGGCCGAACTGCGGGTAGGTGAATCTACTCTCGTGGATTATCACCCCGGCGTCCACCTCTCCCCCGGCCACGGCGGGCATGATCTGCTCGAACGGCATGACGACGGTCTTCAACCGTCCGGGAGCCAGGAGGCGGAGGAGGAGGGTGGCCGTGGTCAACTCACCGGGGATGGCCACGCTGATGTCCTCCAGCCGCCCAACCACCGCGGCGTTCTCCTCCCGGGCCACCAATAGCGGACCGCAGCCTCTCCCCAGGGCCCCTCCCGAGCGCAGCAGGGAGTACCGATCCAGCAGATGACCCAAAGCGTGGAAGGAGACCTTCACCACATCCGCACCCTCTTCCTGAGCAAGACTGTTGAGCTCATCTATGTCCAGAAGCACCTCGCGCACCGGAGGAGCGTCCGGGAGCGCTCCGCTCACCCAGGCGTGGAAGATGAAAGTGTCGTTGGGACATGGAGAGTAGGCGAGACGGATCACCGAAGCACCTCGTCCAGATGGGAGCCCACCAGAGCAGCAGCCTGGGCCGCCCGCTCCGCCGCGCCCTTCACGTCCCAGGACTCCCTTTCCCTGTCCACCACCAGATTGCTCACGCCCCGTATCTCCAGGAAAGGCACTTCGTAAATGGCGCACACATGCGCGGCGGCGGCTCCTTCCATGGACTCCAGGAGGGCGTCCCAGCGCCGATGCAGATCGTCACCGTCCTCAGTTCTCCCACTTATCTCCGATAGGGTCACACACGAGCCGGCCACAACCCGGGGCGCTCGGACGCCCCAATCCCCCGCAGAAACCACCTCCGCGCAACGCTGCACCAGCCCGTCGTCCAAGGGGAAACGATTCCAGAAACGACGACCGTTCCTCTCCAGGAGAGGGAACCCGAACTCCTCCGTAGAGATCCACCCTTCCGGTGCCCTGATGCCCGTATCCCCGTAAATCTCCGCTGTAGCCAGCACAATATCGCCCAGATCCAAGCCCGCTTCCCGGAAGGCCCCGCCTATGCCTACCTGCAAGACCAGGCTCGGTCTTGTGCTCTCCAGCAGACAGGTCAGAGCGTGGGCGGTGTTGGTCTTGTCATAGCCGGCTTGAATGATGACCCCTGTCCCGCTCCCCGCTCCTTTGGAGAACCGGCAGAGCCACCAGGGTTTCCCGGCAACCGTCTCCTCCCGGGGAGCTTCCACCACGCGGAGAAGGGGCTCGACCTCCGGCCGGGTAGCAGCAAGGAGGGCAACCTCCGGCTCCGCCCCCTCAAGCAAGCGCCCGGCATCAGAAAACGAGGACCTCAATCCCGCTCCCGCAGCATCATGCACCCTCCAAGAGAAGGATATCCGGGTCCTCCAGGTAGTTGACAACCAGGTTGAGAAAGCGTGCGGCCTCCGCTCCATCTACGAGCTGGTGGTCATAAGTCAGAGATAGTGGGAGCATCTGACGCACTGCCACCTTCCCCCTCAGCGCCACCGGCACGGCGCGAACCCGGCCCATGCCGAGAATCGACACCTCCGGGTAGTTGGGGATGGGCGTCGCGTGGATACCACCTATGGCTCCATAATTCGTGATGGTGAACGTACCCCCGTGAAGTTCATCCAACCCCAGCTTGCGCTCCTGAGCTCTGTCCACCAGATCCACAATCTCTTCAGCGATGAGGAAGATGCTCTTCCCATCCGCTTCCTTGATGTTGGGCACCACCAGTCCGGCCTTGGTGTCGATGGCCAGACCGATGTTGTAGTACCTCTTCAGCAATACCTCTTCACAGCTTTCTTCCAGGACGGCATTCAGGCGGGGGAAACGCCGCAGAGCCACGGCACACGCCTTCACAACGAAGGCCAGGTACGTGAGCTTAATCCCCCGTTCTGAGGCCAACGTGCGCTCCTTCTCCCTTATCCGCTTCACCACCGACACGTCGGCTTCCTCGGTGGTGGTGACCAGAGCCTGTTTATCCCGGGCTTCCGCCATGCGGCGGGCCATGGTGCGCCTGACACCCCGGAACTTGATCCTCTCCACCACTCCGTGGTCGTCCTCTTCCAGGGAACCATCCATCCAGGGCTCGGCGTCCGCGACATCCCCGGCCGCAACCGAAGGGGCGCCAACACTCTGCCTGCCATAGGTAGCAGCTTCGGCGTAGTCTTCTACATCCCGGCGGAGAATTCGCCCCCCAGGCCCAGTGCCGTGCACTTGGGAAAGGTCCACTGCCAGTTCGCGGGCCAGCGCGCGGACAGAAGGCAGGGCTTCCACCTTCACCGCCGTAGTTTCCTCCTCCTCCTGCGGCCGCTGGTCCTTCTGCTCCCCTGGTTCCTCGTCTTCTTCCGGAGCTTCTTCCAACCGGCCAACCACGGAACCTGTGTAGAACTCCTCAGCCTCTTCAATCTGAGTCGCCGGCGGTTTGGGGTGGGCAGAAGACTTCACTTCTCCCGGCTCGGGCGCTTTGGATTCCTGGGATCCCCCGGCCGGCACCTCAGATTCCTTCTCTTTCTGTTCCGCACCGGGCTTGGCTGCAGCTTCTTCTATGGTCACCAGGACCTGGCCGACCTCGATCATATCCCCCTCTTCAGCGTGAAGCTTCTGGATGCGACCCGCCCGCGGAGAAGGGACTTCCACAACGGCTTTGTCCGTTTCCACTTCGGCCAGCGTCTGATCTTCCCGGACCTCTTCTCCTTCCGCCACCTTCCAAGAGAGAAGCTCGCCCTCCGTGATCCCTTCACCTACATCTGGGAACTTAAACTCATAGGCCATGTCAAAACTCCATGGTAGTGATGATTTCCTGTGCCACCAGCTCCACGTTGGGCTGGTAGTAGTCCTCCAACTTCGCCAAGGGAGGAGGGGTATCGAAACCGGCCACCCTTCTCACCGGAGCCTCCAACCGGAGAAGGGCCTCCTCCGTTATCCGGGCGGATATCTCCCCACCGAACCCTCCGGTGCGCGGGGCTTCATGCACTATGACCGCCCGCCCCGTCCTGCGCACGCTCTCCACTACGGTCTCCGCATCGAACGGGGAGATCGTACGCACGTCTATTACCTCCACATCATACCTGCCGTCATCGGCCAACTCCTCCGCCGCCTGCAGGGCGGTGCGGACGTGTGCTCCCCAGGCCACCACTGTGCAGTCCCCACCCACCTTCACGTACGATTCTGGCCTCCCCCAGCGGTAACTCATAGCGCTCGTCCGGTACCTCTGTCTTGACGGCCCGGTAGATGCGCTTCGGCTCCATGAAAACAACCGGGTCCGGATCTGCGATGGCGGCGGCCAGGAGACCCTTCGCCTGATACGGATCTGAGGGGATCACCACCTTTAGCCCTGGAACGTGGGCGAACACGGCTTCCATACTCTCCGAGTGGTGCTCCAGGGCCCGGATGCCGCCCCCATAGGGCATGCGCACTACCATGGGAACCGTCCATCGCCCCCGGCTGCGGTTCCGCATGCGGGAAGCATGAGAGACGAGCTGATCGTACGCCGGGTAGGAGAAGCCGGAGAACTGCATCTCCGCCACCGGCCTGTAACCGGCCACAGCCATACCTATGGAGAGACCCACTATCCCCGACTCCGCAAGCGGGGTGTCAATCACCCTCTCTTCTCCGAACCTCTCCACCAACCCTTTAGTGACCCGGAAGACACTTCCGTCCCTACCCACGTCTTCTCCCAGAATCACCACACGTTCGTCATTCTCCATCTCCTGCAGAAGGCACTGGTCTACGGCCTGGACAAGATTAAGACGGGCCATCGCTACCCCTTCCCCTTCAACCGAAGCAACAGCTCTTCCTGCTGTTGCTCCAGATGGTGGGGCATCTCCGCGTACACATGAGTGAATATCTCTTCTGGAGACGGGGGATCCATGGACTCAAAGATCTCCACGGCATCCCCCACCCTCTGATCGGCGGCCTCCCCGACAGACTGTTCCTCCGCATCATCCAGCAGCCCTTGGGCCCGCATATAGAGCCCCAATCGGAGAAGCGGATCCTTGGCCTCCCACTCCGCCACATCCTCCGCTTCCCGATACCTCCGGGCGTCATCGGACGTGGTGTGGTCGCCCAACCGGTACGTGTGGGCCTCAATCAGGGTGGGACCCTCGCCGCCACGAGCCCTTTCCAGGGCTTCCCGGGTAGCCCGATAGACGGCAAAAATGTCGTTGCCGTCCACCTGAATGCCCGGCATACCGTAGCCGATAGCCTTCTGGGCCACCGTGCAGGCAGCGGTTTGCTTATGGTAGGGCACTGATATAGCCCACTGATTGTTCTGACACAGGAAGATTACGGCACCTGAAAGACCCCGGCAAAGTTCATCGCTTCACTGAAATCCCCCTCGGATGTAGCGCCCTCCCCGAATATGGTCAGGGCCACCGCATCCTCCCCGTCGTTCTTCATAGCCCAGGCAATGCCGGCTGCGTGCAGCATGTGAGTGCCCACGGGTATGGAGGTGGGCAGCATGCGCACACCTTCAGGGATGACGTTGCCGCGTTCATCCCCGCCCCAGTACTGCAGCATGTGCTCCGGCCTCATACCCCGCAACAGCTGTGCTCCCGTCTCGCGAAACGCCGGGACCAGCCAGTCACGATCCTCCATGGCGTAGGCCGCACCGAGCTGAGCCCCTTCCTGCCCCAGCACTCGGGCGAACGTTCCAATCCTGCCCTGACGCTGCAGGCTGAACATCCGCTCATCGAACCGCCGGGTGAAGACCATCATCTCGTACATCTCTCGCACGTACTCCGGCGAAAGATCAGGCATGAGAGACTCATCCACACTGCCGTCGGGAGTCATCACCTCCAAACGCTCCACCGAGTAAGAGACCAGATTTGTTATGGGCACACGTACCTCCTTGCCGTCGCCATATCCAGAACAGCCAAAGACCTGCCTATCTCTGTCTTTGCCCGAGTGGGGGTGACACTATCCATGACCCCCTCCAGATAAACGCCGGAGCCGGGAAGCAGATAGTGCAGGACTCCTGCTCAGAAGATATCATTACCTGCCATGACTCTTGAGTTCCGGAAACCTGCTCCAGATGTGTGGCTCCTCCGGGGAGGAAGGAGTGAATCCAATTGCTACTACCTCCCCGAGCAGAGGATCCTGGTAGATGCCGGATTGAAGAAGACCGGCCGGAAAATCGTGGAGTTCCTGGAGAGAGAAGGTTTGGGACTGGACTGGCTGATACTCACTCACGCCGACGTGGATCACGTGGGAGGCGCGCCCGCAGTGGTCCAAGGCACCGGCGCATACGCCGCCTGCCACAGAGACGAGGCCCCCTACGTGCGCCGTGGGCGTCCCCGTCTATTCAGCCCATCGCCGCGCGGGCGCGTGCTCGCGGCCCTGGCCGGGGCCCAGGTGCGGCTCTTCAAACCGACCGGGCCCATTACCGTCTCCAGAGAGTTGGTGGAAGGTGACAGTGTGGCCGGAGTGATGACCGTGCATTTGCCCGGCCACTCCCCCGGAAGCATCGGCCTATACCTGCCTTCTACCGGCTATTTGTTCGCCGGTGACGCCCTTCTGACGGAGAGGAGCGCCCCGGACTCTGCGGGCAGCCGGAGGGACTCAGACACCGTCTCCTTCTCCTACCCGGCCAAGTGGTTCCGTTACAACTCAGTGCTGGCGTATCGTTCGTTGGAGCGACTGCTGAGAATGGAGATCTCTGCCGTCTTTTCCGGACACGGAGACCCGTATATGGGCGGAAACCAGGGGGTCCGGAGAAGCCTGGAGAGGTTACTAGCCTCTCCCTACTGAGTCCCACCCCCGCTGAGCAGCCCCTTCTGAGCCGTTCCCCCGGGCCGATCCCCCTCAAAGCCTCTAGTGCATACCTTGTGCTATACTTCGCCCCGGTCTAGTGGTTACAGCCACGATTTGGGACCAGAGAGGAGGTGGATGCGCATGAGCCATCGGCAAGTGTGTCACCACTGCCGCATTGAGATTCCTCTCTATGCTTGGGTTTGTCCCCAATGTGGAGTATGGGTGGGTGATATTGTCCACGCTAAAGCGGATCACGCGGTGAGCGGACGGATTTCCTAGAACAACATCCCGTTCGCAGAGTCATTGACTCAAGTAGGAAAGCCCGGCAGGGCTTTTTCTATTTCTACCCCCACCTGTGATCCCCACTTGGGATTGCCACACGCTCCGCGCAACACAGCGCCCCCTCCTTTACATTTTCTTTGCACGTTCTTGAAGCCCCCTCAATGCTCCCCGCCCATAATGGCAGAGTAGATAGGGATAAGGAGGCTCGGCTTTCCCGCCGATCCTCCCCCAGCTCGACCAACAACAA
>Ga0209587_1001199_pt1 | contig 12352 bp, 10 predicted proteins | sample NGEPerD_2_FD_184512 | JGI IMG/M metagenome (GOLD analysis project Ga0209587, IMG submission 184512) | Arctic peat soil microbial communities from the Barrow Environmental Observatory site, Barrow, Alaska, USA - NGEE PermafrostL1-D... | ecosystem: Environmental > Terrestrial > Soil > Wetlands >... | reverse complement strand
GTCCTTGTCATGCGCCCCGCTGCGGCGGGCGACCGGCCTCCGGTCACGCTGATGGCTGCCAACGCGGTCCGCACCGGGTTGCTGTCCCAGGCCCTCGTTGACGCGTGGCTTTCTCAGGTGCGCGAGGCGTCAGCAGCAGCCGGATTTGTCGCGATGGTCACGATGGCCGGCGCGTACGGGCGCCGACCCCCTAGCCCAGCCCGCTAGCTAGACCAGAGCCGAAACGCCGGCCCCGAGCCCGCGGTGACACCCACGGGATGGAGCCAGCGTTAGTGCCGGTCAGTCCAGCAGTCACACGGCGGAGGATAGGGGATTCGAACCCCTGAGAGCTTTCACTCAACCCGCTTTCCAAGTCGGCGAGTGAGTGTTCGCCAGTGGCCGCAGACCTCCGACCAGCGTGGCCACGGCCTGAAGATCGGTGCGCGAACCCCGGCGCCGCGCCGGATACGCCAGGGAGCTCTGCTGCTGGTGTTCGGTCGGTCTAGAAGGGTAGACATCGGCCCTCCCTCCCAGGTGCCGATGGGGCGTAACTTGGAAAGGCGTCCATTGCTCGGGCGTGATCGGGAATGCCAGGGGGTCCCACATGAGGGCACGACTGTTCATTGCGGCGATCTTGGCCGTGACTCTCCTACCACTGGCCGCGGCGCCTGCCAGTGCGGCGCCGCCCGGTAACGATGAACTAGCCGGAGCGGTGGTGTTGAAACTGGGCGACCGGGTCGTGCAGAACACGAGCCAGGCCACCACCAACGCCCAGGACGCCGCGTTGAACGAGGAGTGCGGTGCGCCCGCGACGAATGCCTCCGTCTGGTACAAATACACACCCGCTGTGGGCCGCAGGGTGGTGCTGGACATGACCACGTCCAACTACAGCGGAGGCATGCTGGTCTTCCGGGGGGCCCCGACCACCAACTCTCTCGTAGCGTGCGGGCCCGGTCTGGTCGGGCTGAGCGTGGCGGCGGGCAAAACCTACAACATCATGGTGATCTCCGACACCGACGTGAACGGCGGCAGGCTCGTCCTGTCGCTGAAGCAGGCACCGCCGCCGCCCCGGGTGCACGTGACGATCGCGAGGCGGGGCCTGGCCTTCCGCGGTGGCGCTGCACGGATCCACGGCACCTACTCCTGCGCGCACGGTGACTTCACCGAACTGTTCGGCACCCTCTTCCAGCGGGCCGGGCGGTTGAAGATCTCGGCCGAGTTCTACAAGGAGATCCGGTGCAACGGAAGGCGTCACAAGTGGAAGGCGCGGCTGGTCTCGCCGATCGCGACCTACGCCCGGGGCCGCGCCCGAGCCAAGGTCACGATCAACGCGTGCGGGATCTTCCAGTGCCGCCAGGACAAGGCGCGGCGTCGCGTCCACCTCGTGTCGGCCGGGGGGCGGTCCGGTCAGCGGTCGGTGCCGCCGTCCATCAGCCGCATGGAACACCCGCGCCCGCTCGTCGAACGCCAGAGGCATTGGTCGGGGAGTTAGGCAAGGCCAGCCAGCAACCGCAGCAGCTCGGCTATGACCGCCATTCATGAGAGGCACGGCGGCTAGGCGGTGGCTGTGGCTTCGATGAGGGCGACGACGATCGTGGCGGCGTCTGCGTGCAATCCCGTTGCAGTCAGCGATTGCCAGGTCGAGAAGTCGATCGCGTGGCGCACGCTCCACGACTGCGCGCGTGCCCACGGCGGTCAGCGTCGTACGCGAGGGCCCGATCGTGCCGTGCAGTTCGATCGCCGCCTGGGTGACCCGGACCAACTTGGGATCGGGTACGGGAGCGGCCCTCTCCGAAGGAGATCGGAAAGGGCCTCTGATCCGCGGATGTTGGTGCGCCATGAAGACCTTCGGTTGATGGGTGACAGATGTGCGCCATCAGGGGCTCGAACCCCGAACCCGCTGAGTAGTTCCTCGTTGCTCTGACGGCATCAGGGAGTGGGTGCGCCCACCGCTGGTCCGCTCCCTGGTGGTTGAGGCGCCTTCGGGCATCTACTGGCGGTACGTAACCGCCATGTGTCCGGCACGACCTTCAAACCGCGGATCTGGCGTTGGTGTAGCGCCAACCTTGGGATGCGGGCCAACTAGGCGTGCAAAGAGCCGTCGAACAGGTCGGTCGATTGCGACTGCTGATGGCTGTCAGTAGACACCTCGGCCACACTTCGGCCACGAGACCCGTGTGCCCCGGGCGGCGGGATCGGCGTCTCGCTGGTCGTCAGCGTGGCGGAGGATAGGGGATTCGAACCCCTGAGAGCTTTCACTCAACCCGCTTTCCAAGCGAGCGCCATAGGCCACTAGGCGAATCCTCCGCCGGAAGGCTACCGGTTCGCTTCCTTGCCGAGAAATCGCCCCGGATCGTCCTGCGCCGCCCCGGCGTCCCGATTGGCCCTGGCGAAATCGACCTCCTAGACTCTGCGCCAACCCCCCGTGCGGCGGTATCTCACTGAATCCCCCAGGGCCGGAAGGCAGCAAGGGCAGGTGGGCTCTTCCGGGTGCACGGGGGGCCTCTGCGTCTCTACGAGGCGCTGGGCTCGAGGTCCCGGAGTCGGACCACCTCCATGAGCGTGGGCGTGCCGTGCGCCACCAGCTGCGCGCGGGACTGCGGTGTGCTCCAGATCTGCTCGAGCTTGGGCACGAACGCCTCCGCCTCCTCCCGCGAGCCGAACTCGAGGTCGACCGTGACCTCGTTCGGGTCCGAGGCCTGCTGGCAGATGCGGTAGGACTTCACGCCGTTGTCGACCCGGAAACGCTCGAACTTGTCGAACGCCTCCTGCCAGCTCGCGTAGTCGCGGACGGTGTTCTCGATGTGCAGTGTGGTCATGACGGTCTCCCTGTCGTTAGGTGCTTGTCGTGTGGAACTCAGGACCCCAGACTCCGACCGCTGCCCCTTGGCGGAACATCCCAGATCCTGGGGGTTTTCCCGCCGTACGCTGAGCGCGTGCCGACAGCGTCTGCCAGCCTGGACCGGATCGCGCGGCTGTGCCGCGGGTCGCTCACGGCCAAGAGGCTCCGCGAAGAGGTGGTGGCCGAGGTACGCCGGGTGGTGCCGTTCGACGCCTACCTGTTCATGCTCACCGACCCCGTCACGCGGGTGGGCACCTCGCCGCTGGCGGATACCCCGATGGTTCCGTGGCCGCGGTTGCCGGCACTGATCAGGGCGCGCTACCTGACCACCTTGAACCGTTGGCCGGAGCTCCTCGAGGCGAAGATCCCCTCTGCCTCCTTGCTGGCGACGACCGAGGGAGACCCGTCCCGATCCCTGCTGTGGCGGGAGGTCCAGCGTGAGCTCGGCGTGGTCGACGTCGCCGTCGCGGCGTTCGGTGACCGGTACGGGAGCTGGGGTCTCCTCGACCTGTGGCGAACAGACGGCTCCTTCGATCCCGCGGAGCTGCGGTACCTCGGTGCGCTCGCGCCGTACGTCGTCCCGGGGCTCCGGTCCGCGCTCGCGCGCACCTTCGTGGACACGCCCGATCAGCTGCTGCCCGTCGGACCGGCGGTGGTGGTGCTCGACCCTGACCTCCAGGTGCGCTCGCAGACGGCCGGTGCGGCCGCGGCCCTGCTCCAGCTGAACCCGCCCGACGAGCCGATGACCCCGATCCCGGCCGCGGCGTACAACGTGGCCGCCGCGCTGGTGGCCGCAGAACAAGGCGTGCCGGTAGGGGAGCCGTGGTCGCGCGTCCACCTGGGCGGCAGCCGCTGGGTGACGGTGAAGGCAGACCGGATGGCTGAGACCTCCGGCAGCATGCTGGACGCGGTGCAGCGGGACATTGTGGTGTCGATCGAGCCGAGTACGCCGGCCGAGCGCACCGATCTGTTCGCCCGGGTGCACGGACTCTCCACACGCGAGACCGAGGTGCTCATCCTGCTCGGCAACGGGTTGTCCTCGCACGAGGTCGCTACCCAGTTGGTGCTCTCGGAGCACACCGTCAACGACCACGTGAAGTCGGTACTGGAGAAGGCGGGCGCTCGGACCCGGCAGGTGCTGTTGTCGCGGGCCCTCGGGGCCGGCTGACGGCCTACTAGTGGCCACCGTTGCTGAGACCGAGGTGTTCCGCTGCGCGGCAGAGGTCGTCTCGCGCGGACGGGTGGGCTGCATGGCTGATCAGGTTGGCCGCCTGCCGCTCCTGGTCGTGCCCCAGGATCTCCGCCGTGCCCTGCTCGGTGATCACGGCCGACATCTGGAAGGACGTCACCGACGCCGAGACGAGCGGCACGGTCGTCGAGACGTCCGCGCGGGGGTGCCAGGAGTGCAGGCCGATCAGCGCCTGGCCCCCGGGACTGTGGATCGCCCCCACCACGAAGTCCGCCTGACCGCCGAGCCCCGAATAGATCCGGCCCCTCACCCGGGACGCGTTCGCCTGGGCGAACAGGTCCACCTCGAGCGAGGAGTTGATGCTGACCATCAACGGGTTCGCGGGGATCCGCGCGGGGTCGTTGGTCACCTCGGTGCGCGTCATGTGGACGCGCTCGTTGCGGTCGAGCCAGGCGTAGAGCTCGTCGGAGCCGAAGACGAACGACGTTGTGATCGGCACCTCGACGTCGAGCGCCCCCGCGCTCTCGAGGGCGAGCACGCTGTCGCTGAACATCTCCGTCCACACGCGCAGTGACCGCCGCTCGGTCAGACCGTGCAGCGCGGCGTCCGGGACCGCGCCGATCCCGGTCTGCAGCGTGGCCCCGTCGGGCACCCGCGCGCCCACAGTGGTGCCGATCGCGATGGACGCCGCGTCGACCGGACGCGGGTCGTGGACGCCGAGCGGCTCCTCCACCTCCACCAGCAGGTCGACCTCGTCGAGCGGGATCACCGCGTCGCCGTACGTGAAAGGCATCCGCGGGTTGGCCTGGGCGATCACCGCACCGCCCGTTCGACGTACGGCCTCGATGGCGGCGGGCAGCACGTTGACCTCCGTGCCCAGGGACACCCGGCCGTCGCGCGGGCGGGACGTGTGCAGGACCACGAAGTCCGGCGCCATGTTGCGCCGGAACAGCGCGGGCACCATCGAGAGCCGCGACGGCACGTAGCGAAGTCGAGGGCTGTTCCGCATGCCCGGCCCCACGAAGGAGGTCTCGAGGACAACCCCCTCACGGTCGGGCAGGCCCGGCTGCCCGTTGAGTACCCAGAGCCGGTACGCCGGCAGCAGCCGATCGATCTCGGACACGAGGTGCCACGGGGTCGCGAAGTTGCCCGAGACCACCACCCGGGGCTCCTCAGGCAGCTGTTCGAGAACCGTCCGGAGCCGCTGCTCACTCACGAGTCCCCTCACGCCGGGGAGCCTATGCCGGTTGTCGCCGTGCGGCCTTGTGGGCTTGGTCATCTAGGGTTCACGTGTGGAACCCACCCTCGCTCTGTACCGCCGCTACCGGCCGGAGACCTTTGCCGAGGTGATCGGTCAGGACCACGTCACCGAGCCACTGCGGGCTGCGCTCGCGAACAACCGGGTGAACCACGCCTACCTCTTCTCCGGCCCCCGCGGGTGCGGCAAGACCACCAGCGCGCGGATCTTGGCACGGACGCTGAACTGCGAGAAGGCACCGATCGCCGATCCGTGCGGCGAGTGCCAGTCGTGCCGCGACCTCGCTCGCGGGGGCGGCGGGTCGATCGACGTGATCGAGATCGACGCGGCCAGCCACGGTGGGGTGGACGACGCTCGCGACCTGCGCGAGCGGGCGTTCTTCGCACCCGTCGCCAGCCGCTTCAAGGTCTACATCATCGACGAGGCCCACATGGTCAGCTCCCAGGGCTTCAACGCCCTGCTCAAGCTGGTCGAGGAGCCGCCGGAGCACCTGAAGTTCATCTTCGCCACGACCGAGCCGGAGAAGGTCATCGCGACCATCCGCTCGCGCACCCACCACTACCCGTTCCGGCTGATCCCCCCGCGCATCCTCTCGGACCACCTCGCCGACCTGTGCGCGAAGGAGGGCGTGAAGATCGACCCCGCGGCCCTGCCGCTCGTCGTCCGTGCCGGCGCCGGGTCCGCCCGAGACTCCCTGTCGGTGCTCGACCAACTGTTGGGCGGGGCCGGACCCGACGGCGTCACCTATGAGGTCGCGACCAGCCTCCTCGGCTACACGCCCGACAACCTGCTCGACGAGGTGATCGACGCGTTCGCCGCCGTCGACGGTGCCGGCGTGTTCGGCGTGGTCGACAAGGTCATCGAGACCGGCCAGGACCCCCGTCGGTTCACCGAGGACGTGCTGCGTCGCCTGCGGGATCTCGTGATCGTCGCGGCTGTTCCGGATGCCCCTGCCTCCGGCCTGATCGACGTGCCGGCCGACCAGGCCGAGCGACTTGTCGCCCAGGCGGCCCGCTTCGGCAAGGCCGAGCTCGTACGGGCCGCCGACATCGTGGCGACCGGGCTCACCGAGATGCGAGGGGCCACGACTCCGCGGCTGCTCCTCGAGCTGATCTGCGCGCGGTTGCTGCTGCCTGGCGTGAACCACGATTCACTCGGCCTCGGTGCTCGGCTGGATCGCCTTGAGCGGCGGGTCTCCGTGGTGGGCCCGGCGCAGGGGCGCGGCCCCGGGACCACCGGGGGCACTCCCTCCGTCGCAACCGCTCCGACGGCGCCTGCGGCGCAGGGGCAGGGCCAGTCCCATGTACGCTCCTCCGGGCGCACCCCCGCTGTCCCCGCCGCCGCGGCACCCGCCGAGCCCGTTGCCGAGGTCGCCTCGCCTGCGGCCAAGCCGACCATGCCGACCGCGCCAGCCGCTGAGTCCAGTGGTCAGAAGGCTGGTGGTCAGAAGGCTGGTGGGGCAGCCCTCTCGCTCGCCGACGTACGCCGCATCTGGCCGGACCTGCTCGAGCAGGTCAAGAAGATGCGCAGGTTCACCTGGATCCTGCTCAGCCAGAACGCCCAGGTGATCGGCGTCGACGCGACCAGCCTGACCGTCGGATTCAAGACCGCCGGTGCCCGTGACTCGTTCGTCGGTGGTGGCAGCGAGGAGATCCTGCGTCAGGCGGCCATCGACATGATCGGGGCCGACTGGAAGATCGAGGTCGCCGTCGATCCCTCCGCCCAGCCGGGCTCAGAGTCAGCGCCGCGAGTGATCCGTCCTGCGGTGGCGCAGCCCCCAGAGCCCCTGCTGCCCACGGGGCCAGCGTCCGAGCAGGGCTCCGAGCAGGTGCCCAGCGGCCCGCCGAGCTGGGCGAGCAACGCCGGCGAGGACAACCAGCGGGCCACCTCGCCGGCCGAGAACAACGCACGCCCGGAATCCATCGCCACGGCGCGGTCCAATATCAGCTCGACCCGGCGAGGGGATGAGCGAGTGTCGAAGCAGGGCCCCGACCCCGATGCCGATGCCCACCGCGACGATCCTGCCGATGAGGACAACGAGCTGGACAGCACCCAGCTGCTCGAGCGTGAGTTCGGAGCCACCGTGATCGAAGAGATCCCCCACGACTGACCATGCAGACTGACCAACGAACCCAGCCCGGAAACCAGCCGGAACCCAGGACCCACCACTCCAGGAGCAGATGAGATGACGATCAACCCCTTTGGCGGCTCGACCAACGACGAGGGTGGCTTCGACCTTCAAGCCATGCTCGAGCAGGCACAGCAGATGCAGTCCCAGCTCGTCGCTGCCCAGGAAGAGCTGGCCGCTACCACGGTCGACGGGACAGCGGGTGGCGTGGCGGTCTCCCTGACGGGCACCGGTGAGCTCACCGCGGTCACGATCGCCCCCGGCTCGTTCGACGGGACCGACGCCGACTCCGTCGCCGACCTCGGCGACCTGGTGGTCGCTGCCTACCGTGACGGCAAGACCAAGGTCGACGCCCTCGCGGTGAGCGCCCTCGGTCCTCTCGCGGGTGGCGGCCTGGACGACCTCGGCGGCGGACAACAGGGGGGTTTGCCGGGCGGTCCCGGTGTATGAAGGCGTCCTTCAGGACCTGATCGACGAGCTCGGCCGGCTGCCGGGTGTCGGTCCCAAGGGTGCCCAGCGGATCGCCTTCCACCTGCTGGCCTCCGACCCCGTCGACGTACGCCGCCTGGCCGACACGCTCATCGAGATGAAGGCAAAGGCGAAGTTCTGCAAAGTGTGCGGCAACGTCTCCGAGGAGGAGCTGTGCCGGATCTGTCGCGACGTGCGTCGTGACGCGACCCTGATCTGCGTTGTCGAGGAGCCCAAGGACGTGGTGGCTGTCGAGCGCACACGTGAGTTCCGTGGGCTTTACCACGTCCTCGGGGGCGCGATCTCGCCGCTGGAGGGCATCGGCCCGGAGCAGCTGCGGATCCGCGAGCTCATGGCCCGGCTCGCCGACGGGACCGTCACCGAGGTGATCCTCGCGACCGACCCGAACATCGAGGGCGACGCGACGGCGGCCTACATCAGCCGGAACTTGGCGGCCATGGACTTGCGCGTAACCCGTCTGGCGAGTGGACTGCCAGTGGGCGGGGACCTCGAGTACGCCGACGAGGTGACGCTCGGCCGAGCATTCGCAGGGAGGCGTAACGCAGGTGAGTGAAGTCGATGTGGGTCCAGAGCTCGAGGAGTTCGCCCAGCAGATCGCCGACGGGGTGGAGTCCTTCCTCGTGGTGCTGCAGGCCATGTCGCGCGAGGAGAACCCCGGGACCGTCGTACCCCTGCTGCTCGTGGAGGTCAGCCAGATCCTCTTCGCCGGTGCCAGGCTCGGCGCCCAGCGCGACTTCGCGCCGACCCTGGAGTACCAGCCGGACGTCGGTCCCGACCCCGACCTCGACGCCATGCGGCTTCGGCTGGCCCGGCTGCTCGACAGCGTGGACACCTACACCTACAACTTCGATCCCTACGTGCCCGACCTCGTCGAGGCCCAGCTCTCCGACGACCTGACCAGCATTGCCACCGACCTGGCCAACGGGCTGCGCCACTTCCGCGCCGGTGACGTCTCCGAGGCGCTGTGGTGGTGGCAGTTCTCCTACGTCGCCACCTGGGGCAGCAACGCCAGCGCGGTGCTGCGTGCGCTGCAGTCCGTGGTCGCCCACGATCGTCTCGATGCCGATTTCGAGAGCGAGAGCGACCAGATCGCCGCTGCGGAGGCTGTCTTGGACAGCGGCGTGACCGGCTCCTGACCGCACGTAGAATCATCGGCGGCCAGCAAGAGGGCCGAGAACCGGCCAGAGAGCTGGCGAGCATCGATGAGTGAGGAGCACAGCGCTGTGGGCACGGTGGTGCAGAAGTACGGCGGCTCCTCCCTCGCCGACGCCGCGGCGATCAAGCGGGTCGCACGCCGCATCGTGGAGGCCAAGCGCGATGGCAACGACGTTGTCGTGGCCGTCTCGGCCATGGGCGACTCCACCGATGCGCTGCTCGAGCTCGCCGAGGGGGTGAGCCCGTTGCCGCCGGCCCGTGAGCTCGACATGCTCCTGACGGCCGGTGAGCGCATCTCGATGGCGCTCGTGGCGATGGCGATCTCCGACCTCGGCTGCACCGCCCGGTCGTTCACCGGGTCTCAGGCCGGCGTGATCACCGACTCGGTGCACGGCAAGGCCAAGATCATCGACGTCACGCCGGGCCGGATCTCTGCCGCCATCGACGACGGCCACATCGTCATCGTCGCCGGCTTCCAGGGCGTCAGCCAGGACACCAAGGAGATCACCACGCTGGGTCGTGGCGGCACTGACACCACCGCCGTGGCTCTCGCGGCGGCGCTGCATGCGGACATCTGCGAGATCTACACCGATGTCGACGGGGTTTTCACCGCCGACCCGCGGATCGTGCCGACCGCGCGCAAGCTCGACCGGGTCACCTACGAGGAGATGCTCGAGCTGGCCGCCGGCGGTGCCAAGATCCTTCATCTGCGGTGCGTCGAGTACGCCCGCCGCTATGACATCCCCATCCACGTCCGGTCCTCGTTCAGCCAGCTGAGCGGCACCATCGTGCAGGGCAGCATCAACGACGAGGACCATCAGGAGTCCACCATGGAAGCAGCCATCATCTCCGGTGTCGCCCACGACCGGAGCGAGGCCAAGATCACCGTGGTCGGCGTACCCGACAAGGTGGGCGAGGCCGCCCGCATCTTCGACGCGCTCGCCCGCGCCCAGATCAATCTCGACATGATCGTCCAGAACGTCTCGGCAGCCGCGACCAACGTGACCGACATCTCCTTCACCCTGCCCCGCGCCGACGGCCAGATCGCCATGGCGGCGCTCGACGCGCTCCAGGCGGAGATCGGCTTCGCCTCGCTCCTCTACGACGACAAGATCGGCAAGGTGTCCCTGATCGGCGCCGGCATGCGCTCCCACCCCGGTGTCACCGCTAAGTTCTTCACCGCCCTCGCCGAGGCCGGAGTCAACATCGGGATGATCTCCACCTCCGAGATCCGGATCTCCGTCGTCGTCGATGAGGCCGGCGTGGACGCGGCCGTGATCGCGACCCACACGGCGTTCGATCTCGACGCTGACGAGGTCGAGGCAGTCGTGTACGGCGGGACCGGTCGCTGATTCCAACCCACTCGCCACCGATCGAGCAGGGCGCTCGCTTGCGCTCACGCTTCCGCGGGGACCCCGAAAGGAACACTGAATGATCACACTCGGAATTGTCGGCGCCACCGGCCAGGTGGGCGTCGCCATGCGCCAGATCCTGCTCGAGCGTGCCCCGTTCAATTCGATTGGCCCGGCCCACGAGATCCGGTTCTTCGCCTCCGCCCGGTCCGCCGGAACCGTGCTGGCCTACGGCGACCGCCAGGTCACCGTCGAGGACGCTGCCACCGCCGACCCGAGCGGACTCGACATCGTGCTGTTCTCCGCAGGTGCCACCACGTCGCGTGCACAGGCGCCCCGGTTCGCCGCGGCCGGCGCCATCGTGGTGGACAACTCCTCGGCCTTCCGGATGGACCCCGACGTCCCGCTCGTGGTGAGTGAGGTCAACCCCGAGGCGATCGTTCTGGCCACGTCTGGCGCGCGCAAGGGCATCATCGCCAACCCGAACTGCACGACCATGGCCGCGATGCCGGTGCTCAAGCCGCTGCACGACGCTGCCGGCCTGGTGCGGCTGATCGCCTCGACCTACCAGGCCGTCTCCGGCTCCGGCGTGGCCGGTGTCGACGAGCTCGCCGGTCAGATCGAGGCGGCTGGTGACAAGGCCCGCGAGCTCTCCTACGACGGCTCGGCGATCGACTTCCCGGCGCCGGTGAAGTACGAGCGCACCATCGCCTTCAATGTCGTCCCGCTCGCCGGATCCATCGTCGAGGACGGACTCGAGGAGACCGACGAGGAGAAGAAGCTGCGCAACGAGTCGCAAAAGATCCTCGGCATCCCGGACCTGCTCGTCTCGGGCATCTGCGTGCGAGTGCCCGTCTTCACCGGGCACTCTCTCGCGATCAACGCGGAGTTCTCTTCGCCGATGCCGGTCGCTCGCGCCCGCGAGATCCTCGGTGCTTCACCGGGCGTGGAGCTCAGCGACATCCCGACCCCGCTCCAGGCGGCCGGAAAGGACCCGGCGTACGTCGGACGGCTGCGCCAGGACCCCGGCGTGCCCGACGAGCGGGGGCTGGCGCTGTTCATCAGCAACGACAACCTTCGTAAGGGCGCGGCCCTCAACACAGTCCAGATCGCCGAGCTCATCGCCCGGAGGGCGATGTAGCTGACCGGGCTGAACGTACCGGAGGAGCGAGCGGGGGAGGGCGGCTCTGCACTGTCAGCGTCCACAGGAGGACGTGAGGGCACAGGCGAAACGCAGGTCCCAACTACAGGCAAACGTGGGCCGCAAGCAGACCTCGCTCAGCGGAATCTTGGTCTGCGGAAACACGTCAGTGGAACCGAACAGCGCAAAGCCGATGAGCGCGCTCACCGCATCAAGTTGTCGTCGATCCCCTCGATGAACGACATCGTCACCCACCTCGACAGCAGGAACGTCAGCGCCGTCACCACAGGGATGACCAGTATCATCCACGCCGACTCCAGCGAGCCCAGCAGGAACAGCAGCACGAACACAGCCGCGAGCCCGACACCGAGGAAGCTCGTGCTCGCCGGGTCGGAGAGGTGCCAGGCCCTGAGCAGGGCTGCCCCGAGCAGTACCTCGATGGCCACGATCAGGAGCAGGGCGAACAGGCCGATGCCACCGCAGCTGCCGACGCCACGGACGGCCTCACAGCCGCGACCGGCGAGGAAGGTCAAGACGACCCCGGCGAGCCCGGTGAGCGCGCCGGTGAGCGTTGCGGCAATTCGCGGGTCGAGCGCGGGCATCGTGAGCGGGCGTGACGTCCGCGCTGGGGGCGGCGAAGCCGGCTCTCCGAACGGCCCCTCGCTCGGGGGAGCCTCCTCGTCGAGGACGGGTGTGGCGAACTGTTCGACGGGTGGCTCAGCGAAACCGCTGGCCGGAAGTACGGTCGTCTGCCCATTGCCAGCTGTCCTGACCGGCCCGTGCCTGTCCCGCGGGGAGGTCTCGGGTCCACCCACAGCC
>Ga0209587_1001197_pt1 | contig 12353 bp, 13 predicted proteins | sample NGEPerD_2_FD_184512 | JGI IMG/M metagenome (GOLD analysis project Ga0209587, IMG submission 184512) | Arctic peat soil microbial communities from the Barrow Environmental Observatory site, Barrow, Alaska, USA - NGEE PermafrostL1-D... | ecosystem: Environmental > Terrestrial > Soil > Wetlands >... | reverse complement strand
GTCCGAACTCGCGTTCAATGGCGGAGCGACCCGAGTAGATCTTTCCCCAGCGAAGCGTCTCGCGCGGGACCAGCGGGTGGAGCCGACTGACCCTAGCCGCCTAGTGCGTACCGGGTTCGCTCCAAGTAGCTGTCAGGCTGCTCGGTCGATGATCTGGCGGTAGGTGATCGGCTCGTGCGCGAGCCCGAGTCCGAGCAGCGTCTGGAAGCCGGCCATCGGTGTGCCGCGCCGGTTGTGGCGGAAGACGAACTCGTCGAGGTAGACGGGCAGGTGCTCGGGCGAGACGCCGCGGTGGGTGCCGTGCATCCAGGCCTTGAGGTTTGAGATCGCGCGGTGCGCGCGGGGCAGCAGTTCCTCGCCCGGGGCGACGCCCTGCTTGGGGCGACGGCGGTGGTCATAGCCGTGCTCGGCCAGGACGTTGTAGGCCTGATAGCCGTCGGTATGCACGGTCGCGCCCCGGGTCGTGGTCGCCTTCGTCAGCGCCAGCAGCGAAGAACTTGACGCGTCGGGCAGGACCTGAAGGCGCAGCCGACCCGAGCCGCGGCCACGGACCTCGATCGCGACCCCACAGAGCGCCTTCTTTCCGCGCTGGCGACTGCCCTTGAGGCCTTCTTCGTAGCCGCCGAGGTAGAACTCGTCGATCTCGACATCGCCCTTCAGGAGCTCGCGCTCGGGGGCGACCATCGCGCCGCGCAGTTTGTGCAGCATCGCCCACGCGGTCTCATGGCAGCCGATCCCGAGCTGGCGCTGCAGCTGCTTGGCCGAGATCCCGGGATTAAACGTCGAGACGAGGTAGGCGGCCCAGAACCACGTGCGCAACGGAAGCCGGGTCCCATGCATCACGGTGCCCGCAGTCACCGACGTCTGGCGCCCACAGGCCGTGCAAATCCACAAGTGCCGGCGCGTCTCGCCGCCGGGGTCTCGGCCGCCCACACCGGACAGAGAAACCCCTCCGGCCAGCGCGACGCGAACACATACGCCCGACACGCCTCCTCGGTGCCGAAGCGCTGCTGGAACTCCAAGATCGTCAGCGGGAAGTCCGGGCGCGACACCCAACGAAACTACGAAACGACCCGGATGGAGCGAACCCGGTACGCACTAGCCGCCTAGCTTCTTGGCGAGCAGCCCTTCGAGCAGATCCTGCGTCTCCGCCAGATCTGCGTTGATTCCATCGCGAGATCGAGGAGGCGATCTGGTCGCAGCTCCACTTCGCCACGCACCTGTGCTCGGAGCGGCTGGGCGAGTACACGATCGGGACGGACCTGCACCGCTCGGAGTCGCTGGCCCTCGTGCAGCTGCTCATCCTCTACCACCTCGTGACGGCCAAGGCTGCGATGGCGCTCGGGGGCGAGGGTCCGCGCGCGGAGGCCGAGAACGGGAAGGCCAACGAGGCGCAGGCCGGCTCGGCCGGTCAGGCGGAGTCGGTGTCCGCGGCCGAGGCCTGAGCCCGGCCGGCGGGGCGCCGCGCCCGGTCGATCGCCTCGTGGCCCTCGGGCGCGCGCGCGAAGGCCAGGAACTTCTCGACCGGCGGGCGCAGCGGACCGCGACGCGCGCGCAGCAGATACCAGTGGCGCTCGGGCATCGTGGCCGCCACGTCGAGGGTCACGAGCAGCCCCATCTCCAGCTCGAGCTCGGTGGCCAGGCGAGACTGCAGCGCCAAGCCCAGGCCCGCGCGCGCCCCCTGCTTGATCGCGCCGTTGGAGCCGAGGGTCAGGACCGGGGGATCGAGGCCGTGGCTCGAGAGGAACTGTTCGGTCATCGTCCGCGTGCCCGAACCCTCCTCGCGCAGCAGCCACGGACGCCCCTCCAGCTCGGCGATCGGCACCGAGGCGCGTCCGGCCAGCGGATCGGAGGGCGCCGCGATGATGGCAACCGGGTTGTCCAGGAAAAGCTCGCCCTCGATTCCTTCACCGTCGGGGCGACCGCCGATGGCGATGTCCGACCGGCGGCTGCGCACACGCTCGAACACCCGCTCGCGGTTGCCGACGTCCAGGCTCACGGCGATGTCCGGGTGGCGCTCGGAGAAGGCTTCGAGCAGCGGCGGGACGATGTGCTCGCCGGCGGTCGTCACGGCGGCGATGCGGACCTCGCGGGTCGCCGCGTCGGCGGCCTCGCGGGCGGCGCGCGCCCCCTGTTCGAGCAGTCCGACGACATCGCCGGCGTAGGCGGCGAAGGCCTGACCGGCCGGGGTGGGGCGCACGCTGCGCCCCTCGCGCTCGGTGAGCGGTACCCCCAGCTCCTTGGACAGCGCGGACACCGCGGCGGACACCGACGGCTGGGTGACCACCAGTTCGTCGGCCGCCCCTGTGACCGAGCCGGTGTGGACGACGGCGAGGAAGCTGCGCAGCTGGGTGAGCGTTATAGCCATTTGCCTAAGCGATCAGGTCGAGCGTACCCCGAATGCCTAAGTTCATCCCAGTGGGTGCCGTCTATGGGTCGTCTCATCAGTGCGATTGAAGGGGGAGACGTGATTCACTTGTATCGATTCACACTAGTTTTGAGATCGGGAGATTCGGTAGCGCCATGCTCGTACGAGACGGGATGAACCCCATCGTCGTCACAGTGGGCCCCGACCACCGGCTACGCGACGCCGCCAAGCGGATGACCGAGCACAACGTGGGCGCGGCGGTGGTGATGGACACCGAGGGCTTGGGCCCCGGGACCATCACCGAGCGCGACCTGCTGCGGGCAAACGGGCTCGGCCAGGACATCGACACCGAGCGGGTGCGCGACCACCTCGCGTCGAGGGTGATCTACGCCTACCCCGACTGGTCGAGCAGGCCGCCGCCGAGATGGCGCGCGGGCACTTCCGCCACGTGATCGTGCTCGACCAGGCCGGCCAGGCCGTGGGCATCCTCTCGATGCGCGACATCGTGCGCTGCTGGGTCAGCGACGGCGCGAGCTGCGACGTGCCCGACGAGCAAGCGGAGGAGAGCACACCAGAGCCGGAGGGCTCGGCGCACGTCTGAGCGTGGCGGGCGGTCCATGCCCGCTGGTACCGTGGCCGGAGTGAGCGATCTCCCGCCCGACTACTTCACCAAGCCCGTCTCCGAAGTCGATCCGGAGATCGCGCGCGTGCTCGAGGACGAGGCGCGCCGCCAGGAGACCACCCTGGAGATGATCGCCTCGGAGAACTTCGTGCCGCAGGCCATCCTCGATGCCCAGGGCTCGGTACTCACCAACAAGTACGCGGAGGGCTACCCCGGCCGGCGCTACTACGGCGGGTGTGAGCACGTGGACGTGGCCGAGGAGCTGGCGATCTCACGCGCCAAGGAGGTCTTCGGAGCGGAGCACGTGAACGTGCAGCCGCACGCGGGCGCGCAGGCCAACGCCGCCGCCTACCAGGCGCTCCTCGAGCCGGGTGACCGCATCCTCGGCATGAAGCTCGACCACGGCGGCCACCTCACCCACGGCATGAAGATCAACTTCTCCGGGCACTTCTACGACATCGTGGCCTACGGCGTGCGCGAGGAGGACTCGCGCCTGGACATGGACGCGCTCCAGCGCTTGGCCGAGGAGTTCAAGCCCAAGCTGGTGCTCGCCGGGTGGTCGGCCTATCCGCGCCAGCTGGACTTCGCCCGCTTCCGCGAGATCGCCGACTGCATCGGCGCCTTGCTCATGGTCGACATGGCGCACTTCGCCGGCCTCGTGGCCGCGGGTGAGCACCCCAGCCCGGTGCCCCACGCCGACCTCGTCACCACGACCGTCCACAAGACCCTGGGCGGTGCGCGCGGCGGCATGATCATGTGCCGCGAGGAGTACGCCAAGAAGGTGAACTCCGCGCTGTTCCCCGGGCAGCAGGGAGGCCCGCTGATGCACGTGGTGGCGGGCAAGGCCGTGGCGATGAAGATCGCCCAGACGGAGTTGTTCCGCGAGCGCCAGCGGCGCACGCGCGAGGGCGCGGCCGTGATCGCTGAGGAGTTGATCGGCGCCGGCGTGAATGTGCTCACCGGCGGCACCGACGTCCACCTCGTGCTGGTGGACCTGCGCGAGTCCAACCTCGACGGCCAGCAGGCGGAGGACCGCCTCGCCGAGGTCGGCATCACCGTGAACCGCAACGCGGTCCCGTTCGACCCCCGGCCGCCGGCCGTCTCGTCGGGCCTGCGCGTCGGAACCCCCGCTCTGGCCACGCGCGGCTTCGACGCGGATGACTTCCGCGAGGTGGGTCGCGTGATCGCCGAGACGCTCACGGGTGACTTCTCGGACCCGGCCAAGGCCGAGCTCTCCGACCGCAGCCGCGCGCTGGCCGACCGCTACCCGCTCTACCCGCATCTGGCCGGCGCCACGGTCGGCTAGTCCGGCCGTGGCAGACGGCCTCTTCTCACTCCGCGCGGTCCAGGCATCGCGGGGCGGCCGGCCCGTGCTGTTAGACCTCGACCTCGACATCCCCGAGGGCATGACGGCGGTGCGTGGCCCCTCGGGTTCGGGCAAGTCGACCCTGCTGCGACTGCTCAACCGGCTCGCGGATCCCGACGGCGGCACGGTCGCCTACGCCGGCGACGACGTGCGCGGCCTCGACCCGCTGGACCTGCGCCGGCGCGTGTGCCTCGTGCCCCAGCTGCCGGCGCTCGTGGAAGGAGACGTGGCCCACAACGTGGGGCTGGGTCCCAGCCTGTGCGGCCGCGACGCCGACGTGGCGCGCTGCCTGGAGCTGGCCGGGTTGGGGGAGGAGTACGCCGCCCGCGAGGCCGGGCGGCTGTCGGTGGGCGAGCAGCAGCGCGTGATGCTGGCGCGGGCGCTGGCGCTCGAGCCCGAGGTGCTGCTGCTGGATGAGCCCACGTCGGCCCTGGACGAGGAGTCGCGGGCGGGCGTGGAGCGCACGCTGGTGGAGCTCGTGCGCGCGCTGGACACGTCGGCCGTGGTGGTCACCCACGACCGCGCCCAAGCGGAACGGCTGGCCGGCTCCAACGTGCTCGAGCTGAACGGCGGACGCGCGGCATGAGCGGCGTGAACGTGACCCTCGGCGAGCTGGCGGCCGCGCTGGCCCTGGTGGCGATCGCGGCGGCGGCTTCGCTGTGGCGGCGCGCCGACCTGGAGGCAGACCTGGGGATCGCCGTGCTGCGCTCGTTCCTGCAGCTCACCGCGGTGGGCTACGTGATCCAGGCGATCTTCGACTCCGACAGCCTGTGGCTGGTGCTGGCCCTGCTGGTGGCGATGGTGGGTTTCGGGGCGTTCACGGCCCGCAGCAGGGCGCGCGCCGTGCCCGGCGCGCTCGGCCCGATCGTGATCGCCCTGGGAACGTCCGCCGCGCTCACGCTCGGCTTGGTGCTGGCCCTTGGTGTGTTCGACGCCGAGGCGCGCTACCTCGTGCCGGTGGGCGGCATGGTGATCGGCAACGCGATGACGGCGGCCGCCGTGGCGCTCAACCGCCTCGCCGACGAGGTGTCCGCCGAGCGGGGGCGGCTGGAGGCCACGCTCGCGCTCGGCGCAACCGCCCGGCAGGCCGCGAGCGGCCTGGTCACCCGCAGCCTGCGCTCAGGCCTCATCCCACTGATCGACCAGACCAAGACCACCGGGATCGTGGCCTTTCCCGGGGTGCTCGTGGGCAGCCTGGTAGCCGGCGCGGAGCCGGTGGACGCCGTGCGCCTGCAGCTGATCCTGCTGTGGATCCTGCTCGGCAGCGTGGCGCTGGCCGCGCTGATGGCCACCGGCCTGGGCTACCGCGGCTTCTTCACCGACGCCCACCAGCTGCGCGAGCCTGACGGTGCCCCGGAGGGGTAGCCTGGAGCCGATGACCGGCGCCACCCAGCCGCCGCTGCTCGTCAAGCCCCGCCTGCGCGGTGTCTCGCACCAGTGGGCATTCCTCGTCTCGGTCGGGCTCGGCGTGGCGCTGGTGATCACCGCTCCTCCCGGCCGGGCCACCGCCGCAGCGGCGATCTACGCGACATCCGTGGCGCTGCTGTTCGGCACCAGTGCGCTGTATCACCGCGTGAACTGGCGCAGGCCCAACGCCCGCCGCTGGATGCGCCGGCTCGACCACTCCGCGATCTTCCTCCTGATCGCCGGCTCCTACACGCCGTTCGCCCTGCTGGCCCTCGACGGCGCCCTGGCCGACGTGGTCCTCGTCGTCGTGTGGGCCGGCGCACTGGGCGGCATCGTGCTCAAGCTCGTCTGGATCGACGCGCCCAACTGGCTCACAGCCGTGATCTACGTGCTGCTCGGCTGGGTGGCGGTGGCGGCGGCGCCGGGACTGGTCTCGGCGGTCGGGATCACCGCGTCGGCGATGGTCGCGCTGGGCGGGCTGCTCTACACGGCCGGGGCGGTGGTGTACGCGCTGCACCGGCCCGACCCGGTGCCCACCGTGTTCGGCTACCACGAGGTGTTCCACCTGCTGGTGATCCTCGCGGCTGCGCTTCAGTACGCCGTGGTCGCCTTCTGGGTGCTCCCGGGCGCCTGAGCGCCCGGGAAGCCCATTTCGGCTACCGCGCCAGGCGCAGCGTGGTGACCACGCCGGCGTGGTCTGACGGCCACAGGCCGCCCCGAGTGCGCTGGCTCGCATCGCGTCCCACGATCACGGCCCGCGTGCCCTTGATGCGCGGCTTGACCAGCGTGTGGTCGATCCGGTGGTCGCCGGGGAACGGCGGCGGGTCCTTCAGCAGCGGGTCCCGCAGGCAGCACGAGAATCCGCGGCTCTTGATCTGGATCTGATTCCAGGTGTCCCTGAAGCCGAAGCGCCTGAGCGTCCGGTAGGCCACCGGGCTCGCGCCCGTCAGGTTCTGGGCGTCCGAGTTGAGGTCGCCGACCAGGATCACCGGCGTCTTGGAGCGGGCCGGGCCGCCCTTGGCCACGAGCTCCTTGGCCTGCGCCACACGGGGGGCCTCGGCGAACGCCTCGAGGTGGGTGTTCAGGAAGCGGAACTTCCTTCCCGCGAATGATGCGTCGACGTAGGTCCACCCGCGGTTGCTGGTGAACGTTCCGCCCTGGGTGGGCACCGCGATCTCGGCCTTGAACTGCTTGGAGCGCTTGCGCCGCACCCTCACCCCGTTCTTCTTGCGCTTCACGAGGATCGCGTCGCGCATCGTGAGGCGAACGTCGTACTGCTGGGTGGCGGCCTCGATGTCGGCCTCCTGCTGGACGACGGGGACGGAATAGCGCAGTCCGCGCGCCTTCAGCTCTCGCCGGAGGATCTTCAGGAAGTCATAGACCACGATCGTGGACGGGGTGGCGGAGTCGTCCTTCACGCCGTTCGGGCTGCGTCGCCACAGCGCGACCTCCTGCAGTCCGACGAGGTCCGGGCCGGTCTTCTTGATCTCAGCCGCCAGCAGCTTTGCGCGGGCGGGGAAGTTCGTGGACTGGATCTGCTGCCACAGCTCCGTGGTCTTCTGCTCGAACTCAGCGCGGTCCCTGGCGCCGATCGGCAGGAAGATGTTGCCACCGAGGTAGATGTTGCGGGTCATCACCTTGAGCGCGGGCGTCTTCGCGCGCGGCTTCTTTGCGACGGCGGCGGGTACGACCATGAGTGCCGCCAGCAGGGCGGCGACTACGGCCAGCCCAAGATGCTGCGGAAGCCTTCGAGACATTGATGAGTCCTTTCTGAAACGGCGGGGGGGTGGGGCAGCCTACCGCCACCCGCCGGGCTACAGTGCGAGCGGATGAACGACCTCGAGGCGCTCTGGGCGTTCCTGGTCGCGGGCGCGGTGGCGCTGGTGCTCACGCCGTTCGCCGCACGGCTCGCCCACCGGGTCGGGGCGATAGACCTGCCCCGGGAGCGCGGCCTCCACGAGAGCCCCACGCCGAGCCTCGGCGGCTTGGCGATCCTCGCCGGCGTGCTGCTGGCCGCCGTCCTGTTCCTGCCCTGGAACGGCGAGACCCGCGGGATCCTCGGCGGCGCGGCCGCGATCGCGCTGATCGGCTCGGTGGACGATGCGCACAAGGAAGGCCTGTCGCCGTTCGTGAAGCTGGCCGGCCAGTTCGCCGCCGCGGCCATCCCGGTGTTCTCCGAGGTCAGGGTGGAGAACATCACGCTGCCTTTCGTCGACCCACTCGACCTCGGCAACTGGGGCATCCCGCTCACGCTCATGGGGATGGTGGCCGTGATGAACGTCGTGAACTTCACCGACGGGGTGGACGGCCTCGCGGCCGGCGTGTGCACGATCGCCGCGGCCACCTTCGCGATCATCGCCCTGTCGCTCGACCGCCTCGATGCCGCGGTACTCGCCGCGGCGGTGGCCGGCGCGTCCGTGGGCTTCCTGCGCCACAACTTCCACCCGGCCTCGATCTTCATGGGCGACTCGGGCTCCAACCTGCTCGGATTGCTGCTGGCGTCCGTGGCGATCCAGGGAGTGCTGAAGACGGCGGCGGTCGTGGCCCTGTTCTTCCCGCTGGTGATCCTCGCCGTGCCGGCGCTCGATGCCACCTTCGTCGTGGCCAAGCGGATCAAGTACCGCCGGCCGGTCTACTCGGCCGACCGCTGGCACTTCCACCACCGCTTCGCCAACATCGGCTTCTCCGCGCGCAGGACAGTGCTCTACCTCTACGCCTGGACCGTGTCGCTGGCCGCGCTCGCGCTGGCGCTTCGCTTCGTGCCCTACTCCGAGGACGACGGCACGCTCAACACGGGCTGGACGATCGTGATGGCGGCGTTCGGCCTGCTGGCCGTCGCCGCCAGCATCTACCTGGTGCTCTTGCTCGAGATCCTGAAGTTCCGCCGCTTCCGCGAGCGCCAGCTGCGCCGCCAGGCGTTCACCCAGCAGGAGATCGAGGATGAGATCGAGCGCGAGGTGGAGACCGGGGAGTTCGAGCCGGTGTCACGCGGCTGAAGGGGCCGGCTAGAGCACCTCTACCCGCGGCGAGCCGGAGGCCACTCGGAAGCGCCCGATCGTGCGCGCCGGAGCACCTTTGACCTTCGCGTTCACGCCCTTGAACTGCACCAGCAGCTCGCCGGGCTTTGCCTCGAGCACGCCGTAGCCGCGCTCTGTCTGCTGCGTGTACTTGATGTGCGGATTGGTGCTCTTCGCGTTGTTGGTGAGCAGCACCGTCTGCTCGGGCGGAAGGGGGCGCCGGTGGTCTCCGCCACGGTTTCGGGCACGCCGAGCGAGGTGACCGAGCCGCCCACGAACTCGGTGGCGTGACTCTCGGGGCCGCGCCCGTCGATGCCCACGTCGCCGGCGAAGAACGTGTGTATGTCGCCGGTGAGAAAGCTCACGTCGCGGATGCCGCGTGAGGCGATGTGGCTCATCAGATCCCGGCGCTCCTGGCCGTAGCCATCCCAGGAGTCCTTGGTCACCTGGGCGCCCTGGGCCAGCTCGAAGGACATGATCATCAGCTGGTTGCCCACCAGCTTCCATGTGGCGCCCGAGTTGCGCAGCCCGTTCTTGAGCCACTCGAGCTGGGTGCGGCCGAGGAAGCGCCGCGGCTCTGACTCGGCCTCGCCGCAGGGCTCGAAGAAGGCGTCGTCGCAAGGCTGCTCGTCGCGGTACTGGCGCTCGTCGAGCAGGAACAACTCGGCGTTGGCGCCCAGCGGCAGCCGGCGGTAGAGGTCGTCGCCCTTGAGCGGGTTCCCGGAGACCGGCATGAACGGCATGTACTCGTAGAAGGAGCGGTAGGCCGCGCCCTGGCGCGCGGCGAAGGGCACCCGCTTCTGCTGGGTGGCGTCGCCGGGGTTGCTGCCGGCGTAGTTGTCCTCCACCTCGTGGTCGTCCCAGATCGCCACGAACGGATGGGCCGCGTGCATCGCCCGCAGGTCCACGTCGGCCTTGTACAGCCGGTACTTGGCGCGGTACTCGGGCAGCGTCTGCACCTCGCCGTCGCGGTTGGCGCCGAGTGTGTCCTTGCGTGGTCCGTCGTAGAAGTTGCGCTCGTAGATGTAGTCGCCCAGGCAGACCACGAGGTCCGCGTCCTCGGCGGCGATTGCGCGGTGCGCGTTGTAGTAGCCCGCCTGATAGTCCTGGCAGGAGAAGAAGACGACCTTCATCGGCTCGCGCGAGTCTGGTGGGCGCAGAGTGCGAAAGCGCCCGACGGGGCTGGACCCCGAGCGGGTCTCGAAGCGGTAGTAGGACTGGCGTCCCGGCTTGAGCGCCTTGGGCTTGCGCAGGCGGGTCTCCACCGTGTGGTCGCGCCCGGCCCGAGCGCGCAGCAGCCGTCGCGCCACCACCTTGCGAAAGCCAGGGTCGGTGGCAACCTCCAGACGCACGCGGCGGTCGCGGCGAAACCCCTCGAGCCGCGTCCACAGTGTGATCGCGTTCTGAGACGGCATCCCCGATGCCACCCCCTGCGGGAAGGTCCCGCCGCGTGCCAGCGGCACCTGGCGGCGGCGTGCCGTCTGCGACAGCGCCGGGTCCACCGGCACGCCGCCGAGTATCAGCGCCCCCGTGCCCAGGCCCGCGTAGGTGAGGAACTCCCGCCGGTCGCTCGTGCCCTCCATGCCGGCGAACCTACCCGACACCAGGCGCACCGTCGCAATTGTGTGTATGTCATGCAGAACCTCCTCGAAGGTTCAGCTCAGGCGGGGCCCCCTCTTGGATGCCCGATGTCCGCTGCGGCGCTACTCGCCCCAGACGGTCGCCAGCAGCGACCGCCCGCCGCCCCGGTCGCGGTGCTCGCAGAGGTAGATCCCCTGCCAGGTACCGAGCGCCAGCCGGCCGTCGCGGATCGGCAGGGTCAGCGACGGCCCGAGCAGCGAGGCCTTGATGTGCGCCGGCATGTCATCAGGCCCTTCGAGCGTGTGGGTCCAGAAGGGGGCGTCTTCGGGGACGGCGTCGGAGAACCAGGACTCGAAGTCGGCCAGCACGTCGGGACTGGCGTTTTCGTTCAGAGTGAGCGACGCGGAGGTGTGCCGGATGAACAGATGCAGCAGCCCGGTGTCGATGTTGCCGACTTCGGGCAGGGCGGAGAGGACCTCGCGGGTGACGAGGTTAAAGCCGCGCGGGAACGGCTGGAGGTCTATGTCGCGTTGCAGCCACATTGGCGATATCCCTGCATCAGACCTAGTATTGACGCTGGAATGGATTCCAGGCAGGCCACACCTGCCACGGCAGCCATGGCTCACGCGACTGGCTCGCACTCTCACGATCCCAGGGAAGAAGGCACGGCTCCGGTGAGCCGGCCCCTCAGGGAACGGCTGGGATGGCGGACCTCCGTGGAGGAGGCGGTCGCGGCTCCCGGCACCCCGGCTGCGATGGCCAGCGCGGGCTTCTGGCTCGCGGCCACCGGCGGGGTGATGGCGCTGCTGGCGATAGCGCTGCCTCACTCACCATCCCTGGACGAGCGCGGAATGGCGTTGGTCGCGGCCGCGGCGGGTGTGCTCGCGCTGGCGGCCCTGGCGGGCTACGACCACCTGCCGTCGTGGTTCTTCCACATCGGCGTGCTGGCCGCCAGCGCCATCGCCACCGGCGCGATCGATTTCTGGGGCAAGGGCGCCGACTCCACGCCGCTGCCCTACCTGTGGCCCACCCTCTACGCCTTCTACGTCTTCTCGGTCAGGTGGGCCCTGGCGCACATGGCGGCGCTGGGGATCATGTTCGCCGCGCTCCTGGTGGCGCGCGACCCCGGCTACGTGCCCGTGGCGGCCTGGGCGATCACGCTTGGCACCCTCACGAGCGCCGGGTTGCTGGTGACCTTCGCACGCGACCGGCTGACGAGCCTGATCGCAGAGCTCAGCGACGCCGCCCGCCGCGACCCGCTCACGCAGCTGCTCAACCGCCGCGGCTTCGCCGAGGTCTTCGACGTGGAGCTCGAGCGCGCGCGGCGCACCGAGCAGGGGCTGAGCGTGGTGGTGGGCGACCTCGACGGCTTCAAGCAGATCAACGACCGCTTCGGGCACATCGCGGGCGACGAGGCCCTCCGGCGCGTGGGGCGGGCGATCCTGCGCGGCAAGCGCAGCTGGGACTCGGCGGCGCGGGTGGGCGGCGAGGAGTTCGCCGTCCTTGCGCCGGACACCGACGAGCACGGCGCCTACATCGTGGCCGAGCGTCTGCGCACAGCCGTGGAGGCCGAGTTCGTGGACTCCGACGGGGGGCCGCTCACCGTGAGCTTCGGCATCGTGAGCTACCCGGTGCACGGCCAGACCGCCGAGGCGCTGCTGCAGCGCGGCGACCAGGCGCTGTACGCCGCCAAGCGGCTGGGGCGCAACCGGTCGGTGATCTCCAGCGCGGAGGTTCCCGGCATCCTCGCCCGCACGGCGCGCCCCGGCCGCGACGAGGCCCACGTCGACCTGGCCACGCTGCTCACGCTCGCCGAGGCGCTCGACGTGCGCGACTCCGGGAGCTCCACGCATTGCCGCCGGGTGGGCCGCTACTCTGAGCTGATCGCCCGCGAGATGGGCCTGCCTCCCGACGCCGTGGAGTGTGTGCGGCTCGCCGGCATCCTCCACGACGTGGGGCGTGTGGGCATGCCCGACGAACTGGTCGTGAAGA
>Ga0209587_1001192_pt1 | contig 12404 bp, 13 predicted proteins | sample NGEPerD_2_FD_184512 | JGI IMG/M metagenome (GOLD analysis project Ga0209587, IMG submission 184512) | Arctic peat soil microbial communities from the Barrow Environmental Observatory site, Barrow, Alaska, USA - NGEE PermafrostL1-D... | ecosystem: Environmental > Terrestrial > Soil > Wetlands >... | reverse complement strand
AGAGGCGTATTACTCAAGCAGCCCAGCAACCATCCGGAAGAACGACGTGGGTGATGTACGCGCGACTGACGGCGTCAGTTGTTGCCGCGACGACGGCGAAGAGTGAAGTTGAAGTGTTCAGGCAGCATCCAAGAGTGGCTGACATTGATTGCCTGACCAGAACGGGTCAGTGTGACCCCCTCCAGGCTGAGGACCGGGGTCCCGGTCTTAACGTGAAGGCGCTTCGCTTGCTCCCGGTTGGCTGGCAGCGCGGTCAATGTGGTGTCCGAGTACTCGACGTGCAGTTCGCGGTGCGCGAGTAGGACGTCGAGGACCGAGCCACTGAACTCCGAGGTGACTACGTCGAAGGGGAGGACACCTTCAGGGATGTAGTCGACGACCCATGCGATTGGGGTTCCGTGAAGCAGTTTGACTCTCCTCACTACCAGCGCCTGGCTGCCCTGCGGAACCGACATCTGCGCGGCGAGCCTGTCACCGATGGCAATCACCTCGATCTCAATCCCGCCTGTGCTGAGGGCGCCGGGATCCGCGGCTTGGGATTCGATGGAGCTGAGTTGGTTCAGGCTGGAGGGGAGAGTGCCGGCGCGGGGGAGGACTGTAGTTCCAAGCCCTTGTCGTACGTCGATGTAGCCCGAATCACGAAGGCTGCGCAAGGCCGTGCGCACGGTGATCCGTGATACTTCGTAGCGGTCGCAGAGATCAGCCTCGGACGGCATTCGTTCTCCGGGCGCGACTGCGCCGTTGAGGATCAACTCTTCGAGGATGCGGTCCCTGACCGTGTTGCTGAGACTCGGCCGATGACCCCTGCCATTGTTGGAGATCAAGGTATTGCCACGTTGACGGCCGCGGCGGGTCGTCGTGTCAGCAGTTGATGTTCCAGTCTCCATTTGGTCGACCCCTCGTACTTGCTTTTCATCCTCCAGAAACTCATCAGTTGTCTGCTCTCTCAAAAGCAAACCGCGGGCGCCTCCCTGCTGAGAGGCGCCCGTGGCGTGAAGTGGTTATACCACTGCAGCCTCTGGCTCCGGGACCGCTTCGGATGCGACGGTGCGCATTTCCCTGAGGTCAGCGGTGCGGTCAGGGAATAGTCGAGTAAGCGCTAGGTAAGAGAGCCCGCCGCTCAAGATTGCCACGAACCAGCCATAGTCATACAACGGCTTTAGCAACGGCACGAAGCCATCGATAGGAAAGGGGCCTTGTCCAGGATTCGAGTAGGCACCACCAACTGCTAGAACCGCGCCGATCAACGTGGCAGCAACGGCGCGCCAGTTCCAGCCGCGGGTGAACTCATAGGCTCCGTCGCGCACGTAGAGTCCGGGCAGATCGAGAGCGGTTTTGCGCACGATCCAGTAGTCGACGATGAGCACTCCGCAGATTGCGCCGAGTAGTCCGCCGGTCGAACCAAGCCAGGTCATGACATACATTTGCGGATTCTCGAGCAGGCGCCAGGGCTGGATGATAACGGCGATGACGCCGGTGATGACTCCACCGGTCTTGAAGCTGATGAGCTTCGGCGCAATATTCGAGAAATCATTGGCGGGGCTGACGATGTTCGCAGCAACATTCACCGACAACGTGGCCACAGTCAGGGCGGCCAGACCGAACAGAATGACGATTGGGTTAGAGAACTTGCCCATCAACTGGACCGGGTCCCAGATCGCCTTGCCGAACACCACAACGCTGCCGGAGGTGATGAGGACGGCCATGAACGGAAACAGCGTCATCGTGGTTGGCAGTGCGATTGACTGACCGATCAGCTGCGAGCGTTGACTCCCGCCGTAGCGCGTGAAGTCAGGGATGTTCAAACTCAGCGTCGCGTTGAAGGCGATCATGCCCATGAGGGCTGGGAAGAACACCTTCCAAAAGCCTGTACCCCAGCCCAGTTGCGACCCTTGGCTGAGTAGTGGCCCGACACCATGGGCGCTAATGAGCATCCAAACAAGCAGGAAGCTGGCCACGACGAGGACGGCCGGGGCCGCCCAGTTCTCGAATCGGCGCACTGCACCCATCCCCCGCAGGATGATCAAGATGTTCATGGCCCAGAAGATCGCGAAGCTGAGCCACATAGTCCACGGGTGTCCGCCGATCGCTGGCGCGTTCGACCACCACTCACCGGTTAGCTGTGAGGTGACCACAAAGATCGCTTCGCCGCCAATCCAGGTCTGAATGCCGAACCAGCCGCAGGCAATGATGCCACGCAGCACGGCAGGCAAGTTAGCTCCCAGGACGCCGAATGGTGCGCGGGCGTAGACCGGGAAGGGTATGCCGTACTTTGTGCCTGCGTGGCTGTTGGCCAGGATCGGAAGCAGCACAATGACGTTGGCCAGGAAGATCGTCAGGATGGCTTGTTGCCATCCCATGCCTAGGGCGACAAGGCCGGCAGCCAGCATGTAGACGGGAATCGAGTGGGCCATGCCGACCCAGAGGGCCGCAAAGTTGTAGGTCGTCCAGCGCCGCTTCTCGATCGGGACCGGAGCGAGGTCATCGTTGAAGAGGCGGCTCGAGGCGATCTGACTTCTGCCCTCGTCGGTGAGGGTCTTCCGGCCGTCCGCGTGAGTTCTGACGAGCTTCATCCGCGGCTGCTCCCTTCGTATGGGCGCCCAAGCGGGCGCCTTGCTGGTTGAAGTGCTGCCGAAGCTCGCGGTGGTGGGCTCATTGGTTGACAGTTGTCATACAAGTACTCTCACATCGCTACTACGTCAACCCCCGGATGTCGTCGTGATGGGTATCCGGATGCCAATCCTCGACGGCCTCGAGGCGACCCGCCGACTGATCGCTGAGCCGGTGCCGCCGCGGGTCCTGGAACTCACGACTTTCGACCTCGACGAGAACCTCTCCATGACGGCTGGGGCCAGCGGCTTCCTGCTCAAGGATGTGCGTCGGGGCCAGCTTGCGGCTGCCATCCGGGCGGTGATGCTCGGCGACGCTCTGATCGACCCGCAGGTGACCCGCCGGCTGATCGAGCGGTTCTGCCTGCTCCCCACACCAGTCTCAGGGACGCCCGAACCGCTGCGCTCGCTGACTGAGCGGGAGCTCGAAGTCCTTCGACCACGTGCTCAAAAGGGTCAGGGCCACCGCGGAAGCCGCGTGTGTCCCTGGACGTGTCCGGAGGGGGACTTGAACCCCCACGCCCGTTAGGGCACTAGCACCTCAAGCTAGCGCGTCTGCCATTCCGCCACCCGGACAAGGTGATGTGCAGGTCCTCGTGGGAGCACCGGCAACGAGGGGGAACGATAGCACGCAGGGCGGCCGGAATCCGAACCGCCAACTAGGGTGAGGCGCATGACGGACGCGCTGACTCCCGAGGCCGAAGCCGTCCGTATCTGCCGCGATCTGATCCGGATCGACTCGAGCAACTATGGCGACGGTTCTGGCCCTGGAGAGCGGGCGTGTGCGGAGTACGTCATGGGTGAGCTCACCGAGGTCGGGCTTGACCCCCTGTATGTCGAGAGCGCCCCTGGCCGCGCCAATATCCTCGTCCGCATCGAGGGGGCGGATCGAGGTCGCCCGGGGCTGGCCGTTCATGGACACCTCGACGTCGTGCCGGCCAACGCCGTTGACTGGCGGGTGGACCCCTTTGCGGCCGAGGTCCGGGACGGTTGCATCTGGGGGCGAGGTGCGATCGACATGAAGGACATGGACGCCATGATCCTGGCCAACGTGCGTCATCTCGCGCGATCCGGCATCAGGCCTGCACGCGACCTCGTGGTCGCGTTCTTCGCCGATGAGGAGGCCGGGGGAGTGCTCGGCAGCCACTGGGTCGTGGACAACCACCCGGAGGTGTTCGAGGGCGTCAGCGAGGCGGTCAGTGAGGTCGGTGGGTTCAGCGTCACCGTCCCGGCCAAGAACACCGACGAGCCCACCCGCGCATACCTGCTGCAGACCGCGGAGAAGGGGATCGCGTGGCTGCGGATTACTGCCCACGGCCGGGCGGGGCACGGGTCGGTGCCCAACGACGAGAACGCCATCGTGCGCCTTGCGGGCGCTATCGGGCGGATCGACGCACACGTGTGGCCCCGCGAATACATCGGCTCCGTGCGGCAGCTGTTCGACGGAGTCAGCGAGATCACCGGCACCCCGTATGACGACCGCTCGCCCGAGCCGATCCTGGATCACCTGAAAGGGGTGCGCGGTCTGGTCACGGGCACCCTGCAGGACACCGCGGCCTTGACGATGCTCGCCTCCGGTTACAAGCACAACGTCATACCGCAGACCGCGTCAGCATCCCTGGACTGCCGATTCCTGCCAGGCCACGAGGACGATCTGATGGCCACGATCAGGGAGCTTGCCGGCGACTTCGTCAGCGTCGAGGTACTTCACCGGGATATCGCGCTGGATGTGCCGTTCAGCGGAGACTTGGTGGAGAACATGAAGCGGGCGTTGTTGGCCGAAGACCCCGGCGCCTCGGTTCTTCCCTACTGTCTTTCTGCCGGGACCGACAACAAGGCGCTGAACACCCTGGGCATCACCGGCTACGGTTTCGTCCCGCTCCGGCTGCCCGCTGAGCTGGATTTCGCCCCCATGTTCCATGGCATCGATGAGAGGGTGCCCATCGACTCCCTCGAGTTCGGCACCCGGGTGCTGCAGCGGCTCCTCGCGACGTGCTAGAAATCGCGCTCGACCCTCCTGGGCATTCTTGCCCGGAACCGGCTATCTTCAAGTCATGACTGCCGACCCGCGTGCTGCGCTGGCCATCTTGACCGCTTCTCTGGAGAGGCATCTGGAGGCCTGTTCCTCGCGCCGTGGCGAGAACGACCCGTCCGTCGTTGCCGCCTACCAGGATGTCGCCGACGCCTTCGACTTCTACGACGACGCGCTGTTGGAGGCCTTCGGCGAGGTGACCCCGCTGGTCATCTACAACGGTGATGAAGACGAAGACGACGAGCTGGACGACGACGACGACGAAGACGAAGACGAAGACGACGAGCTGGACAACCATTCCGACGACGACGGCGACGCGGGTGTCTATCTCGGACTTGACGACAGCGACTACGACGAAGAGCCCTCCAAGAGCCTCTGACTCGGCCTGCGGTGTCGCATTCTGAACGTCCGAGCCTCTGACCTGCTCAGTCGGAGACGTCGTTGAGCGCCTCTACCAGCTCCGTGGGTAGTTCGAGATCCTCGCTGGACAAAGCCGTGCGCAGCTGAGCTGTCGTTCGCGCGCCCACGATCGGCGCAACCACCCCGGGCCGGTCACGCACCCAGGTCAAGGCGATCTCGGCAGGGCTGACGTTCATCCCGTGGGCCGCGATGGCCACGGCGTCAACGATCTGTCCTGACTCCTCTGTGAGGTTGAGGCCCGCAAGCCCGCTGAAGTCACGCGAAGCGGCTCGCGAGTCGGCCGGTATGCCGTGGCGGTACTTTCCGGTGAGGACACCCCGTCCCAGGGGCGACCAGGGAAGCAGACCGAACCCCAGTGCCTGGGACGCCGCCGCCAGCTCGTCCTCAGGCAACCGGTTGAGGAGCGAATACTCAATCTCGTTTGCTACCAAAGGGATTCGGCTTTGTGACATCAAGGTCGCGGCGTGAGCCGCCTGCCACCCTGAGTAGTTCGAGACCCCGACGTAGCGTGCCCGCCCGCTGGTCACGGCCCACTCCAGCGCAGACAGGGTCTCTTCGAGAGGAGTGTCGTCGCTCCAGGTGTGAACCAGCCACAGGTCAACGTAGGGCGTGCCGATGCGCTTCAGCGATGTCTCGAGCTGGTGCATCAACGTCCGTCGCGACGTGTCGACCACCCGCGTCCCGGCTCGCCGGGAGATGCCGGCCTTTGTGCAGATCACGAGGTCCTCGCGGGGCACCAGGTCGTCGAGCATCGCGCCAAGGGCCTCTTCCGAAGCGCCGTTGCCATAGCTGTACGCCGTGTCGACGAAGTCTCCGCCGGCCGCCAGGTAGGTCTTGAGCTGGTCACGCGCTTCCTCGATCGGGGTGCTGACCCCCCAGGCCATGGTGCCCAGGGCAAGGCGAGACACCGAGAGTCCTGAGCGTCCCATCCGTCTGTGTTGCATATCTCGGTACGTTAGCGGCGTCCTGCCCTCCCCATGGCAACAGCGCGCCGATAGCCTCGCCGACATGAAACTTGGTTTGAATCTGGGCTACTGGGGCGCCGGCAACGACGCGGACAACATCGCGTTGGCGCAGGAGGCCGATCGCATCGGGTATTCCGTCGTCTGGGCCGCCGAAGCCTACGGCTCGGACGCGGCTACGGTTCTGTCGTGGGTGGGGGCGCTGACAGAGAACGTCGACCTCGGCGCGGCCGTGATGCAGATCCCCGCCCGGACCCCGGCGATGACGGCGATGACTGCCGCCACCCTCGACACATTGTCCGGTGGCCGCTTCCGGCTGGGCCTGGGAGTCTCAGGGCCTCAGGTGAGCGAGGGTTGGCATGGCGTGAAGTTCGACGCGCCGCTGGGAAGGACCCGTGAGTACGTCGATATCGTCCGGATGGCGCTTCGGCGGGAAACCGTTGCCTACCAAGGCAAGCACTGGACGCTGCCCCTCCCGGACGGCCCCGGCAAGGCCCTGAAGATGACGATCCATCCGGTGCGCGAGCATCTGCCCATCTATCTGGCTGCTGTTGGCCCGAAGAACGTCGAGCTGGCTGGTGAGATCGCGGACGGCTGGCTCGCGGTGTTCTTCAGCCCGGAGCACTCGGGTGAGCTCTTGAGCTCGCTGAGCATCGGGCGGGCACGGGCCGATCGCGGCACCGAAGATGATCGTCTTGCCGGATTCGATGTCGTGCCAACGGTTCCCGTGATCTTCAACGATGACCTCGAGACTGCGGCAGCCCCCTTGCGCTTCTACTCGGCGCTCTACGTGGGAGGCATGGGCTCGCGGGAGAAGAACTTCTACAACGCGCTGGCTGTCCGGATGGGCTTCGAGGAGGCGGCGGCCAAGGTCCAGGATCTCTTTCTGGCCAAGCAGCACCGCGAGGCCGCGGCGGCGGTGCCGCTGGACTTCATCGACCAGACCTCGCTGATCGGCACGCGCGACAGGGTCAAGGACAGGCTGAGCCGCTACGCTTCAGCCGGTGTCACGACGCTGACGATCGCTGCCGAGGGCGCCTCGCTGGACGAACGCCTGCACGTGGTGCGCACGATGGCTGAGCTTCTGGACGAGTCCGGCCTGGGTGACTGACCCACCGGACAATACGAAAGAAGAGCCGTGCAACATCTGACCTACTTCGACTCGATCATCCTGGGCATCGTGGAAGGTCTCACTGAGTACCTCCCGGTCTCCTCGACCGGACACCTGACGATCACCGAGAAGCTGCTCGGCCTGACGGTGAATGACAAGTCCGTCACGGCGTACACCGCGATCATCCAGGTCGGCGCCATCGCGGCCACGGTGCTGTACTTCTTCAAGGACATCGTCCGGCTGCTCGGTGCCTGGTTCCGTGGCCTGCGTAGCGCCGACCAGCGCACCCATCACGACTATCAGCTCGCGTGGGCGGTCATCGTCGGGTCGATCCCGGTAGGCGTCGTCGGCTTCCTGGCCCGGAAGGCGATCACTGGTGGTCTGCGCAGTCTGTGGGTGGTCGCGGCAGGCCTCATCCTGTGGAGCGTGGTGATGTGGGTGGCAGAGCGGCGCCACACCGTTCTCGAGAGCAGCGGCGTCCAGCGGGGTGAGGGCCAGGTCACGATGCGTGACGGCCTGGTCATCGGCCTGGTCCAGTGTTTCTCACTGATCCCCGGCGTCTCGCGCTCCGGTGCCACGATCTCGGCCGGGCTGCTCAACGGGCTTGACCGGGTCACGGCCACCCGGCTGTCGTTCTTCCTGGCCATACCCGCGTTGACCGCCGCCGGGTTGTACGAGCTCAAGGACGTCGACCCCAGCGTGGTTGGGATGGGGCAGCTGGCCGTGGGCACCGTCATCTCGTTCATCGTGGCCTATGCGAGCATCGCGTGGCTGCTGAGGTTCGTTGCGCATCACCCGATCACGACCTTCGTCTGGTATCGCGTGGCGCTGGGGCTTGTCCTGATCGTGGTTCTGGGCGCCGGTTGGCTCACCGCGACCTGAGCGGTTCAGCTAGAACAGCGGTTCAGCTAGAACAGCGGTTCAGCTACAACCAGCCAGAGTTGCGGAAGGCGCGATACAGACCGACCGAGACCGCGGCGAGGAATCCCAGAACGATGAAGTAGCCGTAGTACACCTCATGTCCGTTGGTGAGGACGCTGGCGTCGAACTCGGGGATGTTGTGGAAGTTCATCCCGTAGATCCCGGCGACCATCGTGGGCACCGCGGCCATCGCGACCCAGGCCGAGATTCGTCGCATGTCGTTGTTCTGTTGCACCGAGATCTGGGCCAGGTGGGCATGAAGGACATCGGTCAGCAGCCGGTCATAGGACTCGACGTGGTCGATGACGCGCAGGACGTGGTCGGAGATGTCACCAAAGAACGGGCGGGCCTCTTCGTGCATGGTCGGCAGGTCTTCGGACCGCAGCCGACGTAGCGGCATCTCAAGAGGCGTCGTGGCTCGCCTTACCTCGAGGACCTCACGTTTGAGCCGATAGATCTCGCTGGCGTCCACCCCTCGAGTGCCCGAGAAGACCTGCTGCTCAATGAGATCGAGGTCATCTCCGAGCTCGACGGCGATGAGTGTGTAGTTGTCGACGATGGAGTCCATCACGGAGTACAGGACGGCAACAGGGCCGTGCGCCAGATGCTCAGGGGCGATCTCCAGACGGGCGCGAACACCCGCCAGGGGGTTGGCCTCACCTCGGCGGACGGTGACGACGAACCGGTCACCGACGAAGATCATCACGTCACCGGTCTCGACGTCCGAGGTCGCCTCGATGTAGCGCAGGGTCTTCAGCGACAGGAAGATCGTGTCGTCGTACACATCGAGCTTGGGTCGCTGGTTGCCCTTGACTGCGTCCTCAATGGCAAGAGGGGGCAGCTTGAGCTCCTCGTTCACCAGGTCGAACTCAGCATCGGTGGGATCCTTCAGTCCGATCCAGATGAACCCGTGACCGGCCCGTCGCAGCAGCTCAAGCTCGTCGCTGAGGTCTCCACAGGGCATCCGGTGTCCGTCGCGATAGACGGCTTGGTCAACGATCACATCGCTCATGTCATCACGGTTTCGGGGCTCATGCACGCACCCCCGTACAGTGGCCTTCGTGCCGACCTGCCTGCTGATCCGCCACGGGCGCACCGCCTCCAACGCCACCGGGACGCTGGCGGGATGGACCGAGGGCGTTGCCCTTGACGACACGGGGCGCCGCCAAGCGTCGGATCTGGCCGAGCGCCTGCGTGGTGTGCCGATCCGGCTCGTCGTATCCAGCCCCCTTCAGCGATGCGTCGAGACCGCGGAGATTGTGGTCAGCGCACTGGTCGACGTCGCCGTGGAGACTGATGAGCGTGTGGGCGAATGTCGTTATGGCTCATGGACCGGAGGGTCGCTCAAGGATCTGGCCACGAGACCGTTGTGGCGCATGGTGCAGGACCAGCCGAGTGCCGCGAGGTTCCCCGACGGCGAGATGTTCGCGGGGGAGTCCATCGCCGAGATGCAGGCTCGCGCGCTTCAGGCAGTCCGAGAGATCGACGCACGGGTCGGTGCCGGCCATGGACCCCAGGCGTTGTGGGCTTTGGTCTCGCACGGCGACGTCATCAAGTCGATCCTGGCGGACGCGGCCGGAGCTCATCTGGACAACTTCCAGAGGTTCATGGTGGGCCCGGCGTCATTGTCCGTGGTGAGCTACACAGATCGGCGCCCGTTCATGGTGCGGGTCAATGATGGAGGGGCTGACCTCTCCTGCCTGATACCCCCAGCCCCGCTGCCCACTGGCGACGCGATCGTGGGCGGCGGCTCGGGTTCCTGCGACGCAGATTCCCTCGACGCTGGATCCACCAACGCTGGATCCACTGATTAGAGTCGACCGTATGCCGGTTCTTGAGTTCGACCCCCCAGACCGGTTCGTTGCGGGCACAGTCGGGCCGCCCGGGCAACGGACCTTCTTCCTTCAGGCCAGGGCCGGGTCGCGGCTGACCACCGTGTCGCTGCAGAAGCAGCAGGTGAGCACGCTCGCCGACCGGCTCAATGACCTGCTTGACGACTTCGCCGGGGGCGAGGCGTCTGACGCGGTGGGCAAGACCGTCGAGGACGTCGCACCTCTGGACACACCCATCGAGGACGAGTTCAGGGTCGGCACGATGAGCATCGGATGGGATGACGATCGCGGCGTCGTCATCCTGGAATGCCATGACGGACAGGAAGAGGTCTGGGTCGACGAGCAGGGCGAGCCCACACTCGAGCCCGAGCGCCCCGGTGAGCTCGAGACCGTCCTGCGTGTCGTGCTCGAGCCTGGACAGGCACGTGCCTTCGCCCGCCGATGCGCCAAGGTTGTCAGCGCCGGTCGCCCCCCGTGCCCGTTCTGCGGCGGTCCCCTCGACCCGACCGGACATGTATGCCCCCGCGCCAACGGGTACAAACGCTGAGCTGAGTAGTCAGAATGAACCTGCCGGCGCCCTCGACGCAGGAAGACGTCGCCCACATCCTCGACGTCCTGACGTTTGGCGAGATCGAGGTCGAGGGCCGGCTGGTGGATGCGAGCAACCTGGCGCTGCTCGGGTGGCTCACGTTGGGCGACGTCCGAACCCGGGTGATCTACAAGCCGATCGAGGGGGAGCGCCCGCTGTGGGACTTCCCCCAGGGAACGCTCGCCAAACGCGAGGCTGCGGCGTTCGTGCTGTCGGCGGTCGGGGGCTGGAACGCGTCCGAACCCGGGTGATCTACAAGCCGATCGAGGGGGAGCGCCCGCTGTGGGACTTCCCCCAGGGAACGCTCGCCAAACGCGAGGCTGCGGCGTTCGTGCTGTCGGCGGTCGGGGGCTGGAACGCCGTGCCCCCAACGGTCCTGAGAGACGGTCCATATGGGCGCGGCTCGGTTCAGCTGTGGGTTGATGTCATCGACGGTGCCAGCCGGAGCCTCGTCGACGTGGTGACCCCGGCAGATCTGTTGCCTGGCTGGCTGCCCGTGTTCGAAGCAGAACTGTCGGACGGAACGCCGGTCGTGGTGGCCCACGCGGATCGGCCGGAGCTCGCGGCAGCGGCAGTCTTTGACGTGGTGATCAACAATGCCGACCGCAAGGGGTCCCACCTGGTGCTTGACCGGTCGGGTTCGCTGTGGGGATTCGACCACGGCATCAGCTGCCACGCCCAGCCCAAGCTGCGCACCGTGCTGTGGGGATGGGTAGACAAGCCGCTGCCCGAGGCCGAGCTGGACAGGCTGGAAACGCTTCGTGGGTGGTTGGGCAACCCCTTGAGCCCGGTGTCACAGACCATCACGGCGCTGTTGTCCTCGGCCGAGGTCGAGGCCGTCGGCCAGCGGATCTCGGGACTGTTGACCACCGGCCGGTTTCCGCAGCCGACCGGTCGTGCGCCGGCCGTGCCCTGGCCGCCCCTGTAGGGCCGCAGTGGCTTTGTCCCATTAGGCTCGGTCCGTGAAATCCTGGCCGTCGCCGTTCATCCCCGCCCTGCCCGGCGTCGGTCTCCCGATCCGCGTTCACGACACGGCGTCCGGGTCCATTCGTACGCTGACTCCGGGTCCCATCGCGCGGATGTACGTCTGCGGCATCACGCCCTATGACGCCACGCACCTGGGACATGCCGCGACCTATGTGACCTTCGACGTGCTGGGCCGGGTGCTGCGCGACGCAGGCCACGAGGTGCTGTACGTCCAGAACGTGACCGATGTGGACGACCCCTTGCTCGAGCGCGCCCAGCGTGACGGCGTGGAGTGGCAGGCGTTGGCAGAGATGGAGACTGCTCTCTTTCGGGAGGACATGACCGCTCTGGGGGTGATCGCTCCAGATCACTACATCGGCGCTGTCGAGGGAGTGCCGTCGGTCGTCAAGGCGGTGACCGACCTGCTGTCGACCGGGGCGGCATACCGCGTGGCTGTTCCCGAGGGTGAAGGAGTCGCGGGAGCCAGCGACATCTACTTCGAGCTCTCGTCCGCCCAGGGTTTCGGTGCGGTGTCCTCATGGGACCGGGACCAGATGATGGCGGTCTTCGCCGAGCGCGGGGGAGACCCCCTGCGCCAAGGCAAGCACGATGAGCTGGACCCGATGCTGTGGCGGGCTGCGCGCGAGGGCGAACCCTCATGGCCCGGTGGCGAGCTCGGTGACGGCCGACCCGGGTGGCACATCGAGTGCACGACCATCGCGCTTGACTACCTCGGCATGGCGTTCGACGTGCAGGGAGGTGGCACCGACCTGGTCTTCCCCCACCACGAGATGAGCGCGATCCAGGCCTGCGCCCTCACCGGCGAATCGCCGTTCGCACGCGCCTACGTTCATCAGGCCATGGTCGGGCTCGGCGGCGAGAAGATGAGCAAGTCCCAGGGCAATCTGGTGCTCGTCTCGACGCTGCGCCAGTCAGGGGTCGACCCGATGGCCATCCGCCTG
>Ga0209587_1001188_pt1 | contig 12414 bp, 11 predicted proteins | sample NGEPerD_2_FD_184512 | JGI IMG/M metagenome (GOLD analysis project Ga0209587, IMG submission 184512) | Arctic peat soil microbial communities from the Barrow Environmental Observatory site, Barrow, Alaska, USA - NGEE PermafrostL1-D... | ecosystem: Environmental > Terrestrial > Soil > Wetlands >... | reverse complement strand
GACCGCCGCGCACCGACCGAGAGGAACGCCAGTCATGACCATCTCGACCAGAACAAGCGGCGGGTCAGGCTCGTTGGCCGGTTCCGACCCACGCTCCTAGGCTGTGCTCGTGACCGATACGAAACCGGCCGACAGAAAACCAGTCGGCGTGGCCGTGGTCGGGGCCGGGTATTGGGGCCCCAACCTGGTTCGAAACTTCTCCGCTCACGACGCGTGCGATCTGCGTTGGGTCTGCGACCTGGACATCGAGCGCGCCCGCCTCGCGGTAGGTCGCTACAGCACGCTTCGCCTCACGACCTCGTTGGAGGAGGTCCTCGACGACCCGCAGGTCGAAGCCGTCGCGGTGGCGACCCCGGCGGGTACCCATGTCTCGGTGGCGGGGGCCTGTTTCGACGCCGGCAAGCACGTGCTGGTGGAGAAGCCTCTCGCACCGACGGTGGTCGAGGGGCGCGAGCTCGTCGACCGTGCCGCCGCAGCCGGCGTCGTGCTGATGTGCGATCACACGTACTGCTACACGCCCGCCGTGGCGCGCATCCGAGAGCTCGTCGCCGGGGGCCAGCTGGGTGACATCCAGTACGTCGACTCGGTCCGCATCAACCTCGGGTTGATCCAGCCCGACGTCGACGTGTTCTGGGATCTGGCTCCACACGACCTCTCGATCCTCGATTTCATTCTTCCTGCCGACCGCCGGCCGCACGCGGTCGCGGCGCAGGGCGCCGACCCGATCGGCTCGGGCAAGGCGTGTGTCGGATATCTCGCGCTCCCGCTCGACGGCAATGCGATCGCGCATACCCACGTCAATTGGTTGAGCCCCACGAAGATCCGCACGATGATTGTGGGCGGGTCCTCCCGGATGGTCGTCTGGGACGACCTGCACCCCACGCAGCGGCTCTCGATGTTCGACAAGGGCGTCGACCTGAGGGCGGATTCGGCATCCACCGAGGCGCGCCACGAGGCTCTGATCGCCTACCGCGTCGGTGATCTCGTCGCGCCGGCGCTGCCCGAGTTCGAGGCCTTGCGCGCCGTGGTGGGCGAGTTCGCCGGGGCGATCCGTGAGCACCGGGTACCCCTCACCGACGGTGCGGCGGGGCTCCGGGTGCTCGAGATCCTCGAAGCGGCCTCGCAGAGCCTCGCCGACGACGGCGCGGCCGTACCCCTCGAAGGTGGACGATGATCGAAGGCAAGCGCGTGCTGATCACCGGCGGTGCCGGGCTGATCGGCTCCACCATTGCGGATCAGCTCGTCGACCGGCATCCGGCCGAGATCGTCGTGGTCGACAATCTGGTGCGGGGCCGGATGACCAACCTCGACTCGGCGATCGCCCGTGGGCCGATCACCATGGTCGAGGGCGACCTGCGCGACACCTCGCTCGTTCGGGAGGTGATGGAGGGGATCGACGTCTGCTTCCATCTCGCGGCGATCCGGATCACCCAGTGTGCCGAGGAGCCCCGCCTCGCGCTCGAAGTGCTCGTCGACGCGACCTACAACGTGCTCGAGGCTGCGCTGGAAGCCAAGGTGACCAAGGTCGTAGCGTCGTCCTCGGCGTCGGTGTACGGGTTGGCCGCGGCCTTCCCGACCGACGAGGACCATCATCCGTACGCCAACCGGACGTTCTACGGCGCGGCCAAGGCCTTCAACGAGGGCATGCTGCGGAGCTTCCACGACATGTACGGACTCGACTACGTGGCGCTGCGGTACTTCAACGTGTACGGCGCTCGCATGGACATCCACGGCGTTTACACCGAGGTGCTGGTCCGGTGGATGGACCGGATCCGCGCGGGGCTACCTCCCCTGATCCTCGGCGACGGCACCCAGACCATGGACTTCGTCTACGTCGACGACATCGCCCGCGCCAACGTGTTGGCTGCGGAGTCGGCCGTCACCGATCGGGTGTACAACGTCGCCAGCGGCGTCGAGACGAGCCTCAATGAACTCGCCCACGCGCTCCTGCGCGTGATGCATTCGGATCTCGAGCCCGAGTACGGACCCGAGCGCAAGGTCAACGCCGTCTCGCGCCGACTCGCCGACACATCCCGCGCCCGAGACGAGCTCGGCTTCACCGCCGAGGTGTCGCTGGACGAAGGTCTGGCCCGTCTCGTGGAGTGGTGGGAATCCGAGCCCGCGGCGGCGTCGCCTGGTGGAGCCTCGACGTGAGTGTCCCCACGGATACTGCTCTGATCCCGGTCATGCGACCGTGGCTCGGGCCCGAGGAGGCCGCGGCCGCGGCCGAGACGGTCACGTCGGGCTGGGTCGCCCAGGGTCCGCGCGTTGCCGAATTCGAGAAGGCCTTCGCCGATCGCGTTGGTGCGCCGCATGGTGTTGCCCTCTCGTCGTGCACGACCGCATTGCATCTCGCGCTCGTCCTTGCCGGTATCGGCCCGGGCGACGACGTCATCGTGCCTTCCCTGTCGTTCATCGCGACCGCCAACGTCGTGCGCTATGTCGGCGCCACGCCGATCTTCGCCGACGTCGATGCGACCACGTTGAACCTCACCCCCGAGACGATCGACCGGGTGCGTACCGACACGACCCGTGCCGTGATTCTCGTGCACCAGGTGGGCACTCCCGCCGACGTGATCGCCGTGCGGGCGGTATGCGACCCGTTCGGGATCGAGGTGATCGAAGACGCAGCGTGCGCCGTCGGTTCGACGCTACGAGGACGTCCGGTGGGCACCGACGCGCCGTTCGCCGCGTTTTCGTTCCACCCCCGAAAGATCATCACGACCGGCGAGGGCGGCATGCTCACGCTGGACCGCGCCGAGGGGGCCGAACGTGCTCGCCGGCTTCGTGAACACGGGATGTCGGTGGCCGCGGCTGACCGCCACGGTCGCCGTGAGGTCGTCTTCGAGCACTACGACGAGGTCGGATTCAACTACCGGATGACCGACATCCAGGCGGCGATCGGGCTGGTACAGCTCGGCCGGCTCGACGAGATCATCGCCCGTCGGCGCGCGCTCGCGGCGGCCTATCGGGAGGGGTTGTCCGAGCTCCCGCTCGCGGGCATCGCCGCCGATCCGCCCTACGGCGAGACGAACTACCAATCGTTCTGGATCGAGCTTGCGGCGGAGTTCGCGATGCCGCGTGACGAGCTGCTCCAGTATCTGGCGGACCGCGGGATCTCGGCCCGGCGGGGGATCATGGCCACGCACCTCGAGCTCCCATACCGGCAGCTCGAAGCAGATCTGCCGGTCACCGAACGCCTCTCCCGTGAGTCGATCATCCTGCCGCTGTTCCACGAGATGTCCGACGCGCAGCAGGGCCGGGTTGTCGAGGCCGTGCGCACCGCGTCTGCTGATCGCCTCGGTCACGCGTCATGAGGATCCTGGTGTTCGGGCACCGGCTCGAGATGGGTGGCAGCCAGACGAACACCGTTGACCTCGCGGCCGAGATCCGCGACCGGTTCGGCCACGAGGTCACGTTGTTCGCAACCCCCGGACGGTCGGCCGAGCTGGCGCGCGCCCACGACCTTGCGCTCATCGAGGCGCCCGAACCAGGTCGGGTGCACCCCTCGCCTCGGATGACGCGGGCGCTCGATGACGCCGTGCGGCGCGTCCGTCCCGACCTTCTCCACGTCTGGGAATGGCAGCAGATCCTCGACGCGTACTACAGCGCGGCGCACCGTTCAGGACTTCCGATGCTCGGGACCAACATGATGATGGAGCCCCTGCGCTCGATCCCGCCCGAGGTTCCGCTGACGGCCTCGACGCAACAGATCGTCGACGGGAGTCGGGCGATCATGTCGGCACCGGTCTGGCGACTCGAGCCTCCGGTCGACACCGATCGGGACGATCCTGGAATCGTCGACCCGATGCCGTTCATTCGTGCCCACGACCTGACCGACGACAGCGCGGCGCGCTTCGTGATCGTGTCGCGGATCGTGGAGAGCATGAAGCTCGAGAGCATGCGTGACGCGATCCGCGCGGTTGAGCTCCTGGCCCCCGCGCGTGCCGTCCGGCTGGTCATCGTGGGTGGCGGCACCGCCGAGGCGTCTGTCGCCAGCCAGGCCGAAGGCGTGAACGCTCGGCTCGGCCGGCGCGCCATCGTGATGACCGGCCCGCTGCAGGATCCTCGTCCTGCATACGCCGCCGCCGAGGTGATGCTCGGAATGGGCAGCTCGGCGATTCGCGGTCTCGCGTTCGGGAAGCCGACCATCGTGCTCGGCGAGCAGGGCTTCTCCGAGGTCTTCGACGCCACGACCCGACCGCTCTTCGCCGAGCAGGGCTACTACGGAATCGGACCCGGCCCGGCGGGCGGCGACGCGGCCGCGCGGCTCGCGCGCCAGATGGAACAGGTCCTCGATGACCCGGCCATCCCCACCGTCGCCGCCGAGTCCCGAGCCCTCGTCGTCGAGCGCTACAGCGTCCCGGCGGCGGCGAAGCACCTCGAGTCGATCTACCGCGAGGTCGTCGAGCGGGCGCCACGGAGCCCCAAGACGTGGACGACCGTGCGCTTCCTGCCGATCGCGCTGGCTACCCAGCTGCCGGAGCGGGTCAAGGCCCCCCTGCGCCGGCTGATGCCGTGACCACCGGCTCCGAATCCCGGCCCGAGGAGACCGTGGGGGAGGCAGCACGATGACGTCGTCGCCAACCGATGCATCGGAGGCGGCGCTGATCCCGTTCGTCGACCTCCACTACCAGCACGCCGAGATCGCCGAGGAGGTGGACGCCGGGTGGCGTCAGATCGTGGCCACCGGCGCCTTCATCCTCGGCGCCGAGGTGGCCGAGTTCGAGTCCGAGTTCGCTCGGTACTGCGGCGCGGGCGCATGCATCGGGGTCGGCAACGGCACCGACGCGCTCGAGTTCGCGTTGCGCGCGCTCGACGTCGGTCCGGGCGACGAGGTGATCCTGCCCGCCAACACCTTCGTCGCTACCGCCGAGGCCGTCGTCCGAGCCGGTGCGCGGCCGAGCCTGGTGGACTGTGACCCCGAGTCGTACCTCATCGATGTCGACGCGGTGGCCGCGGCGGTGACCGCCGAGACCCGGGCGCTGATCCCCGTGCACCTGTTCGGCCAGCTCGCGGCGATGGAGGATCTGGCCACGGTCGCTGATCGCCATGATCTCGTCGTGGTCGAAGACGCGGCCCAGGCCCAGGGCGCGAGCCGGAACGGGCGTCGAGCCGGCGCCTGGGGCTCGGCCGCCGCGACGAGCTTCTACCCGGGTAAGAACCTCGGCGCCTACGGGGACGCGGGCGCGGTCCTCACCGCGGACGAAGAGACCGCGCGTCGAGCACGCCTGCTGCGGGATCACGGCAGCACCGTGAAGTACCGCCACGACGAGCTCGGCTTCAACAGCCGACTCGACGGTCTCCAAGCGGTCGTGCTGCGCGCCAAGCTCCGTCGTCTCGACCGATGGAATGGGCTCCGCCGTGCCGCCGCGGACCGTTACACCGCCCTGCTTGCGGACGTCGACGGCGTGACGACACCGCGTGTCCTGCCCGGCAACGAACCCGTATGGCACCTGTATGTCGTCGAGCTCGACGGCCGGGACGAGGTCCTCGGTCGCCTCCTCGACGCGGGGATCGGCGCAGGAATCCACTATCCGATTCCGGTGCACCTGCACGGCGCGTTCTCGGATCTGGGCTACGCGGCCGGTGCGTTCCCGCACACCGAGCGCGCCGCAGCCCGGATGCTCTCGCTGCCGATCTACCCGGGCATCACCGACGCTCAGCAGGAGCGCGTCGCGGACACGGTCCGTGAGGCTCGTCCATGAGCGACGACGCGCCCCTCGTGCATCCGCAGGCGCTGTGCGAGAGCGATGCGGTCGGCCCCCGGACTCGGGTCTGGGCGTTCGCCCACGTACTCGCGGGCGCGGTGGTCGGAACGGACTGCAACCTGTGTGACCATGTGTTCATCGAGGGCGGCGCGCGCGTCGGCGACCGCGTCACGGTGAAGAACAACGTGTTGATCTGGGATGGGGTGACCGTCGAAGATGACGTGTTCCTCGGACCGGCGATGGTGTTCACGAATGACCTGGTCCCGAGAGCCCACGTGCGCAAGTCCCCTGGGGAGCTCGAGGCGACGCTCGTCCGTCGGGGAGCCTCCATCGGGGCCAACGCGACTGTCGTGTGTGGCAACACGGTCGGCCGCTACGCCATGATCGGCGCGGGTTCGGTGGTCACGCGACCCGTGCCCGCGCATGCGCTCGTCCTCGGGAATCCGGCGCGTCGCATCGACTGGGTGTGCGAATGCGGACTCCGCCTGGACCGAGCGCTGACGTGCTCGTGTGGGCTCTGCTATCGCCTCATCGACGAGGCCACCGGCCTCGAGCGCGACGCCTGAGGCGAGTGAATCGGTGGCTCAGCCCGGCGATCCCGTCATGGTCGCCCGGAGGCGACCGACCCAGTCGGGCGGATCGGGTGCTGGCGCCGCGTCGAGGATCCAGAGTCGTTTGAGTCCGACCCAGGTGAACGCGCCGGGAAACGGTGGAGCCAGCGCGCGGACGAGCCTGAACGCGGCGGCGGTCGACGCCGACCAGTCGATCTCACCGTCATCGGGGACACGGGTGCAGGAATAGCTCGCGGCGGCCTCGTCCTGTTCCGTCCCCGGATCGCCCGCGAGGGCACGTTCTACCGCGTTGGCGATCAGGCGCTGCGAGACTGAGTTCAAGGTGTCGTACAGCTCGGTGACCGTCGTCGTCGGCCCGATCGGTGGATCAGAGCTCATCGAGGTACTCGCGGTCGGCGTTGGTTCGGTCGGCGGGGTCCGTCAGGAGTACCTGGCCGACCTTGAGGCCGCCGGTCTGGAGCCGGAGGATCGGTTCCGGCCCCACTGCGGACGGCAGGATGCCCATGTGGCCGGAGCCTGGGGCCTCCGGCGGCCAGCAGGCCAGGCCGACCTCGGCGCAGGCGCGGCGGTCGACGTCTCCCCAGTATTGGAGGAGCACCGCACCCGGCGCGGCGCGCGTCAGGCCAGTTGCCTCGGCACCGCCGAAGACGGGCCCGCCGGTCGGCCGGAGCGCCACGAGCACGGCATCGAGGTTCGGGTCGAACGAGGCGGGGGGCCGGTCGGCGAGCGAGACGTTGGTACCGGCCGCGCGCAGGCCGTCGACCAGGTAGGTCGCGAACGGGTTGTCGCACACGACCAGCACGTGGCTGTGCCGCGCGCCGACGCCGGCGTCGATGAGCTGTTGTACCGCCTTCTGTCCGAGGAAGGAGAAGACGTCGACGTGCGGGTGGCGCTCGTTCGTGCCCGCGAGACGAACGCCTCGCGCGCGCAGCGCCTCGAGATCCAGGTCACCGCGAGCCGCGTCGAGCTCCCAGGCCTCGAACATGAGCGACACGACCGCGTCGGGGCGTATCCACGCCGCGGTCTGCGTATCGAGAGGACGGACATGACCCGAGTTCGTCACGATATCGGCGAGGCCGAACGCCTCGGCCGTGCGGTCCGTCCTGATGTCGATCCGGTCGGCTACGCCGAGCTCGGAGGCGAGCTCGGCCGTTTCGCGGACGACGTCGGACGCGCGGCCGTAGGCGGTGTCCCGGGTGAGTGCGATCACGCGGGACGCTCCCGCGGTCGCTGCGATGGCGGGCGTGATTCGGTAGGCACCCGTGCCCGCTTCGGTGAGCACGACCAAGCCGGTGAGGTCGAGGTCACAGTCCGCGATCGCGCGCCGGACGTGGCGGGCGAGGCGGGCCGGATGCAGGCCTGGTATCGAGGGCCCGGTCACATCACGTCCCTGCCGGTGCAGGATCAGTGGGCGTGGTGCGCGCGAGGCGGCGCATCGGGCTCACGATTGTGAGGTACGCGAGCATCGAAGCGCCGGCCCCGACGGCGAGGGTGGCGAACGAGCCGCTGATCACCGCTCGAGCGGCCAGCGCGACCGCGGCGAGCGCCACGCCACCGAGGAGGGGCCGTATGCAGAGGCGGCCGATGTCTCCGACGGCCATGCCACTGCGACGGAGCGCCACGACGTAGATCGGCAGGACGGCGACGAGCGCGACGGCGAGGTGCGCCGCACCGACGCCCTCGATCCCCGCGAGCTTGGCCCCACCAACGAGCCCGGGGACCAGGAGGACGAGCCAGCCACCGTGGATCACGAGGGTCCAGCGCGCGCGGCCCACCGCGATGAGGAGGTCGGACGACAGGTCGAGGACGGCACGCACGCCACCGAGGATGGCAAGCAGCCGCAGCACATCGATCGCGCCACTCCATTTCGAGCCGTAGACGAAGTCGACGAGCTCCGGGGCCAGCACCGCGATGAGCACCGAGATCGGTACGACCGCCGCGACCGTGAGCGCGAAGGCCCGGGTAAAGCCCCGGCGGAGCCCCTCGCCCCCGTGGTGGAGCCGGGCGAAGCCGGCGAGCGACACGCGTCGCACGGCGTTGATGAACACCGTCACGGGGAAGCTCGACAGGTTGAACGCGAACACGTAGAGACCCAGCGCGGTCGCGCCCAGCATGTTGCCGACGACGAGGTAATCGGCGTTGAGCAGCCCGAACGACACCAGGGTCGTCGCGGCGATGGGCAGGCCGTGACGCAGGAGCTCTCGCGCGTGGGTGCTGTCCCAACCCGGACGGTATCGGCGGGGCGCGACGATGATCATGGCGGTGGTAGCGATGACGTTCTTCACGATCTGGCCCCAGGCCAGACTCCAGGCCCCGAGCCCTCCGATGGCCAATCCGATGGTGAGCGGCGTCCCCACCAGGGCGGCACCGAACTCGGCGAGCGTTCGGCGGTTCTGATGCAGCCCGCGGGTGATCGCGGCGGTGGGGACGGCGCCCACGCCGTCGATGACCAGTGCCAGTGCCATCAATCGCACGATCGGGGCCGCGCCCGGCGCGCCCATGACGTTGGCGAATGGCGCGGCGGCCAGCATGAACGCGCCACAGAGCACCACGCTCCAGCTGAAGATCAGTGTCGTGGCTGTCGGTCCGACGCGGTCGAGCGAGCCCGGCCACCGCACGAGCGCCTGGCTCAGTCCGATGTCGTTCAACGACATCAGGAACAGCATTGCCGTGAGCGCGACCGCGAAGACGCCGTAGTCCTTCGGGTCGAGGATGCGCGCCAGTGCGATCCCGGACGCGAGCGTGACAACACGTTCGACGGCGTTGTTGGCCAGGCTCCAGGCCAGACCGGATCTGACCAGGCGGTCGAGGCCCGCTCCATCGTCGGGGGGGTCAGGCGTCGAGTCGGTCGGACTGCCCGGCGAGCTCAATGAAGTGACGCCCGCCGGCGTCGGTCCTCACCCGTGAGCCGCCAGAGCGCGCCGGCGCACCCGAGCGCGAACGCGAACGCGCCGATGACCATCGGATACGCCGCCGCGTCGAATGTCGCGAAGGACACGAAGCAGGCCGCGAGGGACGCGGCGAGCGCCTGAGCCAGCTCCTTGGTCTCGGTCTCGGTGGCGCGCCGTCGGGCCCCACGTGCGGTGGCGATGCCGATCACGAACATCGTGACCAACGCGACGAGGCCGACGAGGCCGATCTCGATGGTCGTGGCCAGGAGCTGATTGTCGAGTGGGACGACCGGGTAGAGGTTCTCGGGCAAGAGGGTCCCGACCCCGCGACCGAACCAGGGTGAGTCGTGGATGAAGCCGAACGCGGCCGGGTAGCGGTCGGTACGGGCCTGGAAGCTCGAGTCGCTCTGGACTTGGAGGAAGAGGCCGCGAAGGGTCCCGACCAGGCCGGGAACGAACAGGCGCATGCTCGCGGTGAAGATCACGATCACTGCGAGCGCGTTGACCCGGCGGCGCCAGCTCCACGGCGCGATGATCACGATCCCGGCGACGCCCACGCCGAGGATGGCGGAACGGGACAGCGTCATCATGAGCGCGACGCTGATGATCGCGACCGCGAACCAGCGGACCGTCTGTTGGGATCGGTTGCGCGACCACAACGCGTAGTGGACGGCGAGCGGCCATATGCACGCGAGGAACACTCCGAACTCGATCGGGTGCGCTGCGGTGACCGAGATCCGACGGAACAGCGACCGGGCCACGTTGTCATCGATGCCGAAGTTCTCGGTGAGGCCGGGCACCTGCATGACGGTCGCGATGTCGAAGCCGGTGAAGAACTGCACGAGCCCGAAGAACGCGAGGAGCCCGCTGAGCCCGAAGAGCCACTTCAGCAGGGTGTTGAGGCGGGCGATCGACTCGATGCCGTCGGCGCACAGCAGCGCGATGCCCGCCATCGACGCGAATCCGATCAGGGTTCGGTCGGCGTTGTTGACTTCGTTGGTCTGAATGAATCGCCCCGTGAATGCGAGGATGTAGCTGATGATCGCGGCGGTGAGGAAGATCGCCAACGCGATCCTGACGGGTTGGCGGCCGCGGGCGAGGCCGCTACCCGGCACGATCCGGGCGTAGATCCACCACACGAGCGCGACGATCCCGAGGATCGACGCGGGGGTGCCGGCACCACCGAGCGGCTCGAAGACGAGTCGTGACGGCAGCGCCACCCGCAGGATCGCGATGAGCACCAGCAGGCTGACGGCGTCGAACGCGCGCGCATTTGGACGCGCACCGCGGGCGTGTGGTGTCGCCGCCGCAGGAGAGTCGAGTCGGGTCGCCACGGGGCGTCGCTTCGCTAGGGGCCCACTCGTCCGGAGCGGCGAGTTGGCGCGGACGGTGTCTTCGCGTCACTCGACGGTGAGCGCGAGGTCTCCTTGGTCGAACCGGGCTCGGCGGTCTTGCCCGGCTTCGCCGCGGAGGCTGACTTGGAGGCGGACGCGTGGGTCTCGGGTTTGGTCTCGGGATCGGGAGCGCTTGCCGGCCTGGCTCGTGTGGCCCCGACGGCGGCGGCGCGTGCGGGCGGCTCGCCCGTGCCGTCGGAGAGGGCGATGCGATCGAGCAGCGTCTCGGCCCGCACGGCGCGCGAGCGCGCGATCGACTCGGCGAGAAACGCGCCGCCGAGCACCACGGCGAGGCCCAGGCCGAATGCCGCCACCGCGGCGCGCAGCTTGCCGCCCGCCTGCACCTTGGCCTCGGTCGACCTCGTCACCTCATCACTGGTGATCAGCGCGTTCAACGGGACGGCGGTGCCGACCTGACGTGTGGAGAGCCCGGTCTCGACTCCGGCACGGACTTCGTCCAACACGGTGAGCGCATCGGATGCCGAGGCGGCGGTGACTTCCATGGTGATGATGGGGCTGCGGTCATCGTCATCGAGGCCGACTTCGTACGAGGCACCCGGGTACGGGTTGAGGATCGCATCGGAGACGGTCTCGTCGAGCATCGACCTGGCGGTGATGTTGCCGAGGCTCGCGATCCCGCCGGTATTGCACCACTGGTTGAGCTCGCAGTTCGGGATCGGCTCGCCGTCGACCCTCGTCAGATCAGAGTTACCAGTCGGCGCGATCAACACGATCTGGCCGCTGGCCGTGTAGTTGCTCGCTGCCGCGCTGTAGGCGGCCACGGTGACGAGCACGGTCACGACGAGAAGCGGTAGGACGACGTACCAGCGTCGAATGAGTACTCGGCACGCATCGAAGAAGTCCACGGCGAATCCCTCAGCTCGTGATTGGGCAGGTCGTGATCGGGAGTCGGTCCACGACCCGGGGCCAGCGCCGGAATGAGCTTCGCGATCCGAACCACCGATCGAATGATCCCGTCGGCTCCGGTGGTGTTCGTGTCACCCCTGCTCTCGGCATCGGTTGGGTGTTCCGCTCTCGGTTCACTCCCCGCGACGCCCTGGTCAAGGCTAGCAGTAGGGATGGCGCGCTTGGCGCGGTCCGGGGTGGTTCGCGGACCGTCGCTCCGGGGGTGACGCCGATCGCAGGCTTGGCCTCGGCACCCGCGTCGTGGACCGGTTCCGACCGATCGCCTCGGCGAATCGCGACCCACCGGGCGAAGCCGCACGCCACGACGATCATCAGCAGCTGATCGACCGGCATCCTGAATCGGATCCGGGTGAAGAACACTGCCGATGCGACGGCGTAGACGACGTAGGTCGCGCTCAGCAGGCCTTCGCCTCGGAGCAGCGGGATCCGGCGCCAAGCCAGGAGCCGGAGCGCGAACAGCGCGAGCAGGCCGTAGTAACTGACCGCACTGATCGCGTCGACGGCCAGTGAGCGCTGTCCCCCGGTAGCGAGCTCATTGCGGAAGCTGAAGAAGTTGAGGAGCTTCTGGCCGTACAGGGTGGTGGCCCGGCCGGGGTTGTCGGCGATCCATGCGACGGCAGTGCTACGGCGGTACCGGTCGGCTTCGACCTCGTCCAGGCCGCGGTCATCGATGACCCGGTCGTACTCCGACAGGTCGACGTTCACGCCGCTGCCGCCGGTCGCGCCGGGGTTGTTGCCCAGCAGGAGGTTTTGGCCGCCGTTGGTCGAGAAGGGCACGAACGAGCCGAGCCGCGCGTGGTTGCGGATGCCCCAGGCCGCGTGGCTTCTCTGGCGGCATCGAAGTCGCGTCGGCCTCGCCTCGCTGGCCGTGCTCGTCGTCGTTGCGGTGGCCGCACCCGCGGCCTGGGGCATCCGCAAC
>Ga0209587_1001187_pt1 | contig 12419 bp, 8 predicted proteins | sample NGEPerD_2_FD_184512 | JGI IMG/M metagenome (GOLD analysis project Ga0209587, IMG submission 184512) | Arctic peat soil microbial communities from the Barrow Environmental Observatory site, Barrow, Alaska, USA - NGEE PermafrostL1-D... | ecosystem: Environmental > Terrestrial > Soil > Wetlands >... | reverse complement strand
CGACCAGCCGGTCGCCGTACAGGATCGGGAGGGCGTAGTAGCCCCACCGCCGCTGGGCAGCCGGCTTGTACATCTCGAGGGCGTAGTCGAACTCGAATACGTCGCCCATGCGCCGGGTCGACGTGCCACTGGCCGCGGACCCCCTCGACCACGGCCGGCTCGCCGGCCTCGCCGACGTCCAGCGGCTCGACCGGGCACTCCGGACCACGCGATCGCGCGATGCCGAGCGCGCCCAGCCGGCGCTCGTCGCGCAGCCGCAGAGCCTCCTCGGTCGGAACCGGCGGGACGTCGGTGTAGACGCGGGACGCGAGGTCCCACAGTCGGTCGCGCCCCGTCCCCCCGGCGACCGCAACCTCCCCGCGCTGCACCAGGAAGTCGAGCATCATGGTGACGTTCCTGTTGTTGTTCCAGCCGCTCGAGGCCCAGGGCTTCACGCACGTGTCGGGCAGCTCGCGCGCCGGCAACGGCCCGTCGGTGCGAAGCCGCTCGAGGAGGTCGCGCCGGCAGGCATTGTTGACCGCGACCCAGTCCCTCTGGAGCTGCTTCCAACCCCGCACATCACTGGTGCCCGGCCACTCGGCCATCTCGGCGCGGTAGAGCCCGATGTCCTCGGCCACCCGCAACGTCCCCCGAAGCTCGATCAGCCTCTGCTCGTCGACGACGTCCCACAGCTCGTGGAGCGAGTACGCCGAGCCCAGCCGGCTCCACACCACCAGCTCGGCGCTCGGCGCGATGGCGCGGGTCGGGTCGAGCTGGAGCAGCGACAACTGCTGCACCGTCTCGAGCAGACCGGTCGGTCGCTCCTTCGTGAGCAACTGGGCCCGCACCGCGATGCGGCGGGCGTCGGTGCGGCTGAGCTCGTGGACACCTGCCATGCCGCGAGAGTAGAGGCACGCACCGACGATCACGACGTGTCAGACGTCGACGGGCAGACGCACCGTCACCTCAACGGCCCGACGTACCCACCGTCCTTGGGCCACAGCGAGGTCGGCCAGTGGGTCCCCCCGATCCGGACCTCGACCGGGATCATGCCCCAGCCGTACGTCACCAGGTGCGCCTGGCCACCCAGAGCTCCTCGGCCGGCCACCTGGTCGCCCACTCAGCCGAGACGATCTCGTAGAAGGCATGGTCATGGCCGTCCGGCGGCGCGAACATCTCGTGCAGGGCCTCGACCACGAAGCCGGACCTGCACAGCAAGCGCACCCAGTCCCCGTGCGAGGGATGGAACTCGATCCCGCCTCCGGGCCAGCGGACCCGGTAGGCCTCGCGGTAACCGCGCACCAGCCGTTCCTCCGCGACCCCTTCCTCGGCCGGTACGCACAGCGCCGACAAGTGGCTGTTGGTCAGGAAGACCAGCCGTCCTCCCGGCCGCAGCAGCCGGGCCGCCTCTGGCAGCCAGCGCTCGGGGTCGCACCATGCAGCAGCCCCGTGTTCGCTCACCACGAGGTCAAAGCACCCGCTCGCCAATGGGACCCGCTCTCCATCCCCCTGGACTAGAGGGAAGACCGGGCCGAGCTGCTCCTGCAGTCGCCGCGCGGTCGCCAGCTGCTCGCCCGAGAGATCCACCGCCACCGTGCTGGCCCCGGCCCGGGCGAGCCAGGCCGAGAAGTAGGCCGTCCCACACGCCAGCTCCACCACGTCGAGGTCGCGGACATCTCCCAGGACGCCCAGGTCCCGTTCCGGAACCCCGAAGAGCCCCCACACCACGTCCGGTCGGGCCCACAGGCCCTCGGCCGCAGCGCCGGTGAAGCGTTCGTTGATGACTGCCCACAGCGCCCGGTTCAGCGCTATCTCGGAGGCCCTGACGTCCGTCACCCGATGATGCTAGGCCGCGGGTCAAGCTGTCGGGTCGGTGGATCTCGAAAGCACCTCCGCCTCGAAGATCCCGGTCTGGAAGGCGAGCACGATGGCCTGGGCGCGGTCGCGCAGGTCGAGCTTTTGGAGCAGCCGCGGCGGAGGAGTTCATCCCGGAACTCCCGCACCCGGCCAGCCACGCCTTCGGCGAGGTACTCGACTCCGACGTTGGACACGCCATGCTGAACGGCAACCCGGTGTGGCCGGTGCTGGTCGTCGTGATGATGGTCCTGAACACGGTCCTCGGGGAGGAGCTGCTCTTCCGCGGGCTGCGCCGCCGCGCATGCAGGGTGCCTTCGGCCGGGCGGGGTCGTTGCCGTGATCGCCGGCTGAGTCACTTTGAAACCAAGTGCTCCTTCGGACGTGCAGAAGTCAGGCATCGGCGCCCCGAAAGGCCATCACGCCAACTTCTGCACGTCCGAGTGATGCCGCCGCCTCGACGACCGGCCCGAGGCCGCCAAACGTCGCGGCGGGTCAGGCGACGGTGACGTCGGGGAGGGCCCGGTTGCGAACCTCCACCAGGATCGTGACGATGCCGTCGACCTGGTCCTCGGTGAAGATCATGTCCGGGCCGTGGGGTGCGTTGTCGGTGAACGGGGACTCGTAGAGCCGGGCGACCTCCATCGTCCCGTTCGCGGTCAGGTGCTCCACGATGAGGTTGATGAACCGGAGCTGGTTGGCCGAGAAGCTCGTCCCGGAGAGGTAGCGGTCGAACACCTCCGTTGCCGCGGCGCGGTCCAGTCCCACCAGTGAGCGGACGAAGAGTCCGAGCCCGTGGGACTCTTCCCGAGCCTTCGCGATGTCGGTCTCGGTGCCGGCGCCGGACTCGGCCAGCATGGTCTCGAGCGCGGTGAGGTCCTCAGTCGTGAGCTGGAGGTTGCGGCGAAGCCGTTGCAGGGCGAGGTGGTCCTCGTGCTCGCGTAGATAGGCGCGGGCCTTGGCGCGGAACCGCTCCCAGTTCGTGCCCGGGGTGACCCCCGGGAGGTCGACCACGGTGCCCTGGCCGAGCTCGTCGGCGAAGTTGGAGTACACGAGGGCGCGCTTGGTCTTGTCGACGAACCGCACCAGTGCCCGGACCCGGCGGCGGGCGAGCTCGAGCATCGGCAGGTTGACGTCGACCCACCACTCGTCCTCCGAGAGGCTCTCGAGCAGCAGCACCTGGGCCTTCACGGAGGGGATGGTGGTCTGGCCGAGCAGGGCGGTGGCGATCTCCTGGACCTGCTTGCGGAGCCGCTCGAAGAGGACCGCGTCGCCTTCGAGGCGGGAGAGCTGGATGCGCAGCAGGATCAGGTCGAACCGCTTGGCGTCCTCGTCGTCGTCTCGTTCGGTCGAGGGCAACCCGGCCAGATGGCAGGCGATCTCGCCGGCCTTCTCCGCGGTCATGTCGCGCCAGGCGTCCCATTCGGCGTAGGTATCAACCCACTGCCGGGCAGGGCGGACCAGGAAGTTGTCGACGTTCATGCCGGTGACGACCTTGTGGAGGGACCAGGCAACGTCGACGCGCAGGCCTCGTTCGGACTCCTCACCGGCGCCGACCTCGGGGTCCTGCTCGGCCGTGTCGCCCGAGGTGTCCTGGTCGAGGGCGGCGACCAGGCCGAGACGGGCCTCGAACAGTCGCTCGCCCAGGGACTTCTGCAGCGACCCTTCGGTGCCGGGCAGTTCCTGGTTGAAGTACTCGAGGTTCTGGCAGAAGTCGAAGACGTAGAAGTTCTTCTTGTCCTCCCCCGGCCCGAACAGGTCCGGGCACAGTCGGGTGCCGCGGCCGATCATCTGCCAGAACTTGCTCTTGGCGCGCACGGCCTTGAAGAAGACCAGGTTGACGACCTCGGGCACGTCGATGCCGGTGTCGAGCATGTCGACCGAGATGGCGATGTGGGGTGCCTTTTCCTTGATCGAGAAGTCGTCGATCAGCGACTGCGCGTAGGTCACGCCGTGCGTGATGACGCGGGCGAGGTGGCCGGCGTACTCCGGGTAGTTGATGTCGAAGCGCTGCCTGATGAACTCGGCGTGCTTCTGGTTCTTGGCAAAGATGATCGTCTTCCCGATCCGGTCTCCGCCGGCGACCTTGAGCCCCTCGGTCATCAGGGTGGCCAGCACCTTGTCGACGGTGTCGGCGTTGAAGAGGAACTGGTTGAGCTCGGCGGCCGCGACCTCGTCGGGGATCTCGCCGTCCTCATTCCACTCCGTGATGTCCCAGGCGTTCTTCTCCTCCTCCTGAAGCTCGTCGTAGCGGATGCCCTCGCGCAGGAACTTCAACGGCACCGACACCGCGACCGGGGGGACCAGGTAGCCCTCGGCGACCGCCTCGTCGAGGCTGTAGGCGTCGGTGGGGACACCGTCCTCGAGGTTGAACAGGGTGTAGGTGTTGCGGTCGACCTCGTCCTTGGGGGTGGCGGTCAGGCCGACCAGCAGGGAGTCGAACCAGCCGAAGATCGCCCCGTACTTCGCATAGACCGACCGGTGCGCCTCGTCGATCACGACCAGATCGAAGTAGCCCGGGCCGAACAGACGCTTGCCGCCGTCGGTCTCGTCGATGAGGTTCATCATCGTCGGGTACGTCGAGACGTAGACCCGGCCGTCGGCGTTCTTCTCGGTGACCAGGTTGACCGTGGTCGCGTTGGGCAGGTGGGCCTTGAACGCACTCGTGGCCTGGTTGACCAGAGCGGTGCGGTCGGCCAGGAACAGCACCCGCTTGACCCAGCCCGCACGCATCAGCTGGTCGACCAGGGCGATCACCACGCGGGTCTTGCCGGACCCCGTGGCCATCACGAGCAGGGCGTCGCGCTGCTTGGCACTGAGCGTCTCGCCGATGGCACGGATGGCGCGGTGCTGGTAGTGCCGCTCCACGATGTTCTTGTCGATGACCGCGTCCGCGAGCGGCAGCCGGGAAGTGCGGCGCTGGATCATCAGCTCCAGCTCGTCGGCGGTGAAGAAGCCCTCCACCTTGCGCGGCGGGTACCCGGCGGCGTCGTCCCAGAGCCAGGTCTCATAGCCGTTGCTGTACAAGATGACCGGCCGGCGACCGTAGGCCTTGTCCAGACAGTCGGCGTACAGCTTGGCCTGCTGCTGTCCGATGCCCGGGTCCACGGTGGTCTTCTTCGCCTCCACCACCGCAAGCGGCAACCCGTCGCTCCCCCACAGCACGTAGTCGACGTAGCCGACGCCCTGGGCGTTCGGCATGCCGGTGACCTCGTACTCGCGGTCCCGTGCCTCCGTGAGCTGCCAGCCGGCCTCGCGGAGCAGCTCGTCGATGATCAGCTCGCGGGTGTGGGCCTCGGAGTAGTCGTGCGTGTCCTGGGCGGTGTTCGCGGCCTGCGCGGCCTTGATCTGCTGGCGCAGCCGCTCGATCTCGGCATCCTTGGCCGCCGCCAGTTCGTCGCGCTCGTCGAGGGCCTTCGCGTGCGCCTCGTCCTGCGCACGAAACCGCTGCGCGAGCTTCACGACCTCGGCCCGACCCAGGGGGGCGTTGCGGCCGGCCACGGTCGGGTCGAAGACCACGCCGGTCGGGACCGCCGCGGGATTGGTGGAGTAGCGGAAAGCCGTCCACACCACCACGTGGTGCAGCTCCCGGAGCACGTCCACCGCCGCTTGGGACGCAATGGGCTGGCTGTCGTGTACGGCGCGGTTGCCGAGCTTGCGGATCAGGTTCAGCTTCTGGGCGATCCCGACCCCGACCTCGTTGCGGAACACCGGCTCGTTGATCCGGGCCGACAGGTCGTCCTTGTAGGGGATCGGGAGTCGGTCGACGTCGTAGATGTGGCCGACCAGCTGCTCGGCAGCCCGACGGGCGTAGAAGCACGCGGAGCGCGGGTCCGACACGAGGTAGCCCTCGGCCCGGACGCAGTCCGCGTGGACCTGCGGCCACTCGGCCTGGATGAAGCCGAAGTTCCCGGTCATGACGACGCCACTCCCCCTGCCTGCGCACCCGCTGCCGCTCTGCGGATCTCCTCACCGAGCGACGGGAACGGATCGCGCAGAGCTGTCCGTGCGGTGCGCACTTCACGTTGGATGTCCATCAGCGTGGTGCTCCCGACGTAGTAGCGGCCGCGGGTCTGACCGCGCGGCTCCAGGAGCCCCAGATCAACGAGCTTGCCGAGATCGCGAGTGGCCGTACGATCCTCGAGCTCCGCCCGCTTGACGTACGTCGGACGGGTGACCCGCAATCCCAGGAGAGCGTCGAACAGCGGATCCGCCATCCGGTCTGACAGACGATGGTCGGAGACGACGGCATCGATCCTCGTCCAGAGTCGCTCTGCTTCCTCGAAGCGCCGCCGGACGGTCTGGGCCTGCATGTGATGGGCCCGCAAGTTGAACTTCACCCACAGGTGGGCATCGTTCTGCGGGTGCCATGACCCTGCTCCTGTGGCAGCGAGCACCCGGTAGTAGTCGTCGGTGTTGTGTCCGAGCCATTCCTCGATGCTCGAGAACGTGGGCTCGATGATGTGGTCGGCCGCGAGGACCATCGTCTGCAGGGCACGAGCCATCCGGCCGTTGCCGTCCCGGAAGGGGTGGATCATCACCAGATTGAGATGTGCCATCGCCGCACGAATCAGCGGTTCGCCGTCACGGTGGGTCGTCAGCTCGGACGCAAGCCCCTGCATCAGTACCGGCACGAGATCGGGGTCTGGCCCCTCGTAGACGTTGCGATCGGCTTGCTCGTCGCGGACGTGGACCGCGCCCATCCGGTAGCTGCCCGGGCCCTTGCTCAGATCGTGCTCGAGGAGCATGAAGTGCATAGTGCGCAGGACCATCTCGTCGATTGCAAAGCCCGGGTCGGTGGCCAGGTTCAGCACGTAGGTGAGAACACGTCGGTAGCCGATGATCTCCGCCCAGGTGCTTTCGTCGGCGCTCAGCGGACGTTCGTCCTCGACAGCGGCGGCTGCATCCTGGTCGGTGACGGTGTAGCCCTCGATGGTGTTGGAACCCTGGATGGCTCGAGCCTGAGCCGTGCGACGCAGGCTCCCCGACCAGCGTGTGGGGACGCGCAACACCGAGGCCAGACCTGCGCGCATGGCGTCGATCTCGTTGATCACGCCACGGTCCTCGAGGTCTGGGTCCGGGGTGCGGAACAGTTCAGTCATGTCTCTATGTCCTAATCATTCGGACACAAGATAGCCCAAGCAGGCGGGGATGTCCTGATCTTTGAGACATCCGATCTCGGAGACCACGATGCGCGCACCCCGAGGACGCCCTCGATCGCGTCGACCGTGGACTTGATGAGGTTGTCCAGGTCGGGCTCTGTGCGGCCGCGCTGGTCGGGAGCCGAGACGAAGTCAACCTCGACCTGGACGCGGCAGCCCACCGGGAGCACGCACCCGGTGAACTCGTTGCGCACCGCCTGCTTCCAGGTCTGCTCGTTCTGACCGGCCGAGTACCCCGTCGGCCGGCCGGTCACCGTCCGCTGGAAGATCGCGCTCGGTGGCGTCGCTGGTGCGACCGCGGTGACGGCCTGGCGGACGGGCTCATGGATCGGTGGCGGCGTGGCAACGATGTAACCGTCCTCCAGCGAGATGAAGCCGAAGTTCCCGGTCATGGCCTGCCTTCCGCCCGGACGTAGTGCGAGGCCCGGCGTTCACCACGGAGCTCGAGCTCACCGGCGTCCACCAGTCGCTTGAGGACTCCGCGCGCTTGTTGGGGGCTGAGACGGCACAGCTCGGCGGCTTTGGCGCGCGTGATGCTGCCGAAGCTCTCGACATAGCTGAGCACCATCTGATCTTGCTGTATCGGATCGGTGTCCCGCAGCCGAACATAGGCGCTCGACTCGGCGGCCCGGTGGAACGCGGCCGTGAGGTGGTGACGGCGATTGCGTCCCATCCCTCGGGCCTCGACAAGACCCATCTCGATGAGTCGAGTGATCTGACCGCGAACAGATGTCTCGGACTGCCGCAGGGCTTCGTGCAGCTCCGCCAATGTCTCAGGCCCCATGGACTTGACCTCGTGCAGGATCCGGAGCTGCAACAAGGTCAAAGGTTCGCCCGACTCCTCCTCGTGGCGCAGCACGAAGCGGACCATGTCCAGGTCGGCGCGACTCGTTGGGATGGTGACGATGACTGCCTTCTCGTTGGTGCTCGTGTAGTCAGGGCCACCACGTCCAGCCCGGAGGAGGGCGACGTACATCTCCTTCACGCCTCGCCCCGCTCGATCCACGAACCCGGCCCGCTTGAAGGCGTCGGCGAGGATCGCGCTCCGCGGCTTCGAGTCGTCCAGCAGATTGGCCAGCGTGATGCCCGGAGGAAATCCGCCCGGGCTGCTCACACGCAGCTCGTCCTCGCTGAGTTGCACCGTCACAGGTCCCAGCTCTGCGTAGTCCCGGTGTGTCAACGCGTTGGCGACGGACTCGCGGATCGTCTTGTCCGGGATCCGGGGTACGCCGATGCGCTGCATTCCAAGGATCAGCTCCTCCTCGGAGTTGCGCACGTCGATCAGGGAGTGCAGCCGGTCGGCGGCCTTGAAGAGCGGTGACCTGATGGTCTCGTTCGCCGCCACAGCACCCCGCCTGATCTCCTGGAAGAGCGCCTCAGCAGTCGGCACATGCTCCGACAAGGCTGTGGGTCGACCGAAGAGCAGCACGGCTCCCAGGGTGAGTTGCTCGCCTGCGGATGCGTCAGGGGGGAGCAATCTCAGGGCTCGTAACACTTCGAGGTTGCCCGCGTTCGCCAGTGCCAGGTCCCCTCCCCCCTCTCGGCAGAGGGTCCTGAAGCGGTCGAACTCGGCCGTGTCGAGATCGTCGAGGACGAGCCCTCGGGCGAGAGTCTCCGCATAGTCCCGCCCTTGGACACTGAGGCCGGTGGAGATGATCTCGTGCGCTCGGTAGGGGACGCACTCCGGACGACCATCAGCCTTGATCGCCCGTCGCACGAACATGCCAGACGTCGTCCCTACAGGCGTTGCGATGTCGGGCACGGAGATCACGCACACGTCAACGCCGTCGACTTCGACAACCTCGACGTGAGTGGCTACAGGCGGCTCGGTGTGGTTCAGGATAAGGGCGCGCAGAAGGTGCGGTTCGGTGCGGTTGTCGTGCCGGGGCTCCAGCCCTGAGATGGTTCCGTCGTCCTCCACGCCGAGAAGCAGCGTGCCTCCGTTGCCGTTGGCAAGGCAGACGACAGCCGTCACGATGGCGCTGTCATTGAGCGTTCGTCGCGTGCCACGCTTGAACTCCACCGTGTAGGTCTCGCCGGCGGCAACAAGGTGCCGGACCTCGTCAGGTGTCATGGGCAACCATAGTTATGCATACTTATGGTTCTGGCAAACGGTTGATGGTTTTGATCTCAACAGTATGCATAACAATGACGGCCAACGCTCAGTCCGGGCGGCACTCGCGCACAACGATGCGCGCACCTGGGTCCTCGCCCGGACCCTGCCGGCCGCTTCGACGCGACGATGCGGTCCACGCGGACGTCGTCGACCTCCGTGCGGTCCCCGGTGCCGGAGCACACCCCGAGAACGCCCTCGAGGGCGTCGACGGTGGACTTGATGAGGTTGTCCAGATCGGGCTCGATGCGGCCGCGCTGGTCGGGAGCCAAGAAGAAGTCCACCTCGACCTGGACGGGGCAGCCCACCGGGAGCACGCACCCGGTGAAGGCGTGCGACGATGTAGCCCTCCTCGAAGCTGCCGTAGACGTGCGAGGCGTCACGGCGGTGGTGCCACAGCCACGCGAGATGCGCGCACAGGATGGCGTTCAGCTCGTCCTCGAGCCTGTTCAGGTCACAGAGAAGCATCCGGTGGTTGAGGAGCCGAGGAACGAGGCGTCTCGAAACCACCAGACGAGGGATCCAGTGGTTTCGAGACGCTCGCTCCTCAACGACCTGGTCCCGGCGAGGTCGCGATGCGCATCAACTCCGCCCATCGTCGGTAGTCGCCCAGCCTCAGCTCCGGGATCGCCTCCAGATGCCTCACCAGTCTTGCGAACCCGGCAGCCGCCTCTGGTCGTTGCCCTTGGTGTAGTCGAGCCGGTGGTGCGGTACACCTCGATGCACCCCGTGGCCTCCCCGCCGGTCTCGGCGTCGGGGGTCCACCACCCATCCGAACCGCTCGGCCAGGCGCATCGCGCGTGGCGGCTCGCCACCGAACGCACGGCCGATCAGGCGCTCCGGGATCCGCTGCCCGGTTTCGTTGGGTACGACGAGCGGCGCGTCCATCGTGGCGACGATCACCCGGCCGGCTTGGGCGCCGATCTACGCGGCGATCTCGTCGTCGGTACGGACCCGACCGGACGCGGGCAGGCGACCAGCGTCGTCGACAGCGGCCACCCCGGTCGCCCCAGTGGTGCAGCCGAGGTCGAGGCCGAGGAACAGCGGCTCGGTCATAGCTGGCCAGAAAAGGCGCGCCTCTGAAGCGATGCAGCTAGGGAGTCCGCAGTAGCCGCATGCCCTTGTGCTGCACGAATCTGCCCGCGGATGCCCTCGGAGGCCTCCTCGAAGCGGCGCATGTCGCCTTCGGGCGGCACAAGGATAGGCGCCGTTCTGAGATCTCCGAGATTGATTCCCTGCACGGCGGCGCCCTTGGTCCGTCTCGCCATCCAGTGCCGCAGCGCCGTTGTGGCGAGAGCAGCCCCGACGTACTCGCGCGACTCGGGTGGGATCCTCAGGCGAGCCGAGTCTTGCGTGATGTTTGCGCCGTCAAGTCCCGGAGGCACGACGCCGAGCCGACCCACGTGGCCGCGAATGGAGATCACGAGGTCCCCCGCGGCGACGGTGGAGCGGACGTAGGCGGCCGCGATGGCTGGAGAAGTGCGCCGGACCGTCCCGGCATGGACGTCTCCCCCACCGATGTCGACCACTCGAATGTAGGGAACACCACCAGCAACGTCCGGCCCTGGCTTCAGGATCCCGTAGGTGATCGGGCTTCCTACTACGACCCAGTCGCTGAGGGGTCGGCTGGGGAGTTCACGAGGATTGACAACCGGATCGCCGAACATGTCGAGGAACACGGCCTGCGTGAGGTCCTCGAGATGGGCGAGGGCTTGGCTGCGCTTGGCGCTGAGCACGTCCGCCCGGTCCAGGATCCCGGCGATGCGGCGCTGCTCATCGAGGGGTGGCAATGGGATGGGCCAAGCCTTGAGGTCGCCTTGCCCTATGTTCATCTGCGTACCGCCTCGTCCGTGGCGCTGCAGCCGTGGCTGCTCGGCGAGCAGGTAGTGAAACAGATATCGGGTATCCACCAGCCGGGGATCAGGCTGGGCGAACGCGATGGCTTGCGAGGAGCACAACTCCATGCCGGCGATGCCGAGCTTGCCGATCGAGCCTTACATCGCCACAAGCAAGGTGCCGGCCGGAACGACCTTGGCGGAACTGTTCTGGACTCCCAGAGGGGTGAGGGACTCCTTGGCGTCCGTTACCACATCGTCGTTGAGGTCTGCGATGGATAGCCAGGGAACACCTTCACCGAAGTACTTGGACTCGGATCGCTTCGGTGTGCCACCACTGCCCCACTGCGCAACCTCCCCCAACGTCATCACCGGCCACGTCACGAGAGCATGGCCTTGAGGTCGGCGAGTCCATGCTGGATCTCGGCCTCCAGCTTCTCGAGGTCGGCGATGATCTCCAGCGGCGGCCGGTGTTCGACGTCGTCGTGGACGACCTCCTTGTAGCGGTTCAGCGAGAGGTCGTAGCCCTGCTCGACGATGTCGGCCTTCGGAACGCAGAAGGACTGTTCGGTCCGCTGACGCTTGAGCTCGGCTCCGTCTCGGTCGGCCCAGCGGGCGAGGACATCGGGCAGGTTGTTCTTGGGGTGAAGCGGCGGGTCAAGTGGTTTCGAGACGCTCGTACCTCGCTCCTCAACCACCTGAACGGGGCGAGGGCCGAGCTGGTCTTCCGGCAGCAGCGGGGTGCGCTTGTCGTCGAGGCTGAAGCCGTCGGCCTGCACGTCGTAGAACCACACATGGTCGGTGCCGCCGCTGTCGGTCTTGGTGAAGAACAGGATGGCGGTCGAGACCCCGGCGTACGGCCGGAAGACACCCGAGGGCAGCTTCACGACGGCATCGAGCTTCTGGTCCTCCACGAGGATCCTCCGCAGCGTCTTGTGCGCGGTGCTCGACCCGAAGAGCACCCCGTCCGGCACGATGACCGCCGCCCGTCCGCCGGGCTTCAGCAGCCGCAGGAACAGGGCGAGGAAGAGCAGCTCGGTCTTCTTGGTCTTGACGACGCGCTGGAGGTCCTTGGAGGTGGACTCGTAGTCGAGGCTACCGGCGAAGGGTGGGTTGGCGAGGACGAGGGAGTAGAGCCCCTCCTCCCCCGCGGCTCCCTCGGAGAGCGAGTCGCGGTAGCGGATGTCGGGGCTCTCCACCCCGTGGAGAAGCATGTTCATGCTGCCGATGCGGAGCATGGTGGAGTCGAAGTCGTAGCCGTGGAACATGCTGGCGTGGAAGTGCCGGCGTTGTCCTGCGTCCGTCATGACCGACGGGTGCTCCCGGCGTACGAACTCCGATGCGGCCACAAGAAAACCCGAGGTCCCGCAGGCCGGGTCGCAGATCTCGTCCGTGGGCGACGGGGCGGTCATCTCGACCATCAGCTTGATGATGTGCCGCGGGGTCCGGAACTGGCCGTTCTGCCCGGCGGTCGCG